>PVMK01128588.1_pt1 | contig 360896 bp, 356 predicted proteins | sample 1853481 | NCBI WGS metagenome assembly PVMK01 (sample SAMN08533507, study PRJNA380276) | Marine sediment metagenome, whole genome shotgun sequencing project.
CGCTGGCGCGGGACCCGCTCCTGCCTCGATTCCCAGGCTCGGTGCGATGGCCGAGGCACACTATGCGCGATGGCGACCAGAAGCAAGGGACAGAAACCAGTGGAACGCGGGCAGCACAAGGGCTATGAGATGGAGCGGGTGAGGGGAATCGAACCCCCGTACTCAGCTTGGGAAGCTGATGTTCTGCCATTGAACTACACCCGCAACAACCTGGAAGTGTACTGCGGAACCTTCGCCGGTCATCAGCGTCAAACGGTCGTAGGTGTATGCGATCGACGCAAGGGGCAGCAGATGACCTGATCTTGAAGCCGGGAGCTACGGCGTCGAGTGGACGATTTCGACGACGGGTTGCATCGCCTCGACACCTTCTGTTGTTTTTTCGGTCAGGTCGCACCGAACCTCGGAGATGCCAAGCTCCGCGAGCCCACAGATGAATTCGGAGATCGACTGAGGACCGCCCGTAACGGCACTATCCATCCCTGATCCTTCGCCGGAGAACCCCGGCGGTACGATCGAGTACACATCGAACGTGCGTGTGAGGGTGTCAGGGTCGCGCCCAGACTCCTCGCATGCCCGCTCGAGGTCAGCAATGATTGGCGCCACACGATCGACGATCTGATCCAACGTCTCGTCCCAACTCCACCAGTTCCACGAATCCGCGTATTTCGCAACCAGCCGCAGCATCTTGGAACCTCCCGCCGCGATGTTGATCGATGGACCTGTGTCGCCGGGGCCCCGAAGCACGAGTTCGGCATGCTTGAGCGAGTAGAACTCGCCTTTGAAGTCGACCTCACCCGTCTTGAGAAGTGAGTGGATGATCTCGATCGCCTCGGCGAAGCGGGAGTAGCGCTTGTCCGTCGGGTATCCAAAGGCCTCGTAATCCGAATCGGGGGTGTTGCCTGCTCCGATCCCGAGGACATACCGCCCCTGTGCGATCTCATGGAGCGTCTCAGCGCTTTTCGCCGTGAGTCCCGGCGATCTGTATGGCGCGTTCACAACCGATTGACCGAGTGTGATTCGCTCCGTTGCAACAGCGAGTGCAGCCGCCACAGAGAAGGATTCCCAGCATCCGTCCGTGGAGTCATCTCCGCGATAGAGCAATGCATCCTCAAAGACGAATGAGTCGAATCCGACGGCTTCTGCTGTAAGGGCAAGGTCCCGAACCGAGTCCCAGGTCGGTGGATGCGCGTCCGGTCTTCCGTGGAGCTGTGTGATGAGTCCGATGCGCATGCCGAGAGGTTACGTGATGCAACACGGAATGACCGGGAGGCTCAGACCAACAGGCTGACGGCGCCCCACGTCGCGATCAGCGCGCCAACGCCAAGGAGCCAATACGCACGTGCCGCGCGGAACTCACCGGTCTCGCCTTTCGGTGCCATGCCTCGCTTGTTCTGAACAATGGCGAATACGTTGCCGATGAACATGGCTGCCCCGAATGCAAGGGCAATCTGCTTGATCAATAGGTTGAGGTCAAGGATCTCTTCCATCGTGATGAAGGTACCGCCATGACGCTTCTTGCCTCCATGGGGCAGCATGTCGAGCTGCGGGAGACACAGAACCGAGGAACAGGACTGATATCTCATGGGGTCGATACGCTCCTCCGATGTGAACACGCCAACCAAAGACACCCCATTGAGGCCATGGCGCAGCTCAGCGCGACGCGGAACACTCTCGGTTGTCCTTTGGGCCTTCGGGCTTGCCACAACGCTGCTCCTGGTAGGGCTCTGGGGCCGAGCCGTCATCCACGACCAGCCAACCGTGCAGGCTTCTGTGCGTGCCGTCATTGACGCAGAGGTAGCCACCGACAGGATCTCCACGTGGATAGCGGAGGGCGTTGCGTCCTCTTCCCATATCGATGCCGTTACTGCTGAGAAGTTGGTCATCGACCTGCGTGAGCATCCCGAGATCGAAGCGGCTGTTGGGTCTGTGATCGATCAGTTCGTGACTGCACTGTTCACGCCTGAAGGCGAAGTTGCCACCGTTGAGCTGGCAGACTCGCTTGATCCTTTGGTCCCGCTCGTCGTGGTAGGCCTCGCTGCTCATGATGTCACGGTTGACGAGCCCATGCTCGCCGCGGCACTCGAGAACACTGAGACCATCGATCTCGAGACTGGCGACGCGGCTACCATCGTCGGTGTCGTTGAGGACGCCAGGTCGCTTCTCTCCCTGATCGTGGTGTTTGCTGGCGCCACACTTCTGCTGACTGGATCATCCGCTGTCTGGCTGTCAGAGGACAGCCCTGCAATGGTACGCAAGCTCGCCACTCGGATCTTGATGTCTGCCCTCTCGTTTGCGGTCCTGTTCAGGGTCGGATCCTGGGCGCTCGATCCTAAGCGGGGTGGGAGTCCGGTCGCTGGCGGGGGTTCCATCCTTCTCGGGAGCAACGGAATCGTGTTCATCCTTGTGGCGGCCGTTGCTGGATCCATAGCCGGAGGTGCAGTCTGGCTGGTGCGCCGGAGGACAGATCGACTCGAGAACGAACAAACCCACGTCGCGAGATCAGAAGCCGATACTGGGGAACTCGTAAGTGTCTGAAGCTCACACTTCTCGTTATGCATCGCGCCGCGCGATTCGATAGCATCGTGCCCCTACCCGGGAGGCACCATCAAGACGTACACCACCCCAGGCGCCGTAGAGGTCAAGCCAGAGGTCAACGTGGTCCAGCAGCTTCTCAAGCGGGTCGATGAAGCCCCGCGCCACCCCGCCCTCGCGTACCGCGATGGCGACGCATTCGTGGATGTTTCCACCGATGAAATGTGGTCAACGGTTCACGAACTTGCCGCCGGTCTTGTCGCTTCGGGTGTCCAGAAGGGTGATCGGGTTGCCCTCCACTGCGGGACCCGGATCGAGTTCACCTACTTCGACTATGCGATCTGGGCGGCGGGCGCTGCCACTACAACCATCTATGAGACCTCATCCGAAGAGCAAGTGAGGTGGATCCTCACCGATTCGGGATCCGTGTTGCTCATCACGGAGAACAGTGACACCCTCGCCGCATATGAGGCTGTGGCTGATGAGATCTCAGGATGTGACACCGTGCTCGTCATCGATGATGGCGCCTTTGAAGAGCTTTCAGCGTTGGCGACGGACGAAACGCGTGCCGAGGTCGATCGTCGTGTAGCCGCCATCGACCACGGTGACCTCGCCACGCTCGTGTACACATCAGGCACGACGGGAATGCCGAAAGGTTGCGCTCTGACGCATCGCAACTTTGCGTGGGAGGTCGCCCAGCTCGATGGTTCTGCCACAGACCTGATGGGTGAGAACAACAGAACGTTCATGTTCCTTCCACTCGCCCATATCTTCGCAAGAGCTGTCCAGGCTGCTGCTGTTTCGACCGGTGTGACCCTCGGGTTCTCGACTGGGCTTCCCAACCTTCTCGAGGAGCTCCCCATGTTCAAACCGACATGGGTCTTCTCCGTTCCCCGGGTGTTCGAGAAGGTCTACAACGGAGCGAAACAGAAAGCCGACGCCGACGGCAAGGGCAGGATCTTCGACAAGTCGGTCAGCGTGGCCATCGCGTACTCGCAAGGCATCCAACGAGGCAAGATCAGGATCGGTACCAAGTTACTTCATGGTGTGTTCGACAAGCTCGTGTATTCGAAGATTCGGGCGTTGTTCGGCGGTGATGTCACATATGCGATCTCGGGTGGTGCACCGCTTGGAGCGCGCCTCGGTCATTTCTTCCGCGGTGCCGGTGTCGTCATTCTCGAGGGCTATGGACTCACCGAGACGACTGCGGGTGCAACGTTGAATCGCCCAGATGCCATCAGGGTCGGAACCGTTGGGAGACCGATACAGGGAACATCCATCCGCATCGCGGATGACGGCGAGGTGCTGATCAGGGGTGGCCAGGTGTACTCAGGGTATTGGAACAACGAATCTGCAACACGTGAGGCCCTCACTGATGATGGGTGGTTCCATTCCGGGGATATCGGGGTACTCGACGATGATGGGTTCCTTTCGATTACAGGACGGAAGAAGGAGATCATTGTCACCGCCGCCGGCAAGAACGTCGCCCCGGCAGTGCTTGAGGACAGGATGCGATCGAACGCCTTGATCAGCCAGGTGATGGTCGTCGGGGATGCGAAGCCGTTCATTGCGGCCCTGGTCACACTTGACGTTGACGCCATGGGACCCTGGGCCGTTGAGCACGGGCTGGCCGAAGCGTCGCTTGCGGAGCTTGCAACCAACGCCGAGGTCATCGCCGAGGTTCAGAAGGCCGTTGACTACGCAAACAAGGCGGTTTCCAAGCCCGAAGCGGTCAAGGTCTTCCGCGTGCTACCGCGAGACCTTTCGATCGAGGGAGGAGAACTCACGCCGACGCTCAAGGTCAAACGGACGGTGGTTGCTTCAAAGTATGCCGGAGTGATCGACGAGATCTACGGGTAGGTCACAAGCCAACCGCTGTCTACTCCAGGCGATATCTCTCGTGCTCATGCGCGACGGCGGAACGCAGGTTGACTGATACGCTCAATCCTCCCTCGGACTCGTCGAGGGCCAGACCTGCTGGAGCGATTCTCCCTTCGGTGGTGCCCCTAGAGACCCGCGCACCCGTCTCGACATGGTTCGCAAGACCGATCACGGGAAGATCGAAAGATATCGTTGCAGTTCACTCCGGAACCAGCCGATACATCCATCAGCCAACAGCGGGGTGAAGTGATCTACGTGGGGAGACATGCGTGACTTCAAGCGCATCCGGATCGAGACTCAGCAGGCGCCTGGCACGGGATTCGGTGCGCGCCTCTGACGGTGATGATCTGTATCCCATGCGGGTTCTTCTCATTGACGATGGTGCGGCCGAGTCACTGACGTTCCGAAGGCTGACTGGTGGCAATGGTGTCGGCAGATACGCCGTTGATCGGGTGAGCACGCAGGGCGAAGCCTGTGAAGCCATGGAGATTGGTGACCATGACGCGTACATCGTGGATCACCTCGTTGGAACACGCACCGGCTTTGATCTGCTCTCGTGGGTCAAGACTCGAGGCCTGCGAATTCCGATCGTGTTCGTCTCCGGATCGAGTGACCATGGAACAGGAGTGACGGCGGTGAGCGCCGGGGCATCATGCTACGTGGTGTCCGACTCGATCGATACTGGCCTCCTCGAACACAGCATGCGCAACGCTGTCGAACAGATGAGAGCCTTGGATCGTCTGAGCAGCGCCGGAATCGAGATCGATGTGGATGCTTCGATGAAGACCCGCATGCTGTTCCGTATCGCTGAGAAGCTGCGGGAACCGTCCACGGCAGTCCTCGACGTCTCCCGACGATCACTCGAGTCAGCCCTTCCGGCCTCGGCGCTTGAGTCGTTCGGCCTGATCGAGGACAAGGCAAACACCCTGCTCACACTCGCCAACGATCTCAATGACCTGGCACTGCTCGAAGCTGGACATCTCCGATTCAACACGGAGACGTTCAGCCTACGCGGTCTGGTTTTCCACATGAACCAGAAGATCGGTTCCGCAGCGCGGGATCACGATCCAGAGATCTCGGTTGAGATCGCGCCAGATGTGCCCGACGCAGTTGTCGGCGATCCCGGTCGTCTTCGCCTCGTCGTCATCACGTTCATTGAAAGTGTTGTTGCTCGCAGCAACGCGAACCGGATCATTGTGAGAATCCGCGTGGCCCACAGGGCTCCGGGCGCCATAACGCTGCGCTTCGAGATTGAAGCTGTCGGAAGAAGGAGCGTTCACAACAGTTCTGCGGTGCGGAAGCATTCTTTGATCGATGTTGACGGAGATATCGGAACCACGAACGTGACTGACGCCCTCGGGATGCCAGCGGCGTTGGAGATCGTGTCTCGCATGGGTGGGACCGTGACGGTTGATGGCGATCAGGACTCTTTCGCATCAGTTCAGCTAACGATCCGTCTTCAGATCAGAGAGGAAGGGCATCCGACCCGTCCGGATCTCGATGCTGACAGTCCATTGAGTGGACCGATTCTTGTCATAGCCGACAATGCGGATGCGCGTCATTCGCTGATGTCTGCTCTCGGTGGCGCCGACCTCCCCTATCTCGCCGCTCCGAATGTTGAGGCATGGAGCGCAGGACAGCTGGCCGTCAGAGAGGACGCCGAACTGCCTGCGTTGGCCATCATAGAATCAAGCGAGGACAGTTTTTCAGTATGCGACGAGTTCAACGACATCGTCTCTGGCGAAGTCCCGGTTGTTGTTGTCGTAGCCTTCGGAAATCGTGGGGACGCCGCCCGTTGTCGTGAGCGAGGCGTTCGCGGCTACCTGCCGAGACCGCTGGATTCGGGTGACCTTGTCGATGTCGTCCGCTCTTCGATGGCCCTTACGACTTCAGGCGATTCCACGACCCTTGTCACCAGGCACTGGCTCCGCGAGGGGAGACTGAGTCTGCATGTACTCGTCGTTGACGACAGTTCAACAAATCGGTTTCTCCTGACTCGGATGTTGGAACAGCGAGGCCATTCCACGGTAACTGCGGATGACGGACGTGAGGCAACCAAAGCGTGCAGCAACGAGGTGTTTGACGTTGTCCTCATGGATGTGATGATGCCCGTGATGGGTGGGTTCGAAGCGACACGATTGATCCGTGAGCTGCACTCAGAATCGTCAGCGCAGCCACTCATCGTCGGCGTCTCGGCTTTTGCAGACCAAGTGAACATCGAGCGTTCACAAGACGCTGGAATGGATGAATTCCTGGCAAAACCGGTCCAGCCCGACGACCTGTTCGCTGCAATCGAACAGAGCCGATCCGTAGTCCTGGCCTGATCTTTGCTGAAGCTCGTGTCTTGCTTGCTGCACTCGAGCGCCGGGCCCTCGGGCTCGCGGTCCCCCCTCGATCCTCGCTGACGCTCGTCTCGTGTCCCCCCTGACGGGAGGACGTGGTCCGGATCAGTCGGTACAGCGCAGAACCTGTAGGTTCCAATCATGCAAGCACGCGTGAGAATTCTTCTTGGACTCGCTTGGGCACTGGCGATCTTCTCCGCGTTGCCTGCGTCTGCCTACGTTCGCCCGGTGGTCGCATTATTTCCCGGCGGTCCCATGCCGCCTGCCGTTCACTCAGCTGAGTTACGAGATCCCCAGCGTCACAATCAACTGCTCGAGGCCGACCTGGTCATCGATGCGACAGACAACGACGGTATCGAGCGGTACGAATACCGCTGGAATAGTGCAACATATGGCAGTGTCCTGTCTGCCGAGGTGCATCGTCCAAAGGTGAGCTATGCGTCGATTCGCCCGAATACCAGGTATGAACTCGAGCTCAGAGCGGTTGATGTCCACAACAACCCCTCAGAGTGGTACCGGGTGTGGTCCGGGGTGACGCCCGGCCCGCCCCATGTCATCGTCGCAGGTGACTCGATCGCCTCGGGGTACACCAAACGGTGGTTCACGGGTGAGGCAACCTGTCGTGACGCTGATCTCTCATACGGAACGGCCGTCGTTCGCGAGCTCGCGGCAAGGCTCCCTGATCAATGGACGCCGGATTACACGAACATCGCTTGGGCTGCGGCTGGCGTGGAGGAGGTGTTGTCCGGCGGAGTCGACTCGTGCGGACGGTCCCATCCGAGCCAGCTCGATCAGATCGCCGTGCTCGCTCCTGAGGGCGCATGGAACATCGTCATCATGACTGCGGGAATCAACTCGACCAACTGGGCAGACGTCATCGTTGAACTCACCAGAAGAACCGTCTTCTCCTTTACCGAGAACGGTGACAGGAGGGCCTGTGATCTGGCTCTGAACGGAAGCTGGAACATCGAGTCAAGACGCGAGTCGATCACACGGATCTCAAGCATCCTCACCGAATCACTGAGCACGAATACCAATGCCCGTGTGTTCTGGACCGGCTATTACGACATCACCGACACCGAGCTTGCACCGATGTGGTCCCCGATAGGCCGCGTCTGCGAAGCCCACGTCGACCATGCAATGGACGATATGCACGACGCGATACGCTCGGGTCTCAGCAACGACACCACTTGGGTCGACATCGACAAGGGCATCGCAACCCAGTCCTGGGCCGGATGGCCCCACCCGAACGTCGAAGGTCATGACAGGATCGGTAGAGCAATCGCCGAGTCGATCAACGACTGACGGTTCACGGCCACTGGTTCCAAGTCGCATCTCGCATGTCGCACCCGTGTGCAACCATGGGCCCATGGACGTCCCTGGCATTCTCCACGCCGACCTTGACGCCTTTTACGCAGCTGTGGCAGTACTCGAGGACCAGTCATTGGCGGGTAAGCCTGTCGCAGTTGGTGGCGGTGTGGTGCTTTCGTGCACCTATGAAGCGAGGGAGTTCGGCGTTCGAGGGGGGATGCGGGTTGTCGATGCGCGGGCGCTCTGCCCCCAGCTCATCCTCGTGGACGGTACGTTCAGCGCGTACAGCGAGTACTCGAAAATCGTGTTTGCCATCTTCGAGTCCTACACACCTGAGGTGGAACCTCTCTCGATCGACGAGGCCTTCATGGACATCAGAGGATCGATCCACCTCTTCGGCTCCCCGGCGAACATCGCCAGACAGATACGGTCCGAGGTCAGGGAACAGACCGGCCTGGCGGTGTCCGTGGGTGTCACGCCGCGAAAGTTCCTTTCGAAGATTGCCAGCCAGGTCGCCAAGCCGGATGGGCTGATCGTGGTCCACCCCGGTGAGGAGACCGCCTTCTTGCACCCGCTGCAGGTCTCCTATCTCTGGGGTGTTGGTCCGGTGACGAAACGAAGGCTCAACGAACTCGGCATAGAGTCGATCGGCGATATCGCAAGCACTCCCTTCGATTCGCTCTCCTCGATGCTCGGCGCCGGTGCTGCGAACCATCTTCATGCGCTCGCGAACAATCAGGATCCGCGCCCTGTCGAGCGCAGGCGAAAGGCCAAGTCTGTCGGCGCCCAAAGTGCGATGAGGCCTCAGCGCAGATCGATGGAGGACCTCATGCCCGTGCTCCAGCGGCTCACGGATCGGGTCGCAACCCGTCTTCGTGCCAAGAACCGGTCTGCCCGGACCGTCACCATTCGCGTCAGATTCGGTGATCTGTCGTCTGTCACACGATCAGCGACGGTTCACACACCGACTGCTTCGACATCGGCGCTCATCGCCATCGAACGAAGGTTGCTCCAGAAGGTCCTGGATGAGCATCCGAATCACGAGATCACGCTGCTTGGCGTCTCGACGTCTGGTCTGGGCGTGGGCGAGCCGATCCATCTTGCCCTTGGTGTTGACGACGAAGCGACCGGTGGCGGTACGCCGGAGGAGCTCGTGTCCCAAGCTCTCGACGAATCAGTCGATGAGCTTCGGCGGCGATTCGGTCGAGACGTCGTCACCCATGGCAGTGACTTGCTCAGCGGCCGCACTGATCACACCGACGGTCTTTCCGAGGTGATGACCAGGGACGACGACTGATCGCTGTGATCAGTCGACAGGTCGCGGCGCGCGGCCCGGGGGCACAGCCGGAAACTGGTACTGAATGCGCGTGTACATTGGTTCGATGCGTGGTACCTATTGGATTCTCATTGTCGTAGCCGCGCTCGGATGGGGCTCGGGCGGCATCATGACTCGTGCAGCGTTCGCTGAAGGCGTGGACGTCTGGACGTTGGTGGCGCTTCGTGTTGCCATTGCAGCGTTGCTTGTCCTTGCGGTCCTCATCGCACGTCGCTCATCCCTTCCGAGCATGCTTGTCTTGCGGTTTGGCTTCAGCCAAGCGGTGTTCAACCTCACGATCCCCTACGTTCTCTTCACCTTTGCTTATGACGAAGCCTCCGTCGGATTCGTTGGGCTACTCGCAGCTCTCATTCCCATGGCGACATCGGTCTTTGCGAACTTCATGCTTCCGGACGAATCGATGACCCTACGCAGATTCACTGCTCTTCTGGTCGGGTTTTCCGGTGTTGCTGCCCTGATGCTCTCAGGAGACTCCGGACTCGCTGAAGGCGGCCGACCGCTTGTCGCAATCGGCCTCGGACTCGCGGCCGTCGTATCGGTTGGATACGCCGGAGCGTTTGCCAAGAAGCACGCTGGCTCGTACGACCCGATGATGTTGACCGGTCTCCAGTTCGGATTCGCATCGGTTTGGCTACTTGGCGCGATGTTTGCGATCGAGGGGGCCCCGCTCGAGGTCTCGGTGAAGGGTTGGTGGTTGATACTGGGTCTGGCCATCGCAGCAACCGTCGTGCCCTTCCTCGTCTTCTATTGGTTGCTCCAGCACATCTCTGTCACCAACGTGTCTCTTGTCGGCTACATCGTCCCGTTTGTCGGTCTCATCGGGGGAATCGTCCTTCTCGATGAGCAACTTCAGATCGGCATAATTGCAGGCGGGACTCTCGTGGCTATCGGAATGTTCCTCAGCGATAGGGAGAGCCGTCGGGTCTCCGCACCAGTGAGTTACCAATCCACTCCGCTCAACTGATTTCACAATTCCAGAGTGTAACGTGTAGGATTAGGATGGCCTAAGAAAAAACACTCGGAGTTGTAGGTATGGCTGATAACACCACCGACATAGTGTCATTGGCGGATGTGCCGATCGGGGGGAGTGCGGTTGTCAAGGGTTTCGACGAAGGTGCCCAAGCGAGGCGTTTCGTCGAGATGGGCTTTGTTCCGGGGACAACAGTGACCGTCCTGCGTTCAGCACCACTTGGCGATCCCATCGAGTACGCCGTGATGGGGGGCCGGATCGCGATGCGCAGATCAGATGCATCAGTGATTCTGGTCAAGGAGTCTTTCTGATGGCCGGCTGCGCACACTGCGGTACCGAAGGACGCGGGTCGGCTCGACTCCACGGCGACGGGTTCGTGGCTTGTCTCGCAGGGAATCCGAACACAGGGAAGTCCTCGATCTTCAACCACCTCACCGGTGCAAAGCAGCATGTCGGCAACTGGCCGGGCAAGACCGTATCGAAGGCTCACGGATCGTTCCACCACGACGGCATTGAGGTACAGATCGTCGATCTGCCCGGCACCTACAGCCTGAACGCTTCTTCGCCCGAGGAGATGATCGCTCGTGACTACCTCGTCCACGACCGACCCGACATCGTCATCGTCGTGGCTGATGCTTCCAATCTCGAGCGGAATCTGTACCTCGTCGTCCAGATCCTTGAGATCGGGTTGCCAACCGTAGTCGCTCTGAACATGATCGATATTGCGCGGTCGCGAGGCATAACGATCGACGTTGAGGCACTCTCGGAGCATCTCGGTATTCCCGTGATCCCAATGGTTGCACGTCGAGGAAAAGGTCTCGACGCACTCAGGTACGCCTTGTCAGCCGCTGCAATGTTTGAGCGAGCGTCATGAGCGCGTTTCGCATCGACTACGGCCCTGACATAGAGGCCGCGATCGACGAGCTCGGCCGCATGATTGGGTCGACGAGCACAATCTCAGAGATGTACCCGTCGCGGTGGCTCGCGATTTCACTTATCGATGGGGATCATGGAATCGATGTGCAGCTCGAACACACTCCTGGAGGCCGTGCGCTGCTTGTGAAGCGTGACCAACTGCTTTCGCTGTTGGAGGACGCGCTTGGAGAATCTACCGAAACAGCGATCGCAGGCCGTCGATTCGATGTCGTGCACGACATTACCTCGAGTGCAGCAGAACGACATGGGGAATCCCTTCTCACGAGGACCGACCGCATCGATGCATTCGTGACGAACAGGTACCTGGGCATCCCCATATTTCTCGCTGCCATGTGGATCGTCTTCAAGATCACAACGGACGTTGCCGGAGCCTTCCTGGACTGGGTCGACGGTGCGATCGGTGGCCCGATCAGCAACCTCACGTCAGGACTGGTCAACGCCGTCGGCCTCGGTGGCACCTGGGTTGAGAGCCTGGTCGTCGATGGGGCGGTTGTCGGCGTGGGAGCGATCCTGGTGTTCGTCCCCGTGCTTATCTGCCTGTTTCTCTCGCTGGCTCTCCTCGAGGACACCGGGTATATGGCCCGAGCTGCTTTCGTCATGGACCGCTTGATGCGCGGTGTTGGCCTCCAGGGCAAGAGCTTTCTCCCGATGCTCGTCGGCTTCGGATGCACCGTGCCCGCGGTATACGCAACACGCACGCTTGACAACGAGAGAGACCGCATCGTCACATCAATGCTTGTCCCCTTCATGAGCTGCAGCGCCCGTCTGCCCGTCTATGTGTTGGTGTCTGCCGTGTTCTTCCCCGATTACGCGGGATTGATCGTCTTTGCGATGTACCTGCTCGGTATCGCCGTAGCGCTCACTCTTGGCGTGATCCTGCGTCATACCGCGCTACCGGTGACCGAGTACGCGCCCACGATCATGGAGATGCCCCCATATCGGATGCCGACCGTCCGCTCGATATGGCTCCACACCTGGGTTCGCACGAGGGCCTTCCTCGAGGAAGCTGGGAAGATCATCTTCGTGACCATGCTCGCGGTATGGCTCCTCATGGCGATACCGATGGTCGGTGATGGGACATTCGCAGATGCCGATGTTGAGGATTCGGCGTTCGCAACCGTTGCGGGGGTTGTGGCCCCCGTCTTCGGTCCTGCAGGGTTCGGATCATGGGAGGCAAGTGGCGCCCTCATGTCAGGCTTCGTTGCAAAGGAAGTCGTTATCGGCACCATGGCTCAGGTGTATGGCGTGGATGAGCCAGAGAACCCAGGGAGTGACCCGTCCACAGTCGAATCTGTGAAGGATCTTGTGGTTGGTTTCGGCGACGCGGTCCTTGATGCGGCAAAGGCGATTCCCGCGATGGTCGGCTTGGATCTCGGTGCCCGTGGCGATGAAGAGGAGTCCTCGGCGCTGATGTCCTCCATCCGTGCCGGATTCGAAGAGAGCAGCGGCGGCCACGGCGGCCTCGCGGCGATGGCGTTCATCGTGTTCGTGTTGCTGTACACACCCTGCATGGCTGCCGTTGGCGCGATCAGGCATGAGATCGGAGTCAGGTGGATGTGGACGAGTGTCATTGGTCAGTTCGCCGTCGCCTGGCTGTTCGCCGTCGCGGTGTACCGGGGTGGCCTGTTCCTTGGTATCGGATGACGATTCTCGACGACCTCCTTTCCGAGTTGCGCAAGACGAAGGGTCCGATCCTCTCATCCGAGGTTGCGGCGAAGGTCGGAGTGACCAATGAGGTGTTGGCAGGAATGATCTCCGTGCTGGTCGCCAAAGGGAAACTCATAGGCGCCGAACCTCAATCGATCGACGAAGTCTTCGCGTGTTCAGGAGGTGCCTGTGGCAGCACCTGTGTCGGACTTGAAGAGTGCCCCTTCATTGTGGACGTGCCAGATTCGTATGCACTTGTGGTCGGATCTGTGGATGGGACTTCCACGAGAGAGCCCTGAAACAAACTCAATCGCCCCCCGTTGTCAGACCGCCAGATCTCGCGTTTCGAAGCTCCGAGCCGCGAACAATGACCCGACCACGGCCACGACAGCGAGGGCAAGGTATCCGAACGTGAAGCCTTTTGAGAGGGGGACAGTGTCCCCGAGATACCAGTAGAAGGGTGAGAGATATCTTGCAGGCTGAAGGACATCGACGATAGCTCCAAGACCGTTGAGGAAGAACGTGAACACGGCGACCGCAGACGTTATCCCCACAGTGGAGCCAGCCGACCTCGGCACGGCCCACAGGGCTATCGCGATCCCCCAGAAACACAGCCCCAGAAGCCCAAGCCCGAGGTTCGCTGCAACGATGTGCCACAGGTTGAAGCCCATGTCCCACACGGCATTTCCAAAGAAGGCAACGGCTGTCAGGAAGGTGACCAGTACGCCGGTCAGCGTCGCAACAGCCAATGCCTTGCCGTGGAGGACGGATCGTCTCTGGCGGGGATTTGACAGGACAAGGTCGAGCGCTCCCGACGCCTCTTCTTTCGCTACCAGCGCAGACAGGGCGGTGATCGCGAACACGATCAACACGATCGGGCCGACCGAGCCGTATGTACGCGACGATACGAAGCCCTCAGCTGTGGCCAACGCTTCGGGGTCGGTGAGACCGAACATCGCAAGAACCTCCCTCGGCATCATTTCCATCATCGCTTCGAGGGTTGCCGTGTCCTGGGACACGGTGGGCCATGCGGCGAACGTCAGGAGCGACATTGAGGCGAGACCGACCGACCAGTACCAAATGGATCTGCGTCGATCCCATATGGACTTGCCGAACACGGAACCGAGTAGCCATACAGATCTCGGTTGGATCGACTTCGATTTCTTCCTCCGTGCTGCCGCTTCTGGTATCACAGCTTCTTCGGTGGCGATGTTGCGTTTGTGGAACAGGATCACGGCTCCGGCTATGAGCCCCAGCGATATGAGCAGCATCCAGAGGTGTCCGGAGTTGAATCCGTAGAGCAGTGGAAGGTCGTGCAGGTACCAGGTGAACGGGCTGAGCGTCGAAGGTAACTCCAACCAGCTGAACAGCGACGAGAAGGCGTTGATGAACCACGACAGGATGGCCAGCCCACCAGTTACACCAGCCGCTGTTGAAGGGGAGCCTGAGAAGCTGGCTGTGAGCATTGCAACCCCTCCGAACACCAGGCCGAGAAGCCACAGTCCAGCCGTCACAGCGGCGATGCCTTCAAGACCCAAACCGAGGTCAACGATCGGGTTGGCGATGAGCAATGTGGTCCCGACAGCGACCAACAGAGCCAGAGACAGGACCGTCATCGCTGTCGCCTTCTGGACGATGACCGATGTCCTGGAGATGGGCATCGACAGGATCATGTCCATGGTGCCGTCTCTCTCCTCCCTGGCCGTGGCAGCAACCCCGAAACCGATGGTGAAGACGAGGACCACGATCGGCAGCAGGAAGGAGAACATCTGGGCCTGGAGATAGCCTGCACCGGTGAGAAACGTGTCCGGGTCGATGCCGAACAACGCCATCATCTCCGGTGGAAAGTCTTCGAGAAAGTCCTGCATCGCATCAGAGTCACGGATGATGGGGTAGAAGGCAGTGAGCCACCCAGTCATCGCGACCATACCAAGTATCCACCACAGCATGGATCTTCTGCGGTCCCACACGGCCTTTCCGAAGACGCTACCCAGCATCTTCAGTGCCTGAGTAATAGGACAGGAAGACCTCCTCGAGTTCGCCCGAACCGGTCGAGATCGACACGACTTCGTGCGCCGCGGCCTTCTTGATGGCTGCATCCATCGAACCCATGACAGTCAGCGTGATCACAGACCCATCGTTGCGTGACTCCACAGTTGAAACGTTGCGAAGCGCGCCGAATTCAGCGGGGTCGACTGGTCCGGCGAACTGAATGGTGACCGTTCTATGCGCTGACGCCTTGAATGACTCGATCGTATCAACCTCGATCAGACGGCTCTCGCGAACGATGCCAACGCGATCAGCAATGCGGTCGACCTCAGGGAGGATGTGCGAAGACAGAAAGACAGTGCGTCCCTCTGCCCTGACCTCATTGACCAGATCCTGAAACTCCTGTTGCATCAAGGGATCGAGCCCAGACGTCGGTTCATCGAGGATCAGGAGCTCGGGCTCGTGCATGAACGCGTTGACGACTCCGACCTTCTGACGATTGCCGCTCGAGTAGTCCTTGATCCTTCGGTCGAGGTCAAGGTCAAATCGATCGGCGAGATCCTCCATCCTTCTCCGTGTATCGAGTCTGCGGAGATTTGCGAAGTACGTGAGGAACTCGCGGGCAGTCATCGTCTCGTACATGGCAAGATCCCCAGGGAGATACCCAGTCCTGCGTCTGATCTCGACCGAGTCCGTGGTGACATCGAGCCCGAACACGGTCGCCGACCCTCGTGTCGGAAACAGGAAGTTCAACAACGTGCGGATAGTGGTCGACTTCCCGGCACCGTTGGGTCCGATAAACCCAAAGACCTCGCCCTCGCGTACCTCTAGATCCAGATCGATGATCCCAGGCGCGTCCCCGTAGAACTTGGTCAGTCCAGACGTCTCGATAACTGCCACTCAGCTACTCCTTGGGTACGGGGTCAGATGGTACCGGTAGACCGCATGACGCTCGCATGGTTACCGACGACCGACTGCGTGCTCAATCTGGATTGTCGGTCCGGAGGGCGAGTCTTCGAGAGAATGAAACCTGTCGTCCGCCGTCCGCCGTCTGCCATCTGTCGTCTCTGTTCTGTACTCTCTCGTGCCATGGCCTCTGAATCGAAAAGGTTGATACTTCTCGCTCTCACAGCGAATGCGTTGATCGCCGTCACGAAGTTCGTTGCCGCGGGTGTATCCGGGAGTACGGCCATGTTGGCCGAGGCGATCCACTCGGTGGCTGATACGGGGAATCAGCTGTTCCTGCTACGAGGCGAAGCCGTCTCGAGATACAAGGCAGATGTCACCCATCCATTCGGACGCGGGAAGGCGATGTACTTCTGGTCGTTCATGGTTGCAGTCGTGCTCTTCGTCGGTGGCGCTGTGCTCTCCATCCTCAATGGTTGGGAACGCATCCAAAACCCGGGCGCCCATGAAGGCGATGGACTTGTATTCGCACTCGTCGTGCTTGTCGTCGCAGCTGGTTTTGAGATATTCATCGCTCTGATCCCCGCGCTCAAGCAGTTCAATCGAATCCGTGGCACGAAGTCTCGCTGGCGGATGATCAAGGAATCGAAGGACTCAGCGCTGATCATCGTCATATTCGAGGACACAGCGGCAGTTGTCGGTCTTCTCATTGCAGCGACCGGGTTGATTCTCACGGATCTCACAGGTACAGCGGTCTGGGATGGACTGGCGTCAGTTCTGATCGGTCTCGTCCTCGGCGTTGTCGCCATGGTCATTGCAAAGGAGATGCGGGCGCTGCTCATAGGCGAGGCCGCAAGCAGAGAGGATCGCGTTTCAATACGTGTTGCCATCCTCAGCGTTGAACAGGTGCACCATGTGGAGCGGCTGCTCACGATGCAGATGGCGCCACACGAGATTCTTGTGACCGCGGACGTTGCATTCGATCAGGAGGTGGATGAGGTGTTGGCAATAGAACTTGTTGAAGCTTCGATTCGGGAGGCCTGCCCCGACGCGAAGCGCATTTTCATAGAACCGGTTCGTCGATGATCGGTGAAGCATCCGCACCAGCATCATCTGGAAACCTGGGGCCGGGGTTCGACACGCTTGCGCTCGCTCTCTCTCTGAGGTGCACAGCAACCGCTGAACCAGCCGAGACGATGACGATCAGCGAGGATGGCTCGACGAGCCGCCTCGATTCCGATGACATGATCTATCGTGCCGTCGAAATGGCTGTCGGCCGGCCAATGCACATCACGATTGCAAACGATGTTCCGCGGACGAGAGGTCTTGGATCATCTGGAGCGGTGACGGCATCTGCCGCCGCCGCCGCCATGAAGTCTGTCGGAGACACCGGTGATAGACGGAAGGTGTTCAAGATCGTCACCGAACTCGAAGGGCATGCTGACAATCCTGCTGCATCAGTGTTCGGCGGTCTGGTGATCGCGGCGCCCAACGGTGTCAAGCAGTTGCGTCTGCACGAATCCCTCCATGTAGTCGTCGGAATTCCCGACTCGAAACTGAGGACGGTTGATGCGCGGCGAGTCCTGCCTGCATCGGTGAGCCTTGATGTCGCCGCTCGCACAATCGCGAGGCTTTCATTCCTTCTCGGCGGTCTCGTTGATGGCGACGTCGAAGCGCTCAGCCATGCCGGAGGCGACGAGATACACGAAGCGCCGAGGGCTGAGCTCTCGCCCATCTCGGGCGATCTCATGGATGCAGCGCGCAGAGCCGGTGCCGCCCACGCATGCTGGTCTGGTGCTGGGCCGAGCGTGCTGGCGTTCACGACCAGCGATGTCCGCGGACGGGTGATAGGGGCCATGGGCGGTGTCCTGGGTATGTCTGGCGAAGTACTCGCACTGAAGCCAGACTACGAAGGCCTCATCTGAGCGCTGTGAGATCGAGAGAGTCAAGGACGGTGATCATGCGATCTGCCGTGAAACGGTGATACTCGATGTCCAGACCGTATGGGTCATCGATCGCGTTCGGATGGTCGAGAAGGCTGATCCTCGAGACATCGAGGCGCGGGAACTGTTGTCTTGCTGCAACCAGGTGATGCTGCTCCATGCCGAAGATCAGGTCCGGCTGGGTGCATTGGTGGAGTGGAGTTGCCCTGTGGCCTGAGAGATCGAGTTTGTGCTCCGAAGCGACAACCTGCATATTCGTGGTCGCCTCGGCGCCCGCAACAGCGTGCGTTCCGGCACTCGAGAATGTGAGCGGCTCATCACCGAACACCGATCTGGCAAGGACTTCAGCGAGGGGTGACCGACAGATGTTTCCTGTGCAGACAAAGAGGATGTTCGCACTGCTTGTCACCGTGTTCAGGAGTTCGCTGCGTATTTTGCGGCGGAATCGATGAAGGCTGCGAACAGATCGTGGGAGTCACCGTGGTCGGCTGCACCGAGATACTCAGGATGCCATTGGACTGAGAGCAGATCCCACGCCTTGTCCTCGTGTTCGAGCGCCTCAACAGTTCCATCAGGAGCGGACGCAACGACTTTGAGACCTGCGCCGAGTTCCTCGACGGCTTGATGATGGATCGAGTTGATCCCGTGGAGACCAGCCCCGAAGATCGATGCGAGCTTCGAGCCCTCCTCGACCAGAGCTTGGGAATGCGGTTCGTATGCACCCTCTCCGGAGATGTCGTGGCCGTGAGCACCGCTGTGAGATGGGAGATCTTGGATCAACGTTCCACCAAAGGCGACGTTCACGACCTGGTTGCCTCGACAGATCGCGAGCATCGGCATCTTGCGCTCGTACGTCCGTGTCACGAGTGCGAGTTCGAACTCGTCCCGTTCGTCAACAACCATGCGCACAGCATCGTGCCGCTCGGCGCCGTAACGCTTCGGAGCGATGTCACCGCCTCCGGACAGCACTACTCCATCGATGCGGTCGAGGATGGGATCAACGAGGCCAGCTTCGACAGGAAGAAGCAACACAGGAATGCCGCCCCCTCGCAGCACGCTGTCTGTGTATGTATGGGTGGCGAGGTAGGCGAGCAACTCATTGTTCGCTGAAGGGACGTTCTGGGGCCGTGCGGTAATTCCGATGATTGGGCGCATCCAAGAATGATAACGACGGGACCGCCACACACGACCGTCATCAACTCCGAAATCCGCCTATGCTTCCGTCGAGAGCGGCCCTCTGGCAGATGTCCCGGGCAGCCACACCCCGATTTCACAAACGAGGATCACCTGCATGGGTTCTGTAGTCAAGAAGCGTCGCAAGAAGATGAGCAAGCACAAATATCGCAAGCGGCTCAAGGCGAACAGACACAAGCGCAAGAAGTAGCGAGAGAAACGCCCCCACCTCGGTGGGGGCGTTCTGGTTTGCGGCGCCACGCGGTCTGGTCGTGCGTCATACGGTATCTAGGCTGGGAGCATGCTTGGTGACCAGCGACACCTGTTCGACATTCCTCATGATGTCGCGTATCTGAACTCGGCCTACTTCGGGCCTCGATTGAAGGCAGTTACAGCAGCGGGGCGCGAAGCGATCGACCTCACCGCAACTCCCTGGGACGTGGACGCACCGAGATTCTTCGAACCCGTAGAGCGTCTCCGGACCATAGTTGGTGGCTTGCTTGGAGACGATGGTGAAGGCGTTGCACTCATACCAGCCATTTCGTACGGCATCGGCGTGGCTGCGAGGAATCTTGTGATCGGTGAGGGACGAGCTGTGGTCGTGCTCGAGGAGCAGTTCCCTTCCAACATCTATCCGTGGCGTAAGAAGGTTGAGCGTGAAGGAGGCGATCTCGTCACTGTGGCAAAAACCCCGGATGGATGGACTTCGGACCTGCTCGCGGCGATCGACGAGCGCACTGCCGTGGTCGCCGTCCCCAATTGCCACTGGACTGACGGAGGTCATGTTGATCTCGTCCGGATCGGCGAGGCCGCTCGGTCGGTCGGAGCAGCGCTCGTCGTGGACGCCAGTCAGTCGTTCGGAGCAATGCCGTTCGATGTCAAGACGGTCAAGCCGGACTTCGTCGCAACAGTCGGATACAAGTGGCAACTCGGCTTCTACGGTCTCGGCTATCTCTGGGTTGCCGAGGAGCACAGATCGGGTGTGCCGTTGGAGGAGGGTTGGATCACTCGCAGAAATGCGGAGGACTTCGCTGGCCTTGTCGACTACGAGGATTCATACGAACCCGGGGCTCGTCGGTTCGACATGGGCGAGCGATCAAATTTCATCGGTGTGGCAATGGCGAACGCGGCCATGGACCAGATAGCGGAATGGGGCATTGACAACATTGCCGAATCGCTCGCGTCCGTGACCTCGATGATCCAAGAGCGGGTATCGGACCTCGATTGGCGAACCGCGGCTGAAACTCAACGGTCCCCACACCTGATCGGTATTCGCCATCCCGAGGGTCTCCCTTCTGGTCTGTCCCAAGCGCTGTCTGGTGCCGGGGTCTCGGTGAGTGTCAGAGGCGACTCCGTGCGCATCGCTCCCCACCTTCACACAACCGACGCAGATATCGAGAGGCTCATACAAGTGCTGAAGGCCGAAGTCTGAATTCCGAAGTCCGAGATCTGATTTCACCCAGACACTCCCGAGCGCAAGATCGACGGCGCCATACCCAAATGAAGCGCTGCACACGACGGGTGCTCGAGTTGCTCCGTCGACCAGGGAGCGGCCTTGGTCTCCCGGGCTAGTGAGGGCTAGATGAGGGTTACGGCGGCTCCGAAGATTCCGATTGCCAGGGCGAGGATGATCGCTTGTTGGAGTCCACGCATCGCAGGGGAGGTTCGCCTGGCTGTGAGGTGGTGGAACAACGCGACTCCGATCGACAGCGCGATCAGAGTGCCCTTGAGCGCAAACTCTGCCCAGGGGAGTCCGATCAGGACATACATCCTGAAGCCGGCGAGCACCGCTACCGCCATTGCGGTCCATGAAACAACGCCGAAGCGTCGCGCCAATGCCCGGAGAATCTCGACGTCTGCACCAGCCTTTCTGGCTGCACCAACGAGGAATGCGAGGACAATGAGTCCACCGGTCCAAGTCGCTGCGCCAAGCAGATGAACCCACTTGAGGAGCTCAAATTCGGTCATCGCTGTGTCTATCCGTTGCCCTCAAGGAATTCGACGATTTCATCGACAAGGGCATCCGCACGTTCCGGATCAAGACTCGGCGTCGAAGGCTCGTCCGTCTCTCGCAGTGGGTTGAACAGTGTGCCCAGGAACGGTTCGTCGTAGGAATTGAGCTCCTCGAGAAACTCGGAGACATCCGAGCCCGCGTCTTCGAGTGCGTCGTCCACTTTCTGGGTGTACTCGGCATCGACGGTGATGAGCTCGGCCGTTTCGATATGGAGGTTCGTGATGTCTGAGATCTTCTCGATGATCGCGAGAACAGCCTTGGGGTAAGGGTTGCCTCCGAGGTAGGGAGGTGTCGGTGCCCACATGCTGAGTGATCTGATACCTAACTCCTTGCAGGCTGCCTGGACGATTCCAACAATGCCGCTCGGGCCCTCGTAGCTCGCCGAATGTAGACCACTGCGGATGACGCTTACCGCATCTGAGCCGACACCGGACAGTTGAACGGGATCCTTGTGGCTCACCGCTCCAACGTACGCTCCGGCGAGAAGCGCCTCTTCCACCCCGATGTCCTTCAGGAGCTCGGCGATGCTCCGAGCGATCGTATCCCAGTGAAAGTTCGGCTCCGGACCAGAAACGACGACAAGGTCTCGTGCGTCGTTCGGACGCAGAAGAGCTGTGAAGCGAATCGTCGGCCAACGGAGCGACTTGGCGACACCGTCGTCGATGGTGATGGACGGCCGGTGTTGCTGGAAGTCGTAGAAAGCGTCAGGATCGACTTCAGCGAACACATCGGAATCCTTGTGGGTGTCGACGATGAAATCGGCGGTCGTCGATGCGACATCGCATGCGTCATTCCATCCACCGAACGCGATGATCGCGATGGGGTTCCGGAGCGAGGGCTGATGGTGGCGCCTGATGACTTCCATGGCCTGAGGGTACTGAGATCCGGAAGTTGCTTCGCAGTTGTTGGAAATCAGAAGTCAGAACGCTGCGCTTTCATAACGCTTCGCTTTCGGACGTCGGAAGTCGGGAGGCGGAGGGCGGGGGACGGAGGTCTGGCGAGAGATGCGATGGGGTTGTTTGCATGCGTATATGAGTCTCTTCGACTAGCTTCCCCTCAGATTGTCGATGCATGATTCCGATCATTCCTCCGAGCCGACCGCCGCACTGCGTCGATCGTTAGGCCTGTACGCGGTTCTGACGATCTCGATCGGGGCAATGATCGGATCGGGTATCTTCGTGTTGCCCGGGCTTGCCTTCAAGATTGCCGGCCCGTCTGTGATTCTCGCGTTCTTCCTGGCAGGGTTAGTGGTGCTCCCTGCTGCACTGTCACAGTCAGAGATGGCGACGGCGATGCCCGAGGCCGGTGGCACGTACCTGTACATCGATCGCGCCATGGGTCCGCTCATGGGGACCATTGCGGGATTCGGTGTCTGGTTCTCCCTGGTCTTCAAGGCTGCCTTTGCCCTTGTCGGATTGTCTGCGTATCTCGAGTTCTTCGTGGAACACCCCGAACGACCGATCGCGGCGATACTTGCGGTCCTGCTGATCATCATCAACCTCATGGGGGTTCATCAAACAGCTAGGTTCGAGACAGCCCTCGTCTCGATTGTGCTCGTGCTCCTCGCCGGGTTCATCCTTCTCGGCACACCGAACACCGACCCTGAGAGGTTCCAACCGTTCTTGTCTGAGGGAGTCAGGGGACTGCTTTCCGCCACCGCCGTCGTGTTCGTGTCGTACATTGGAGTGACGCAGGTCGCGAGCGTCGCGGAGGAGATCAAGCGCCCGGGGCGAACCATCCCATTGGGCATCCTCACGTCGGTCGGCATCGCAATGCTCCTGTACCCCGCCGTTGTGGCTGTCATGGTTGGTGTGACACCTGCCGATGAACTCGCACAAACTGAGACACCTATTCTCACGGCTGCCGCCCACTTCCTTGGGACTGCGGGCACCTACGTTGTCGCTGGAGCTGCGGTGCTTGCCCTTGTTTCCATGGCAAACGCCGGAGTGATTGCATCGTCTCGATATCCCTTTGCCATGGCGAGGAACTCGCTGGCCCCTCCCTTCCTCGCACGAGTTGGAGAAAGGTCCGGCGCGCCCGTTGCCGGCATCACGGTGACCGGTATTGTGCTGATCCTGCTGGTCCTGTTCGTCCCACTCCTCGAGCTCGCCAAGCTCGCATCGGCCTTCCAACTCCTCGTCTTCGCCCTCGTGAACCTCGCTCTCATCGCCTTCCGTGAGGCTCACCTCGACTGGTATCAACCGAAGTTCAGATCACCGCTCTATCCGGTGCCGCAGGTCTTCGGAATCGTTGCTGCACTTCTGTTGCTTACCCAGATGGGGATCGTTCCGCTGCTGGGAGCCTCATTGTTCGTCGTTGCCGGCGTTGGCTGGTATCGAGTCTTCGGCCAGTCGCGAGCTGTCAAAGAATCGGCTACGCGAGATGCCCTGAGGTTGCGTGAGAACGTAAGACTCGTCCAGAACAGTGCTGATGCCGTTGCTTCTGGGGGACGTCAACATGTGCTCGTGCTGTTCAGACGACCAACACGTCCTGCAAGGCAGCAGACCCTGTTTCGTATGGCGATGCGGTTGACGGCCGCTCCTGGTGGGCGCATTCACGTGATTAACTTCGATGCCAGAACCCAGCGCATGGTTCCGACCGCTGCAGATCTCGCCCGGGCAGAAGAGCTCGGTATCGAGGTCACGACACAGCAGTACACAGATGAGGACCGTCGAGGCATGGTGCACCTGTTCGTTGAGAGAGAAGGTGTCGATCTGTTCATCGCGGATCTGCCGCGAGAGCTCAGAGCGACACGCCACATCACTCGTGATCTGCATTGGCTCAGAGAGCACCTGATCTGCGATTCGGTGTTCCTGCGCAACAGGGCGGTCGACGAGATCGATCGGATTGCCGTACTTGGTACGGGTGGGCCGTATGACCCCGTGAAGATCGAGATGGCCGACCACATCGCACGGTACGAGACGGCGTCGATCCGATTCGTGCATCTGACTCCCAAGGATGCACCCCCGGCGTTCGCCGAGTCGATCCGCGCCTACCACGAGCAGCTCGGGGAGAACCTCACGGTTCCGTGGGATGACCGCGTAAAGCCGACTGACGACCTTGTCGAAACCCTGACCGATCTGTCACGAGGTGCCAATTTGGTGATCCTGGGCGCTCCGACACATCGATTCCACCTCGTAACCGCTCTTGCAGACCGAATCGCCGAGGCGGTGGACTGCCCGGCCTTGCTGGTCCATACTCCGACGCTTGAGCAGCCAGGACTGATCACCCGAGGCATCCAGTGGCTGATCAACTAGCCGCCCTATCGCTTCTGGCGTCCATACACGCCAAATACGGCGCGTATGGACGCCAGAAGCGTCGGGTCACCGACCGAACCTGCGGAGCCTGACCGAGTTGGTGACGACGGACACGGACGAGAAAGCCATCGCGCCCGCTGCGATCATCGGGTCGAGGAATCCGAGTGCTGCGAGAGGGATCGCCGCTGTGTTGTAGGCGAACGCCCAGAACAGGTTCTGCTTGATGGTTCTGAACGTTCTTCGAGCGAGCTTGATGGCGGTCACCGAAGTAGCCGGATCACCGGACATCAGTACAACGTCGCCTGCTTCGATGGCCACATCGGTTCCGGAGCCGACTGCCATGCCGAGGTCGGCCACCGTCAGCGCAGGTGCGTCGTTGATGCCGTCTCCCACGAACGCGACGACCTGGCCGCTGGCTTGCATCCTCGCCACAGCCTCGGACTTCTCACCGGGTAGTACCTCGGCGACGACATCATCGATGCCGATGATCGATGCGATCGCATCGGCTGTGTGGCGGGAGTCGCCGGTGAGCATGACGGTCGAGATGTGCTGGTCGTGGAGATCCTTGATCGCCTGGGCAGATGTTGGGCGCACGGTATCAGCAACGCTTACAACGCCTTCAACCCTGTCACCCCACCCGACGAGAAATGTCGTGTTGCCCTTGGACGCGATCTCGTCGAACCTGTCCTGCCAAATCTCTACGCCCGTCATCCCGGCTTCGGTGAACAGGATCGGTTTTCCGACAAGCACCGTCCTACCCGTAACCACACCACGAGCCCCTTTGCCCTGGATCGACTCGAAGTCCTCCACAGGAGCGAGCTCGATGTCCTCTTCCTCTGCTCCAAGGGCGACGGCTTTGCCGATGGGATGCTCCGAACCAGATTCGAGAGATCCCGCAAGCCTGAGGAACTCGACGCGGTCGCCATCGGTGATGACGTCGACGAGCGTCATCGCTCCACGGGTGAGGGTGCCGGTCTTGTCGAATACCACTGTGTTGATGCCTTTGGCCCTCTCGAATACCTCAGCGTTCTTGAAGAGCACGCCCATCTCAGCACCACGACCGGAGCCGACCATGATCGCGGTTGGTGTCGCAAGGCCAAGAGCACATGGACAAGCGATGATCAAGACGGCCACGGAGTTTCTGACGGCGGTCGCGACATCACCGGAGACGACAAGCCAGACGATGCCGACGACCAGCGCGATTGAGATCACGATCGGCACGAATATGCCTGAAATCCTGTCAGCGAGTTTCTGGACGGGTGCCTTTGTCGCCTGCGCATCAGCGACGAGTTTCATTATCTGTGCCAATGCAGTGTTGGGCCCGACCTCCTTGACCTCGATCTCAAGTCTTCCCTGCTGATTGACCGTCGCGCCGAAGACGTTGTCGCCTGGCTCCTTCGTGACAGAGACGCTCTCGCCAGTCAGCATCGACTCATCGACACCGGATCTTCCAGCCGAAACGATGCCGTCGGCTGGGATCTTTTCGCCCGGAAGCACAACGACGGTCTCGCCGGGTACCAACTCGACAGGGTCCACGAGGATCTCTTCTCCACCGCGGATGACACGTGCCTGCTTTGCGCCGAGTTCGGCGAGTTTCGCGATGGCGTTCGAAGCCTGACCCTTGGCCCGTGCCTCAAAGAAACGGCCGAGAAGGATCAGGGTGATGATTACCGCTGCAGTCTCGAAGAACAGGTCATCGCCGCTGAATATGGCGTAGGTCGAGTACAGCCAAGCAGCAAGTGTTCCTGTACTGATCAGCGTGTCCATGGCAGGCGAGAGCGAGGTGACTTGTTTCCACGTTGCCTTGTGGAATTGGAAGCCGAAGTAGAACACAACGATGGACGTGAGGAAGAACTGTCCCCAGTGGTCCAACGCCGAACCCGAACCGAACCAGGCAAGGAGCGCGACCGGCGCTGTGAGCAGCGCCGCACCGATCACGTTGCGGCGCTGATACTTTGCCTCAGCGTCATAGCGTTCGGTGACCGATCGGCGGTCATCGTCAGGGTCTATCTCTGAGATGTCGTAGCCGATCTTTGCGACCGCAGCGTGGAGTGTTTCGAGGTCGACATCCTCGGTGATCGTCGCTCTGGCCTCCTGGCCGGCGAAGTTGACTATCGCGGTCTCGACGCCGTCCTGCTTTCCGAGGACGCGTTCGATCCGAACTGCACACGAGGCACAGGTCATCCCTTCAACGTCGAAACGGATCTCAGTAGCAGTCATGGTCCATCTTTCTGGTTCTTGCGTAGATTGAACCAGGGAGTCGAGGTTGGTCAGCGGGCGACTTCGTAGCCCTGTTCGTCGATCGCCGAGACGATCTCTTCCATCGTTGTGTCCGAGCCGTCATAGTCGATCGAGACGCTTCGGTCATCGATGGTCACGACAGCACTGGTGACACCTTCGAGGGGGCCCACCGCGCCTTCGATTGAGGACTTGCAGTGTCCGCAGGAGATATCCGGGACCGAGAGTGTGACTTGTTTCATGTGGTTCAGCCCTTCTTGGGTGGGAGACTTGGTGCGTACCGGAGAGTCTCCATGAGTTCGTCCACGACCTGCTCTGATCGACCCTCTTTGACGTGGTCGAGGACGCAGGTCTCGATGTGGTTCTGGAGCAGTACTCGGTTGACGCCTTCGAGCGAGCCCTGTAACGCAGACACCTGTTTCATGATGTCCGGGCAGTAGCGCTCCTCCTCGACCATGCCGAGTACCGCATCGATGTGACCGCGAACGGTCTTGAGCCGGTTGATGGCTGACGTCTTGTGTCCCGGTTTCATGGTGTCAGTATACCCCACCCCGGGAGGGGGCGGGTCGTATTCTTTGACTCACCCCAGATCTCGGCGTCATCACCGTCGCGGCGCTATTTGAGGAGGACTTGTTTGACGCGCCGTGCCGTGACGATGGAGCCGATCACGCCGAGCGTTGCGAGGTAGGCGATGTTGATGATCATGGTCCATTCGAGGATGCCGAGGGTGAGTCCTCGGATCAGGATGACACCGTGGTACAGCGGAGAAACCCACGTCACGACCTGGATGATCTGGGGGTACACATCGATCGGGAAGAACGTTGCAGAGAACAAGAAGAGTGGCAGAACGATGAGCGTGACAAGGTCGAGGTCCTGCCAGGATCGCATCCATGTGACAGCCGCCGTACCCAGGGCTCCGAAAGCGAAACCAATCAGCAGGGATGCGGGGAATGCCAGAAGACCGAGCGGCGAGGTGATGAGGCCCATCACGGCCATCACGATCAGGAAGGCGGCCGAGTACATCGCCCCTCGTGCGAGAGTCCATGCGATCTCGCCCGAGGCAACCTCGGTCGGCTCGACTGGCGTTGCCAGGATGCCGTCATACACCTTCCCATAGTGAAGCTTGAAGAACATGTTCGTCGCCTCGAAGACTGCGCCGTTCATCGCTGATGAGGCAAGCATCGCCGGTGCTACGAACGCTTCGTATGGAATAGGAACACCACCGATTTCGATATCTCCGGCAAGTTGTCCGATTCCGACGCCGATCGCAAACAGGTAGAACACCGGTTCAAAGAAACCAGAAACCAGCACAGGCCAGAAGGACTTGGTACTGAGAATGTTGCGCTCGATGAGATATCTGCCACGCCACCGCCGCGGCAGCGGAGGGATCACCCTCGTGGTCAGGGTGCGAGCAGTCATGGCGTCAACTTCTTGCGCAACGGTTCTACGCAGAGCATCCCGAATCCGACGATCCAAACGACGAGGTAAAGAACGCTTGCCCACCATGCAACGGCTGGTGAGGTGCCGACCACGATCGCGCGTGCAAGTTCGACCCCGTGGTACACGGGAGTCACGAGCGCTACGGGTTGAATCCAGTTCGGGAGCTGGCTTATCGGGAAGAACGCACCCGAGAACAGGAACATCGGAAGCACAACGAATCGAAAGAACATCGGCAGACCCGACATCTCCTTGAGCCTGATGGTGTATGCCGTCGTCGCGGCGGCCATCGCCGAACCCACAAGCACTGCTGGTCCAACGGCGAGGAGCGATTCGAACAGAGGGGCGACTCTGAACGCGGAGATCACTCCAGCAAAGATCACCGACACCATGAATACACGAAATGTCGACCAGAAGAGATGGCCGGCTACGAGCCCTTCGATGCCGATCGGAGTGGCGAGACGGGCATGCCACGTCTTTGCCCAGACAATGCCCCCCATGACCTTCCATGCGCCCTCACTCGCTCCTGTGCTCATGGCGGTCGCAACGAGGATGCCGGGAGCGAGAAACGTCAGATAGGGAACACCGTCGATCCCCCCGGGCAGGTTCGCATCGACGAGTGATCCAAGCCCGACACCCATCGCGAACATGTAGAGGACGGGATTGAGAAAGCTCGAGACGACCGAGCCTCGCCAGGTCCTTCGATAGACCCTCGCTTCGGCTTCGAAGACCCTGAGTGATAGCGGGGTTGCCATCACTCGACCAAGGATCGACCGGTGAGTCGCAGGAAGACATCCTCGAGGGTTGAACGGCGAGCCAGCACCGTCTCCGGCTCGAGACCGTTGGTTGTAACGGCGTTGATCGTCAGCTCTGCATCGCTCGTATAGATGAGGGCACGATCCGCAAGCACCTCAGTTCGTGGTGCGAGTTCCTCGATCTGACTGTTGAGTGTTTCGAGCACTCCGACAGGAAAGCGGAGCTCGACGACCTCGCCGGGGGCATACTCCTCGATGAGCGAACGGGGCGACCCCTCAGCAACGATCTTGCCCTTGTCCATCACTACCAGCCTGTCGCACAACTGTTCGGCCTCGTCCATGTAGTGGGTCGTGATGATGAGTGTCACGCCTTGCTGCTTGAGACGGTAGAGGCGGTCCCACAGGACGTGACGAGCCTGGGGGTCGAGACCCGTCGTTGGCTCATCGAGGATGAACAGATCTGGATCGTGGATGAGGCCCCTCGCGATCACAAGACGCCTCTTCATACCTCCGGAGAGGGCCTGGATCTTTGCATCCTTCTTCTCTGTGAGCTGGACGAAATCGAGCAATTCATTAATCCGCTCCCTGATCTCGCTACGAGGCATGTCGAAATAGCGCCCGTACATCATCAGGTTGTCGAAGACGGAGAGTTCCTCATCGAGGTTGTTCTCCTGAGGCACTACGCCGAGGCGTGAACGCAGCGTTGGACCATCTTCGGCCGGGTTGAGGCCGAGGACGCTAAGGCTTCCTCCAGAGATCGGGCTCGTCGCTCCGATCATCTTCATGGTGGATGTCTTGCCTGCGCCATTGGGGCCGAGGAATCCGAACGACTCGCCTTCGGCTACGGAGAAATCGATGCCGTCGACCGCGACGAGATCTCCGAACTTCTTGGTGAGGCCAACGGCCTGAATGATTGCGTGCATGAAGAGACGAGGATACAGGAGGCGGTTCCGCCGTCCGCCGCATCGCTCGCTGTGGCTCGCTTCTGAGGTCAGGACGATCGACCGGCTTCGCCGGATTTCGGATTTCGAATCCTTCTCCACGGCCTACCCTCCGTTTCATGCAAATCCACGACTCGATCGTCGACGCGATCGGCAATACACCTCTTGTGCGTCTCTCCCGAATCCATCCAGAGGGGAACCTCGTTGCGAAGGTCGAGTCGACGAACCCGGGCGGATCGATCAAGGATCGAATCGGAATCGGCATGATCGAGCGGGCAGAGGAGAACGGTTGGCTCAATCCGGGCGACACGATCGTGGAGCCGACGTCGGGCAACACTGGTGTTGGACTCGCAATGGCCGCCGCCATCAAGGGGTACAAACTCATCTGCGTCATGCAGGACAAACAGTCGAGGGAGAAACAGGATCTTCTCAAGGCGTACGGCGCAGAGGTGTATCTGTGCCCCACAGAAGTGACCCCCAGCGATCCGAGGTCCTACTACTCGGTGGCCGCAGAATTGTCTTCTCGACCGAACCACTACCGACCGGACCAGTATTCGAATCCGGCCAACCCGGACGCGCACGCGCTCACGACAGGTCCCGAGATATGGGATCAGACGGGTGGGAGTATCGACATCTTCGTCGCAGGCGTCGGCACAGGCGGCACGATTTCAGGCACCGCGAAGTACCTCAAGGAACAGAATCCCGACCTCATGGTCGTAGGCGTTGACCCTGAGGGGTCGATATATACGGCATCGACAGATCAGGACGTCACGGCGTACCTCATCGAGGGCGTCGGTGAGGACTTCTGGCCGGAGACATTCGACCCCGATCTGACGGATCGCTACGAGATGGTGTCTGACTCTGAAGCATTCGCGATGACGAGACGTCTCGCCGTCGAGGAGGGAATCCTCGTCGGAGGCTCCGGCGGCATGGCGGTCGTTGGTGCCGAGCGCGCCGCAGATGAGAACCCTGACAAGCTCACCGTCGTGATCATCCCTGACTCGGGACGCAGCTACTTGTCGAAGATATTCAGCGACGAATGGATGTCAGCGAATGACTTCGAGATCGGCTGACGATGTTGAACGCTGAGTCTGTCTCGGAGGCAACCGTAGGATTGCGCCACCATGACTGAAGACCAGTTCGAGACAATTGCAATCCACGCCGGACAGGAGCCAGACCCCACCACGGGTGCAGCGGTGGTTCCGATCTACGCCACTTCAACATATGTGCAGGAAGCACCCGGTGTGCACAAGGGATACGAGTACTCCCGAACGGACAACCCCACCCGCACCGCTCTCCAGATCCAAATTGCTGCTCTTGAGGGCGTTGGTGAGGGAGATGACGGTGGATGCGTCGCAACGTCTTCCGGTCTCGCCGCCACCGCGATGATCGGATACCTCCTCAACCCTGGTGACCACATCGTGATTCCGAATGATGCATACGGTGGCACGTTCAGACTCATCGCCAGCGTCCTCAGTGAGCACGGTATCGAATGGACCGCGGGGGATCTCACCAGTGTTGGAGGCATCGATGCCGCGATCACCGCAAAGACGAGGTTGATCTGGGTTGAGACCCCGACGAACCCGCTGCTTCGGATCATCGACATCGCGGCAACCGCAGAGGCCTCACAGGCCTGTGGTGCCTGGCTTGTTCTTGACAACACCTTCGCGACCCCCTTCCTCCAGCAGCCGTTGAGCCTTGGCGCGGACATGGTTGTGCACAGCTCAACGAAGTACCTCGGCGGTCATTCCGATACCGTTGGGGGTGCCATCGTCACCAACGATGCCGCGCTCCTGGATCGTCTCAGGTTCCTACAGAACGCAACCGGCCCCATTCCGGGTCCGTTCGATTCATACCTCGTGCTTCGCGGGATCAAGACCCTTGCTCTGCGAATGGAACGTCACAATTCGAACGCTGCGATGATCGCTCGCTTCCTCGAAAGTGACCCTCGCGTCGACCACGTCTGGTATCCGGGGCTTGCAACCGACCCCGGGCATGAGCTAGCCCGCAGTCAGATGACCGGCTTCGGAGGCATGATCTCCTTCACCCCGACAGGTGGGGTGGACGCCGCCCATTCGATCGTCAAAGAGACGCGGCTCTTCCTCCTTGCGGAGTCACTCGGTGGCGTCGAATCCCTCATAGAGCTTCCCGCAGCGATGACCCATCTCTCCGTTGACGGCACTGACCTCGAAGTGCCTGACGATCTCGTACGTCTCTCCGTGGGTGTTGAGCATGTCGATGACCTTCTTTCTGATCTCGATCGGGCGCTTGGTTGAGCGGTTTGTCCGATCTCGGATGGGACTCCGGATGGCAGCAGGAACGCGAGGAAATCGACGCTCCGGGCAACCCGTATCGTGTCGTGCGTCACGACAGCGTCAAGGTTCTCGTCTCTGACGGGAATTCCGTCGAACATGTTTCGTTTCCGCGATCGCTCTCTTTGGCCGTCGGCGACTGGGTACTCGTCGAGAACGAAACCGTCCGGGCAGTGGTGCCGAGGCGCACCGTGCTCGAGCGGGATCACGAGATCCGGGGACCGCAGCTGATCGCAGCGAATGTCGATCTCGTGCTCGTCGTCTTCGGATCAGATCGACCGCTGAAACAGTCCAAGGTCACGAGATTCGTTGCATTTGCGTGGGATATCGGAGCGAGACCGATCGTGATCATCTCAAAGGCGGATCTCGTCGATGGAGTGGATGAGGCCCTTGAGCAGATCACGGGGTGGATGCCGGGTGTCGAGATCCTTCGGACATCGATCGACTCGGGGGAGGGAATCCAAGATGTCTTCAGACTGCTCGAGGGCAAGACTGGCACGTTCATCGGGGAGTCCGGAGCAGGGAAATCGTCGCTGGTAAATGCGTTGATGGAGGATGAGGTCGCATGGGTGGGGGAGGTGCGCGAGACCGATGCCAAGGGTCGCCACATCACGTCTCACAGGGAACTCCATCTTCTGCCGGGAGGGGGAATGATCATCGACAATCCCGGTATCCGTGCTCTCGGTCTGTCGGCGGAAGGCGAGGGGGTCGAGTTCTTCTTTGCAGACATCGAGGGGCTTGCCTCAGAGTGCAGATTCAGGGACTGTGCGCACGACAAAGAGCCCGGCTGTGCTGTGCAGGCTGCAGTGACGGACGGCACGATCCAAGCGAACCGGTGGCTGGCCTATCTCAGATTTATCGGTGAACAAGGTGATGCGAAGAAGCGCTCAGACGAGAAGGAGCTCGCGGCACATTTTCGCCGTGAAGCTGCTGCCGTGCGCGAAGCCCGCGAAGCACGCGACGAAGATCAGCTGAAGACGGAGGACTAGATCGGGTCGCTGATCCTCATCCCCAGGTACTGACCTTGTCTATCTCGATCTCGTAGTTGACCCGCACCTCTCCTGGTCTGGCAAACTGGTACGAGTCATGGTCCAAGTACTTGTTCGCAAGTTCGTCGATCAGCCATGTCCCATCGGATGTGGTTTTGGTGGCTCTTCCCTGCATCACGATGTTCTTGTACGGTTCGTCCGGAGGGGTGAACGACAGTGCCAATCGCGGGTCGTTCCCGATGTTGCGCGGCTTGATCCGGCCCTCGGCCGTCGAGAAGAGAACGGTGTCCCCGCGTCTCGTGATCCATACCACAGAAACCTGCGGTGATCCATCCGGGTTCACAGTCGCCAGATGCACATACACCTTCGCGTCGAGGGCTGCCTTGATGTCTTCGGGAAGCTGCATTGCGTCCAGTCTCTCGGGGCGGCCACGATAGGCGACCCGGCCGTCGTGCGTCGTCCGTGGTCCATCGTCTGTCGTACTACGTTGTTCCCATGATCGATGTTCGCAAGCTTCGGGAAGAGACCCCCGGTACGAGGAATGTGATCCACCTCAACAACGCCGGGTCATCGCTCATGCCTCAGCCGGTGATAGACGCGATCCATCGCTATCTGGACCATGAGATCGGCTACGGGGGATACGAGACGCAACGGGCGTTCGTCGCTGAGCTCGAAGGGGTCTATGACACGATCGCGGAGTTGATCAACGCAGATTCATCCGAGATCGCGGTCAGCGACTCGGCCACGAGAGCGTGGGACATGGCGTTCTACTCGATGCGCTTCGACGAGGGTGATCGAATATTGACCACAACGACCGAGTACGTCTCGAACTGGGTCGCCTATCTCCACCTCAGGGCCACGAAGGGCATAACGGTCGATGTCGTACCCAATACCCCGACCGGCGAGATAGACGTCGAGGCGCTCGAGTTGATGATCGACGGCGATGTGAGGCTCATAACGCTCAACCACATACCGACGAACAGCGGTGTCGTGAATCCGGTCGTGGAGGTGGGCAGAGTCGCCCGAACACACGGGATCCCCTACCTCCTCGATGCCTGCCAGTCCATCGGGCAACTCCCGATCGACGTGACCGAGATCGGATGCGACATGCTCTCGGCAACATCACGCAAATATCTCCGCGGACCACGGGGAGAAGGATTTCTGTACGTGCGGTCCGACTTTCTCCCCCGACTCGATCCCGTGTTCGTGGAGTTGCACACAGCCCCCGTGGTGTTGCCAGATCGCTACGAGCTTCGGGACGATGCGCGCCGTTTCGAGACGTGGGAGAAGAACCACGCCAACGTGTTGGGGATGAGCGTCGCTGCACGATACGCGATGGACATAGGGATCGACGCGATCTGGGAGCGCATCGAGATACTTGCCGGAGCAGCCAGGCGGTTGCTCGGTGAGATCGACGGAGTCACGGTGCGAGATCTTGGCGCGCTCAGGGGCGGGATCGTGACGTTCGCGGTGGAGGGCCGCGAGGTTCTGGAGGTGCGTGAGTGGCTGTCTGAGCGGTCGATCAACGTGTCGACATCTACGGCGTTGTCTGCTCCGATCGACATGCACGAGCGGGGGATCGAAGGTCTCGTTCGGGTGTCCTTCCACGCTTTCAACACCGAGGAGGAGGTAGAAATGCTCGTTGAGGCGATGAAGGCGATTTGACAGGCATCCGTTGTCAACGATCACGGTGTATGTGAGCCCTGCAGTTCGCTGGCTGTTACCCCTGAGGGAATGGTTCGCCGGCCAAGAACGCGTTGATCACAACTTGTGTGTCATCCGTTGGCACAACATATGCGCGACCGTCTGCACCTTTGGAGTTCTTCACCGGCAGGGTGGCGTTGTCGATGTTCCTCGACTTGAGCGTCAGTGCGCTTCTGCCGAGGTCGGCCATCACACCAAGGCTCAGACCCTCATCTGCCGTGATCTGATCTGCGAAGGTCGGGATGAAGGACGGGAGGTTGAACGCGCTCGATGGCGAGGTCACCTGGCCGAACATCGCGATCAGAATCTCCTGCTGGCGACCGGTGCGCGAGATGTCTCCGCCGCTTGTGCCGACCCACTGACCGTTCTTGAGGATCTCGTAATGCCTCGAGCGGGCATATGCGACGGCCTCTTCGCCATCGAGGGTATGTCGCCCGGCGTCGGTCGTGAATCCAGAGATCGGGTCTCTGCCAGGGTAGGTGAAGTCAAGCGTCACTCCACCGAGCGAGTCCACCACTGCTCCGACACCTGCGAAATCGATTTCGACATAGTGGTGGATGGGGATTCCTGTCTCGGATTGAATCGTCTGGACGAGCAGATCCGGACCGCCGAGGACGTACGACGCGTTGATGCGGTTGGTGCCGTGACCAGCGATGTCTGCCTTCAGGTCACGGGGAATGCTCAGCATCTGGATGCTTTCGCCAGGAACGAGATGGGCGATGATCATCACATCCGTGCGTCGTCCACTCACAGTGCCGAAGTGGTCAACCCAGTCATCCGGTAGTGTCGAACGGTCGTCCACACCCACAACGAGAATATTGACAAAGCCATCGGATCCTGCAGCGATGGTGTTCAATGAGGTGAGATCACTCGCATCGATGCGGTCGATCTTGCCCTCGGTGAACTGCAGAAATGCGTAACCGCCGAAGACGAAAGTCACCATCAGCACGAGCACGCCGAGGATGAACTTCTGAGCGAGGCTCCAGCGCCGTTTCGGGGGTCTATTGCCATTCGACCCGCCGACTTCTACGCGTGGAATCTCAGGGAAGGTTTCAGTTGTGGAGGACATGATCCGAGGAGGGTAGATACTGAACCTGAATACCGCGCTTCAGGCATCCCGCAACTCCTCTCGAGATGGACGGATCAACCATGGCATGGGCCGCTGGTTGCAATCGATGGGCGGTGGGCGAGCGGCCCTGGGACCGGTACGCTGGTGCGATGCCGAAGAAGATTCACTCCCAGGACGTAACCATCGGTCCGGCCAGAGCCGCCGCACGCGCGATGTTGAGAGCAGTGGGGTTCGAAGAGGATGACTTTGCTCGATCCCAGATCGGGCTCGTATCTGCAGGTAACGAGGTCACCCCTTGCAACGTGACTGGGCAGAAGCTCACCGGATTCGCCAAGATCGGCGTTCGTGACGCTGGAGCCGTTGGGCTCGAGTTCACGACGATCGCGGTGTCAGACGGCATCGCGATGGGCCACGAGGGTATGCGTGCCTCACTCGTTTCGAGGGAGGTGATCGCAGACTCGGTCGAGCTCGTGATGCATGCGGAGCGCTTCGATGGAATGGTGTCCATTGCGGGCTGTGACAAGTCGCTGCCGGGCATGTTGATGGCTGCTGCCCGTCACAACCTCCCCTCCGTCTTCCTTTATGGCGGATCATCCCTCCCGGGAAACCTCGATGGCCGGGATATCTCGATCGTCGACGTGTTCGAAGGGATCGGCGCTCACTCCGAAGGCACCATCACGGACGAACAATTGCTGCGGATCGAGCAGAGCGCATGCCCGGGCGCTGGATCATGCGCTGGGATGTTCACGGCGAATACGATGGCATCGGTGGGTGAGGCGATCGGTATGTCCCTCCCAGGCTCCGCCGCTGTTCCGGCTGTCGATAGTCGTCTTGAAGATCTTGCGCGTGAGTCTGGCGAAGCTGTAGTGGCTCTTCTCGAGGCTGACATCCGTCCCCGAGACATCATGACACGCGGGGCTTTCGAGAACGCGATCACAACGGTGATGGCCCTTGGCGGATCAACCAACGCCGTGCTTCATCTGTTGGCGATCGCTGATGAGGCCGGGGTTGAGCTCTCGCTCGAGGATTTTGATGAGATATCGCGCAGAACCCCACACATCGGGGATATGAAACCGTTCGGCAAGTACCACATGGCGGATCTCGATCGGATCGGTGGTGTTCCGGTCGTATTGAAGACGCTTCTCGATGCGGGATATCTCCACGGAGACGTGATGACGGTGACAGGCAGGACCATGGCGGAGAACCTGAAGGACGTGGTTGTGCCACCCGAGCAGGACGTCGTGCTCCCCATCGCCGCACCCCTCGCGAAGGAGGGTGGTATCGCGATCCTGCGCGGATCTCTGGCTCCGGGCGGTGCCGTTGTGAAGATGGCCGGCATCGATCTCGACGTTTTCGAGGGTCCGGCTCGAGTGTTCGATGATGAACAGCATGCCCTTGATGCTCTGTGGGATCACAGACTCAAGCCGAAGGACGTCGTCATCATTCGCTACGAGGGTCCAAAAGGTGGTCCCGGCATGCGAGAGATGCTTGCCATCACCGCCGCGATCAAGGGCGCAGGGCTCGGCAAGGACGTTCTGCTCATCACCGACGGCCGGTTCTCCGGAGGAACAACGGGTCTGTGTATCGGGCATGTCGCTCCCGAGGCTGCCAGCGGCGGTCCCATAGCATTGATCGAGGACGGCGATCGAATTCGGATCGACATCCCGAACAGGGTCATTGAAGTGCTCGTCGAAGACGCAGTTCTCGAACAGCGAACAAGGGCCTGGGAACCGATCGCTCCGAGATACACAAGAGGTGCCCTCGCCAAGTACGCCAAGCTGGTTGGCTCAGCAGAACGCGGTGCGGTTCTGGGTTGACGGCAGTCGCCACCGGTCGTACCACGTACCACCCGATCCGTACTACGTTCCCTGTATGCACCTATCCATCGAATACTGCGCTGCTTGAGGCTATACCGACCGTGCCGTGAGCATGGTTCAGGCGATCCTCGGCAAGTACGAGCACTACATAGGAGACGTCACCCTGATTCCGTCACGCGGTGGTGTCTTTGAAGTCATCGCGGGTGACGATCTGATCTTCTCCAAGGCGGAGCTCGGGCGTCATGCGACGATCGAAGAGGTCATGGACTCGCTCGAAGGGGTCATCGGACCCGTTCCCGATTCTGAGGGTTGATCACCGGGGCGGTATCCGGATTTGGGGGATACATTTCGCCCATGCCGACCGGACACTCCAACACCGTCCTCGTGTCTGACCTCCTTACGAGGGATGGTCCCTTTGTGCGCGTCGCGGACGACTTCATGTCTGCTCGCTGCACCGGATGTGGGACGCAGCTCGTCCACGACCCGCGATACGGGGAGTGGGGCGCCTACTGCTCCAACTGTTGGGCTGAGGTTCGTACGGCTAGGATGTCCAGACGGGAATCGATCGGTCCACGTCGACCGGGACCCCGTCGACATACGTATCGAGTACCCGGGCATCCCGCACTTCTGCCGCCGTTGCCGTCGTCGGATTCGTGTCTATGACAACGAAGTCAGCCGGACTTCCAACCGACAGTGGCTCTGGCTCGCGGAGCAGCCGTGCCGCGCCGGACGTGAACAGAGCAAGCGCCTCCGTTCCGGTCAAACGTTCATCCGGAGTGATGCCGAAGCGATCCATCGCTGCTGCCATGCCCCACAAGGGATGGGGCGGCTCGACCGGACAGTCAGACGAGCCGGCCAGTGGAACCCCACTCTTGAGAAGTGACCTGAACGGATAGAGCCACCGAGACCGGTCCGAACCGACACGGTTCGCCACCCACGCCGTCTCCGATGCGAGGAATGCCGGCTGTATTGCTGCTGCAGCTCCGAGGTTTCCCATTCGAGCAATCTGTCGGGGGCTGATTACCGATGCATGCTCCATCCTCAGATCCTCCGGGTCGGCGCCACCACTGATGAGGTTGTCGAATACATCGAGAACGCCATCGACGGCGCGGTCACCGATGGCGTGGATTGCGACCATGCCACCGAGTTCAAGGCTCTTTCGTGAAATGGCCGTGTCGGCTGCAGTGAGTCGATACGTCCCGGTTGTGTCAACATCGGCAAAGGGTTCGTGCATGGCTGCGGTGTGGCCACCGAGGCTGCCGTCTGCGAACCGTTTGACGCCAAGCCAGCGCAATCGGGGGCTTACCCCCTTCAGTGACCGCGCAGACTCCACCAGCCTCTTGGGTGTGTCGGTGATCACGAATCCGTGCACCTTTATGGGTAGCCGCTCTGCGATCCTCCTCCACAGATCGAGCTCGGCCTCCAGCTGCTCGAAGGATCGCTCCCCGTAGCCGATCATTGCTCCGATCGAGGTGATTCCGAGTCCTGCGAGCCCCCTCAGTGCCGCCAAGAGCTTCTCGTCGCTCAATTGGGTGCCCCGCGCGAGAGCGCCGGAGATGAGACCTGTCGCGGTCTCGCGCAAGATACCTGTTGGCCGGCCACCACTGGCTCTGTCTATGGTTCCACCCACCGGATCAGCCGTGTCGGCAGTGATTCCCGATGCAGCGAGGGCCATGGTGTTCGCAACGGCGACGTGTCCACAATATCGGTAGATGACGACAGGACGGTCGAAGATGGCTGCGTCGAGGTCGTCGCGTGTCGGAAGTCGCCCCTCGGCAAGACTCTCATCGTCAAGACGCGTAGCCACGACCGGCTCTCCGTCCTCCAGCGAAGAGGCATAGTCCACAAGGAGTGTCTTGAGATCCTCGATGTCCGTTGCAGCCTTGAGGGAGCAGCCGTCGAGCAGTGCTGCATACGAGACCGGATGGAAGTGAGCGTCACGTAGACCTGGCACGATCGCTGCGCCCTCGTAGCGCTTCTCGGCAGTGCCGGGGACAGCCATCTCGTCTCGCATGTCCACAGCGGCAACCCTGCCGTCCACGATGAGGATCGAGTCACCGACTATGCCCCTGCCCGTGGCAACCGATCCGGCGGAGACCAGTCTCCTCACGGCCTGATCTGCTCGAGCGGCATCCATGACTCGATGATCGTGCGCAGGTCGTGGTGGAGGGCACGGTTCGCCGCAACAACCTGGCCCATCGAAGGTGTCGAGTCGCGACCGAGCGGATCGGTCACTATTCCACCAGCCTCGCGAACGAGGATGAGGCCGGCAGCCCCATCCCAAGGGGCGATTCCAAGCTCCCAGTATGCGTCGAGTCTGCCTGCCGCAACCCAGGCGAGGTCGAGTGCCGCGGCTCCGAAGCGCCTGATCCCGTTGACCTGTCTGAGAACCTCCCGAAGCACGACAGAAAGCTCCTCTGCCTTGACATCGTGGTCATATGGAAACCCCGTTGCAACAACGGCCCTCTCGAGGGCGGCTGTTGCCGATACGCTGATGACGTGACCGTCGAGCCTTGCACCCTCCCCTGCCGCTGCGGTGAACAGCTCGTCGCGAAGTGGGTCGTACACGACTCCGACAAGACCCCTGTCTCCCTCATAGAGCGCTACAGAGACACACACCTGGGGAATCCCGTGGACGAAGTTGACCGTTCCATCGAGCGGGTCGACGATCCAGTGCCGTCCCGGGTGTTGCTCACCACCACTCTCCTCGGCCATGATCGGATCCTCAGGGCGGTGCGAGCCGATAACAGCGAGAACGGCAGCTTCGGAAGCATGATCGATAGCCGTGACCGGGTCGAATCTGCCCTTGTACTCCGGGTCTGGTGAAGCACCGAAGTGTCGTGCGATGATCGCGCCGCCAGCCTTCGCTGCATCTATGGCGACGTGCAGGTCTTCCATTGGCTGGATGGTAGGCCCAATCCGTCGGTCGTTCGCTTCCCCCAAGGTCGCTTCGTGTGTGGCTCCGCTTTCGGATCGTCGTCCGTCGTCCGGGGTCCGCTTGTTGTCTGATCTCCCTCAAGAGAGAAAGAGCCTTATCCTCCTGCAGGATGATTCCGACTTTGCTTGTTGCATTCAGCGCGCTCATGATGTGGGCTGCGTTCCCGCCAATAGGGTTGGCGCCACTTGCATTCGTAGCGCCGGTGCCGTTCTTCCTTGCCGTGCGCTCCGTCGAGCGACCGATCTGGGCCGTGATGCTGGGCTTCGGTTGGGGAGCAGCCTTCTTCGGTCTGTTGCTCAGCTGGCTGATGGTGCTTGGCTTCGTTGCATGGTTCCCGCTCTCCATTCTGATGGGCACCTTCAGCGCGCTTTACGCGCTGTGGGTGTGGACCTTTCGACTTTGGGTCCCGTGGCGGTGGTTCTACATCGCGATCGGCGGTTGGGTTGTCCTCGAATTCGTTCGCGGTCACTTTCCCTTCGGAGGATTCCCCTGGGGAGACATTGGCTACCCGGCTGCGTCGTTGCCCGGTGCGCTCGGTTCCGTCCAATGGATCGGCCCATCCGGTTGGACTGTCCTGGCGGTGGCTGTTGCCGCAGGAATCACGCTCGTCATAGAGAATCGTGGGTGCTGGCGGTTTGCGGTCGACTCGCTCGCGGTCGTGATGCTTGTGATGATCGGTGGAGCGCTTCTCGGGCCGGTGCCCTCGGCTCAGGTGTGGCGCACGGCGATCGTGCAGGGAGGGTCACCGTGCCCTCAGATCCACTGCCAGAACGAGACGCGGCGGATTTACGAGAGACACCTCGAGCTCACACGTGCCATCCCTGACGGAACTGTTCAGTTCGTCGTGTGGCCGGAGAACTCTGTGGGTACTCCCTGGGAACCCGACGAGAATGATGAGGTGCGCAACGAGATCATCGAACAAGCTCGCCGACTCGACGCCTACATGCTGATCTCGGGTACACGCATCGTGGATGACGGTCACTTCATCAATTTCAACGCCCTCTATTCGCCAGATGGCGTCAAGATCGGTGAGTACCACAAACGTCACCCCGTACCCTTCGGCGAATACGTTCCACTCAGGGGGCTGTTCGGCTTCGTACCGCAACTGGACCAGGTTCCACGGGACATGGTCTCCGGGACTCAGGCGATCGTGTTCCCGACCGAGCAGGGCAACGTCGGGTCCGTGATCTCGTTTGAGGGAGCTTTTGCCCGCTCGATGCGTTCGATCGCAAGGGCGGGGGCACAGGTGATGGTTGTGGCAACCAACGAAAGCAGCTTCGGTGTATCTGCCGCCTCGGCTCAGTTGATCGGGCTTGTGCGGGTCAACGCGGCCGGTGTGGGGCTGGACACGGCCCTTGCGGCGATCACGGGAAAGTCGACCTTCATTACCGGCTCGGGCCAGGTCGGTGCAGAAACTGAGCAACTTGAGGACACGGTCCTGTACGGTTCCGTGCAGTTCAATGTGGATACCCCGACCCTGTGGGTTCGATTCGGTGATTGGTTCTCCGTTCTGGCAGTTGCGATTGCCGCTGTTGCACTCGCCGCGCCGGGCATCCGAAGCAGTGATTCGGAAGAAACTGTTCTTCGTGAGACACGATCTGGTTTTGCACCTTCGGGGTAGTGGTAATTAGACTGAGTACTCCGAGATCTCTCGGTGCAGGTGTCGCGTGCGAGTCGCACCACCCTGTACCACATCAACGGACCGAAGAAAGGCACACAAAACCATGTCTGACATCCTCAAGGCATCCCGTCCGAAGGGCAGGTCCCGCCGCCCGAAGACGTATGACGAAGAGCGAACTTGCGCCATCACGGACTGCATCACGCAGCTCTCCAAGTACAACCGTGCGGAGTTCTGTCACAACCACCGCCCTGTGCGGTATCCGAGACTCCGCGGTGTTCTCACAACCGAGGAGTAGGGAACTCACGGTAGATGAAGTCCAGGAGGCCCCGGTGATGCCGGGGCCTCCTCTGTGTCACTAGTCCTCGTATGCCCTGATCGCATCCGCAAGGATGTCTATTCCTCTGTCCAGGTCCTCCATGGACACGTTGAGGGGCGGGATGAATCGGATGATGTTTCCAGCCGGACCGCAATTGAGGATGAACATGCCGGCTTTATGGGCGTGCCTCCCGATCGATGCGAAGGCTTCGGTGTCGGGCTCGTTGTCCCGTGTGACGAGGTCGATACCGATCATGAGCCCGAGCCCACGGACGTCCCCAATCGTACGGTGTCGTTCCTTGAGCTCATTCCAGCGCGAGAAGGCGTGCCCAGAAAGCCCATTCACACCCGGTACGACTTCCCGAAGGGCATCCACGTTGGCTGACGACGCTGCACATGAAACCGGGTTCCCCCCGAACGTCGAGCCGTGCGATCCCGATGGCCAGGCATCGAAGAGTTCAGCTGAAGCTCCGACGGCCGAGAGCGGCAACCCATTTGCGATCGCCTTACCCATGACGAGGATGTCTGGACGTACGTCGTACACCTGGCTCGTGAACCAATCACCTGTGCGACCGAAGCCGGTCTGCACCTCGTCGGCGATGATCAGGATCCCATGTTCGTCTGCGATCGCTCTGAGCGCGTGGACGAACTCGTGACTCGCCGGGTAGTAGCCGCCTTCACCCTGCATCGGCTCGACAAGGAATGCTGCGACCTCACCGGGTGTGACCTCGTGCCTGAATGTGAAGTCGAGTTCGCGCAAAGCATACGCGTTCGCTTCTTCTTGGGTCATTCCCCAACCGAATGGATGTGGGAACGGGGTCACGAATGTGGACGGTAGGAGTGGGTGGTAGCCCTCTCGGTACTTCGCCTTGGATGTCGTGTAGGTGACCGAACCCATGGTACGTCCGTGGAACCCACCGCGGAAGGTGATGATGCCCTGTCGTGCGGACACCTTGCGAGCGAGCTTGACAGATGCCTCGACGGCCTCGGCACCCGAATTCATGAACAGGACCTTATCGATGCCATCAGGGGCGATTTCGACGATCTTCTCTGCTGCCTCGACGATCGGCTCGTACATGTAGGCGCCGCCCGCATGCCAGAGCTTGTTCAGCTGTGCCTGGGCTGCAGCGACAACTGCATCGGGCCTATGACCCATGTTGGTTGTTGCAATGCCACAGGCAAAGTCGAGGTACTGCTTTCCGTCCGCAGCCGTCACCCAGCTGCCCTTGCCTTCGATGATCTCGGTTTCGTATTCGAACTCGATCACTGGGGCAATGATCTCGTGAAATCTCTTCTGGAGGTCGGTCATACGATGCTCCTATCGGTTGAGGATGGCTGGGACGCGAAGAAGCGAACTCGCTACGGGGAAGCGAACAGATGGCGACGCGAGCGCAGCGGACTCCTCAACATGACCACAAGAATAGCTTGAGACGGGTGGTCGAGTGCTATTCGCCCTTGAAGTCGGCGGACCGCTTCTGCAGGAATGCCATCGTTGCCTCCACGAAGTCGTTCGACTGGATGAAGGCCGCGTTCCACAGAGCGATGTAGTCGAGGTTCTCTTCGACGCTTCTGCCCTCGCCCGCCGAAAGCACAGCCTTGGCACCCTGGACGGCGAGGGGCGAGTTCGCTGCGATCTCGCCGGCAAGCTCGTGCGCGGCTTTGCGGGTTGCCTTCCCATCAGGTAGGACTCGAGAGACGAGCCCCATCTCGTGCGCCTCTTTGGCACCGAAGTCCTTGCCGGTGTAGATGACTTCGGCAACTCTTCCCGGATCGATGATCTTTGGTAGGCGCTGGAGTGTGCCAACGTCTGCGACCATCGCGATCTTCGTTTCCCGAACCGAGAATGTCGAGTCCTCAGACGCGTACCGGATATCGCACGCGGTGATGAGGTCGATTCCTGCGCCGATACAGTGACCGTGAATCGCAGCGATCACAGGCTTCGGACATCGGGCAATCGAGCTGAACGTCCTCTGCATGCCCTTGATGCTCTCATACAAGGACTGTCGTTTCCCAACCTCTGACGTCGGTTGAGGATCAGCCTGTGGATCGACCCCGCTGTTCATGAACGTAGGGCCGAAGGCCTTGAGATCGATCCCGACGGTGAACGACTCGCCCCTGGCTGCGATGACAACGACCCGTGTGTCTTTGTCCGAGCCGAGAGCATCCATGACGTCGGGGAGATCGGTCCAGAAGTTCTGTGCGAACGCGTTTCGCTTCTCCGGCCTATCAAGCCAGACGGTGGCAATGTTCCCATCGAACTCAACGGAGAGAACATCGGACGTGGGGATTTCGGTGCGGGTCATCAGGTCTCCGTGGACGGTAGAACGGAGACAGTAGACGGCTTTGTGACCACCCCACTCGTTCTTGCGTAGTTTCCAGACGGCCTACGCGACAGGAAACTACGCAAGAACGAGGTCAGACCTTGAGAGTGAAGGGGGGGTACTCGTCTGTGAGGGCGGCGATCCAGGCCCAGGTGCGAGCCCACCAGCGATGGAAGCCGACGAAGTAGTAGTGGAGACCGAGGGGCAGCGTCCCATTGATGAGGATCATCAGATACCCGAACCACGCTGCGACGAGTGTTCCGAGTGTGAGCCACAGGAGGATGAACAGGTGTGGCAAGGCGAGCAGCGCACGGACAAAGATGATCCCGAGAAAGGCGAGCAATCGGCTCTGCGGCTCCGGTGCCTCAACGACCGTCACCTGGGCGGGATGGTTCTCATCGGTCCCGAACGTCGGGTACACGTCGGTTGTGCTCGTGAACCACGCGAACACGCGAGAAGACCATTCGAGGAAGATGATCTCGTAGTTCTCGACCCAGAACGGTTTACCGCCCTGGATGAGGATGTACCAGTAGCCGATCCATGCCACGAACTGGACCGCGATGAAGTATGCGGTGAGTAGGAAGAGGTGGGGGATGAGCAGCAGCGCCTTTGCGAAGAGCACCAAACCAAGGGTTGCGAGACCCCGGCTTCGGTACTCATCATCCACGGGGACCGTGAAGTCAACGGGATACACCGACTTTGTCATTTCCACCTGCTTCCGATGTAGGGCAGGTTACCCGCTGCCAGTGTCGCCACATGCCCAGCGTTCAGGCAGCGCCGATCGGCCTGCTACAGCAGCTCGACGCCGCGGTCACCCTCGACGATGCGGCCGATCGGGGATGCCTTCAGATCAGACGTCTCAAAGGCCATCAGCGTCGCATCGGCATCTTCCTCAGCCACGACACACGTGAATCCGACGCCCATGTTGAATATTCGGAACATGTCTCCCTGGGGTACCTCGCCGAGTCGCTGGATGACCCCAAAGACGTGTGGCACTTCCCAGCGGGATCGCTCGATCACTGCTCGGGACCCTTCTGGGAGAACCCTGATCACGTTGCCGGGCAATCCCCCTCCCGTGATGTGCGCCAATCCGTGCGGACGCACGCGTGCCAGCAGGTTCATCACGGCCTGGGAGTAGTTGATGCTCGGTTCCAGGAGCACTTCGGCAGCAGGCATGTCTGTATCCGGGAAGATGCTGTCGAGAGGAAGCGACTTCGCAACGATGGACCTGACAAGGCTGAAACCATTCGATCTGAGGTTGGGCGACATCACACCGATGATCACATCACCCGGTGCAACGAGTGAAGCATCGATCTCTTCTCCGAATTCGACGACCCCAAGTGCAGTGGCTGCGATGTCGAACTGATCCTGTGGCATCACACCGGGGTGCTCGGCCGTCTCGCCTCCGAGAAGAGCTATATCGGATTCGTTGCAGGCATCTGTGATCGACTCGACGATGGTCTCGATGCGATCAACATCGAGTCTTCCCACGGCGATGTAGTCGGTCATCGCGATCGGCTGTGCGCCTGCAGCGGCGAGATCGTCGGCGACCATGGCGACAAGGTCGTATCCGAGTCCTTCAAGCCTGCCAGCGCGACGGGCGAGATCCGCTTTGGTACCCACTCCGTCCGTCGACATCATCAGGACCGGATTCTCGAACCCTGCCGGGATTTGGATCCCGGCCGCGAATCCGCCGAATCCGCCCACGACGTCCTCAGTCCAGGTGGATGTCACCCGCCAACCGATCCTGTCGATGAGCTCGTCTGCAGCGTTGAGGTTCACGCCTGCGGTCTCATAGCTGGTCATGTGGATCTCTCGAGTAGAAACTTCCCGTCGGTCACCGGCACTTCAGTCGGGTAATTTCCTGACAGGCATGCCGTGCAGAACGTATCAGCATCTCCTCCTGTTGCCTCAATGAGGTGGTCGAGGTCGAGATAGACGAGGGAGTCCGCCCCGAGTTCCTCGGTGATCTCCCGAACTGATCTTCCTGCAGCCAGCAGCGTTGAGCGATCCCCTGTATCCATCCCATAGAAACACGGCCACCGATACGGCGGTGACGAGATACGGAGATGGACCTCCAGTGCACCTGCTTCTCGAACCATCGCCACCAGTTGTTTGGTTGTGGACCCGCGGACTATCGAGTCATCGACCAGCACAACCCGCTTTCCTTCGATCACACCCCGCATCGCGTTGAGTTTCATTCGCACGCCTCGCTCGCGCATCGCCTGGGCAGGCTCGATGAATGTCCGTCCGACGTATCGATTCTTCACGAGACCATCGACATATGGGATTCCGGACACCTCCGAGAATCCCTGAGCTGCGGGGATACCCGATTCTGGGACGGGAACGGTGATGTCCGCATCGATCGGTGCTTGGATGGCAAGCTCGCGACCCATTCGCTGTCGTGTGCTGTGGATCGTCTGGCCGAGAAGCGTCGAGTCTGGTCTCGCGAAGTACACGAACTCGAAGATGCACAGCGTCGACTCGACCTGATCGAACGGGAAGCGACTCGTGAGCACGCCGTTGTCGATGATGACCATCTCTCCGGGAGCAACCTGTCGCACGTATTCAGCTCCAAGAATGTCCAGTGCGGCCGTTTCGCTCGCGATCACCCAGCTGTCGTCGAGCCGACCAAGGCAGAGTGGGCGAAATCCATGTGGATCGCGAACGCCGACAAGAGTTGTTCTGTCCATCGCGGTCAGGGTGAAAGCTCCCTCAAACGAAGGGAGCGTCTTGCTTAATGCATCAGGGAGAAACATGCCTTCCTCGGACATTGCATGGGCGATCGCCTCTGCCATGAGCTCGGAATCTGTTGTTGCAGCCAGCGGCCCCGTTTCCGCTGCAAGCTTGGCTGTATTCGTCAAGTTACCGTTGTGAGCAAGGGCGATTGCGTTCCAGCCGAAATGTCGGAACACGGGCTGGGAGTTCTCCCACGAGTTCGTTCCCGTTGTCGAATACCGGGTGTGACCGATTGCGAGGTTGCCCGGTAGACCTGCAAGTACGGTCTCATCGAACACCTGAGCAACGAGACCGAGATCCTTGTAGACGGTTATGTTCTCTCCGTCGCTCACCGAAATGCCAGCACTCTCCTGACCTCGATGCTGAAGGGCGAACAGCCCGAAGTAGGTGAGCCGGGCAGCCTCGATGTCATCGCCCGAGACGCCGAAAACCCCGCAGGCTTCCCCGGGGCGGTCGCCAAGAATCGGGTTTCCGATTGGGTGCTCGTTCACGGCGCGGAGTTTACCTGCCCAACAGCAAGGCGTGTTAGATCGTCATCGAAATGATCGCGGCCGCGATCGCGACCGCAGCCGCGATGATCGTGCGAACCGTCCGAGCATTTGGTCTGCCCACGGCAAGCACTGACCACAGCCAAGCGATGAGAATACCGCCCAGGAGTCCACCTACGTGAGCGCGCCAGTCGATACCTCCGACGAAGAGGGGCAGAGCCAGGTTGATCGCAAGCAGGATGCCGAGTTGGTTGAACATCGCACGGCCACCCGGTGTTCCGCGCATCTTCCAGGCAACGAACATCCATGCACCGAGGAGTCCGAAGATGGCGCCGGAGGCCCCGATCGAAATCTGCCCGATGTCTCCGAACGCGTATGAAACCATGCCACCCGTTCCGGCAGTTGCCACGTAGATCGCAGCGAAGGCAGGGCTCCCGACCTGTTGCTCGAGGCGGGGCCCGAACAGGTAGAGGGCATACATGTTGAAGAGGATGTGCATCATCCCGCCATGGAGGAGCGCTGCGGTGAATATTCGCCACCACTCGCCGGCAGCGACGAGAAAGTTGGCCTGCGCGAATGTCCGAAAGAGCCAGCGATCCACTTCGGGGGAGAGGAGTCCCATGACGAAGATCGCAGCGGTGACAGCTATGACCGTGAAGGACACGGGCGCCGTCTGGAACGAAGGTCTGCCGAAGGAATGGCGTGCATCGACGACCCTGCTCCGCCCTTTCGGTGCGGCACATTCGGGGCACTTCTGGCCAACTGAGGCATCGAGGGAGCACTCGACACAGATCGACTTGCCACACGTCGTGCAGCTGAGTCCGGTGATGCGGTCCGGATGGCGATAACAAGTAGGGACGGTCTGTTCGGTCATGAATGTAGAACGGTAGTGGTGTGCGTCATGTTCCATGTCTCAACCAGATCGCCAGCCCAGGATTCTGGCAGCTCAATGCTCCATCCGGCGGGGGAGTGCGTTGCGCCAGACGCTCTCAGCTTCGGTGAGACTGATGCTTCCAGCAGTGCCGAAATCGAGTGTGCTCCCCGACATGGTGCCGATCTTGTGGTGGGGGACCTCGGTGTCGAGGGAGTCACCGTGGGTGATGGCAACGATACGCAGCGGCGTCTCGTCGAACAGATCAGGGCCTGTGACTTCTTCGATCTGCATGCCGATTCCCGACCTGATGGCGATTTCGGCGAGCGCGACCCCAAGGCCGCCGTTTGAGATGTCATGGAGTACCGGGATCCTGTGTGCGAGTGTCGTCGCGGCGGCGATCATGCGGCGTGCTGTTACTCCGTCAACTTCGGCCGGGCGGCCACCGAGGTTGCCGTTGATGATGCGGTCGTACGCTGAGGCGGCGAAGTCGCCCCGGGTGTCCTCGCCGACGAGCCAGATCGTCATGTGCTCCTCCGCTCGATCAAGGCGCGGCGGGCAGTCAGGCATCGGATCACAGAATCCGAGCATCCCGACAACGGGCGATGGGTAGATGTCGACGCCGTCCGTCTGGTTGTAGAACGACACATTGCCGCCCACGACCGGCACATCCAGCTCCTCACATGCCCAGGCCAATCCTCCGACAGACTCGATGAACTGCCACATGACACCAGGATCCTCCGGGTTCCCGAAGTTGAGATTGTCAACCAATGCGTACGGGCTCGCACCGGTGACAGCGACGTTGAGAGCTGACTCGAACACGATCCTTGCGGACGCTCTTCTCGGATCGAGATACGCGCGGAGTGAGTCACCATCGGTGGACACGGCAATCGCCTTGTTTGTGCCCTTGATGCGCAGCAACGAACCGTCATGGCCCGGCTCGATGACCGTATTGAGAAACAGCATGTGATCGTATTGGTCAGAGATCCACGAACGGTCACCGATCGCTGGATCGTCCAGCAGTTGTCTGAGTACGTCTCCGGCATCGAGATCATCAGAGACCATTGGCGCCCTGGCCCAGACGTCGTCGAGGTACTTCGGGCGTTCGGCGGGGCGGTCGTACTTTGGGGCATCATCGGCAAGTGAGGCTGCGGGTACGTCGCCAACGAGTTCGCCTTTCGAGTAGATGACGAGATCGGGTCCCGAAGTGATGGTGCCGATGGTCGATGCCTCGATCTCCCATTTCTCTGCAATGGCGAGGACCCTGGCCTCGTTGTGTGGCGTCACGACTGCAAGCATGCGCTCCTGGGACTCCGACATCAGGATCTCGCCAGGATTCATGTCCTTTTCCCGCAGATGTACCTTGTCGAGATCGACGACCATCCCCATACCGCCGCCACCGGCGACTTCGGAGGTGGCGCATGAGATACCGGCGGCACCGAGATCCTGGATGGCGACCACGAGGTCCCGTTCATAGAGTTCGAGGCAGGCTTCGATGAGTTTCTTCTCCTCGAACGGGTCACCGACCTGAACGCTCGGGCGCTTCTCTTGGTCGCCCTCCTCGAATGATGCCGATGCGAGGATCGAAGCGCCGCCGATGCCATCACGTCCGGTCGCGTTTCCGAGCAAGATCGCGACATTCCCCTCACCTGTTGCCGCTGAGAGAACGAGCTGGTCCCGCTTGAGAATTCCGAGCGCCATCACGTTCACAAGGGGGTTCTTGGAGAATCGGTCTGCGAACTCGACTTCGCCACCGAGAGTCGGGACGCCAACAGCGTTGCCGTATCCGGCGATACCAGACACGACTCCTTCGAAGAGGTAACGGTTGTGTGGCTCGTCGAGCGGACCGAAGCGGAGCGGATCCCATACAGCTATGGGTCTTGCCCCCATCGTGAAGATATCCCTGAGGATGCCACCGACTCCTGTTGCCGCACCCTGATAGGGCTCGACGTAGGAGGGATGGTTGTGGGATTCGATGCGCAGTGCGGCAAGCCACCCGTCACCGAGGTCCACGACACCTGCGTTCTCGCCTGGACCGACGACGACCCAGGGCTGGTCGCTCTTGAACCTGTCGAGGTGCATGCGTGAGGACTTGTACGAACAATGCTCGGACCACATCACGGAGTACATGGCGAGTTCGGCCGCGAGCGGCTCGCGGCCGAGGATCCTTATGACGTCCTGATACTCATCGTTCGTCATCCCGAGCGCTTCATGGTCCGGTCTGTGGTCAGCGACGTCCCGGGATGTCACGCATCCACCAGTTCAGTCGATGCGATGAAGCCCTCGATGAGCACCATGCCGTCGTCCGAGCCAAGGAGCTTCTCTGATGCGCGCTCCGGGTGAGGCATGATGCCAACAACGTTGCGGCCCGAATTTGCAATGCCGGCTACGCCGTTCGTGGAACCGTTCGGGTTCGTCTCGTTGTCCACCTGTCCGCTGGTATCGCAGTATCTGAGGATCACACTGCCCGTACCTTCGACCGTGTCGATGTCGTCGGCCACGTAGTTGCCTTCGTACGAATTGAGGGGGATACGGAGTACTTGGCCGACCTCCGCTGCTCGTGTGAGCACATTATCTGTCGACTCGACGCGCAGCCGGATGGGGCGACAGATGAACTTCAGGTCGCGGTTTGCGATGAGCGCTCCGGGGAGCAGCCCGGCCTCACACAGGATCTGGAACCCATTGCAGATACCCAGCGTCGGCACACCGGCATTGGCGAGCCTCGCGACCTCATCCATGATCGGTGAGAACCTTGCAATGGCACCCGTCCTGAGATAGTCACCGTGGGCGAACCCCCCAGGAAGCACGACGCCATCTGCGTCGGACAGATCAGTGTCCTTGTGCCACACGAGTTCGGCATCCGCCCCAGCAAGTCTGAGGGCGTGCACGATGTCATGTTCACAGTTCGTGCCGGGGAATACGACCACCGCGATCGTCACGACGACGCTTCGATGACGTAGCTCTCGATCACCGGATTGGCAAGCAGCTTCACGCACATCGCCTCGATCTGGTTGAGGGCTTCCTCTTCGGTGGGTGCATCGATCGTCACAACGATGGTTCTTCCGAAAGACACGTGGGACACGTTGGTGAAGCCAACGTCGATGAGGGCCTTCTTTGTCGTGGTGCCCTCCGGGTCGGAGAGGCCAGGCTTGCGTGTGATCGACACTGTGAATGTTCGGGTCACGAAGCTGCCGTTTCCGTCAGATAGTCAGTGAATTTCCGCCCGGTGAGGAGCTCGTACGCTTCGATGTAGCGGTCAGATGTCGATTTGATCACGTCAGGAGGCATCGGTGGCGCCGGTGGGGTTTTGTCCCACCCGTCCTGGTTCTCGAGCCAGTCCCTGACCGGTTGCTTGTCGAACGAAGGCACGGTTGCGCCAGGAACCCATTCGTCCTGGGGCCAGTAGCGAGAAGAGTCCGGTGTGAGTACTTCATCGATGAGGATGATCTCATCCTCGACCATGCCGAACTCGAACTTCGTGTCGGCGAGGATGATGCCTCGGTCTGCCGCATGGTCTGCACCCTCGACATAGATCTCGATCGAGCGTCGCTTGAGTTCCTCGTACAGGGCGTTTCCAACGAACTCACGAGCTTCTTCCTCTGTGAGGTTCTCGTCGTGGCCGCTCTCGGCCTTCGTTGCCGGCGTAAAGATCGGTTCCGCAAGCTTGCTCGCCATGTTGAGACCAGGAGGTAGATGCTCTGTCGTGGGACCCCCACCTGACGCGTATTCCTTCCAGGAGGATCCGTAGAGGTACCCCCGCACCACACACTCCATTGGGATGACCTCGGCGGCATGGACGAGCATGGACCTACCGGCGAATTCTTCCTGCTGATGTGGTGTCAGGAAGTCCATTCCGGACGTGTTCGTCGAAATGAGGTGGTTCGGTGTTTCGAGTATGTCGAACCACTGGATCGATACGCCCGTCAGGACCTGACCCTTGTGGGGGATGTCCTCGGAAAGCACGACATCGAATGCAGAGATGCGGTCCGATGCAACGATGAACAGGCTGTCGTTGTCGACCCGGAAGATCTCCCGAACCTTGCCCGATCCAAGGTGTTGCATGCCCGCCACACGCGACAGAGTAGTAGGTGGTTTCCAGATCTCAGTTCTCGATCGGCAACGCTCCCTGGACCCAAGAGCCGCGATGCGAGATTCGGTACCCCTACCCTCGCGCTATGACAGAGACAGACCATCCCTGGGGTCCTTTCGACACGCCATATGAAGCCATCGGTGGAAAGGACAAGATCCGATCCATCGTCGATCGGTTCTATGACATCGTCGACGCCGATGCACCCAATTTGCGTTCGCTCCTCCCGAGGGATGACGCGACGTCGAGGGACAAGCTCTATGCGTACCTCGTGGAATGGTCCGGTGGCCCTGCCCTTTACACACCCGAGCGTGGCCTTCCGAAGATGCGGCTGCGCCACAATGCATTCCCCATCGGCGGAGCCGAGGTCGAGTCCTGGCTCGCCTGCTTTGGTCAGGCCCTCGACGAGAACGGTGTCTCTGGAGACATCCGCACTTTCCTCGATGAGCGCTTCACAGCTCTCGCCCAACATCTACAGAACCAACCCTGACCCTTCCCGTTCTTGCGTAGATTCCAGTCGGACTGTGGTGTAGGAATCTACGCAAGAACAGGTGGCTTCTCACGCACGGCGATTCCTGTCATGGTTGACACATGTGGACCGATCTCGACAGGAGAGCGGCGTCTGTCGCGTCGCAACAACACGGGCTGCTCCATAGGTCAGACCTCCGGATTCTGGGTATCGGCGATGCAGCCGTACGGAGACGTGTTTCGCTCGGTCTACTGATTCGACGCGGTAGCGCAGTCTTTGCGTATGCAGGCACGCCGTCATATCCCCGCCAGAGCTTGCTCGAAGCGGTGTTCTCGGTCGGTCACGACGCGCTGCTGTCGCACGATTCCGCTGCATTCGAGTGGGAACTCATCCAAAGACTTCCGAGGATCCCCCATGTCGCGTTGAAACGGTGGAACAGGACCCACCAGGTGTCGGTTGCTGTGCACGAATCTCTGGATCTCGAGCCCTCCGATTACGCACAGCTGGATGGCATACCTCTCACGCATCCAGTCAGGACGGTGGTCGACCTCGGTGCGACCAGTCCATGGCTCGTCGAACGTGCCCTCAGCGCAGGTTTGCGGGCCGATCTGTTCTCGGTTGCTGACATCGACATGTTCGTTGAGCGCGTCGCAAAGAGAGGCAGAGCCGGGGTAGGTGTCATACGGCCGCTCCTTGACATGCATCGAGCGGTTGGAGGGCAGACCGAGAGTCTGCTCGAGGATCGGTTCCTCAGGATCCTGTTCGACCGGGGTGTCGACCTGCCGACGCCACAGTACGACGTGCTTGACGAGACCGGGTTGCTCATATGTCGATCTGACTTCGCGTACCCATGGGCGCGGTTGCTGATCGAGGTCGATGGTCGATCGTATCACTCCGACTCGGTGGCATTTCAGCGTGATCGCGAGAAACAGAACTGCACCCAAGAGCTTGGCTGGACGACCCTCCGTTTCACATGGCACGATGTCCACAGGGAACCTGATCGAGTGGCTACGACCGTCTCATCGTGGTTGGAATCCGACCGGCCCGTTCTTGCGTATTTTGGCGACGGCCTACGCGACTGATATCTACGCAAGAACGGTGGAGGAGAGGCGTTCGAACACGATGTTGGTGTTGCGAAGGGCTCGTTCGGGGGAGAAACATGCGGCGAGCGTCTGCTGGTCCAGAACGACATCGCTGTCCGCGGCGAGGTTCTCGTGGAGAGTTCCAGAACCGTCCCAGGTCTTCATCGCGTTGCGCTGAACGATGCGGTATGCCTCGTCGCGGGTCATTCCCGTGTCGATGAGTCCGAGCAGTACGGCCTGGGAGAAGACGAGGCCCCTCGTTGAGTCCAGATTCTCGGCCATGCGGTCGGTATCGACGATCAGGTTCTCCACGAGGCGCTGCATTCGACCGAGCGCGTAGTGCAGCAGGTTCGTCGCGTCCGGCAAGGCAACCCGCTCGACAGAGGAGTGCGATATGTCGCGTTCGTGCCAGAGTGCCACGTTCTCCAGACCTGCGGAGGCATAGCCGCGTAGCAGCCGGGACACACCTGTGAGGTTCTCAGATGCGATCGGGTTGCGTTTGTGGGGCATTGCCGAGGATCCCTTCTGACTCTTGCCGAAAGACTCCATCACCTCGCCGACCTCAGACCGTTGGAGATGACGGATCTCTGTGGCGAAACGCTCAATCGTCGAACCGATGAGGGCGATGACGGTCAAGAAGTGTGCGTGGCGATCCCTCGGTATCACCTGGGTCGATGCGGGTTCACCGCTCAGACCCATGGCACTACACACATAATCCTCAACATCTGGTGGTGTGTGGGCATAGGTACCGACCGCGCCGGAGATCTTTCCGAACGACACACCATTGACCGCATCGACGAGACGTGCATGATCCCGCTCGAGCTCGAATGCCCAATTGGCGAGTTTCAATCCGAAGGACGTCGGTTCAGCCCAGATGCCATGGGTTCGTCCGATCATCGGGGTGGCCCGATACTCGATTGCCCTGGCCTTGACGATGTCGAACAGCGCTTCGACGCTCCTGAGCAGCAATTCTCCGGATGCCTTCAGCAATGCACCGGACGCGGTGTCGAGTACGTCTGAAGATGTCAGTCCGTAGTGGATCCACTCGCCCCCATCGCCCACTGATTCGGCAAGCAGATCAACGAATGCAGCAACATCGTGGTTCGTGACCTCCTCTCGCTCCTTCCACGCCCCGATGTCAACCTCTGGAGATCTCCGGGCTGCAAGAGCAGCATCGTGGGGGGCAACTCCGAGCTCGACCCACGCCTCAACCACAAGGATCTCAACCTCTCTCCAGACCTCGAGCTTGCGCTCTTCAGACCAGACAGCGGTCATCTCCGGGGTCGAGTAGCGCTCGATCATCCTTTGAGACCCTCCCTGTATGCCGTGAGCTTCTCTGCGAGGGCGTTGTCAGTGACAGAGAGGATCGAAGCCGCCAGATATCCCGCATTTGCGGAACCATCAACGGCGACGGTTGCCACAGGGATTCCGGTCGGCATCTGTACGGTGGACCACATGGCGTCGACGCCACCGAGGCCGCCGGTCGCGATCGGGATGCCGATCACTGGCAGCGTCGTTTGTGCTGCGACCGCGCCAGCGAGGTGCGCTGCCTTTCCTGCTCCGCAGATGATCACGCCGAAGCCGTTGGTTCGCGCTTTCGTTGTGAACTCTGCGACCTTCTCAGGAGTTCGGTGTGCGGACATCACGTGCACTTCGTGTTCGATCTCGAGTTCCGCCAGCACGGTGGCACATGCAGCCATCTTCGACATGTCCTTCTCGGATCCCATCAGGATCGCAACCTTCATGGTGATGTCCCTTCCTGTTTCGCAGCGATGTCCGTGCGGAACTGTCTTCCCTTGAAATCGATGTGTTGAATAGCAGCGTATGCGTTCTCCCTCGCTTCAGCGATACTCTCACCGAGACCGACGATGTTCAGCACCCGTCCGCCCGAACTGACCAGCCGTCCGCCGACCTCTCGAGTTCCCGCATGGAAAACAAGGACGTTCTCGATGGGGTCGAGACCTGTGATCCTGAGCCCCTTCACAGGTGACTTCGGGTAGCCTGGTGCAGCAAGAACGACATCGACAGCGGCACGTTCTGACCAAGTGACGCCGTGACCGGCGAGCCCCTCATTCGCTGCTGCGTTGAGTACGACAAGCAGGTCTGAAGTGATTCGTGGCATGAGGACCTCGGCCTCTGGATCACCGAGCCTGCAGTTGAACTCGAGAACTTTGGGACCGTCTGATGTGAGCATGAGCCCGACGTAGAGGAACCCTGTGTAGTCGATGCCCCTCGCTGCCAGCTCGCCCAGAGTCGGCAATGCAACGTGGACCGTCGTCCAATCCACAAGATCGCCATCGATGTCCTCCACGGGGGAGAAGCTGCCCATTCCGCCGGTGTTCGGTCCTTGATCACCGTCGAGCAGTCGCTTGTAATCCCTCGCAGGCTGGAACGGGATGGCTTCACCGTTTGCACACAGGTAGAAGATCGACACTTCATCCCCAACGAGGTGATCCTCGATGACGATACTCGAGCCCGCAGCCCCGAACCTGCCACCGAAACACCGGTCGACCCACTCGATGGCTGCATCGAGAAACTCTGTCACGAGGACGCCTTTGCCCGCCGCGAGACCATCAGCCTTTACGACGTAAGGTCCCGGTGACTCCTCAAGATGGATGACAGCGGTCTCGCGGTCGCGGAAGGTCGCAGAGGCGGCTGTCGGGACCCCGGCAGCAGCCATGATCTCCTTGGCGAACGATTTCGAGGACTCGAGCCTTGCCCCTGCCCTGTTCGGTCCGAACACCGGTATTCGTTCCGCGGTCAACGTGTCAGCCACACCGGCCGCCAACGGACCCTCAGGACCAACAACGACAAGATCGATGGCTCTCTCCTTGCACAGTTCCACGATCGCAACGGGATTCTCCGGATCCACATCGGCAGCAATATCACCAAGGGTGTCCAAACCGGGGTTCCCCGGACAAGAAACGAGTCGATCGAGCATCGGACTCTGGGTCAGCTTCCATCCAAGGGCGTGTTCCCTGCCGCCACCTCCGAGAAGGAGAACCCGCATTCGGTCACCCCTTCGTCAGCGTTGCTTTGCGACCCGGTCCAACAGACACCGTCCTGATCGGCACTCCGCAGAGCTCTTCGATCCGCTCGACGTAATCCCTCGCAAGGCGGGGCAGATCGTCGTACTCCTTCACCGTCGTGATGTCTTCTCCCCAACCCTCATGCTCCTCGTACACGGGTGAGCACTCGTGCAGAACACGCTGTTGATGGGGCATCTCGGTGAACGTCTCACCATCGGCTTCGTAGGCCGTGGCGATCTTGATGGTGTCGAAGTGGGAGAGGATGTCGAGTTTGGTGAGAGCGATCTCGGTGAGACCGTTGACCCGTGCTGCGTATCTGAGGGCGACCATGTCGAGCCAACCGCAACGTCGTCGCCTTCCGGTCACGACGCCGTATTCACCGCCGATGTCGATCATGCGGTCACCGATCTCGTCCGTCTGCTCGGTTGGGAACGGACCGGTTCCGACTCTCGAGATGTACGCCTTGGCCACGCCGATGACGTTGTCGATCATCATGGGTCCGATGCCGATCCCGACGGGTGCGCCACCTGCGGTCGGGTTGGATGACGTCACGAACGGATATGTGCCGTGGTCGATGTCGAGCAGTGTCCCCTGCCCCCCCTCGAAGAGAACGTCTTTGCCTTGGTTCAGCGCCTCCCATACGAGAAGCGATGTGTCGGTCACATATGGCTCCAGCTTTTTGGCATAACCGAGGTACTCGTCCGCGATCTCGTCGAAGTCGAGCGGAAGCTGGTTGTACACCTTCACGAGAAGCTTGTTCTTGTGTTTGAGAACGACCGCGAGCTTCTCGTGGAAGATTTTCTCATCGAAGAGATCCTGCACTCTGATGCCTGATCTGGAGAACTTGTCCGTGTAGGCCGGTCCGATGCCGCGCTTGGTCGTCCCGATCATGGAGTTGCCCAGGTATCTCTCGATGACGGCGTCGAGCTTGCGGTGATAGGGCATGATCAGGTGGGCGTTGTTCGAGATCTTGACCCGAGAAGGATCGATACCCTTCTTGATGAGCGTCTCCATCTCTTCGAAGAACCACTTTGGATCAACAACGACTCCGTTGCCGATCACCGGAGTGACGCTGGGATACAGAACGCCGGACGGGATCAGGCTCAGGGCGAACTTCTGGTCGCTCGTCACGATCGTGTGCCCTGCGTTGTTTCCGCCCTGGTAGCGGACCACGATGTCGGCTCTCTCGGACAGGAGATCCGTGATCTTGCCCTTGCCCTCATCGCCCCATTGGGCACCAAGGATCACCGACGCCGGCATGTACTTCTCCACTTCGCTGCCTCGGGATGGAGTGTACAGGTGGCGTCGCCGCGGCCGATTCGGAGTGAGGCGGTTGCCAGCAGTGGCGAGATGTGGCTAGGTTGCAGTCACTCGATCCCCGGATCGGGGGCGGTGAGAGTTCTCACCGCGCTATTCGAATACCCAACTTGAGGAGAAGTACCAGCATGCTTAAGAGATTTGCTGTGCTCTTAGCCGTTCTCGCGCTCGTAGCCGCAGCTTGCGGTTCGGCAGATGACGGCGACACAACGACCACTGCCGGTGAAGCCGATACACCCGGTCAGGAAACAGGTGACAGCACCCTTGCAATAGTGAAGGACCGCGGCACGCTTAAGTGTGGTGTAAGCGGTTCAGCTATCGGATTTTCCGAGACTCGGGCAGACGGTACCACTACCGGTTTCGACGCCGATTATTGTCGCGCAGTTGCTGCGGCCGTTCTCGGTGACGCAGACGCAGTGGAGTTCCGTGCATTGACCGCCGCTGAGCGCTTCGAAGCTCTGAAGAACGGCGAGATCGATGTGCTGATCCGTAACTCGACATGGACACAAAGCCGTGACGCCGACATTGGTGTGCAGTTTGCATCAACGACGTACTACGACGGTCAGCAGATCTTGGCGAGCACAGATGCATTCCCAAGTCTCGAACCGGACAGCCTCATCGCCGACATCGATGGTGCGACGGTCTGTGTGAACGCAGGTACGACGACAGAGAAGAACATCACTGAGGGTGCACAGGTCAGCGGTATCACGATCACACTCGAGACGTACGAGACGACTGCTGAGACGCAGGAGGCCTTCCTGGCTGGAACCTGTGACGTCTATACGACGGATGGTTCAGGCCTCTTCGGCTTCCGTTCCGCACAGGAACAGAGCGGGAACGCTGCCGCAGATTCGTGGATCATTTTCCCAACGGCCCCTATCTCGAAGGAGCCCCTCGGTCCGGTCGTCCGTCAGAATGATGACGCGTGGTTCGACATCGTCAACTGGACGGTGTTCGCTACCTTCATCGCAGACGAATTCGGTGTTACGTCAGCAAACATCGACAGCACGATGGACAATACGCCTGAACTTACCCGCCTCTTTGGTGGCGCTGGTGAGTTCCAGACGGGGATGGGCTTGAGTGCGGACGCGTTCTTGCAGGTCATCAAGCAGGTCGGTAACTACGGAGAGATCTACGAGAACAACCTCACGGCGCCTCTCGGTCTCCTTCGTGTCGGAAGCTTCAATGAACAGTGGTTCGACGGAGGTCTGATCTACGCACCACCGGCTCGTTGACAACTATCTGACGAAACGATTGAAGGGGCCGCCCACTTGGGTGGCCCCTTCCTGGTTGCTCGAGTGGTTTGACGGCACATCGGACATTGCTGTGAAACACTAATTCGTTGGTTTGTTGGCAAAGCGACTCATCTCCCGTCTAGGGTCCGGCTAGGGGACCGACGACCCGATCCTTTGGGCGGGTTACTGAGGAAGGCTGTGGCGTGACCGTTCAGGTACGCGAACACAATAAGACGCCCTTGTGGCGGAATACGACCGTGCTGAAGTGGACCGCACAGCTCGTTGTGCTCCTGGCCGTGGTTGGTGTGTTCGTGACACTTGCTTCGACGGCCATCGAGAACTTTGAACGGTCCGATATCTCCTTCGGCTGGACGTGGTTGTCCAACCCGACCGGCGTCCAGATCAGGGAGGGGATCGACATACTCCCTGACAGTGGTGCCAAAGCACTGCTTGTTGGCATGGTCAACACATTACGTGTCGCGATCACTGGCATCATCGTTGCAACGATCCTCGGCACGACGATCGGCGTTGCGCGCCTCTCGAGTAACTGGATCATCAACAAGATGGCCACCGTCTACATTGAGATCATTCGAAATATCCCCCTTCTTGTCCAGATTTTCTTCTGGGCAGCCCTTGGAAAGGGTCTTGCAGACCTCACTGCAGCTGATGTTGGCGTTTACTGGTTCAAGAGTTCGAGCCGCGGCTTCGGCCTTTCATGGATCTTTCCCGCACGTGGCTTCTGGCCATGGATGGTCTTTCTGGTCGCCGGAGTTCTCGTTGGGCGCTACCTAGCCAGGAAACGCACCTTGCACAGGGAGAAGACAGGTCAGCCTGGTCATAGTGGACGGTGGATGGCACTGACGATTCTCGGATTCGCCGTCCTTGGCTGGTTCGCATGGCCTGTCTTCGACTTCATGGGTCCGGTCCTGAACGCCGTATCTGACTTCATCGTGCGGATACCGGGCATCGTCCTGTCCGCCACGATCGCGATTGTGGCTGTCGCCGCAGCCGGTTTGTGGATACGAAATTTCTTTGAGACGCGACGCACACCCGCAGGCTTCGGGAAGATGTCGGACGATGACTGGTTCCGGGTGATATTCGCGGGTATCAGCGGCCTACTCATCGCTGCCGCATCGTTCATCATCGGCGGATTTGCGATCCAGACTGTCGCTGGCGAGACGCTCACGATCGCTGAGCTCGTTCTCAAGGGTATCGCGAACTTCTTCTCGTGGCTTGGCCGTTCGTTCTCGCCTGACAGTGCGGACCAGGCGACTGAAACTCTCAGATCTGGTGGCCCATTGGTATTCGAACGTCCTGAGGTGATATTGCGAGGCACCGCCAAGATTCCACAGTTCGGTCAGACGGGCATGGTCCTCACGATCCCCTTCTTTGCGATTTGGTCTGGTGTCACGCTGTACACAGCATCTTTCATTGCGGAGATCGTCCGCGGTGGCGTTCTCGCGGTGTCAAAAGGTCAGACCGAGGCGGCCAAGGCTGTCGGGCTGACTCGGGCTCAGCTTCTGCGGCTGATCATCCTCCCGCAGGCGTTCCGAATCATCCTTCCACCGATGGGTAACCAATACCTGAATTTGGCAAAGAACACGTCGCTCGGTCTTGCCGTCGCCTACGCCGATATCGTCGCGGTCGGTTTCACGATCTTGAATCAGACCGGTCAATCGTTACCCGTCGTGATCGTATGGATGGCGTTCTTCCTGACAATGAGTTTGACGATCTCTGCAATCGTGAACTATTACAACCGCAAGATGATGCTGGTGGAGCGTTGAGATGCCAGATGTGACGACCGCACTCGATCTCGAGGCCGCTCCGGAGCCACCACCCAAGGGGCCTGTTCTTTGGCTCAGAGAGAACCTGTTCCTCTCACCGATGAGCGGTGTCTTGAGCATCGTGGCAATCACCGTGTCGATTCTCGTATACAGGGGAATACTCGCTTTTGTGCTGGATCCATCGCGTCGTTGGGACGCTGTGACGTACAACATGAAATTGCTCATGGTGCACGCCTACCCCGGAGGCGACTTGTGGCGGGTGTGGCTCACGGTCGGAACCGTCGTGTTCCTGTTGGCGGCTTCATTCGGTGTATGGAAGATCGGTGGAATGGCCGAGCCGCGCGCTGTTGGCAAGGTGCTCATAGGCGCCGGCGTCGTCGTCTCTCTCGGAGGCCTCCTCGCCCCAGTGTCGAGAAGCCCCCAGATCGCATGGATAGCCGTTGGAGCGTCATTGATCGTTGGTGGTGTTGCCCTTTGGACGTTCACAGGAAATAGGGCGAAGGAGGCCGTCATCCCAGTGATGGGAATTGTCGGAATTCTCATCGTGATCGCTATCGCCTTGATCTGGACGATTGATGTTCCTGTGCCGGCAAAGATTCTCGATGGCCAGGTCATCACCGATGGCGCTGAGGCCGTATCGATCCGCGGCAACCAGGTCAAGGTGCTCCGACCCATTGCGGAGAGCACGACGCTGCCGTGGACAATCATCGCAGCGGTTGGAGCGATCTCTTACATGCTGTTCCGGTTCGTCGCCGGTCGTCGCGAAACAGGTGGGTTGAAGAAGGCCATCACAATCATGTGGGCACTCAGTTTCCCTGTGCTCGTCCTGGTACTGCTGCGCAATCCGGTGTGGGACCTCGACCAGGGCGTCAAGGTGTATCTGCCTTCACTCCTCATGTTCGGGGCGGTTGGCACGGCCTTGTTGTGGTTCGTCGCGCGCCCTAAAACTGGGGGTCTGGCGCAAGGTGTCGGCGGAGCGCTGCTTGTTGCCGCGTTCATGACCTTCCTGTTCCCGATGCCTTTCATCGTCCGTCTCTTGATGCTGCTTGTAGCTCTCTTCGCTCTTGCGGGCCCCACATTTGGTGGCGAAGGGGCGAAGGGTCTCATAGGTGGCTGGCTGATCATGGCTGCAACCATTGTATTCTTTACGTTCACGATCTCGACTGAGTCCGGTATCGATGTTCCGGTCTCGTTCTTCCTTGGTGGCCTCGGACTCACGATCATCCTCGCGTTCAGTGCGGTGGTGCTGTCGTTCCCGTTCGGACTGATCCTCGCACTTGGTCGAACCTCCAAGATGCCGATCTTCAGATTGCTGTCGACTGCGTATATCGAGCTGATACGAGGCGTTCCCCTGATCACATGGCTGTTGATCGCTTTCTTGATGCTGCCGGTTGCCCTGCCGGATGGAATTGACATCGGTGGCGTCGTGAGAGCGATCGGTGCCATGGCAATGTTCAACGCTGCGTATCTCGCCGAGAATGTGCGGGGCGGTCTGCAGTCGATTCCTGTCGGACAGAAGGAGGCATCGAGGGCGCTTGGTTTGTCCGCGCTGCAAGAGACCGTCTTCATAACCCTGCCTCAGGCGCTCCGTGCCGTCCTCCCGGCTCTGGTGGGCCAGGTCATCGCCACTTTCAAGGACACATCGCTCGTGACGATCGTTGGTCTGTTCGACTTCCTCCACATCGCACGTCAGATCGTTCCACAACAGAGTCAACCATTCGTTTTCATCGGTTCGGTCAAGGAGACCTTGCTGTTCGCTGCCCTTGTCTACTGGTTGTTCACGTTCGCATTCTCGCGAGTCAGCCTGCGTATGGAGAAGAAGCTGGGCGTCGGCGAGCGGTAGATCGAAGACCTCATAAGGAGCCAACATGTCAGAGAATGGACAGGTAATGGAGAGAACACTCGGCGACCCGATCGTCATCACTGAGGATGTCAAGAAGTGGTTTGGAGACTTCCAAGCCCTCAAGGGTGTGACGGCAACTGTGCGTGAACGCGAAGTGGTCGTGATCATCGGCCCTTCAGGTTCCGGCAAGTCGACCTATATTCGGTGCATCAACCGCCTCGAAGCCCATCAGGAGGGCACAATCATCGTTGATGGCATCGAACTGACCAATGACATCAAGAACATCGAGAAGATTCGGTCCGAGGTCGGGATGGTGTTCCAATCGTTCAACCTGTTTCCTCATCTCACCGTGCTCGACAACATCACGCTTGCTCCACAATGGGTGAGGAAGGAACCCAAGGCTGAGGCTGAGGAGTTCGCAATGGGCCTTCTCGAGAGAGTGGGGATCCCGGAACAGGCAAACAAGTACCCTGGCCAGCTCTCCGGTGGTCAGCAGCAGCGAGTTGCTATTGCGCGGTCGCTTGCGATGAAGCCGAAGATCATGCTTTTCGATGAGGTGACATCGGCTCTTGACCCGGAGATGATCAAGGAAGTTCTCGACGTGATGAAGGAGCTCGCTGCTGAGGGTATGACGATGATCGTCGTCACACACGAGATGGGGTTCGCCCGTGAGGTAGCCGACCGTGTGCTCTTCTTCGACTATGGAACCGTCGTCGAAGAGGGAACTCCGGAGCACTTCTTCACGAATCCCCAGCACGATCGAACGAAACTGTTCTTGTCTCAGATTCTGTGAGCGAAGCTCGCAGAATCTGAGAGTCCACGGTTTATGGTTTACGGTCCACGGTTCAGCTTGGCCAGAAGTCCCGTCAGCATTCGCCGAATCCGTTCTGTTTCGCTCGCCACCGAATCGAGTGCTGCCCGATGTCCCAAGCCAGCACGGCGAGCAAGCTCGATCTGCGTTCCGACCTCACAGCCGGATCCGTACGCAATACGAAGAAAGCGAGCGAATTCGCGCGGCGAGTCGCGACCACAACCTTCGGCGATGTTGCTCGGAATCGAAACGGCGGATCGACGAAGCTGCGACGCCAATCCATAGTGCTCTCGCCTCGGGAAGTTCTCCGTTATCACGTAGCAGGCTTCTGCGAGGTCCATCGCTCGTTTCCAGACATCTAGGTTTCGGTAATCCTGCATGGTGACAGCCATACCAGAGGTGATGCCATTTTGTAAGAACTACGTTCCGAACCGTGAACCGTGAACCGTGAACCGTGAACCGTGAACCGTGAACTTGGAACCGCAAGCGGATTCTGGCTAGCCGGAATCCGCGAGGAACGTCCCTGTCGCCTCCCACATTCGTTCGACTTCGTCGATGCGTTCCCTTGCCTCACCGTGTAGCCGGGTCGCGACGAGTGCGACGAGGAGCTCTACGGTGGCCACTGCGGGTACGGAGCTGTCGAAGGGACCAACTGCCGGAACATCGAGATCGATCCGCGTGTCGGTGAGAGGTGCGAGAGGGGAGAGAGGTCCATCGGTTATGGCGATGATCTTCACTCGCCGCTCGGCGAGGATCTGCGCCGTGCGAATCGCCTCTCTCCGATACCGGCGAAAATCGAGAACCACTGCGACATCGCGAATGCTGGAATCGGCGAGGATCACTCCGGCTGAATGAGGCTCCAAGAGGCGAACGCCCTCGCGGATGATCGACAGGCTGCTGACGAGCGTACGCGCCCCGGCCATTGAGGTCTCCCCCGAGACGACCCACACATTGTCCGCCGAAGCCAGGCGCGAGACGACGACATCCAGGACGTCGCTGTCCATGCGGTCGAACATGCTGGCGAGCGCGGTCTCCATCGACCTTCTAGCCGACTCTGTCGGCGAGTCCTCGGCCTGCCTGATGCGTTGGGATGGCCGTGACAGTTCGTGAGACATGCCCCGTCTTATGTGGGCCTGAAGGTCGGAGTAGCCCTCAAAGCCGAGCTTGACTGCAAACCGCACGATCGTTGGTCTACTGGTGCCAACGCGCTCCGCGAGCGCTGAGACCGTTCCAAAGGCCAATAGCGTGGGCTCTGCGAGAACGGCCTCTGCAATTCGCCTCTCTGTGGGGGTGAGGCGGTCGCCTGCGGTCGCGACGAGATCTGCCGCGGAATCCGGTGGACCGTATATGTACATTCTGTTACATTAACACCCTGCAGTGATGCGTTTCGTTACAATGATGGCTTCACGGGTACGATAAGGACGAGATTGGATATGACAAGTGCACAGAAGTACGTTCCGACCGCACGAGAGCAGACGTTTCTTGAGACGGTCGAGAACCCGAGGTACGACCGGCAGATCATCAACGGACTGAACCCGTTCTTCGAGGACAGGGCTCCCAAGGACATGGCCGGCTTCTACTCGAGTGAGGAGATCGCTGCGCTCATGGATCTCCGCGGAACCGAGCGCGATGTCGAGGCCCGAATGCCGGTGAAGATCACCCGCCACTACTTCGAGCTTGCCAAGAATTCGAAAGCGTTGCAACGACTTGTCAAGGCGAGCCCAGACGAGACATTGAATCTGCAGGGCTCAGAAGACCCGGGCTTCCAGATGGATTACAGCCCCGTTGAGGGCCTTCTCCACAAGTACGAGATGGGTCTGATGTACGTCATCTCGACGTGCTCTGCCCATTGCCGGTTCTGCTACCGCGAGGAGCTGATCAGTCGCAAGGAGATCGAGCGCCAGGACGGCTCGGTAGCCAAGAAGGGTCTCGCTCAGATCGGCGAAGTCACCCGCTACATCCGGGCCCACAACGCATCCGTTGAGTCGAACGGTGGCGTTCACCCGGACTCTGGGCGTGAGAAGCTACGTGAGATCCTGCTCTCGGGTGGTGACGCGATGGCCTTGCCGAACAGCAAGATCGCGGCATGGCTCTCGGCACTCGCAGAAGCCGGTGTCGAATCCATCCGTCTCGGCACAAAGGAGATGGCCTTTCACCCCGACCGCTTCGATGAGGCGTTCCTGTCCATGCTCGATCGATTCCATGACACATACCCCGAGGTTGGATTCCGCTTGATGGTGCACTTCAACCATCCGGACGAGTTCCTTGTCAAGGGACCTGAGGGGAACTACATCGAGAACCCGAATGGCACTCTCGAATGGGTCGCCGCCACGAAGCGTGCCATGGATGCAGTTGTGTCGCGCGGTTGGCTCCAGGTCGAGAACCAGGCACCGATCATCAAGGGCATCAACGACGATCCCGATGCACTCCGAATCATGCAGCGCGCCCTGTATCGGGTGGGTGTGGGGAACCACTACTTCTTCTGTGGAAGGGATATCGTTGCGTACCGCGCATTCAACGTACCGATCGAGACAGCGTGGAACATACTCAATGAGTCCCAGAAGGGGCTTTCGGGAGTGGAAACCCACGCTCGTCTCTCGATCACCCACTACAAGGGAAAGACAGAAGTTGCTGCTGTCACGAGTGATCCCATCCCAGGAGTGGCGGGTACAGAGAACGGTGTGGTGATCTTCAAGATCCTGCGCAACGCGGCTGACGCAAGGGATCGGGGCAAGGTCTGCATCGTGGGTCGGAACCCGGACGCCATCTGGTTCAACGATTATGAGGACAGGGTCATCTTCGATGAGGCAGGTCTCTTCGATTACGCCCGTGTTGAGAAAGCGACCGAACCGGTACCAGTGACGATCGGATCGCCGGGCGGATCATGAGCCGATGATCGACAAACGAATCCCAAGCCTCGATGACGCTGTAGCCGACATCTTCGATGGTGCAACCGTCATGGTCGGGGGGTTCGGTGAAGCCGGGAGTCCCATCGAGCTGATCCACGCTCTCATCGACCAGGGAGCGAAGGACCTCACGGTCGTCAACAACAATACGGGAAGTGGTGAAGTCGGTCTTGCAGCCCTCATCAAGGCCGGCAGGGTATCGAAGATGATCTGTTCGTATCCCCGGACTGCGAACTCAACCGTCTTTCCCGAGCTGTACCGGAGTGGGAAGACCTCCCTCGATCTCGTGCCTCAGGGTACCCTCGCCGAACGTATTCGAGCTGGCGGGGCCGGCATACCGGCCTTCTACACGGCAACGTCTGTTGGCACGCCACTCGAGGAGGGCAAGGAGCGTCGGACAATCGATGGCAGGGACTACGTACTTGAATACGGCCTCACCGCCGACTTCGCATTGATCAAATGCCGGAGAGCCGACTACCACGGCAACCTCCTGTTCAACAAGACAGCTCGCAACTTCGCGCCGGTAATGGCGACGGCAGCCAGGACCACGATCGTCCAGACCTTGGAAGTCGTCCCTCCGGGCGACCTTGATCCGGAGTGCATCGTGACGCCGGGCATCTTCGTCGACCGCATCGTGACCGTCGAGAATCCCGCCCTTGAATCCGAGCTGGTTGCCCTGGGAGTGTCGTACCCGTGACCGATACCACCGTGATCGGACTGTCGAGGGACGAGATGGCCGCAAGAGCCGCGCTCGATATCCCCGACGGTTCCTATGTGAACCTTGGAATCGGGATTCCTGAGAGGGTTGCAGCCTTCGTGCCTGAGGGGCGGGAGGTGATCTATCACACAGAGAACGGTCTCCTCGGCATGGGTCCCTCTCCTGAGGAGGGAGCGGGGGATCCGGAGTTGATCAACGCTGGGAAGCGGAGAGTCACAGCGGCACGGGGAGCCTCGTTCTTCCACCACGCAGACAGCTTTGTGATGATCCGTGGTGGTCACATCGACCTGTGCGTCCTTGGGGCTCTGCAGGTTGCCCAGAACGGTGATCTTGCCAACTGGTCAACAGGGACGCCAGATGCCATTCCCGCTGTTGGGGGGGCGATGGATCTTGTTGCTGGGGTGAAGAGGATCTATGTCATTACCCAGCACACCACAAGGACGGGAGAGCCGAAACTGGTCGAGGCTTGCACCTATCCTCTGACGAGTCCGGGCGTGGTCGATCGGATCTACACAGATCTCGCCGTGATCGACGTCACAGAAGGGGCGTTCCGGGTTGTCGAGCTCTCACCCGGGGTGGAATTCGACTATGTCAGGGATCGCACGGGCGGCAAGCTCCTCCCGATTCCGGAGACGCCACCGGAGGTGAGCTGATGTCCGATGGCGTCAACGATGCACAATCGGTGAGCGCCGCGCTGTATGAGCGAGCGCTGGAGGTGCTTCCGGGCGGCGTGAGTCGCAACACGGTGCTGCGCAAACCTCATCCACTCTACGCCGATCATGCCTCAGGCTGTCGTGTCACCGACGTCGAGGGTGTCGAGCGAATCGACTTCGCAAACAACATGGCCTCTCTGATCCACGGACACGCCCACCCCGCCATCGTCCAAGCGGTGACGGAGCAACTCAAGGCGGGAACCGCATTCACGTTGGCAACCGAGGTCGAGATCCGGTTCGCTGAACATCTCGTCGGTCGTAGCGACAGGTTTGAGAAGGTGCGATTCGTGAACTCGGGCACTGAAGCGGTGATGGGGATGCTCAAGGCAGCGAGAGCGTTCACCGGTCGTCACAAGATCGCCAAGATCGAGGGCGCATATCACGGGCTGTACGACTACGCGGAGATAAGCCAGACTGCCAAGCCGTCGAATTGGGGGGACGAGACGAATCCTGTGGCCGTGCCGGTTGCGTATGGCACACCACCTGGAGTGCTTATGGATGTCGTGGTGATCCCCTTCAACGATCCGGAGCGAGCGATCGCGATACTCGACAGACACAAGGGTGAGTTGGCAGGCATTCTCCTCGATCTGATGCCGCACAGAGTCGGCCTGATCCCGGCTTCAGGGGAGTTCATGGCTGCCCTGAGCGATTGGACGGACGAAGACGGCTCGCTGTTGCTCCTGGACGAGATCATCACGTTCCGATCGGAATATGGTGGTGCCCAGGAGTGGTATGACGTTCGTGCGGATTTGACGGCGATGGGCAAGCTGATCGGTGGCGGGTTCCCCGTTGGTGCGATCGCAGGCAGGGCCGAGATCATGGATGTGATGAACCCGCTTGTTGAAACCGTCCGCTTCCCCCATTCGGGGACCTTCTCTGCGAATCCTGTGACCATGACGGCTGGCCTCACAGCCATGGAGCTATACGACAGGCAGGCGGTTGCGCGTGTCAACCAGCTTGCGAGGAGAGCGATTGTCGGAATCGAGGATGCGATCCGGGCCACCGGAGTGGCTGCGTGTGTCACCGGGCGAGGTTCGATGTTCAGGGTGCATCTCAAAGCGAATCCGCCGTCAAACTATCGGGAAGCGTTCGTAACGGCCGATGAATCTGGGCGCCTCAAAGTGCTTCTCGATCATCTCTTCGACGCAGGGTTCCTGATGATCAACACGTGCTCCGCAACAATCTCAACGGCGATGGGTGAGTCCGAGATCGATGCCATCGTCGATGCCATGGCCGAGGGCTTTGCCAAGATCCGATAGGCACATTCCCTACCTGCTACTTGCCGCCCCCAAGGGCGAACGCATGACTGCTTTGTATCCTTCCACGAGGCCCATCAGGAACAGAGCTCCTGCAGCAGCGATGGCAAAATGGGCTGCATCGAGAGCGACGGTGCCGAAGACGCGCTGGAGGAAGGGAACATAGAGGATCCCAACATGGGCGGCGACACCAAGAACCACTGCCCCGAGCATTGGCTTGTTCGAAGCCGGGCCGATACCGAGCAACGACCGTTTCTCGGAACGAACCTCGAGTGCAAGGCCCAGTTGAGCGAAGATCAGCACGGTGAAGAGGACGGACTGCCACGCAGGGTCGTCTGCATTCCACATCCACCATCCGACACTGAGCGTGATCACAGACATCGCCAGCCCGAATACGCCGATGAACATCGTGGTGCCCCCGCCGAAGATCGTCTCGGTCGCTGACCGGGGCGGACGGTCCATCACGTCATCCTCGGCCGGTTCAACCCCGAGCGCGAGCGCAGGCAGGCCGTCCGTGACCAGGTTCATCCACAATATCTGAAGCGGGAGCAACGGCAGGGGCATGCCGAGGAACGGGCCGATCACCATGACGAGAATCTCAGAAGTGTTGCAAGTCAGCAGGTACTTGATGAACTTACGGATGTTGTCGTAAATCACTCTGCCTTCTTCAACAGCAGCAACGATCGTGGAGTAGTTGTCGTCGAGGAGCACCATGTCAGCGGCCTGTTTCGACACATCGGTCCCTGTGATTCCCATCGCAACACCGATGTCCGCCTTCTTCAGCGCAGGCGCATCGTTGACGCCGTCACCCGTCATCGCAACAAGATCACCTTCACCCTGGAGTGCGGCGATGAGCTTGAGCTTGTGTTGGGGTGATACGCGGGCGAACACGTTCACCGATCTCGCAGTGGCAGCGAACTCGGCAGCGCTCATCTCGTCGAGTTCGGAGCCGATTACGACACGTTCTCCATCGGAGATGCCGACTTCCTGGGCGATATGGCGAGCCGTCAGCGGATGGTCACCCGTGATCATCACGGGTCTGATCCCTGCTGCGAGAGAATCGGCTACAGCACCGGGTACCGCTTCGCGGGGTGGGTCGATGAGTCCGAGCATCCCGACGAATATCAGGTCGCTCTCCACTTCAGGGTCGCCGTCTTCCCATTCGTGGAGTGGTCGCACCGCGAGACCGAGCACTCTCATCCCTGATCCGGCGAGGGCAGCCTCTGCCTCGAGAATTCGATCGGACCACTCGGAGGTGAGCGAGATGGCCTCATCGGCCACCCACACACGATCGGATCGATCCAACAGTCCGGCGATCGCCCCTTTTGTGAACGCGACGAACGCGTGAGAATGGGCACCATCCAGCACCGCTGAGAGGACGCTGAGATTTTCGGGCAAGTTCGAGCTGTCAGCGGGAAGCCTGTGGATCGTGGTCATGCGTTTGCGCTCCGAATCGAACGGAACCTCTCCAACACGGGGGAGAGCCTCCTCCAGTTCGTGCTTGAGCAGGCCTACCTTGGCGCCCGCGACCACGAGTGCACCTTCTGTCGGATCCCCAACGGCCTTGTACCCGGAAGCACCGGTCGTAAGAGCAGCGTCATTACAAAGGGCACCAGTTGTGATCGCGAGCTCGATCGTGGACAGGACATCCCGTGGCAGATCGTTGTCGAGGAAGAGGTGGTGGTTTGCCACATCGAGCACGACCGCGGTCATGCGGTTCTCGGTCAACGTACCGGTCTTGTCCGTGCAGATCACGTTGACAGAACCGAGCGTTTCGACGGCAGGAAGGCTACGAATCAGCGCTCGACGCTTGAGCATCCGCTGTGCTCCAAGGGACAGCGCGATCGTTACGACTGCGGGCATTGCCTCCGGTATTGCCGCAACTGCAAGGCTCACCGACGTGAGGAGAAGCGTCTCGATGTCATCTCCTCGGAACAGACCGAGTACAAAGATGATCACCACGAGAACCGTGGCGGCAACGGCAAGGACCTTTCCGAGGCTGTCGAGCCTTCGCTGAAGCGGTGTCCTATCCTCCTCGACCGCCTGGATCATCGAAGCGATCCTTCCGATCTCTGTGGTCATCCCCGTGTCCGTGACGAGAAGCTCACCGCGCCCCATGGTGACGGTGGTGCCCGAATAGGCCATGTTTCGACGCTCGGCCAGTGCGCGGTTCGACTCCAGGGTCGTTTCAGCTCTCTTGCTCACAGGTTCCGACTCCCCCGTGAGGGGGGCTTCTTGAATCCGAAGGTTTGCTGAGGCGACGAGTCTGCCGTCAGCTGGGAGGATGTTCCCCGTCTCGAGGAGCACTCGATCGCCGGGAACGAGGTCGGCTGAAGGTAGCTGGGTGATCACACCGTCTCTGCGTACCATCACCGCTGGTACGGCCATCTGTTGGAGAGCAGCCATGGCTTCCTCTGCTTTGGTCTCCTGTATGTAGCCCATGACTGCGTTCAGGATCACAATCGCGAGGATCGCGATCGCTTCGATCCAGTCGCCGAGCAGCAGCGAGATGAGGGCTGCCACGAGAAGTACGTACGTGAGGATCGCCCTGAACTGGGCCATCAAGATCTGGGATTTCGTTCGGCCGGTCGCGTCGTCTATCGCGTTCGGTCCGAATCGGCTGAGGCGTGCCTCAGCATCTGTCTGGGCGAGCCCCTCCGTCGGAGAATCCAGTAGTCGCACAGCTTCGTCGGCTGCGATCAGCGACCAGTCTCGGTTCCCGTTGTCCATGACGCCGCCTCCTGACCCGTCTCATCCCTTCGAAAGTTCATCCCAGCGGTCGCCCTCTGCAAGATCGATGATCGTCCAAGCCATTGTGAGTGCTCCATCTGTGATCGCGCGTTCTCCGTCATTCGAGAGAGTGTGCGCTGCGTATTCCTTCTGATGGTTCACGATCGGGTAGCAGTGGAGATCGAGCATCGGATGAATCGACGGCACCTCATGGGACACGTTCCCCATGTCCGTTGAACCGGACGTCTCCTGGGGCAGATCAGCAACACGGTTCATCTTGCGGCCGGCCCTGTCTGAGTTCTCCTGGTAGAGGTCGACGAGTACGGGGTTGGAGATCATGTCCTTGTATCGGTGACCCATCTCTTTGACTTCGAGTTTGCAATCGGTCGCCAAGGCGGCAGCTTCGAAGCACCGCACCACTTTCGGATAGATCGTGTCGAGCCGCTCGTCTGTCGCTGCCCGCACGTACCAGCTCATTGCGGTGTAGCCCGGGATGATGTTCGGCGCAGCACCTCCATGTGTGATGATGCCGTGCACCCTGTCTGAGTCCTTGAGTTGTTGGCGGAGCGTCGACACGTTCACATAGGCCTGAACTGCAGCGTCGAGGGCATTGATGCCGAGATCAGCCGTGCCGGATGCATGCGCCTCATGTCCAAAGAATTCGATGTCGATGTGGGCAACGGCGAGGAACTCTGGGTCAACGAGGTCTTTCGTGGCCGGATGGATCATCATCGCTGCGGCGGCAGCTTCGTACGCTCCAGCATTGATGAGGTCAACCTTTCCCCCGAAGGCTTCCTCAGCGGGCGTTCCGAGGATCGTCAACCGGATGCCGAGGTCATCAACGATGGGGCCGAGGGCGAGCCCTGCGCCAATGCTTGCAGAGCCGATGATGTTGTGGCCGCACGCGTGACCGACTTCAGGGAGCGCGTCCATCTCAGCGCAGATGATCACTTCTGGGCCTGATGAGCCTATCCGTGCTGCGAACGCCGTATCGAGGCCGAATGCGGGGTACTCAACATCGAAGCCACCTGCTGCGAGCATGGTGACGTACCTACGCGAGGTTTCATACTCCTCGTACCCAATCTCAGGGTTCGCGTACATCCACTTGGAGAGCTCGCGAAGTTCTCTCTCGTGCTTGGAGAACTCGTCGTGTGCCCGTTGCTTCGTGTCCACGTGTGCCTTTCTTCCGGAATACGTTGGACGACCCATCGCCACCACCCACCGTGGGTCAGGGTACACCCTCCCCCTGTGTCAGATAGCTGGAGAGCGTCGTAGTATCTCGACGAAAAGGAAGTATGCATGGGCCACTACCACGACGTCTCGATGTCGACCACCGAGGCAACGAAGGAGCTGCTGGAGCTCATCCCGGACACATACTCTGGTTTCCACGACGTGCATCGCGCCGCGTTCACGGACGGTGCACTTTCGCCTGCCGTCAAGGAGATGATGGCAGTTGCGATAGCAGTTTCTGATCGATGTGAGGGCTGCATCGCTTGTCATGCTCGTGGCGCTGCTCGCCACGGTGCCACAGACGAGCAGTTCGCCGAGATGATCTCTGTCGCGATCTTGATGAACGGCGGGCCCGGAACGGTGTATGCACCAAAGGCCTGGGAGGCGTTTCAGGAGTTCAAGGGGCGTTACTCGTGAACATCATCGCCGCGATCCCTTCTCCGTCTCAGAACGTGCTCGAACTGGGACCATTGACGATCCATTTCTACGGCATCCTCATCGCGATCGGCGTCATCGTCGCGATCGTCGTCTCGAAGAAACGATACGTGCGGTTCGGCGGGGACGGAGAGTTCTTCGAATCGGTCGCGATATGGGCGATCGTCATCGGTTTCCTCGGCGCGAGGGCTGGATACGTGTTCACCCATACCGCAAGGTTCGATGGTCGGCCGTGGGCTGTGTTCTTCATCTGGGAGGGTGGGCTTGCTTTGTACGGTGGCCTGTTCTTCGGTGCGCTTGCTGTCGTCTACCTCATCAACAGACGCGGCGGAGACGCCTTTGCGTTCGCTGATGCGGCCGCCGTCGGTATCCCTTTGGCACAGGCCATCGGACGATGGGGGAACTACTTCAACCAGGAGCTCTTCGGCACACCATCAGATCTGCCATGGGCGATCATCATCCACCCCGGACACCGGCCTGCCGGATACGAGCAGTTCGAGACCTTCCATCCAACGTTCCTGTATGAATCCATATGGAACGCACTCATCCTCGTGCCCGTCATCCTGTGGCTCGAGAAGCGAGGCAAGTTGGCGAAAGGTGCCTCGTTCGGTGTCTACATCGTGATGTACAGCTTCATCCGATTCACCATGGAGCTACTGCGTACCGACACCACGTTCAGATTGTTCGGCATGAGTAGAAATGGCTGGATCTCGGTCGGTGCCTTCATCGGTGGATTGATCTGGATCTACTGGATGCAGAAGAGAGCAGAGAAACGGACACTCGTGGGGGAGCCAACCCTTCTGTCACCCCAACCGTCGACCGACACCGCGTCCCCCCTTCAGGGTGGAGAAACGAGCGAAGCGAGCTAGGGGGGAGTGCGAGCCCGCGAGCGTTGCGGGACTCGTCTCCTGTCCTTCGTGAAGGGAGGACGTCAGGGCGTCGCAGTTGGGTCCGGTTGGTGTAGCCCAACGATCATGCCCGTTGTGTCCGTGAAGTAGCAGGCGTGGCCGACGCCCGGGATCGTGAACTTGGGAACCACGATCTCGCCGCCGGCGTAGATCACCTTGCCCATGTACCCCTCGAGGTCGTCGACAGTGATCGTTGCCACGGTTAGGGGCTGCCCGTCCTGTGAGGTCGTGAAGCCCGTGTCGATACCTGGATCTTCGCCGTGGTTTGCTACGAAATAGTCCTCTGCCCCCCAAGGCTGGGGATCCCAATCGAACACGTCTCTGTAGAACTTGGTCGACGCTTTGACGTCACCGCTGTTGAATTCGACGTAGTTGACATGAGCCATGGCGCTCTCTCGGTGGGGAGGATCAGCATAAGCGGAAGGGGGAGTGGATGATCCACTCCCCCTCCTCGTATGAGTCCTTGACCGATCTATTGCATGTCTTCGTGGTGAGCCTTGTGAGAGTCGTGGTCGGTCTTCTGAGAGTCCGCGAACAACTCGCCGATGGCTCCGATGCTCGACAGAATGCCGCTCGTCTCCAGTGGAAGGAAGATCTTTGTTGCCTGTCCGTCTGCGATTCCTTCGAGCGCCTCGAGGTACTTGATAGCGATGAGATCAGGTGTCGGGTCCCCAGTGTGGATGGCTCCGAACACTCGCTCGATCGCCTGTCCTTCGCCTTCGGCAAGGGTCAGCTTCTGGTACTTCTCTGCGTCAGCGACTTCCCTGATGGCCTGGGCCTGACCTTCGGCATCGAGGATCCGGGCCTGCTTCACGCCCTCAGCTTCGAGGATCCGGGCTCTCTTATCTCCCTCTGCCTCTGTGATCGTTGCTCGACGGTCTCTCTCGGCCTTCATCTGGCGATGCATGGCCTCTGTGACGTCTGCCGGAGGATCGATTCGTTGAATCTCAACCCGCACGACCCTGGTGCCCCACACGTCTGTCGCTTCGTCGAGAATCATTCGCAGTTCGGTGTTGATGGTGTCTCTGGATGTGAGCGCAGAGTCGAGGTCCATGTCACCGATGACGTTCCTGAGGTTCGTTTGGGCGAGTTTCGTGGCAGCGAGAATGAAGTTCGCGACGTTGTACTTGAGCTTCACAGGATCGGTCGCCTGGTAATAGACGACGGGCATCAACCGTCACCACACGTTGTCCTTGGTGATGACCTCCTGGGGGGGAACGTCGACGACCTGCTCGCGCATGTCGACCTTCCGTACCTTGTCGATGAACGGGACGATCATGTGAAAACCAGGGTCGAGTATCGTCCGGTACCGCCCGAACCTCTCTGTGAGACCCAGTTCGTGCTGTTGGACGATCTTGATCGCCAGGGCAACGTAGATGACCAATACGAAGATGAGGATCAGAACGATCGCTGCTGCCTCCATGGATTTCCTTCCTCTCTTGCTGTGCTTCGGTACCTTCTAGTTGATGGATTCGACGACGAGCCTGGCTCCCCTGACCTCGGTGACCCTGACCTCAGCGCCGACGGGGATATCCCTGTCGCCGTCTGTCGTTGCACGCCAGTCCTGCAATCCGAGCTTCACCATGCCGCTTCCCTGCAGTCTGCTGACCGGCTTGATCACCAGTGCCGACGAGCCGATGTAGCGCGCAGCGCCCACAGGAAGAAGCTCGCCGTGGATGTCCTTCCTTGCGAACCTCTGGATCAGCCACAGAGCCAGTACGGACACGACAACGAATGTAATGATCTGGGCGGCAACGCTGACCGAGAGCAACGCAAGCACGCCAGCGGTGGCCGCTCCCGCAGCGAATGGCAGCAGGAAGAACCCTGCCGTCAGCATCTCTCCGATGGCGAGCACAGCGGCGGCAATCAGCCATGTGGCGGTCCAACCTGCCTGGTTCATTGCCTCGTCTCGAGGACCGAATAGGGCAACGGCGATGATGAGAGCGACGATTGCGGCCAGTCCGAGCCAGAGTCCCCAGGTTGGCGGATTGGCATCGGTTCGCGGTAGGGAGCGATTGGATTGGGAATTGTTCGGCTTCGGTCCGCGCGATGCAGCGGCCCACTCCTCAGCAAAGGCATCGACGTCTGGGCCTGTGACAGCGTCAACAGCTTTACCTGCCGATACGGCTTCCTCGATATGTGAGCGTAGTTCTGCGGCCATCTCGTCTGCTGTCGAGGAGGCGACACCTGACGCGAGCCAGTATGCCCGGCACCGGTCGGCGACCTGGTCTGCGGTCAGATCTGTCACTGCTTGGCTCCCTTCATCACCTGGCTGACCCCAATACTGAGGGTGAACCACTCTTCCTTCCACTCTTCGAGCCTGTTTGTGCCCTCTCCTGCTATCCGATAGTACTTCCGGGGCGGGCCTGATCCGTCGGCTTCGACGAAATAGCCCTCGATCAGTCCTGATCGCTGCATCCTCGAGAGTGTCGGGTAGATGGAGCCTTCGCTCTTGAGCGTGAGTCCCCTCCGCGAGAGCTTGTCTGCCATTTCATATCCGTAGCTCGGTTCCTCATTGATTATCGCAAGGAGGCACATGTCGAGCACGCCCTTGAGAAGTTGGCTTCGGCGGTCCATTCCGACATCCCTGAGTTCGCTCGATATCTATATATGATAGATATATTGTAAACCAAGATATCAAGTTATGGGTAGGTTGTCAAGAGGAGGGGAGATCACAGCTCGTACAGTGCGTACCTGAGATCCCGATGGTGCGCTCACTACTGGGAGCTGTCCTCAGTCGCAGGTCGGGCGCCAGTCCGTGTCACCGAAAACGGAGATCGCAATTGCCCACAGGGATCGATCGTACGTGCGTAGTTCATCTCTTGTGTTCACATGGTTGTGCGAAGAGATCGGCTCGCGGTCCTCTGCGTTGTCCTCGAGGTTCGCATCGAAGAAGCTCTGAACGCCCTCGGCCCAGTACTGCTCCGAGTTGATCTCTGCGAGAGTGTTCTTCCACTTTCCCTCAGCGATCGCGACCGCGTAGGACTGCTCGATCGCCTGTGAGGTGGCAATATCAACCGCCTCCATCGCATACCGCCGAATGGTGATGGCGAACTCGCGAAGGAAAATGTCCTCGCCTGCATATCGGTCGTCTTCGAGGCACAGCAGATTCTCCTCCGAGAATGCAGCGTATGGAATGATCTCTGTGCCTGCGAAGGAGCGTCCGAGGCGTTGCCAGTCGGTGCCGGGATGGTGAAAGTAGATCCTGTCGAATTCGGGGAGCTCGTTGATCGTCTCGTCGGCACTGATCACCCGAATTCCGATCGGATAGGCAGCAACGGCGGCGGCATATTCAGGCCGCAGTACGAGCATGTTGTATGCGCGATCAGCGAGTCCGTCGATCGCCGAAGAGTCGACACTCTCAGCCGCGAGCACTTCCATTCCAAGGACCGTGCATCCCTGGCCGTATCCCTCCACAGCGGCAGTGGGCCTCACTTCGCATTCGTTGCCTGGAGGGGCGGCGGCGGATGTCGTGGTCGCCTGCGGAACGGTAGAGGATGTGGTGGTTGTCTCCGGCGCGATGGTTGTGACAGGCGCGATGGTGATCGTCGGAGCTGTGGTTGTGGCGGGGGCCGCATCGCTTGGTGTGCAAGCGGTGGCGAACAGTGCGAGAGCAGTGGCGATGGACCCGAGTCGTGACATGAAGCCGGAGGATACGGCTGGCCCCACCGTTCTGGCGTCGGATGGGGCCACATATGGCGCGAATGGACGCCAGAACGGTTAGGTGAAGGTGAGGCCCGAGTCGTTCGTCCCGATGACAACGGTGGAGGCCTCGGGGAGGGTGCCCTCGAGGACTCGGCTGGCCAACGGGTTTGCGATGGCTGTCTGGAGCAAGCGCTTGAGGGGGCGGGCGCCGTAGACGGGGTCGTAGCCTTCGTTTGTCAGCCAGTCGATGGCGTCCTCGGTCAGCTCGACGTTGATCTTGCGGTCCGCAAGGCGCTGACGCAGATGCCCGAACTGGATCCGGACGATCTGGCGAAGATCGTCCCTGGTCAGGCGATGGAAGACAATCGTGTCATCGATTCTGTTCAGGAACTCCGGTCTGAAGTGGCCATGTACGATCTGCATCACCTGTGACTCGATGACATCATCGGACATGTCAGGATCGATGAACTCGGAACCGAGGTTCGACGTCATGACGAGGACCGTGTTCGTGAAGTCGACCGTGCGACCGTGGCCGTCGGTCATCCGACCGTCGTCGAGGACCTGCAGGAGCGCATTGAACACCTCCGGATGTGCCTTCTCGACCTCATCGAGGAGGACCACCGAGTATGGCCTGCGTCTCACGGCCTCGGTGAGCTGGCCGCCCTCGTCGTAGCCGACATACCCTGGAGGCGCGCCGATGAGGCGGGATACCGAGTGCTTCTCCATGTACTCGGACATGTCGATGCGCACCATCGCGCGTTCGTCGTCGAAGAGGAACTCGGCAAGCGCACGCGCTAGCTCGGTCTTTCCGACTCCCGTTGGTCCGAGGAACAGGAACGATCCGATCGGACGATTCGGATCAGACAGACCGGCCCTCGAACGCCTGATCGCGTTCGAGATCGCAGACACGGCATCGTTCTGGCCGATGACCCGTTCGTGGAGATGCTCCTCGAGGTGGACCAGTTTCTGCATCTCGCCCTCCATGAGCCTTGAGACGGGAACACCGGTCCATCGGCTCACAACTTCGGCGACATCCTCCTCGTCGACCTCCTCCTTGAGCATCTTGAGATCCGACTGGAGATCGTTGAGTCTCTCCTGACCATCGATCAGCTGCTGCTGTAGTGCCGGCAGGGTTGCGTACCTCAGCTCGGCAGCTCTCTCGAGGTCGCCATCGCGCTCGGCTCGCTCGGATTCGCTTCGTGACTCTTCGATCTGTTCCTTCGTCGAACGGATCTCGGCGATCGAGTCCTTCTCCAGCTGCCAGTGGGCGCTGAGTGCGTCCAATTCCTCGCCGAGATTCGCCAGGTCCTCCTCGATCGCGGCGAGCCTTCCCTTCGATGCTCTGTCCTTCTCCTTCGAGAGCGCCTGCTTCTCGATCTCGAGTTGCCTGCGGCGTCGCTCGAGCTCATCTATCTCGTCAGGCATCGAATCGATTTCGATGCGCAGCTTGGCTGCAGACTCGTCGATGAGATCTATCGCCTTGTCGGGAAGATGGCGGCCGGTCACATACCGGTCAGAGAGCACAGCGGCACCGATCAGGGCGGCATCGGTGATCCGGACACCGTGGTGCACCTCGTAGCGTTCCTTCAGGCCACGCAGGATTCCGATCGTCTCGTCCACTGATGGCGCCTCGACGAGCACCGGCTGGAAGCGACGTTCGAGAGCCGCGTCCTTCTCGATGTGTTTGCGATATTCGTCGAGCGTCGTTGCGCCGACCATCCGGAGTTCACCGCGCGCAAGCATCGGCTTCAACATGTTGGATGCGTCCATCGATCCCTCAGCAGCTCCTGCTCCGACGATCGTGTGCATCTCATCGATGAACGTGATGATTCGTCCTTCTGATGCCTTGATCTCACTCAGGACGGCCTTGAGGCGTTCCTCGAACTCGCCGCGGTACTTCGCCCCCGCGACCATCGAACCGATGTCGAGGGACACGAGTCTGCGGTTCGTGAGGCTCTCCGGGACATCGCCATCGACGATGCGCTGGGCGAGCCCCTCGGCAATGGCCGTCTTGCCCGTACCCGGCTCCCCGATGAGAATGGGATTGTTCTTTGTGCGTCTCGACAACACCTGGATGACCCTGCGGATCTCGTCGTCGCGACCGATCACCGGATCGAGCTTGCCTGCGCGAGCATCCTCGGTGAGATCGCGCCCGTACTGCTCCAGGGGAGCGAAGGTGTCCTCGGGATTCTGGCTCGTGACACGCTGGGTGCCGCGTACCTCGGTGAGAGCATCGAGCACGCTGTCCCTGGTGATCCCAGCTGTGCGCAATGTCTCGCCGATGGCCGTGCGTGACTCTGCAAGAGCCACGAGGATGTGCTCGACCGACACGTAGGCGTCTTTCATTGCGTTCTTTTCGCGAGACGCCGTATCGAGCACTTCGACCGTTTCGGGAGCGAAGGCCACGTCGGAACCGCCGACAACGGTTGGCATGGCGTCAAGGGCGAGCTCAACCGGGGTGCGCACCTCGGTGACATGGACGCCGAGCTTTGTGAGGAGGGGATACACGATGCCGTCTGTCTGGGCCAGGAGTGCTTCGACGAGATGCGCCGGTTGCACGTACTGGTGGTTGCGCTGTTCAGCGCCGTTTCTCGCAGCGAGGATCGCCTCCTGGCTACGCTGTGTGAAGCTGCTGATATCCATGTGTTTTGTGATCCCCTCGTGCGATACTACAACCTACAACTACGGGGTAGTGTAGCCCATGCAGAAAATATGAGTCCTATCGACTCAGATATGGAGCGAGGCACGAGCTGGGTGATCGCCCAGGGTGCGATCTTCGCCCTCTTTCTCGTTGCCGTCGTCTTCGGTGAGACGATCGAAGACGTACCCGGTCTGATCTTCGCCCAAATCACGGGTTTGGTCGTCGGTTTCGCTGGCGCAGCCGTGTCGGTGTGGTCCCTTTTTCAACACGGCTGGAAGGTATCACCGTTCCCAAGACCCGTCGAAGGTGTCAAGCTCGTCGATTCCGGCCCATACAGATTCGTGCGTCACCCCATGTACACAGGCATTGTCATGTTCACCCTCGGTGTCGGTCTTGCATACACCAACCCCGCTGTCCTGCTGTCCTCTGCGACGTTCCTTGTCTTTTTCATGGCCAAGACAGGGAGAGAGGAAGAGATGCTCGTGAGCAATGTCGATGGTTACCGCTCGTACCGCACCTCTGTCCCTTGGCGGATCATCCCCTTCGTCATGTAGGCAGAAGGGCGTTCGGGTCAGCGGGTATATCTCCCCATGAGCTCGGCCCGGTCAAGGACATGACCCTCCACGGCGTCGAGCACTTCTTCGATTGTCGACCCCTCGGGCAACTCGAGGGGACGGTCGAGCGCGAAGAGTTTGAAGAAGTAACGGTGGGTGCCGGACGGAGGGCATGGTCCACCGTATCCGGTCGTGCCCCACGAGTTTTTTCCTCCGATCCCAAGAAGAGGGATGCCCTCGGGGATCACATCGGTGGGCGGAAAGTCGAACGCAACCCAGTGAACCCAGGTACCGCCCGGCGCATCGGGGTCATCCATGATGAGCGCGAGGGTCACAGTGTTGTCCGGAAGGTTCTCGACTCTGAGCTCTGGCGATATGCCGTTGCCGTCACACGAGAAGACCATTGGGATGTCTGCGCCCTGTTCAAAGCTCGGAGAGGTGATCAGCAAGGTGTTCTCCTGGGATGTCGTTGTTTCCGGGGCAACCGTCGTCGATACCGGCACGGTCGCGGCTGTGGTCGTTGATACCTCCGCGATCACGTTGGTCGTATCTGCAGGTGATCCCTCTTCTGCCGGCTTCCCCGAACACGCTGCGACCACCACAACGGTGACGGCAACAACGGTCAGGTATCTCGGCATCGGGTCTCCTCGCTGTCGAGCATCGGTAGGAACTCCATCCTACGCGCCGGGAACGGCCGATTGCATGGGAATGCTGGTGACGTCTGTATCGTTGCATGGGACGAGCCGATCAGAGGGAACGAGTGGCAACAGCAACCTGGAATGGCACTGTCATTGCACAGAGCGACAAGACGATCATGGTCGAGGGAAATCACTATTTTCCACCTGAGACCGTGGATCGGGCCTACCTGCGAACGTCCGACTCTCATACAAGATGCCCCTGGAAGGGCACTGCCGACTACTACGACGTCGTAGTGGACGGACATGTGAATTCGGGTGCTGCGTGGTACTACCCGTCGCCAAAACCAGCAGCATCAGACATCAAGAATTACGTAGCGTTCTGGCGCGGGGTGAGAGTCAAGGCCTGAGCGCCGATCTGGCATCTGGCCTCTGGCATCTGGCTCCTGTATAGAGTTCGTCCATGCTTCCGATACGAATGGCCGAGACAGAGCGCGACGACTTCGACGGCACGGTCGTCGAGTTCTGGCGAGAGGACGAATTCGTCGGGATGGTGTTCTGGGATGGGGAGGCACCCATTGTCCAGATCTACCCGGATGGAGATGGCGACGTCCAGGATCTGGACGTACGAGAGCTCCAGCAGCTTCTCGACACTGCGGTCCAGATCATCGATCCCCATGCATTCGATGACGATATGAGCGAACTGCGTGAAGCGGTGGCTGACGCTGCTGGTGAGTCCGACGATCTGCATCCGGCAACCGCGATCCTGTTGGCTGAGTTCGATGAGAAGGCTGCCTTTCGCACCGGGGACGGTGAGGGCTTCTTCAAACGGGGCGACGCGGAAGCATTCATCGAGAAATGTCAGGAGCTCGACCTCGGTGTCGTCGAGATGGAGGGCTTCGATCTCGAAGGAACGAACCTCATTCCGCGTCCCACGCTCAATCTCGTTGTTACTCCTCAGAAGATGATGTCGTGGTCTGAGTTCAGAACATATGCCAACGCCACGGCCGCAGATACGCTTCGCTTCTGGCCCTCCCGCAGCTCGCTCGTGGTTGCCTTCGTCATCCAGCAGCCTGACACCGAAACGATCGTTGCCTGAAAAGAGCACGGGTCATGCTTTTGCGGCGACGATGACTCCGAGGACGAGGTAGATCGTGACGATCAGGATGATCGTGCGAATTCCCCGTGACATGAAGGGATTCATGGCGAGACCGTCGACGGCGGACCGGAGCGTGGAGACGCTTGTCACGACGCAGCCAAACGCGGAGAAGTACCCTGATGCCGAACCATTCGAACGGAGGACTTCACACCGTGCCGACGTACAGGTCAGACCTTGGATCTATCCCTCGATATGTTCCGGGAAAGCCAATCGATGAGGTTGCCCGCGAGATGGGTATCGACTCCATTGACAAACTCGCGTCAAACGAATGCCCGACAGAGCCCTTTCCCGAGGTGATCGATGCCATCGCCGCAGCCGGCGCGACGGTGAACCGGTATCCGGACAGCGGCCAATTCGAACTCACGGGTGCGATCGCGTCACGGCACGGCGTCGATCCGTCCTCGGTGTGGGTGGGAGCGGGATCATCCGAGATACTCCGCTGTGCTGCCCTCTCCGTGGGAGGACCAGCGACGTCGGCCGTGTTCAGCCAACCAAGCTTCGTCATGTACCGGATCGCGACGCTTGTGGCTCACGCCGAGCCGATCGCCGTGCCCCTCGACAGTCACTTCGATCATGATCTCGAGGCGATGCTCGGCGCGATCCGCGACGACACGACGATCGTATATGTATGCAACCCGAACAATCCCACCGGTGGTGTCCGCTCCGGTACGGATATCAGGGCTTTCATCGATGCCGTGGATGATCGCATCACGGTGATCATCGACGAGGCATACGCCGAGTACGTCACCGACCCGGATTACGAGTCGATGGTGACCTTCGCACCGACGATCCCAAATGTCTTGGTTGCAAGGACCTTCTCCAAGGTCTACGGCCTCGCCGGTCTGCGCGTCGGCTTCGGAATCGGTCATCCAGATCTCATTCATGAGATGCGAACCACCCAGCCCCCCTTTGCCGTAACTGCACCGGCCCAGGCCGCGGCACTGGAAGCTCTGAAGCACCAGAATCGAGTGACAGAGAGGGCAGCGCTCAACGCCGACGGACGGGACTTTCTCACGCGCGAGCTTAGGAATCGTGGGTACCGGGTTGCTGCATCGGAGGCGAACTTTGTCTACTTCGTGCCGGAAGCCAAACCTTCAGGCATCTTCGATGCCCTTCTTCTTGAAGGGGTCATCGTACGTGTCCTTGGCGAAGGCATCAGGGTGACCGTTGGCACAGAATTCGAGAACAAGCACTTTCTTGAAGCTCTGGACACCGTGGGTCGTGTCTGATGCGTCGACCAGAGGATCTCGACTGGGGCGCGCTACACGAGATCGTCGATCGTGAGGGGAGACTCGTTGCAGATGCACCGTGGCTGACCGAAACGCTGGCTCTCGATCTCTATCGCGACATGGTTCGCACACGGATCTTCGACCGTAGAGCGACTGCAGCCCAGCGACAAGGTCGCCTCGGAACCTATGCGGTTGCCGAGGGACACGAGGCAATCCAGGTTGGGAGTGCCCATGCCCTTCGCGACCAGGACTTCATCTATCCCGGCTATCGAGAGCACGGCGTTCACATTGCGAGACACATGCCTTACGAGACGATCCTGGCGTATTGGCGAGGCCTCCCGAATGTCACCTGGGACCCACCTCGGATGAATCAGATGGTGATCACTGTGCCCATTGGTAGCCATCTCCCACATGCCGTTGGCCACGCGTACGCAGAACGGTTGAGGGGAAACGATGTCGTGACCATCACATACATAGGTGATGGCGGCACGTCTGAGAACGACTTCCACTCCGGGCTCAACTTTGCCGGTGTGTGGAAGACGCCGACGGTGTTCATCGTGTCGAACAACTTCTACGCCATCTCTGTGCCATATGAACAACAGACAGCAGCGACCTGGCTTGCGGACAAGGCACCCGGCTACGGGATGGCGGCTGAGAAGGTCAACGGCTTTGATGCCCTTGCGGTGTATGACGCAACGAGACGTGCGGTTGAGCGAGGATCAACAGGTGATGGTCCGACTCTCATCGAAGCGATCTGCTACCGCTTCGGCCCGCACGCGACCGCCGATGACCCAGCGCTGTACCGAACGAAGGAAGAGGAGGAGCTGTGGCGATCCTTTGATCCGGTCGATCGGATGCGTTCCTTCCTCCTGAGCGAGGGGTGGTGGGACGACACCTCAGAGGATCAGCTGATCGCTGATGCCACCAAGATGTTCGATGAGGCGCTCGATGCTGTCTCTGCCATGGAGCTGCCGAAAAGGGCGGACATCATCAGCGGGGCGTTCGAGAAGGTGCCCGCATCGATGATCGAGCAGCTCCATCGTCTTGAGGACGATGCGGGTGAGGAGCGCTCGACGATTCCGATCTCGAAGCAGTGGATCGTCGGTGACGACGACCTACCATCCGGCCCGACCACCGACATGACGATGGCAGATGCGATCAACGCTGCATTGCATCAGGAGATGGCAGCGGATCCGACGACCGTGCTCCTTGGCCAAGATGTTGCTGTCGCTGGTGGCGTGTTCCGGATCTCCGCTGGATTGCTCGACGAGTTCGGTTCTCAGCGCGTCATCGATACGCCGATCAACGAGTCTGGCATCATCGGAACCGCCATAGGCATGGCAATGGCGGGCGTCCGTCCGATCGCTGAGATCCAGTTCGAAGGCTTCTCGTACCCGGCGTTCGACCAGATCGCAAGCCACCTCGGACGGATCAGATTTCGCACCAGGGGCAACACGTCACTCCCGATGGTCGTGAGAATGCCAAACGGCGCCGGCATCGGTGCGCACGAGCATCACTGTGACAGCCCCGAGGCGTATTTTGCGCATGTGCCGGGGATCATTGTTGTTGTGCCCTCCTCGCCAACCGATGCAAAGGGCCTGCTCGCCGCCGCGGTCAGATCGAACGACCCCGTCATATTCCTCGAGCCGAAGGTGCTCTACCGTGCAGGGAGGGAAGCGGTCCCGGACGCCTCGTACGAACTTCCGCTCGGTCGCGCCCGCGTGCGTCGTGCAGGTGCAGACATCACCCTCGTGACCTACGGCGGCATGGTGCCGACATCGCTGCGTGCCGCTGATGAGGTTGCGGGCGATGGCATCGATGTCGAAGTGATCGATCTGCGCACCGTGTACCCATGGGATGTAGAGATGGTTGCAGCGTCAGTCGCACGGACAGGCAGGCTGCTCTTCGTCCAAGAGCCGCAGCGTTCAGGAGGGATAGGCGCCGAGGTGGTTGCAGAGATCGCAGAGAGGTGTGGGTACGAACTTGTGGCTCCACCGAGACGTCTCGCTGCCACCGACGCCCCGTGGCCCCAGTTCGCGATCGAGCACCACGCCCTGATCACAGACACGATGGTGGCTTCAGAGCTGCGCCACCTGGCTGAGGGCTGAAGCCTCTCTCCTACCCGAAGGGATTCTCTCTGCGGATCGACGGCAGGTTGTTCTTGTTGTGGACGGCGATGCGGAACGCAGGACCGATACCGGTTCCCCATCTCGACTCCGCCTCCTCGAGCAGGCGCCGTAGCCGGGCAACCTGGTTGATGAGGCGCGCATTCTCGTGCTGAAGGACCAGTATCCGTTTGATGCCTTCGAGGTTGACCCCGGCATTGGAGAGTTGCTGTATGAGAAGCAGACGATCGAGGTCCTCCTGGCTGTATCTCCGGGTCCCGCCTGGGGTCCGGTACGGGTCGAGCAGTCCACGACGTTCGTACACGCGCAACGTCTGTGGATGCATGCCGACGAGCTCGGCAGCGACCGAGATGATGTAGACGGCGTCTTGTTGTTCGTTCATGTCACACCCCCAGGTGCTTCCGTGGGTTCCGCGATGATTCAGTTTCTCTGAGGGTCTCGAGAGCGTCGCGCTCATCGTCCGAGACCTCTGTCGGCACGACGACGTTGATCGTCACGAGGAGGTCTCCGGTCTCCTTGGCGGTTTCCACACCCTCTCCGGTCAGCTTCATGGTCGTACCCGGCTGCGTTCCTGCCGGTACTTTGATCTTCGTCGTGCCGTTGAGTGTGGGGACGCTGACAACTGCGCCGAGCGCGGCCTCGGAGTACGTCACCGGTACGTTGATGGTCAGGTCCCTCTTCCCTGACCGTCCGAACGTTGGATGCTCTCCAACGTGTACCTCGACATAGAGGTCGCCTGATGGTCCGCCGTTGGCGCCGGGTCCGCCTCTGCTCCTGACACGGACCGTCGTGCCGTCGGCAACGCCCTTGGGTATCTTGACTTTCACCATGGCGGTGCCGACGCTGAATTCCTTCGTTGTGCCTGTGAGCGCCTCGTGGAAGCTCAATGCGATCGACCCCGAGACATCCTGGCCCTTGCGTGGTCTGGCCTGGCGTCGTCCTCCCCCAAAGAGATCCTGGAGGCCACCGAAGACGTCCTGGGTTGATCCTCCGCCACCGAAGCCTCCACCGAGGAGATCCTCAACGCGAACGTACTGCTGACTTCCGGCTGGACCGCCAACGAAGTATCCCATCTCACGAACATGGTCGTACTCCTTGCGCGTGTCCTCGTCCCCAACGGTGTCGTACGCCTCGTTGATCTCCTTGAAACGGCTTTCGGCCGCATCATCCCCTGGGTTGTTGTCTGGATGAAACTGGCGCGCGAGCCTCCGGAACGCCTTCTTGATCTCTTTCTGATCAGCGCCCTTTGCCACGCCGAGCTCGGCGTAGTAGTCCTTCTCCATCCATTCCTTACGCATGCCCAACAACGACGAGTGAGGGCCTGATGACCCGTCCGCTCATCACATATCCCTTTCTTACTTCTTGTTCCACGATCTGCTCGCCTTCACCAGGGATCACAGAGATCGCCTCGTGCAACGCCGGATCAAAGGTTGCGCCGAGCGCCTCGATCGGTGCAAACCCGTCTCCTGCGAGGGCTTGGATGATCTGGGAGTGTGTGCTCTTCATCCCCTCGAGCATCTTGGCCTCTGTATCGGTGGTCGTGTCTATCGCGATGGCTGCGTCGAGACTGTCGAGGGCTGGGAGAAGGGATTCGATGACACGCTGGCTGGCCCGTTGCACGTTCTCGACTCGGTCGCGCTCGGTGCGCTTGCGATAGTTGTCGAACTCAGCCGCGACGCGCTGCAGGTTGTCGAGGAGTTCGCCAGCCTCAAGGCGTGCCTCGCCGATCTCGCGGATCAGCAGCTCTTCGCACTCCGAGCGACTCTCGGGAAGCTCGATCCCAAGCGACTCGGCAGTATGCTCGATCTGCGGGACCGCTGCCATCGCAACGGTCGGCTCCGTCCCGGTATCGGGAGCGGAGTCATCAGCACCTGGCTTCTGACTTGTGATTTCTGAGTTCGGTTCCATCAGGCCTCTTCGTCTTCGACGACTTCTGCTTCAACCACCTCATCGTCGCTCGCTTCGGGTGTGTCGTCGCTCGAAGCTGCAGCGGCTTCTGCCTGCGCGGCCTCGTACATCTTCTCGCCGATGATCTGGGCAGACTGCATGAGCCCGCTCGTGCCCTCCTTCAGAGCGTCAACTGATGCGTTCCCATCGTCGAGGAGCTTCTTGAGCTCGTCAAGCTTCTCCTGGATGGGGGCCTTGTCCTCGTCGGTCAGTGCCTCGCCGTGTTCGGCAAGCTGCTTGCCAATTGTGTACACCGCATGATCGGCGGCATTGCGAGACTCGGCAGCTTCCTTGCGCTCTGCGTCTTCGGCTGCGTGCGACTCTGCGTCCTTGATCATCCGATCGATCGCGTCACTGTCGAGCGCGGATCCGCCGGTGATCGTGACCTGCTGGGTCTGTCCCGTTCCCAGATCCTTTGCGGACACGGACACGATGCCGTTCGCATCGATGTCGAACGTGACCTCGACCTGAGGGATTCCCCGAGGCGCCGGAGGGATGTCCTGGAGTTTGAAACGTCCAAGGCTCATGTTGTCACTCGCCATCGCCCGCTCACCCTGCATCACGTGGATCTCGACCTCGGGCTGGTTGTTGGCCGCGGTCGTGAAGATCTCGGAGCGGCGTGTCGGGATCGTTGTATTGCGCTCGATCATCTTGGTGAACACGCTGCCCTCCGTTTCAACGCCGAGCGTCAGCGGGGTCACATCGAGAAGCAGGATGTCGGAAACATCACCCGTGAGGACGCCAGCCTGGATCGCTGCGCCGAGGGCAACGACCTCGTCAGGGTTGACACCCTTGTTCGGTTCCTTGCCGCCGGCAAGGTCGCTGACGATTGCCTGTACCGCAGGCATGCGGGTGGAGCCACCGACCAGGATGATGTGGTCGAGGTCCGAGAGCGAGACCCCGGCATCCTCTATCGCACGCTTGAACGGTCCGCGGATACGAGCGAGGAGGTCATCTGACATCTGCTCGAACTCAGAACGCTTCAGGCTGCGAAGAAGGTGGATCGGTCCATCGGCTGTGGCAGTGATGAACGGCAGATTGATCTCAGTCTCCTGGACTGTCGAAAGCTCGATCTTCGCCTTCTCGGCGGCCTCTTTCAGTCGTGTGAGAGCCATCGCGTCCTTGGAGAGATCGACTCCGTTCTCCGACTTGAAGCCGTCGACGAGCCAGTCGATGACCTTCTCGTCCCAGTCGTCGCCGCCGAGATTCGTATCACCAGCTGTGGACTTCACCTCGAACACTCCCTCGCCGATCTCGAGGACCGAAACGTCGAACGTCCCTCCCCCGAGGTCGAACACGAGGATGGTCTCGTCGTGCTTCTTGTCGAGTCCGTATGCCAGCGCAGCTGCAGTCGGCTCGTTGACGATCCGTTCCACTTCCAGACCCGCGATCTGGCCAGCTTCCTTGGTGGCTTGGCGCTGTGCATCGCCGAAGTAGGCCGGCACGGTGATGACGGCCTTGATGACCGGTTCTCCGAGGTAGGCCTCGGCGTCTGCCTTGAGCTTCTGGAGAATGCGAGCGGAGATCTCCTGGGCGGTGAAGGTCTTGTCATCGACATCGATGGACCAGTCCGTTCCCATGTGTCGTTTGACGGAGCGGATCGTCCGCTCGGGGTTGGTGATCGCTTGCCGTTTCGCCTGTTCACCGACGAGGACTTCGCCGTTCTTGGCGAACGCAACAACGGACGGGGTGGTCCGGTTGCCTTCAGCGTTTGCGACGACCTTCGGTTCTCCGCCCTCGAGGACAGAGATGACAGAGTTCGTGGTTCCGAGGTCTATTCCTACGGCTCGTCCCATGGTGTAGCTCCTTGTGTCGAACTGCTCGCGCGATCGCCCGCCAAGCGTTGTTAAGTCGATGCGAGAAGCATAACCTGAGTCGAGTTATATAAGATAACAGAACGCTGCGCTTTCAGAAGTCAGAACGCTGCGCTTTCAGATGTCAGAAGTCAAGAAGTCAGACGGGTCGCTTTGACTTGATCGAGTTGCCCAATCCATACAGCATGCGCCGAATCTCATCGAGCTCACTGATGACGCCACGGATCTCATCCTGGTCCGCCATGCCGAGATCTCCCGCGACGAGAAGCTGGGTCTCCATTTCACAGGCCGATCCATATGCGATGCGAAGGAACCGGTTGAACTCCGGCCCTGTTCCACGACCGGCGCCCTCGGCTATGTTGCTTGGGATCGATACGGCGGATCGTCGGAGCTGAGATGCAAGTCCGTGGACTTCTCGCTTGGGAAAGGTGGACGTGGTTTCGTAGCAGCGCATGGCGAGGTCCATGGAGCGTGACCACACCGCAAGGTCCTTGAAACTGTGCATGGGTGAGATGTATCACAGCCGCCCCTGCAATGGAAGTCACCCGATTCCTGTGTTCTGATCCTGATTTCTGACATCTGACATCTGATATCTGATATCTGATATCTGATATCTGTTATCTGTAACGCGACAAACACCGGTGGGGTGACCACCGGTGTCTATCTCTCCACCCGCTTTGGGTGTCCGGCTAACCGGACATCCGGGCGATCTTGATCCGTTCCTTCAACGGGATGCCGGTCGTACGTTGATATCGGGTCTTGGGCATCTCGTCTTTCTCATCAGTGTCTTCGGTCGACTCAGACACAATCAGAAGCGGTTTGTCCTCGTTGCCGATCCCTGGCATCACGACCATGGTTGGCGCGGGAGCGGTAAGCGTCGATTCATCGAGCTGCTCCATCGCTGTGAGGTCGATGATCCTGGCACCGTCCTGTGTCGAGGCGGCGAGCGCCTCGGCTGCCGCTTCGAGAGCACCGGCAGCCTGGGCCATCACAGCGATCCTCGTACGGATCTGGGCAGCTTCTCCGTCGGCTCTGTGCAAGATCGTCTCGGTCTCAGCCTCCGTGTCCGAAACCGTGCGATTCCTTACGTCGATCGCATCCCGGATGGCCCACTCAGCATCTGCCGAGCGTTGGGCAGCCTGCCGTTCGATCGTCAGCATCCTGACCTCGGCGTCCGCGTAGACATCTGCGAGGATGCTCTGGCGTCTGGCCGCTATCTCGGATCGCATCTCGCTGATGGTCTCAACCAGTTCCTCGGCTTCAGACAGAGCCTGATCCGCGATCGTGGCTGCGTCGGTTTCGGCGTCAGAGATGATCTCATCGCGAGTTGCTTCTGCGGCGATGAACGTCCTTCGGATTGCGTCAGCTGTTCCATCGGCCACGTCGATCCTTTCCATCAGTGCCGCAATCCGCTCGTCGTTGTGGCGCAGCGCTTCGGTCAGGCGAGCCACAACGGCGTCGACTTCGGATGGGTTGTAACCGTTTCTTCGGACCCGACCGAATCGGTGGGTCTCAGCAATAGAGGCGTTGATCATTCCTCCAACCTTCCCGGACCGCCGCCCGCTAGGCCCCTACGACCCTCTGCGTACGACCGGGTGGTCTTGTTTCCAGGCATGCTGAAGATATAGCCGCATCGGCTGATGCGCAAGAGGTTTCTCTCGTCCATCTGGAATGAGTCGCTCCGGTGGCCTACGCTGGGGACATGGATCGGATTCACGTTGATCTCGACAAACCGTGGCTGACGGTCGCTGATATCTGTGACTACATGGATGTGTCGACGTTTGTGGTTACTTCTGTGTTGCGAAGCGGTGAGCTCCCTGCCGTGAAATTCGGCCGCGAGTGGCGGGTTGCCCGTGACGACTTCGAAGATTGGCTCAACAGCCAACGCGCCGTGAGCATGTCGTCCGAGATCGATGAATCTGTGCGCTGAAGAGGCTCACGGATCACATTGCGGGGTCGAGCTGATGACTGGAGACTGTGAACTGTCATCTCATTACGCTGCACTCCATGTCCACGGTTGCAATCATTCTGGCCGCCGACGCGGCTCCAGGATTCTCAGGATCGAAATACGTCGAGCCACTACAAGGGAGACGTCTGCTCCAGCACGTCGTCGATGATGCTGCAGAGTGGCCGGTGGAATCCGTCATCGTCGCCCTTGGACCTGATGCAGAGGAGATCGTTGATGCGATTGATTTCGGCAGCTGCACCGTTGTGATGGATCCGGAGTGGGCAGAAGGGAGTGCTTCACCTTTGCGTGCTGCACTCGACCTCGCTTCAAGAGATCGAACAACTCGTCGATGTGTCGTTGCCCGTGGCGATCAACCCGGAATGGATGGCACAGTCGTCGGCGCATTGATCGATAAGGCCTCGGACACATCGGCCGACGCTGTGGTACCCAAGTATCGGTACGCCGTGGGCTGGCCGATCGTTCTCGACTACTCGATCTGGGAACACCTGTTGGGCGGAGAGGGATCGGTCAATCTTCACGATGTGGTTGCGTCCCATGCCCGCGCTGTCGAGGAGGTCTGGTACGACCGGCTGTCGCCCCAGACGTACGAAAGGCCGGACGACTTTCCGTCCGTACGGCGATGACTTTCACACGAGGCCCGCGACATAGGTAGTCTCGACTGATGCGTAGCTGGACGACTGTGTCAGGGAGGACATAAATGGCATCGATCTCTTCGATACGATCGATCGGACATCGGAATGCGACAAGGCTGCGCAAGTCGAAGGTCAGAACAACGGAAGCGCTCCTCGACCAGGCGTCAACGCGCACGGGGAGGAGTGTGGTTTCCGAGCGCACAGGTATCGCTACGGCCGATCTTCTCAGGTGGGCTCACCAGGCCGACCTGATGCGGGTTGGGGGAATCGGATCTGAGTATGCCGATCTGCTTTCAGCAGTTGGTGTCGACACTGTCAAGATCCTTCGGCGAAGAAACGCTGAGAACCTGATGGTCGCGATGACCCAGATCAACACACGGCGCCGGCTCGTGCAGCGACTTCCGACGATTGAAATGGTGCAGGGTTGGATCGATGCCGCAGGAGAGATCGAGCCAATCGTCTCAAGCTGATCAGCCATCGGCGTTGTGCAACTTCTGACCGCCGCCATCCTCCGGGTCGCCGACCAGACCCAACGCGGCGGAGTCCAAGAACGCGAGAAGCGGTGGGCCCGCCGAAACGAACCCACCCCTGGTCGCCGGAGGGTTGAACCCTACTTCTTTGCGGTCGAGGCCTTTGTGGTCTTCTTGGCTGCTGGAGTCTTCTTCTTTGCTGCGCTCTTGGTCGTCGCCTTCTTGGCTGGCGCCTTCTTCGTGGACGTGGCGGTTGCCTTCACCGGAGCTTCCTTGACCGGCTCTTCAGTCACGGTCGTGGAGGGCCGGAAAGTGTCCTTCCACGAAACGAGTACGTGTTCCATCTGCTCGCGCAGCTTCGCAACTTGATCCTGGATCTGATCGACGTCGATCTTCTCTTCGACCGTGTCGACAGTCGCCTGGAGACGTTCTCCGACGTTCTTCTTGCCGACCTGGACATCGCTGACCTTCTCGATGCCCTTGCCCGTGAGGCTTTGAGCCATCTCGATGAACGACTTGAAGACATCGGTTGCGGAGTCGGCTGCTGATGAGCCGAGTTCCATGGCCTTGTCCATGTACTCGCTGGCACTCTCAGTTGCACTCTTTGCAGAAGACATTCCGAGATCCTTTGCCTTGGTCGCGAACTCGACCGTGCTGTCCGCGACGTCCTGGGCAGCCTTCGTGGCCGCTTCTTTCTGTGTATTGAGATCGATCATGAATCCTCCTGATCGTTCGAGATGAAGCTCTGATAGATCTCCATCATTGCTTTCTTCTGACCTGCTGTGAGCTTGGGGTCTGCGTTGACCGCATCGCCGATTTCCTGTGCCTCTGTTCTCTCGAGAAGCCCCGCCCTCTCATAGAGCGTCTCCGTGCGAATCGCAAGGGCCTCGGCGATGGATCGCAGAATCTCCGCGGACGGCCTGCGAACGCCGCGCTCGATCTGTGACAGATACGGGTTCGAGACACCTGTCATCTCGGCCAGCTTCCGGATCGACAGCGCGCTCCGCTCGCGATGTTCTCGGATGAACGATCCGACATCGGGGAGCTGAGGCGTCTTCATGTAAGACAGTGTATAGCCTTTTGCAACATAGTGCTAGCAATTGCAAGCACGAGACTTGATTCCGGAACCGGAACGTGAGTGAGCGGGGCGAGCGCTCTTGTCTCTGATGTGTTAGAAGGCCGTTCGGCGGTTTGAAAGAATGTCATCGAGAGCGCTCTGGATCGTGCGGCGCACATCCTCTGCGCGCTCCAACTGATCGAGCGAGTCGAGGTGATGGTCAGGCTTGGAGGGCAAGACCTGGGGCAGGAACCGGATATGCCAACGAATCGGAAGGGGAAGCGGGTTCAGCGCGATCGCGATCTCCTCGACACGCTGGTCAGGGAAGAACATGCGAACCAGTTTCGCGAGCCGCTTGGAAACCATGACTGCAGGGTGTACTTCCTCCGAACCGATGATCGCGACGGGCACGATCGGTGCTGACGCTTCTTCAGCGAGTTCTGCGAACCCGCCCCGTCCGAGTCTTCCGACGCGGTATGCCTCCCATACAGGCTTCATGAAGCCCCGTTCGCCCTCAGGGAATACGCCGAGCAGGTGTCCCCTCCTCAGAAGCTCCCTCGCGTCGTCTCTTGTCGCGTACGCCGCACCCACTTTGCGGTAGAGATGTGACACGCCAGGGAGCATATTGAAGATCTCGGTGCCGATCACCCGAACACGCCTCGGCACCGCGGCTTCATTCATTACTGCGAGGCTGAGCATCGCACCGTCGTAAGGCAGGGCCGCGCCACCATGGTTTGCGACAAGCACCGCACCCCCATCCATCGGCACGTTCTCGATGCCCTCTACCTCGACCCGGAAGTAGTCGTAGTAGAGCACGTTGAGGACGTGCCACGCCATCTCAGCCACGACCGGATCGAGTCCGAACGCATCGATGTCGTATGTGGCAAGTGACAGTTGACGCCACAGCTGTGGCCACGCACCGAATCCGAGCTTGCCTGTGAGAGGGATCGCTCGATCAGCGATGGATCCGTCACCGTGTAGCCCGCAACGCTGAGATCCGATCAATACGGGAAGGCCGCAAGGATGGCCCTCGATGCTCTGCCAGTCACAGTGCGTGCCCATGTCTATGAATTCGCTGAGTCGCTCGTTGAGAGCGTCTCGTCTCGCTCGCGACTCCGCGCGATCCTCAGGTGCGATCCCCGGAATGGTGATGCCTCCAAGGCCGTCGACCTCTGACGTAGCGGTCCCGGTTGGATCTTCACGATCCGAGAGAGCCTCGATCAGTTCCGCTTTCGACATCGTGGATCTTCCGCGGATGCTGAGACTTCTTGCGAGCTCGAGGAGCTGCTTCTTCGTCATGGATGCGAGATGGTCCCTGGTCACCGTTCCCCCTCGGGTCGGCGTCCGTAGGCGCTGAGGACCGTCTCTCTGCATGTGTGGGTCGGTTCAAATCCGAGCGTCATGGTCATGGCTGTGGTGTCCACGATCCGTCCGTGTTTGAGCAGCCCCCTGAGGTGGTCGGGTACAGAAATGTTGACCCGCTGAAGACCGTTCAGCGCCGCGTTGAAGAGCCGGCCGGGTAGAGGTTGGGGTATGCGTCTTCCAAGACGCAATATTCGGGACAGATAGAGCTGTCCATGTCCGGCGATGTTGAATGTGCCAGAAGCTGAGTGATCTGCCGCGTGTTCAAGCGCGGCAACGGCATCTGTCTCGTGGACGAACTGAAGCCGAGGATCGAATCCCAAGAGCGTCGGAACAGACGGCAACGTGAGATACCTGCTGATCGGATTGCCCACACGAGGGCCAAAGATCGGAGCGAACCGCAGAACGGTGAACGCGATATCTGGGTGTCTGACCGCAGCGTCAGCGATGAATCGCTCCATCTCCGTGAGGTCGCGCTGGAACCTGCTTGGTGTTCCCTGAGGTCTGGTGGATTCGTTGAGTACGGATGGATTACGTGGGCTCGCACCGTAGAAGGCTGTGTCAGACTTGACGATCACCCTTTGGACCGTGTCGAGGCGCTCAATGGCGCCGAAAAGAGCCAGGGAGCCAACGATCCGCTCCTCTGCCCCGGTGTTCCTGCCGTGCTCGGATGTCGGATGAACGGACTGCAGGTGGAATACGATGTCTGGTTCGACGTCGAGAACGTACCTCGCCAAAGTCAATCGGTCGAGAGAGAGTCGTTGGAATTCGGAATTGAACTGCACGCGGGGCTTCTGGTCATCGACAGCGAACACTTCGAGATCAGGTCTCTTCTCGAGGTGGCGCGCGAGGTGTCCTCCCGTCCAGCTTGCAGCCCCAGTGATCAGCACCCGCTTCATACGGATGAGAGTAGGACGGGGAAGAAGTCAGGAGTCAGAACGCTGCGCTATCAGATGTCAGATATCAGAACGCTGCGCTATCAGAAGTCAGATGTCAGATGTCAGATGATGCCGACATCTGTATAGCCTCGCGGTTCCACTCGTGAGGGACACAGAAGGGAGGTGAGATCGATGCGAACTGCAGGGATCATCGGCACGGGTCTTGTCGGTGGGTCGATCGCGGCAGGTCTCACCGATGCCGGTTGGGATGTTGTTGGATATGACGCCGATCCAGACTCGATCGTGGTCGCGCTCGAGCGCGGACTCATGAGCACCGCCGTGGACTCCATCGAGGAGATACTCGCGGCTCCACCAGAGATCGTGGTGGTTGCAGCACCGCCAAAGGCAACCATTGAGATCCTTGCGAACCTCGATACGTCGCTCGTGGTCATGGATGTCGCAGGGGTGAAGACCGAAGTGATGTCCGCCGCAGCCCATCTCTCGAACTTCGTGGGGACACACCCGATGGCAGGGCGCGAGACCGCCGGGCCGAAATCTGCTTCAGCAGCGCTGTTTCGTGGAGCCAATTGGGTTGTGATCGATGGATGCCCCCAACATGCGACGGAGATCGTCCTGACGCTCGTGGAGACGCTAGGTGCCAATCCGGTGATGATGTCCGCCGCCCACCACGACCATGCAGTAGCCGCGATCAGCCATCTGCCGCAGCTGCTCGCCGCAGGCCTGCTGAATTCTGCGGCAGGAACACCCAGCGCCCTGGACCTCGCCGCCGGGAGCTTCAGAGACCTGACAAGAGTGGCGGCATCCCAACCCCTTCCCTGGGTTGAGATGCTCAAGTCGAACAGTGTCGCGGTGCTCTCTGCAGTGGAAACCCTCCGGGACGAACTCGCAGCGATCGAAGCCGCGGTTCTGTCCGACGACGACGATCTGCTCGTGTACCTGTCGAGATCGCGAAGCACCCGCCGCTCGCTTGGTGCGCCGGTCGTGGCTGTGCGAGTGAGTCTTGCAGACGAGCCAGGCGAGATCGCGAGAGTCGGGCATGCGCTCGAGGTATCCCATGTGGACGTAAGAGATCTCCAGATGCGCCATGCCCCACACGGTGGTGGCGGTGTTCTGACGCTCTCCGTTCGTGCTGGCGAGGAGGAGGCACTCCGCCACGCGCTGTCTGACGTTGGGTTTCAGACTATTCCGTAATCGTCTTCGGTTACGATTGGGTCAGAGGAGCTATGAATCCAGTCTTGCCAAGACTCACCATCGGAATGGAAGAGGAGTACTTCGTTGTTGATCGTGCCTCGCGCGACCTCGTTCCCGATCTTCCGGACTCGTTGCTGAGCAAGCTCGGGGATCCACCTGTGGGAGCGACGAGTCCCGAGTTCATCCGCTCCCAGGTTGAGATCGGGACTCCCGTGAGCAGCGATGTGACAGAACTCAGCGACCATCTTCGGACGATGCGTCGATTCGTTTCCGACACGGTATCTGAGCACAACATGGCGATCATCGCCTCATCGACACATCCGTTTGCAAAATGGGGATCACAACGACATGTGAACAAGGATCGATACAACGTTCTCGCTCAAGCGCTGCAGGGCGTTGTGCGCAGGTTGCTGATATGCGGGATGCATGTGCACGTTGGCATTGAGGACGAGGATCTGCGCATCGACACGATGAACCAGGTTTCGTACTTTCTCCCGCACCTTCTGGCCCTGTCAGGCTCTTCGCCTTTCTGGCATGGCGAGGACACCGGTCTCAAGAGCTATCGGCCTGCCATCTTTCGCGCGCTACCGAGAACCGGTCTGCCCGACGCCTTCTCGAGCTGGTCTGACTACAGGCGTCACGTCGACGTCCTTGTCCATACCGGCGTGATCGAGGACGCTTCGAAGCTGTGGTGGGATATCAGGCCGTCTAACCGTTACCCGACATTGGAGATGCGCTCGGCAGATATCTGCACGCGATATGAGGACGGCATCACGATCGCTGCTGTATATCAAGCCCTCGTCGCAACGCTGCACGATCGTCGGATGAGCAACCAGAAATGGCGGATCTACTCGCGCATGTTGATCTCGGAGAACTCGTGGCGCGCACAGCGGTACGGCGTCGATGAGCCTCTCATCGATTTCGGTCGATCTGAGCTCGTGTCGATGGATCAGCTCATGGATGAGCTCATCGACCTTCTGCGTGATCAGGCCGTTTCGCTCGGTTCGCTCCAGCATGTTGAGCGGATCAAGGACATCGTTGCAAGCGGCACGAGTGCCGATAGGCAGCGCGGCGTGTTCGAGAATGCCCTCGCAGATGGGGCAGACAACGCCGAGGCGCTCAGAGAGGTGGTCGATCATCTGATCGTGGAGACAGTGGGGGGCCTGTGACGCGAAGCTTCCGTGTTGCCGGGGCTCAACTCGATCTCATCGTCGGTGATCTCGACGGCAACGAATCCATGATCAGAGAGACGATGGAGTGGGCCGAAGGGAACCAGGCGGATGTACTCGTTCTCCCTGAGCTTGCCATCTCGGGGTACCCGCCCGAAGACCTCGTGCTGCGTCATGGATTTGTCGAGGCGAACCTCGCCGTTCTCAATCGCCTCGCGATTGCCTCGGGCTCCACAGCCACGGTTGTGGGGTTTGTTGATCGGCCCACCGAGAGCGAGAAGGGTGATGGCATCGTCCGAAGAGCAGTGACGAACGCCGCCGCCGTGATCGCAGGCGGGCGTGTCAGGGGGATCTATCACAAGACCCTGCTCCCTTCCTACGGGGTCTTCGACGAGGATCGATACTTCAGCGAGGGCCGAACACCGCTGACCTTGCATGGCATTGCGGGTGTTTCGTGTGGTATCTCGATCTGTGAGGACATCTGGGACAGCGAGGGGCCGCCCACCGGCCAGGCCGTTGGCGGCGCCGAGGTGCTTCTGAACATCAACGGTTCGCCCTATCACATCGGAAAGAGCGCCGAGCGGCTTGAGATGTTGACCGAACGTGCGGTCCTGGGAGCGGCCCATGTTGTGTATGTGAACGCGGTTGGTGGCCAGGATGAATTGGTTTTTGACGGCGCATCGATGGTGATCGCTCCCGACGGGAGGCTGATTCACCGGTCGCCCCAGTTCGTCGAGGACCGGTTCATCGTGGACATATCGCTCGAGGGGCACCCGTCCCCGTTGCTGCCGGTCATCGATGTTACCGGCCACCGAACTCCCCGGCCACCGCACGCGGTGCCCGTCGTCGCACCAGAGCTCGAGGATCTCGAAGAGGTATACGAAGCTCTCTGTGCAGGCCTGTTCGGATACGTGACGAAGAACGGCTTCAGCGAGGTGATCATCGGCCTTTCAGGGGGCATCGACTCAGCCCTGACCGCTGCGATCGCCGCGGATTCACTTGGTCCGGACGCCGTACACGGAATCACGATGCCAACGAGATATTCATCTGCCGGTTCGGTCGACGATTCGTACGATCTTGCGGACAGGCTCGGCATACGAATCGATACCATTGCGATCGATGGCCTCTTCGGGGGCTTCCTCGAGTCCCTCGCCCCGCTCTTCGGTGACACGCCTCGAAATGTTGCAGAGGAGAACCTCCAGGCTCGGATCAGGGGAACGATCCTGATGGCTGTGTCAAACAAGTTCGGAGGCATGGTCGTTGCGACAGGAAACAAGTCCGAGATGGCCGTCGGGTATGCGACGCTTTACGGTGACATGGCTGGTGGATACGCGGTACTGAAGGATGTATACAAAACAATGGTGTACGACTTGGCTCGGTGGAGGAACGGGCGGAGTCCGGTGATTCCGGGGGCAACGATCGACAAGGAGCCTTCCGCAGAGCTGCGAGATGATCAGCGTGACTCAGACTCGCTTCCGCCGTACCCGCTGCTGGACGACGTCCTGCACCGGTACATCGAACTCGACATGACCGCCGACGAGATCGTCGCCGCGGGCTACGACAGCTCACTCACCCATGGTATTGCGACCAAGGTCGACAGAAACGAATACAAGCGGCGTCAGGCCGCTCCCGGGGTCAGGATCACACAGAAGGCGTTCGGACGGGACCGCAGGCTCCCCATCACGAACTGGTTCAAGCCGTGACGTCACGGACAATCGGTCCGGTGCTGATGAATGGCGTCATCACCGATCCATCCGAAGCCGCCGTATCGGTGTTCGACATAGGGTTTCAACGGGGATACGGGTGCTTCGAGGCAATGCGGTCATATGGCGGCAATGTCTTCAGGCTCGACGGTCACCTCGATAGGCTCAAACGAAGCGCGGACCATCTGCGAGTGGAACTCTCCGATCGCTCAGTCCTGCGCGCCTGGTGTACACAGGTTGCGCATGGAGGGGACGGCGTGCTTCGTATGTACGTGACAGGGGGCCTCGACGCCTCGGTGCCCGGTACGGACAATGTCACAGTCGTGTTTCTTGAGCAGCTTCCTGCACTTCCGAAGAGCGTACGTCTTGATCTACTCGACGCGCCTTGGCACGCTGACGGGCACGTGAGCGAACTGACCGGAGCCAAGACCTTGTCGTACGGACCCAATCTCGCGGCCACGATCGAAGCAAAATCGAAGGGGTTCGACGACGCCGCTCTGATCGGAAGCGGAAGTGTCGTTCTCGAGGGCCCGACCTTCTCACTCGGATGGGTGAAGGACGGAGTTCTCTTCACTCCGAGTCTCGATAGCCACATTCTTGAGTCGATCACCCGTGAAGCGACCCTTGAGGCTGCAGATCGAGCCGGTGTCGAGGTATCGGTCGGCCGGTTCCACAGCGATGCCCTTCTCGGCTCCGACGAGGTGTTCGTTATGTCGACGGTGCGCGAGGTCATGCCGGTCACGGCCGTCGCTGACGTTGATTTTAGACGCGGAGTAGTCACCGCGCGGCTTGCAGATGCGTTCGGTGAGTTGGTACGTGAGGAGACGTCATGACGATCCTTGACGCAGTTGATCAGCTGTATGAGGTGTCCGTTGCCGATCCGACGTCGCTGAACGACCAAGCGATCGTTGACTGGACAGACTCTGTTGCGATCGACCATGAGGTCGACCGTGTCGGTGCCAAATACGTGCGCCGCTGTCTGAACGCCTCCCGGAAGCTTGCGGCATTCTGGTCTGCAAGGACCCCAACCGGAAGTGACCCGGATGACTGGCGGTCTCGAGTGGATCTTGCACTCGGTGCTCGGGCGTGGCGACCCCAGCTCGAGCTTGCGCAGCATCTGCTCGAGAATGCACCGACCGAAGCCACGTATCTGCGTGTCGCGGAACTCTTCCGGCTCGTCAACAATGAACCCTATTTCGACGCGATGTCCTTCGAGGAGTGGCACGAAACGCGCCAGAGCTGAGCTTTGTTAGTAGCATCGATTCCATGTTGTTGAGGGCGCGTTTGATACCGGTGACCGTGGTTCTGGCTGCCGTGGGTGTGGCGTGCACATCGTCTGATTCCGATGCAACGACCTCATCGGCTGCCGATGTACCGGTGACGACCCTGGCGACAACACAGGAGTCGCAACCCGGTGCCGATACCACGACCATGACCGCGGAACCAAAGTTGATACTCACCGCGCCCGAGTACAAGATCGTGGATCGCATCTCGGGTGACGGGGAGGGGGACACCGTCATCGTGCTCCTCGACCCCGCGAGCTATGAGTCGCTGACGGACCTCGATCTGTATGACCTGATCGCTGAAGTTGTTGAGCTGTTCCCACCTGTTGCGGTCATGCACATCATTGACGATGCACAAGCCGCCAACATTGTTGGAGACTCCGAAGCTTCTGAAGCGGACCGAGAAGCTGTTGCCGTGAACTATCTCGCACGCCTCGACAGCGGGTTCAAGATCACGTATCTGGGTCCTTTCGCTTCGTCCGGCACGGCCGTTCTCGGTTCGTAAGCAGTTCGGACCGGTCGCATCTTTCTTCTGCTCAGGTCAGCAGAATCGTTGCAGTGATCAAGAAGCCTGTGAAGCCAACGATGTCTGTGACCATCGTGAGGAAGATGTTCGAGGCCAACGCCGGATCTTGGCCGACCCTGCGCAGCACCACGGGGATGCCGGATCCGACCAGGCCTGCAACCAGGAATGCGACCCAAACGGAAACGAACACGATCACACCGAGATCCACCGGATCGATACTGTTCGCACCCGCCTGGAACACGGTGAGCGTCAAGGCAGCGATGATCGCAGCTGTGAAGGCCATGACCGTGCCATCGATGACTCCGACCGCCACCTCCCGTCTGATCGCTCTCGCGGCACGCCCGGGAGGGAGATCGCCCACGGCCATGGATCTGATGATCACTGCGACACTCTGAGCTCCCGAGTTCCCAGCGAGAAGCGCGACTGTTGGCATGTAGGCTGCGAGCACGGCATAGGTCGTCAGTGTCGACTCGAAGCGCGAGATCATCCCCGCAAGCAGTACACCGACGATGAGATTGAAGAAGATCCATGGAAGTCGCCTGCGCACCGATCGGCCCACCGGTGTGAACACCGTCTCCTCCGCTCCTGCTCCGACCATCACGGCGATGTCTTCTCCCACCTCCGCGAGGATTGCCTCGATCGCCTCAGAGACTTTGACCATGCCGACGAGCACACCCCGAGCATCGACGACCGGGATAGCGATGAGGTGGTACCGCTGGATCTGCTCGGCCACCTCCTCGCGGTCGGTGTCTGTGCGGACGGTGACGATCTCGGCTTCCATGACTTCATCGATGCCGGTGCCTGGGCGAGCAAAAACGAGTTTGCGGAAGGGAACCACCCCGAGGAGTCGGCCTCGGTCGTCGACCACATATACGTATCGCAGATTCGACCCGAGTTCTGCGTGCAACCGGCGGAGGTGCTCGATCGCTTCTCCGCACGACATGCCCGAGGGAAGTGCGGCGACATCTGTCGTCATCATACCGCCGGCCGTGTCGGCGGCGTAGATCAACAGCCGCTCCACATCCCTCGCGGTCTCCGCATCGAGTGCACTGAGTACAGCAGTTCGGTCATGAGCCTCGAGTGCACCGATCACGTCAACCGCCTGGTCGGTCTCCATCTCAGACATGAGTGCGGCAGCCTCTTGGGGGGTCAGCTCCTCGAGTACGTCCGCGGCGGCCTCTGGGTGCATCTCGTCGAGGACATCACCTGCCTCATCTGCAGGGAGATCCTGAAGGAGATCTGCTGCACCCTCCTCATCGAGTGCCTCGAGGATGTCCGCGGCCTCGTGGGGATCCCCGCCCGCAAGCTCCTCCCAGATGTCGTGATGCGTATCGAGATAGTCCTCGGCTTCGTCAGGGCGTCTGCGTGCCAGCTCGCGAATGGTCGAGGCGATCTGGCCTGGGCGCGCGATACGGATCTTCATGACTCTTCCAGCCTATCGCCTTGGTGCGTTTCGGACGCGCAACGGACCCCCAGGGGGATAGGGGCCCGTTGCTTGCACCTACTGACTCCCAAGGGGGGACGAGGGAGTCAGTAGTTGGTTTCGCAGGTCCCCCAGGGGGGACGAGGGGACCTGCTGAGGGTCGTCTGGCGACCCAGCAATTTGAGGATACTCCTTCGCGTGGTGACTTCAAGCCGATTCGCGTACCAATCCTCAGAAAACCGAGATTCGACCCGATGGTCCCTCCTCAAAGGTCCTGTTGACGATGCTTCCGATAACCCAACTCGGGACGCCTTCGTCGGCGAGGGCGTGCACGAGAGCATCCGAGAGTGGGTCATCAACCGCGATCAGGAGTCCGCCGCTTGTCTGTGCATCAGCGAGCACCCATTTCATTTCGTCTGGGGTATTCGCGAAGGTGACGAGTGGCTCGACCGCTGCAAGATTTCGCCTGGTTCCTCCTGCGATCTCGCCGGCTGCGGCGAGCGTGAGCGCACCTTCGAGGATGGGTACTGCCGCAGCCTCGATCTCTGCGCTGACATTCGAACCTCTCGTCATCTCGGCAAGGTGACCGAGCAGTCCGAAGCCCGTCACATCTGTGACGGCTCTCGCCCCTACGCGTCTAGCCGCGGTTGCGGCCCCCTTGTTCAGAGTCACCATCATGGCGATCGCTCCTGCAATGATCTCGTCCGACGCGCTGTTGTGCTTTGCGGCAGTCGCCACGATGCCCGTTCCGATGGGTTTGGTGAGGATGAGTTTCTGGCCCTGCCGGGCTTCGCTGTTGGTCGTGATATCGCTTGGCGGAGCAACGCCGGTGACGGCGAATCCGTACTTCGGCTCGCGGTCGTCGACGGAGTGTCCTCCGACCACCGTGCAACCCGCCTCCTGCATGATCTCCAAGCCGCCCTCGATCACGTGCCCGAGAACCTCGAACGGAATCGCGTCGCGTGGCCACCCGACGAGCTGGAGGGCGGTGAGGGGGTCGGCACCCATCGCGTATATGTCGCTGAGGGCATTCGCAGCGGTGATCCTGCCCCAGTCAAACGGGTCATCCACGATCGGGGTGAAGAAGTCAACTGTTTGCACGAGTGCCTGATCCTCATCGATGAGAAAGACCCCGGCGTCATCCAGACCCGAGATACCCACCAGGAGATCCGGGTGCAGCGTTGCTGGGTGGTTGTGCGTGTGACGCAGTACCTGCGTCAGCTCGTCAGGACCGAGCTTGCACGCTCAACCGGAGCCGTGCGAATACGCCGTGAGGCGGAGATCTTGCATGGGGAGAACAGTAGACAGACGACGGGCGACAGACGACAGTGGGCGGTCTACGGTTGGTGTCGAAGATCCTTGGAGGAAGAATGCGCGTTGGTGTCATTGGTGGGGGAACCATGGGCATTGGGATCGCTCATCGGTTTGCGGTGAACGGCGCAACGGTCGTCGTCGTCGATGTCGACATCGATACTGCGCAACGTTCCGTCGTGCGCGTGGCCGACACGCTGAGGACCGCTGCGGCGCGGGGGAAACTCGATCCTGAAGACCTCGATCGCGTCATCACCTATGTCGGTGCGGCAGGCTCGATTGAAGACCTTGAAGGCGACCTCGACCTCATCGTCGAAGCAGTCATCGAGCACATCGGTTTGAAACGGTCGGTCCTCTCTGCTGCAGAGAAGCGAGATCCGAAGGTTCTCGCATCGAACACGTCGAGCATCTCGATCGACGAGCTCGCCGTGGGATTGTCAAGACCCGAACGTTTTGTGGGCATGCACTTCTTCAATCCGGTGTGGGCGATGCACCTTGTCGAGGTCATCGAAGGAGAGGCGACCTCCCAAGCCACACTGAACTCGGTTGCCGCGATGGTTGCATTCCTCGGGATGGAGCAAGCCCTCATCCGGGACTCGCCTGGCTTTGCAACCAGTAGGCTCGGTGTGCTCGTTGGAATCGAAGCTGTTCGTATGATCGAAGAGGGAGTTGCCCATCCCGAAGACATCGATCGTGCGATGAGGCTCGGATACAGACATCCAATGGGTCCCCTGATGCTTGGCGACCTTGTTGGATTGGACGTCAGACTGAAGATCGCTTCGCATCTTGCAACTGTCTACGGCGAGAGATTCGAGCCACCCGAGTTGCTGCGTACGATGGTTGCTGAAGGCAGATTGGGTAAGAAGTCCGGTATCGGCTTCTACGACTGGACGTCTGGCTCACCGGTGCCGATCGAGGAAGCGTGAGATCGCCTCGCAGGTGGCGACCGGCTCATCAGCCAATGGATTGTGTCGTGCGCCGTCGATAACGACCAACTCAGCGCCCGGTATCAGATCGGCCATCTCATCGTTGATGGACCTGTAGCGCTCGTCCAGACTCCCGACGATGAGTAGAACCGGCATCGTGAGGTTCCCCAGTTCATCCCAGGCCGATGGCTGCGCTCCCTGGCCGTATCCCCGAAGTGCCGACGCCAGTCCATCAGCTGAGTTCTCTGATCGGACACCGGAGTCCCAGACGCGATACGCCTCGTCCAGGTGAGCAAGCGTCGTGGTGCCGGCCGATGTCCATGAGTCGATGAACGCCTCAACTCCGATGTCCCTGATTCGGTCGGCGAGCACATGATCGCGCTCTATGCGCGACTCTCTCTCGGCCACATCCCTGATCCCGGGACTCGACGAGATGAGAACCAGGGATGAGACGTTCGAGTGATCCCCGATGGCAGTCAGGAGAGCCATGCGGCCACCCTGGCTGTATCCCATCAGTGGCGTGGGCCTTCCCAATTCGTCGAGAAGGACGTCGATCGCTGCGGTCACGCTGTCGACATCAGCCGGATGGGACCGGCTTGATCCATGGCCGGGAAGATCCGGTGCTATCACGTGTCGGTCGAGACTGTCGGCAACCGGTGAGAACTGCTCTCCCGTGAGCGAGAAGCCATGAAGGGCAACGATGTTGGCGCCAGTACCGAAACGGCGAATATGGACCACGTGATCAGACGTCGTCGATCGGGATCTCGGTGGTGAGCACCTTGTACACCACTGCTGCAATGGCAGCGAGGATGCCGAGGAGTATGAGCTTCTTCATACGGGAAGGGTAATGCGCACGTCGTGCTTCCGACCCGATGACGGAACGCTCGCGGGCGCGCATCTGAATCCGGGGCATCTGGCGTCCGGCGTCCGGCGTCGTTTAGCTAGCCTTGTCGGCGTGGCTCCCTCACTCCGTGCTCGTACCGTGTTTCCGTATGTCGCTTGGGCAGCGCTTGGATTCAATCTGCTTGTGATCCTCTGGGGAACAGTCGTCCGAGCCACAGGATCTGGTGACGGGTGCGGGGAGAGCTGGCCGAAGTGCGGTCAGCAGTTCATCCCTCAGAACCCGACTGTTGAAACTCTCGTCGAGTTCTCCCATAGGGCCTCCTCGCTCCTTGCGGGTCTCGGTGTCGCCGCCGTGTTCTTTCTTGCGCTGTGGGCGTGGCCCAAGAGGCACCTTGTGCGCAGGGCTGCCACCCTCGGAGGCATACTGATCATCGTCGAAGCGTTGCTCGGTGCGTCTCTGGTGATCTTTGGATGGGTGGACGCCGATGTCTCGACTGCTCGAATGATCGTGGTGCCTCTCCACCTTGGAAACACGTTCATGCTGCTCGGATCTCTTGCAGTCACCGCATGGTGGGGTTCAGGTCTCCCTCTCCCAAGATCTGAGGGGAAGCAGATATCGATCCGGTGGCTCTGGATCGGGGGAGTCGTGCTGCTCGTCCTCGGAGCAACTGGTGCACTCAACGCCCTCGCTGACACGATCTTCCCTGCAGACTCCCTTGCCGAGGGCATGGCAGACGAGTTCGGCCCGTCGGCTCCGATATTGTTGCGGCTTCGCATCATCCACCCGATCGTCGCCATAGCCGGGGGCCTCCTTGTTGGCTGGATCGCGGCAGACACGGCAAGACGAGGATCGGTTCGAACCAAACGTCTCGCTGCGACGGTGAGCATCGTCGTCCTCTCCCAATTCTTCATCGGTATGGCAAACGTGTTCTTCCTCGCACCGCTGTCGCTACAGGTGATTCACCTGCTGGTCGCCGACATCCTGTGGATCTCCTTCGTCCTGTTCGGTGTCTCGTGGCTCGGTGACACCGTTGGGGTCCGTGCACGAGAGGCTATGTACGCATGACCGGCGCGGCAGCACAGGACCTGGGACGGAGCTCGAAAGTCAAGGCCTATGTCGAACTGACGAAGCCACGCATCGTCGAGCTACTGCTCATCACGACGATCCCGGCGATGGTTGTTGCAGCGCGAGGCTGGCCCGGTTGGCGGCTCGTCGTGTTGGTTCTCATCGGAGGGTCGCTATCCGCGGGTGGCGCCAATGCCATCAACCAGGTGTACGACCGGGATATCGACCGGATCATGAAACGCACCGCAGGGCGTCCGATACCCACAGGGCGGGTCTCGCCTGAGGCGGCGACGCGATTTGGTCTCACGCTTGGCGTTGCCGGCTTTCTCGTCCTTGCAGTCGGTTCGACGCTGCTCGCCGGCATACTCTCACTTGTCGCCTTCGGATTCTATGTGATCGTCTACACGATGCTGCTGAAGCGATCCACCACGCAGAACATCGTGATCGGAGGAGCTGCCGGCGCCGTACCTGCGCTGATCGGCTGGGCTGCGATCGCCGGTGACCTGACCGCTGCCGCCTGGATAATGTTCGCGATCATCTTCTACTGGACCCCCCCGCACTTCTGGGCACTGTCGATCAAATACCAGGACGATTACCGGCGCGCAGAGATCCCGATGCTGTCTGTCATCGCAGGCGTCGAAGTGACTTTCCGCGAGATCGTCTGGTATTCGGTGGTGACCGTTGGTGTGAGCCTCATGCTCATCCCTGTGGCAGATCTCGGTTGGATCTATGCGGTGGCTGCGGTTGTACTCGGGATCCGGTTGGTGATCGCTGCACTGGGGCTGCAAGCGGATCGGACGAGTGCGATGCGATTCTTCGGGTTCACGAACCTGTATCTCGCGGGCGTGTTTCTGGCGATGCTGTTCGATCGGTTGATCGAAACGCCGGTGCTTAACGGCAAGGTTCTCTGGATGATCGTGGCATCCACCCTTGTTGGTATCGGTGGTCTCTACGTCGTTGCGTCTGAAGTGTCCTCACACGCTCGCGGTCCTGGTATTTCGCGCCTCAGACAGATTGCCGAGGTAGGGATCACAGCGCTCTTCGCGTTCGTACTTACATGGGCGGCATGGCATGGGATCACCCAAACCCTCTCCTAATCTCCCTGATGTGGAGGACACTGCGCCCATCCGGGAAGACGAACGATTCAACGAGGTGACGGTCCGGCGATATCTCCACGGAGCACTCCCTGGCCTGTTCCCGTGTGAGGACGTAGTCTTCGATCAGTTTCCTGGCGGTGCGGCCAACCTGACATATCGTGCACGATGCAGCGACGGCGAAGAATGGGTCCTGCGCAGGGCCCCCCTTGGTGAGGTTGCCAGAGGTGGACACGACATGGCACGCGAGTACAAGGTGCTATCGCGCATCTGGCGGCTGTATTCGCTCGCTCCGAGAGCGCATCACTTCTGCGAGGACCCCGGCGTGATGGGGAAGCCATTCTTCGTGATGGAGCGAAGACGCGGTTCGGTCATACGCAAGGAGTGGCCGACCGAATGCATTGAGGATCCCACGCGCAAACGCATCGTTGCCGAGTCACTTGTCGACGCCCTCTGTGACCTTCACGCCGTGGAACCCGATTCCGTTGGATTGGGTGACCTTGGTCGTCCCGATGGCTTCGTGCAGCGACAGATCGAGGGTTGGTCGAGACGGTGGGAGGCAGCCGCGACACGGCCCGTGGCGGATATGGACACGGTCGCTGGGCTCCTCGCTGCCGGTGTGCCGAGGCAGAATCGGGCGGGGATCCTCCACAACGACTTCAAGCTTGACAACACGATGGTCGGAGCGGACGGCCGACTGGTCGCGGTACTGGACTGGGACATGGCGACCCTCGGAGACCCGCTCGTCGATCTCGGCACGCTCCTTGCGTATTGGGTGCAACCGGACGACCCGACATATCTCGTCTTCGGATCGGAGGCCGTCGCCATTGGCGATGTGATGCCGAAAGCAGAAGTCCGCGAACGATACGCGCTGCGAACCGGATTCGACGTCTCGAATGTCTCGTATTACGAGGGTCTGGCACTGTTCCGTATCGCGGTGATCATCGAGCAGATCTATGCGAGATATGTTGCTGGACAGACGGCAGACGAACGATTCGCCGCCTTCGAGCCGCTGGCTCCGCTTCTGGCAGCGGCTGCATGTGAACTACTCGGATAGTTTTGTAGGGTGCACCCGACCGGGTTAGGTTCAACACACACTCGAATCGGCGGGAACTGATGCCAGAAGACAAACTCGACGAACTTCGCAAGGAGATCGATCGAATCAACCACCGTCTCCTTTCAATCATTGCTGACCGTCAAGAGGTGTCTGTCGCGATCGGGACTCTCAAGGCGGCGCACGGGCTTGCGCTGTATTCGGAGCAACGCGAAGCTGAGCTGCTCGAGACGTTCCGCAGGGACGCAACCCGAATGGATCTCGATCCGGATTACGTCGAAGAACTCATGCGAGTCGTGCTTGAACATTCAAGGGCAGCGCAACGCCGGAAGGTCGGTGGTGACTCGTGAGATCCGCCTCGCCATGCCGAACGGCAGTGACATGGAACTGACGACTGGTGCGGATGGACAGGAACGGTGTTGGTGGGGTGTCGGTGACGAGGACTACGAGAGATATCATGACGAGGAGTGGGGTTTTCCACAGGGTGACGACCACAGGCTCTTTGAGAAGATCTGTCTCGAAGGCTTTCAATCCGGCCTGAGTTGGTTGACGATCCTGAGAAAGCGCGAGAACTTCAGGGCAGCTTTTGCCCGTTTCGATCCGGTAGTCGTTGCCACGTTCACTGAAGCAGACGTCGAGAGATTGCTTGGTGATGCAGGGATCGTTCGGCACCGTGGCAAGATCGAAGCTACGATCAACAACGCGCAACGCGCCGTCGATCTCGTCGGGGAACAGGGTTCCCTTGCTCGCTACTTCTGGTCGTTCGAGCCACCTCGCGGTGACGCTCCCACGGTCATCCCTTCGAGCACCGACACGTCGGCAGCGTTGTCGAAGGATCTCAAGAACAGCGGCTGGCGTTTTGTGGGTCCCACGACCGCATACGCCTTCATGCAGGCGATGGGCCTTGTGAATGACCATCTCGAGGGCTGTTTCGTTCGCAAAGCCGCTGAAACAGCACGAAAGCAATTCCGTATCCCGTCCTCCCTTCAGGGGGGACAAACGAGCGAAGCGAGTTAGGGGGGACCGCGAGCCTGCGAGCGCGGTACGTTCTGACTTCTGCCTGTTCTGACTTCTGCCTTCTGACAGCGAAGCGTTCTGATGTCTGATAGCGAAGCGTTCTGACTTCTGCCTTCACTGATACTCGCTGCGTGCTTCCCTCGTCATGAGATCGTGCAGTGCTTGGCCTACCGGTGTGTTGTCGTGGAGTACGGATCCGACCTTCTCGGCGATGGGCATCTCGACGTCGTGCCTGTGTGCAAGTGCGAGCACTCCCCTCGTCGTCTTGACGCCCTCTGCGACCATGTTCTTCGCGCCGACGATGTCATCGAGTTTCCTTCCCTGACCGAGACCGTATCCCACCTGGTGGTTCCGGCTCTGGGAGCTGTTGCACGTGGCGATCAGATCACCGAGACCGGCAAGCCCTGCGAAGGTGCGGGCATCTCCACCCATCGCTACTCCGAGCCTCGTCATCTCGACAAGAGACCTTGTGATGAGCGTCGCAAGAGTGTTGTCCCCGAACCCCTGTCCTGCAGCCATTCCCGCTGCGATCGCCATCACGTTCTTGACGGCGCCAGCGCTCTCCGATCCAACGACGTCCGGGTTCGTGTACACCCTGAACCGTGGTGTTCCCAGCACTTCTTGGATCGACCTCGCTGCTTCCTGGTCCTCCATTGCGATCACGGTGGCTGCTGGTTGACCTTCGAGCACTTCCCGGGCGAGGTTCGGGCCGGTGAGCACGCCGACTACCGATCCGTCGTGGTCTGGCAATACATCCATCGTGACCTCGGTCATACGCATGAGGGTTCCGGCTTCGATGCCTTTGGAGAGGGAGAGAATGGGTACGTCGTTCGAAACGGCGTGCGCTGCCCGGGACAGGACATCGCGATATCCGTGCGATGGCACACCCATCACGATCACCGAGGCGTCCGAGACGGCTGCATGCAAGTCATCGGTAGCAGTGAGTTCGGGTGAGAGATCGAAACCTTGCAGATATCGGATGTTCCGATGCCTCTCGTTTATGTCTTCGGCAACGTCTGGCCTCCGCGCCCAGATGACCGTCGGGACGAGCGGCGCCACGAGCGACGCAACCGTCGTTCCCCAAGATCCCCGCTCCCGATGACAGCGTATTTCATGAGATCAGATTACAGAACGCTCGCTGGATTTCAGAACGCTCGCGGTGCTCGCTCTCAGAACGCTTCGCTCTCAGAGTGCTTCGCTGCCAGAACGCTCGCTGCGCTCGCTGTCAGAAACCCGAAATCTGACTTCTGAGAGCGAAGCGTTCTGTTGTCTGAAAGCGAAGCGTTCTGTCTTACATCCTTGCAATTCGGCGGCCCTGGTAGCAAGCTTGCTTTCGTGCCGGAACGGAACGCCACTGTGACGCCAGGACCCAGATCGTTCGTACTTGACACCTGTGTGCTGATCGCGGATCCCCAGGCACTTCTTCGGTTCGATGAACATGACGTTGTGCTCCCACTCGTTGTCATAGAGGAGCTCGATCGCCAGAAGTCCCGGATGGACGAGGTCGGTGCCAACGCCCGTAGTGCGATTCGCCTGCTCGAGGAGATGGGAGCGTCACGAAACGGGGGCCTTGCCATTGCGCACGAACTCCCCGGAGGCGGAACCATCCGAATCGAGTTGAACGGCATCCAATCTGACCGGCTCCCCATTGTTCTAGATCCGACAACGCCGGATCACCGAATCCTCGCGACCTGTCTGAATCTCCACGACTCAGGTTCTGACACCGTGCTCGTAACGAAGGATGCGGCCTTACGGATCAAAGGTGCCCAGCTCGGTATCGACGTCGAGGACTATCGCGGTGACATCGTCCAGGTGGATGAATCGTATAGCGGAGTTGCCGAGGTCGAAGTCGACGCAGATGTCATAGATGAGATCTATGACTCGGGCAAGGCGGAGATACCCCTCCTCAATGGCGTCGTCAACCAGTATCTGATCCTGAAGGGACCCGGCTCGGCTTCAGCGCTTGCAAGGGTCGCCGAGGATGGGCTGGATCCCGTTGCGGTTCGCGTACCGGGGTCCCGACACATGTTCGGGATCGAGACCAAGAACGTCAGACAGGCATTCGCCACCGACCTTCTCATGGATCCAGACATCTCAGCAGTGAGCCTCATGGGCATGGCAGGAACAGGCAAGACGTTCCTTGCTCTCGCTGCAGGTCTTGAGCAGGTCATCGAGCTTGGGAGGTATCGAAGGGTGTCCGTGTACCGGCCGCTCATCGCCGTCGGGCGTCAGGAGGTCGGGTACCTTCCTGGCGACCTCAACGAGAAGCTTGAGCCGTGGATGGCGGCCGTCCATGACAATCTCTATGCCATTTTCGGGGCGGACGGAGCCAACCCGAGAGATATGGTTGACGAGCTGTTCGAGCGTGACATCCTGGAGATGGCAGCGGTCACGTTCCTCAGGGGCCGCTCCATCACCGACGAGCTCGTGATCGTCGATGAGGCACAGAATCTCGAGCTGCCGACCCTCAAGGTCATTCTCACGCGGATGGCAGCGAACTCGAAGGTCGTGTTCTGTGGAGATCTCACACAGGTTGACAACCCGTACATCTCGCCCTTCGGTGGACTCTCCGCTTTGATCGAGAAGTTCAAAGGCAACCCGATGTTCGGGCACATCACTATGGAGCGAACCGTCAGAAGCCCGCTGGCAGAACTTGCAACACAGCTTCTGTGACGAGCGATCGCTCGCTCTGTTCCTCCCGGTTCAGAGGGCCCCGATTGGAACGGTCGTCTCGCGTCAGGTAACGAATGCTCTGAAGCGGGCTGCCTCGTCGTGGGGGAGGCGCACGGTGACGGTGGTCCCTGTGTCGTTGTGGGCCGTGTCGAGAACCTCTCCCGAGCTGTGGAGCTCCGCAAGGAGATCACCGCGGTCATAAGGGATCTCGAGGTCGAGCTCAACCGTCTTGGCAGCCAGACCCACGACTATCCGGTCGAGCAGTTCAGAAGTACCTGCGCCCGTCCGAGCAGAGATGAACATGGCATCCGGGTGGGTTGCGGTGAGGCGCGAGAGTACCGTTCCGTTGATGGCGTCTGTCTTGTTGAAGACGATGATCTCATCGACTTCGTGTGCCCCGATCTCATTGAGGACGGTGCGCACGGATGCGATTTGATGGTCGGGTTCAGCGTCAGAGGCGTCAACAAGATGAACGAGCAGGTCTGCGTCTGCGATCTCCTCGAGTGTGGACTTGAATGCCTCCACGACCTGGTGTGGCAGGTCGCGCACGAAACCTACGGTGTCCGAGATCAACGCATAGTGCCCATGGGGGAGTTCCAGTTTGCGAATCGTCGAATCCAAAGTTGCGAACAGCTGGTCCTGCACGAGGACGCTGGCGTCTGTGAGATGGTTGAAAAGCGTTGACTTTCCAGCGTTCGTGTATCCCACAATCGCCACGACAGAATCACCCGAGCGTTTGCGCTGCTTGGATCGGGTTCGTCTGGACCGACCGGCATCCTTGAGTTCCTTCTCGATCTTGCGTATCCGGTCGAGGATGCGGCGACGGTCGGTCTCGAGCTTCGTCTCACCGGGGCCCCTCGTTCCAATACCGGCTCCGAGACGGCTCAGCTCGATGCCTCTGCCCCGAAGCCTTGGCAGCCGATATGTGAGCTGTGCAAGTTCTACCTGTGCCATGCCCTCCCTGGTGTGAGCGTGTTGGGCGAAGATGTCAAGTATCAGAGCAACACGGTCGACGACGTCGCACTGGAAGGCCTGCTGCAGGTTGCGCTGCTGTGCCGGACTCAGGTCGTTGTCGAACACGACCACATCGATGTCCTCGACCTTCGAGATCGCCACGAGCTCGCGGAGCTTTCCACTACCGATGAATGTCGCTGCGTTGGGTCGTTCCCTGCGCACGAGAATGGCTTCAATGGGATCTGAGCCGGCTGTCTCTGTGAGCAGTTCCAGTTCAGCGAGGCTCGCTTCCCCCCTGGAAACGGCGCTACGGGACTGTATCAGCCCGACGAGAAGTGCCCGCTGCCTCGAGACATCGAGGTCGGTGACCGAAGCGGTCAGACGCTGGCGTTGACGGCCTGCATGAGATCCGGATGATTGGGACATGTCCTAACGGTAACGCGTCCGAGAGGGTGGCTGTTGCTCGCGGCACTCTATATGTCTACTCTGCTCGGCCACACGGACAAAGTCTGTGGGCCAATCAATTACGGAGGAACAGATGAACGACAACCTCAAGAAGTGGTTGCCGTGGATCGCTGTAGCAGCAGTCGCACTCATCGTCATCGTCATCATCGCTGTCAACAGCGGCGACGACGACACGGTGGCCGATGCCACGACCACGACGAGTGGCGCTGAAGACACGACCACGACTACGCAAGCCGAAGAGACGACGACCACTGCAGAAGAACACGATGAGTTCGAGCCCGGACCGCTCGGTGCCGTCGAGATTGCACCGGGCGAGGACATCCAGATCCGCAGCCTGCAGGCGATCACCGGCGACGTTGCGTTCCTTGGCGTCCCGAACCTGCGTGGTACTGAACTCGCGGTGGCGGACTACGGGCCGATCGAGGGTCATGATGTCAGCATCGGAACACCACTCGATGATCTTTGCAACGCTGAAGGTGGCGCAGCCGCCGGTCAGACCATTGCATCTGATGACAAGGTCATCGGGACGATAGGCACTTCGTGCTCAGGTGCCGCGGTACCTGCATCGAAGCTCGTCTCCGAATCAGGTGGCGTGCTGATCTCGCCTTCGAACACGTCTCCATCGCTCACGTCGGACCTTGCGGGTAATGCCGGAGACGACTACAACCCCGGGTACTACCGAACCGCACACAACGACCTGTACCAGGGCACTGCTGTTGCGAAGTTCGTGTTCGAGGAGCTTGGATTCACGACGGCTGCCGCCATCCACGATGGTGACCCGTACACCGACGGTCTCGCGACCGCGTTCAAGGACGCGTTCGAGGCACTCGGGGGTGAGGTTGTGGTGTATACCGCCGTTGGCAAGGATGACACGGATATGACGGGCGTGCTCACCGAGGTCGCCGCTGGGGCACCTCAAGCCCTCTTCTTCCCGATCTTCCCACCTGCGGGCAACTTCATCGCTATCCAGTCCAAGACAGTGGCTGGGTTCGATACGATCCAGTTGATTGGGGCTGATGGCCTGTTGGTCGACAACTTCATGGAGTTGGAGGAATCCGAGGGTATGTACTTCTCGGGCCCGAACCTCGACTACGGCAACAACGCCTCAGAGATCGGAACAACTGCTGCGGACTTCCTTGCAGCGTATGACGCTGCATACGGAGAGGCGCCTTCGGCCGCGTTCTGGGCGCACAGCTACGACGCAACCGTGTTGCTGCTGTCTGCCATAGATGCTGTCGCCGTGGTGGACGACGATGGGACGCTCTGGGTCGACCGCCAGGCGCTTCGTGACCACCTGGATGCGACGAGCGGATTCAGTGGCATCATCGGAACCCTGTCCTGTGATGCGTTCGGTGACTGTGGCTCGCAACGCGTCTCCGTCGTGCTCCATCTCGATGCATCGGACATCGAGACAGGAAAGACCAACATCGTCTTCGAGTTCTCGGCCGCCGGCTGATCTCATAGACAGAACGAAGCGAGAAAGCCGGCGCCCTAGGCGCCGGCTTTCTGCTTTACTCCCAGCCACATGACGACGACCACCGTGGCCCCAACACGATCCTTCAAGTTCTCCTGGACTGACTCGTTCCTGTGGGCAATCCGCGTGATGGCGATCTTCATCATCGTGTGGGGTTTCGTCGGGACGATCGCTCTGGGCCTCGAAGGCAACGGCCTCAGCCTCGAGGCATGGAAGCAACTGCTCGTCGCCGGTGTGGCCAATGGGTCGATGTACGGTCTGCTCGCCCTCGGCTATTCGATGGTGTACGGCGTACTCGGGTTCATCAACTTCGCTCACGGCGAGGTGTTCATGGTCGGTGCGATCGTCGGGTTCTATACCGCGAACGCGCTTTTCGACGCCGGAGTCTGGGAATCGAACTTCATTGTTTCGATCCTCATCGTTCTGGTTGTGGCGATCGTGAGCTCAACGTTCACGGCTGTGCTGATCGAGAAGATCGCGTATCGCCCCCTGCGTGACGCGCCAAGGCTGATCCCACTCATCACGTCGATCGGCATCTCGTTCTTCATCCAGAACGCCGTTGCGCTGCTTGTCGGACCTGCGGTCAAGACGTATCCGGCAGTACCTACATGGTTGAGCGACCCGATCGTTGTGCTTGGTTTCAAGATCCCAGGGACGGTGATACTCGTACTGACTCTCGCCCTGGTGTCGATGGTCGGCCTGTGGCTCTTCGTCGAGCGGTCCGCGACGGGAAGGGCCATGCGTGCCGTAGCCGAGGACAAGGAGATCGCTGCGTTGATGGGTATCAACGTCGACAGGGTCATCGTGACGACCTTCGCGGTTGGAGGTATGATGGCTGGCGTCGCAGCCCTTCTGTGGGCGCTCATGTTTCGAGGCGTATCGTTCTTCATCGGGTTCCTACCAGGCATCAAGGCATTCACCGCTGCTGTCCTGGGTGGAATAGGGAACATCGTTGGGGCGATGTTTGGTGGCATCCTGCTTGGATTGTTTGAGGGACTTGGTCCAAACATCGTGCTTCGCGGACTCTCTTGGCAGATCCCCACTACGCTCGCCGTGGTTCTCTTGATCGCCGGATCCGCAACTGTCCTCTGGGGTCGAAGCGTCAGGCGCAAGGGCGTTGTGGTTTTTGGTGCTGCCGCCATTGTGATGGGCGTTGCAGGCGTCGCAGGTTTTACGATCGTCATACCCGGACTCAGCCAGCTCAAGGATGTGGTGGCGTTCACCGCCCTGATCCTTGTCTTGATATTCAAACCAGCTGGCTTGTTCGGTGAGCGATTGGCGAAAGAGGATCGGGCTTGATGGTGAACACACTCGACCGCAAGGACGCGCCCCACACGCCGACACCCAATCCTGTGGACTGGTCGAAGGTTCAGAAGTGGGGCGCCCTAGGCGGTCTGACGATGGCGTTCATAGCCGCCATTGGGATGGTCACTGCTCTTGATCGCAGACTCATCATTTCTCCGTGGCTGAGCCTTGGATTCATCATGTTGATTTGGGTGCCGGTCGTCTACGGGTATGTCAGCGCAACTGAGGATGTGTCTGATGGATCTCCTCCTCCCGTTAAGGGCGAGCGGGACCTCATCTCTGGTCTCGTCACTGGACTCCTTTCAGGGCTGTTCTTCTCGTTCTTCATTGTCATCATCGACACGTTCGATCTCAGGGACATCTTCAGGAATCTCAGTCCACAGCTCGTCGAGCTGCTCACGTTCGGGCGGGGCCTCGGCTTTGCGTCTCTGCTCTGGATCGTCGGCTCTGGGCTTCTCGGACTCGCTGGAGGCGCCCTCAAGGTGATTCCCCGAAAGGTGCGTAGCGCTTTGAGTGCAGCGGCCATCGGTGTGCTTGGATTCGCACTGCTCGAGATCATCGTCACCGACATCACCCAGGGCCTGCACATCGACTTCCTCTCGGATTGGATCTACGCCCTCAATGGTGGCCTCACAACGCTCGCGGCAGGCGTTATCGCACTGCTGTCCGGTGTCATCGGGTGGCGGTCTGATCAGCGGACATTGACCGAACGGCGACTCGAGCGGATGAATCTGGACCCTGAGGTCCGGTTCCGCAAGAACATGACCGCTGCCGTTATCACGATTCTCGCGGTCATCTTCCTTCCGATGATCCTTGGCGGCCTCACGAACGAGCTTCTTGCCAATGTCGGCCTCTTTGTGCTGATGGGCCTTGGATTGAACATCGTCGTTGGTTCCGCAGGGTTGCTCGATCTCGGTTATGTCGCCTTCTTTGCAGTTGGGGCATATACAACAGCCGTTCTTACTTCGCGGCTCTCTCCTTTCTGGGCGCCCGAGCTGACATTGGACTTCCTGTCGTGGGAGGGCTGGGCGATCATGGGGATAGTGACCGTGGCGGCCATGATTGCAGGCATCCTTGTCGGTACGCCTGTGATCAGGTTGAGAGGTGATTACCTGGCCATCGTCACGCTCGGCTTTGGTGAGATCACCAGGATCCTCTTCCTCTCTGACTGGCTCGCTCCCGTCTTCGGCGGGGCACAGGGCATCACGAACATCCCGTCCGCGGCGTTGGGACCGGTGGTCATAAGGGGAACGAGCTCCCAAGCCATGTTCTACATTGTCTCGGTGTTCGTGGGTATCGGAATCTACGTTGCGTGGAGGCTTCAGAAGTCAAGGACGGGGCGCGCCTGGACTGCACTTCGTGAGGATCAGGACGTGGCCGAGGCGATGGGAATCAACACCACCGCGGTGAAACTCATGGCGTTTGTCATGGGTGCGATCTTTGCAGCGTATGCAGGGATGATCTTCGCTATCAAGGTCGGTGCAATCTTTCCCAACTCCTTCAAGCTCCTCGTGTCCATCATCATCCTGGTTGTTGTGATCGTGGGTGGTATGGGATCGATTCCCGGCGTGATCGTCGGTGCTGTAGTTCTCATCGGAGTGCTCGGCGGACCAACCCAGCCAGGCCTTCTCCAGGAGTTCGGGGAGTTCAAGCTCCTCGTGTACGGTGCGCTGCTTGTTGTCATGATGCTCAAACGGCCTGAGGGGCTGTGGCCTTCGTTGCGGCGACAACGTGAATTGCGTCATGACGAGATGAGCCAGGATGCCGGGTTGATGGCGAAAGTTGCCCAGGACGAGGAAGGTGATTCGTGATGCCTGTGCTCGCGGTCACGAATTTGATGAAGGACTTCGGCGGCGTCCAAGCCCTTGATGGTGTCGAATTCCACGTCGACAAGGGTGAGATCGTGTCGGTCATTGGACCGAACGGGGCAGGCAAGACTTCGTTCTTCAACACGATCACGGGCTACTTCACTCCCGACGATGGACAGATCCTGTTCAACGGCGTCAATATCGTTGGTCATCAGCCGCACGAGATCACGGAACTTGGGATAGCTCGTACCTTCCAGAATGTCCGTCTCTTCCCGAACATGACCGTTCTTGAGAACGTGATGGTCGCCCAGCACTGCAGAACTTCCACGGGAATCTTCGGCACACTGTTCAACACGCGTTCCTTCCGCAACGAGGAGCGAGAGATCGAGGAGCGGGCGAAGGAAGTTCTTTCGTTCTTCGGCCAGCGGCTCAAGGGGTATCGATGGGATCAGCCGGCCTTTGTCCTGTCCTACGCCAACCGGCGCCGACTTGAAATCGCAAGGGCGATGGCAACGATGCCTGAGCTGATACTGCTCGACGAACCGACCGCAGGCATGAACCCGCGTGAGACAGCAGAACTCACAGACCTGATACGGCAACTGCGTGACGACAAGGGGTACACGGTTGTGTTGATCGAGCACGAGATGCGCGTTGTCCGAGATGTATCTGACCGCGTTGTCGTGCTTGACCACGGCGTGAAGATCGCTGAGGGAGACTATGGGACGATCTCTCAGGATCCCAGCGTCATCGAGGCCTATCTCGGCCGACCGGCGGAGACCAAGAATGAGTGACAAGACCCCGGTACTGGAGTTCCGTGGTGTCAACACCCACTACGGCCCCGTGCATGTGCTCAAGGACATCGATCTTGCGATCAACGCAGGCGAGCTGGTGTGTCTCCTCGGCGGGAACGCCTCGGGGAAGACCACGACCCTCAAGACGATCCTTGGGATGGTGCGCCCGTCTTCGGGTGACGTCTTCATGGACGGGGAGATAGTCACGCACGACACAACCGCGGAGATCGTGTCGCGAGGCGTGACCATGGTTCCTGAGAACAGGCGCCTGTTCAAGCGGATGACCGTTCGCGAGAACCTCGAGATCGGCGCGTACTTGAGGACCGACAGAGATGCCCTCGATGCGGACATGGACCATATCTTCGAGATGTTCCCACGGGTCAAGGAACGGATCAATCAGAAGGCCGGCACTCTCTCAGGTGGTGAACAGCAGATGGTTGCTGTCGGAAGGGCGCTCATGGCGAAGCCGAAGGTGCTCCTGATGGACGAACCGTCGATGGGCCTGGCTCCGGTACTCGTGCAGCAGAACTTTGACATCATCGACCAGATCAACGACGACGGTGTGACCGTGTTCATGGTTGAGCAGAACGCGAACATGGCACTCTCGATCGCAGACAGGGGCTACGTGCTTCTCACGGGGAGCATCGTTCTTGCCGACACGGCAGCCAATCTTCTCGCGAACGAGGATCTCAGGAAGGCATATCTCGGCGAAGCCGAGTAGCAGATCGGAGACATCGTGAGCAGAGGATCCACCGACATCGTCATCATCGGAGGCGGCATCATTGGGATGTCGATAGCGTTCCAGGTTGCTCGCCGCTCGAAGATGTCCGTCATCGTGCTCGAGAAGGGGAGCGGCCTGGGCGAGGGATCCACCGGGGGATCATCCGCGATCACGCGTCAGCGGTACACCAGAACCGAGAACATTCGCATCGCACGCGACGGCAACGTGGTCTGGCGGAACTGGTCGGAATACACAGGGCTGAAGGACCCGGTCGGTCGATTCCACGATATCGGTGTGTTGTGGATGATGCATGAGAACGTCAACGAAGTCGCTTCTGACCGTGATCGGTTGGTGGCCGAGGGCATAGACGCGGTCATGGTCGATGCAGTCGAACTGACCGGGCTGTATCCGGGCCTATCAGCATGCATGGTTCCATTCGATCTCACCGGTGAGGTCGAGCACGTGTGTGCCGACGGCGATGCCTTCCTGATCGAGCGCGACACGGGGTTCTTCGACGCGACCGGTGCCTTGGTTGACGTTGCAACTGCGTCCGTGGCCAGCGGCGTCGAGGTCGCAATGAGATCAGAAGTCGTGGACGTCAAGGTGGACGGAGGACGAGTACGCGGGGTGGCGTTGTCTGACGGGTCGACCATCGACGCGGGACTCGTCATCAACGCCGCCGGCCCTTGGTGCAACCGTATCAACGCCATGGCTGGCCTCGAATTGCCCTGGTTGCTCGTTCCGACGCGGGTCCAGGTGATCTACAGAGCCCTCCCACCAAGAGTGCCAAGGCCCATCCCGGTCGTCGGTGATGCCGCCGGAGGCATCTACTTCCGGCCAGAGGCTGGTGGGGGCCAGATCATCCTTGGCTCCATCCTCGAGGAGGACGAGGTCGAGGCTGTCGATCCTGACAGCTACAACGCATCTGCAGATCGGTCGTTCATCGACCTCAAGATTCACGCCCTTCACCATCGGATTCCCTCACTGCCTCATGTCGGTGTTCCCGGTGGCATGGCGAGTCTCTACACCGTCAACCGACAGGACGTGCTTCCCATCGTCGGCCCAACATCGATCGAGGGCTTTGCAGTGGTGAACGGATTTTCTGGCCACGGCTTCAAGGAGTCCCAGATGATCGGCTCGATGATGGCCCAATGGATCACAGGGGAATCGGCCGATTTCGACACTGAGGTGCCGATGAGTTTCTTTGCCGTCGATCGCGAACCGGTCGAGATCAAGGACCACACGGTGCTGGCGTAACGCCATGCCTTCCGAAGTCCGAAGGTCAATCGGCGGATTTCGGAATTCGGTGCTATACGACCGTTCCCAGGTCCATCTTCTCAGCGTTCCCCAGTGCCTTCACGGCTGCGGCGACGTCCATGGTCGCCATGCCGACCGACTTGAAGAGCGTACGCTCGTGCTGCCGGGAGAGCGGGTCTTCCAGAAGCTCGGTCATGGTGGTGTCTGGCTGCTTCTCTGCCTGGATCAGGTCGCCCGCCTCAAGCGCTGCAGAGGCCTGATCCTCAACGACGACGAATGCATGTTTGACGAACTCGGATGGGATCTCAATCATTGAAGGAGTGAAGGCACCGATGGCGTTGATGTGGACGAGGGGTTGCAGAGCTCCGGCATCGAACAGCGGTGTGGTCGACGGTGTGGCTGTGGTGACGATGTCTGCCCCTTCCACTGTCTCGTCAGGTGTCCTCGTGTGGATGCCGCCCACTTCTTCAGCCAGCGCTGCTGCCTTCGCGCTGTCCCGACTCCACACGACGATCTGTTCGATGTCGCGTACCTCACAGATCGCGGCGATCTGGTCACGTGCCATTGCTCCTGCGCCGAGCATCGCGAAGGTCGCCGCGTGCGGATATGCGAGCAGATCGGTTGCCAGCGCGCAGACCGCGCCGGTACGGATCGCCGTGAGAGTCGGGCCATCGACCAAGCCGAGGGGAGCACCATCGATGTCGAACACGACCACGATGCCAGCAGGGCTGCCGGGGACGGTTGACACGACCTTGACCCCGACATGGCTCACGACCCTTCCAGGCATGATGAGTGAATTGCCGACAAGCTGACGCTGGGGTGCCTCGGTGTCCGGACCGAACGCCCGCTTTGTGGCCTCGATCGCATCGGACATGGACAACGCGCTCCGTGTGTCGCGTGCTGTGAGAATTCTCACGAGCGTGTCGTCAACTCTGCCATGCAGGTCTCTCTTGCACTCACCGATTCGGGATCATCGAGCGCGTCAACAGCAGTGGCCGCATCGTTGCGTGTCCTGTCACCCGAGAGGATCTCAGCTATGTGGGCCTTCGTGATGCGGATCGGGAGGCTCGGCTTGGATGCGATCGTGGACGCAAGCTGCTCCGCTCTCTCGAGAACAAAATCCGGTTTGACGATCTCGTTCACGAATCCTGCATCCTTGGCCTCTTGAGCAGTGAAGCGCCTGCCGGTCATGACGAGTTCCTTCGTCAACGCCGGTCCCATCTCACGAACAAGCCGCTCGATTCCACCCCACGCCAGTGGGATGCCAAGGTCGATCTTGGGGACGGAGAAGACGGTGTCCTGCGCTGCGATCCGGAGATCACACGCGGCGGCGAGAACGATGCCACCTCCGATTACATAACCGTGGAGCGCCACAACCGTGGGCTGAGGAATCGACTCGACGGCCTCTGCCATGTCGCCCCCGAGCTCGAACGCGGCGTACCGCTGCGCTTCGTTCGTGGTTTCGATGGCTTCGGACAAGGTGGCGATCTCGACACCGGCGCAGAACGCCCTGCCTGCACCGCTGACGACAACCGCTCTTGCCTCGGACGTGCCGATCACTTCAGCCGCCAGGATCAGCTCTCTCAACAGGCCCCTCGACAAGGCGTTCAAATGATCTGGTCGATCGAGAGTCAGCTTCGCAACATCGTTGGACGCATCGATGATCAGGTTCGAGAATGACACAGGCCTCCGATTGGGGTAGACGATAGACTGTAAACCGCGGGGAGCTATGTTGCGTGGGGGAGCCGTGTTACGTACGGCATCCGTCTGGTAGATTCAGGCGAGGAGGACATATGCGAAAGACAGTCCAGAACATCATCGACACCAAAGGGAGCGATGTCTGGAGTATCGAAGCCGATGTTTCAGTGTTCGAGGCTCTCGAGTACATGGCAGAAAAGAACATCGGTGCTGTGATCGTCGTGCATGACGGTGAGCTCGTAGGGATCATGTCCGAGCGTGACTACGCCCGAAAGATCATCCTGATGTCGAGGGTCTCGAAGGAGACAAGGGTCTCTGAGATCATGACGCCAGATCCCCTATGTGTCTCCCCAACCGAGACGGTTGCGGACTGCATGCAGCTCATGACGGACAATCGCATCAGACATCTCCCTGTGATCGATGAGGGTGAACTGTCCGGGCTCATCTCGATCGGGGACGTCGTGAGCGCTGTGATCGACGATCAGGCCTTCATGATCGACCAACTCGAGAGCTACATCACCAGCTAAGCGAGCATCAGCTCCGTTTGTCGAATGTGGCCTGGTCGAACGGTTCGATCATGATGCACTCGCCTGGGCACTCCTCAGCGGCTTCGACAACCTCACCCAGCACAGCCGCTGGAACCCGAGCGACGCCACGCGATCCGTCGGGTGCTTGTTCGCCATCGAACACGAGGTCCGCACCCCAGTGCGAGGCGATCTCCTTGACGACCCAAACACCATCGCTTCGTTCCTGGAACACATCGGGTGCGATCTCGGAACAGATTCCGTCGCCTGTGCACAGATCCTGATCGATCCATACCATCAACTCCGCGTCAGCCATTTTGATCCTCGCGTCGGGGCCGTCGGCGCAGGATAGCCCTGGCCAGTTTCGACACTTGCCATCCGGCGGACTCGCTGTAGTGTCGTTCGAAGTGTTACGGAGGGCTGAACTGGAGAGCATCGCTGAGCGGATTGCAGCTGGCAAGGCACTTCGAATTGATACGCCGCGGTCGGCGCACGCCCAGCTTGCTCGAAGTGCAACGGTCGATCCAATCGGTCTTGTCCTGTCGCAAGAGAGGGGCAGGTTGCCGAGTCTGATACCGGTGCGCCGCGAGCGTATGGCCGAGAGTGAGTTTGCCTTCTATCGCGCTGGGGCCAAACTCATGGCAGTTGACCTCGCTCGGACACCGCGCACGGGCATACTCGTCCAGGCAAGCGGCGATGCACATGTTTCGAACTTCGGCTGGTACGGCTCGCCCGAACGTCAACTCGTGTTCGATACGAACGATTTTGATGAGACGCTGAGGGCCGCGTGGGAGTGGGATGTGAAACGGCTTGCGGCGTCCCTCATCATTGCAGGCCGGAGCAGTGGTTTCGATGCGAGACAGCAACGGGAGGCTGCCCGATCGGCGGTCTGTGCATATCAGGATGCGATGGAGATCTTTGCGTCAAGACCGGTGCTCGAGGTGTGGTACAACCAGCTCGGCGCTGAGGATGTACTCAAACGTTTGAACATCGATGAGCGCAGGGACGATTACCGCAGAGCTGAGAAGGGGTTGCGGAAAGCATCCAGAAGGGACAGTCGTCATGTTCTCGGAAAGATCGGAGAACATGACAATGGCCGGTACCGGATTGCAGACGATCCCCCGTTCGTGGTGCCGGTTCGCTCGATGGGCTTTCCCCTTGATCCAGATGGAGTACGCGAACTGGTCGACGAAGTCGTCGATTCATATCTTGAGACCGTCAGTTCAGAGATTCGGACTCTGATCGATCGATTCGATGTGGTCGACGTGGCTTTGAAGGTCGTTGGCGTCGGGAGTGTCGGCACCAGGTGTTTCATCGTATTGCTTGAAGGGAATGGTCCAGACGACGTGCTCTTCCTCCAGCTCAAGGAGGCCGGCCGGTCCGTGCTCGAGGATGAATTCGGTGATTCGGACCTCGGCCATGCGGGGCGTCGTGTCGTTGAAGGCCAGCGGCTGATGCAGGCAACGAGCGACATCATGCTCGGCTGGACAACATCGGCTACGGGCACAGAGTATTACGTGCGCCAGTTGAAGGATATGAAGGCATCGGTGGACCTCACGAAGTTCGATCCAGATGACATGGAGAGTTACGCCCGCGTCTGTGGGGCCGTTCTTGCCAATGCGCATGCTCGGAGTGGCGATCCAGCGCTTATCGCTGGATATCTTGGTTCCAACCGCTCGTTCGCAAGAGCTGTCACAAGATTCGCCGTCGCCTACGCCGATCAGAACGAGCGTGACTACCAGGCGTTCCTTGCGATCATCCGAACAGGTGATGCCGCAGCTGGGTCCTAACGCACGGCTCCCCATTAGCCTCGTCAACGGAGGCGACTGCGTGCCTGGTGGACGTCACGGACTTCAAATCCGATGAGGGGGTGCAAGCTCCCTGGCGGGTTCGATTCCCGTCCGCCTCCGCCAACACGCTGTTCATTCTTGCGTAGATGGACACCGCATAGTGCAGCACTTATCTACGCAAGAACGGGTGGAGCTACTCGTCGCGGCCGATGAGAGGATCTGCGCCTTCATACAGCGCATTGATCTCGTCCCCGAACTTGGCCATCACGGCCCGGCGCTTCACCTTGAGCGATGGCGTCAGCATCCCGTTCTCCGGAGTGAACTCGTCCGCGGCGAGAACGAAGTCACGTACTCGTTCGTAGCGCTTGATGGACGACTGACCCCGGTTGATCTCAGTCTTGAACAGATCCTTGACCTTCGCGTCCGTGAGGAGCATGTCAAGATCGGACGGGTCCAGCCCGTTCTCATCTGCCCACTTCGCCAGATACTCAACATCGGGGATCACGACCGCGATGTTGTGTGGGCGCTGTTCGCCGTACACCATGATCTGGCTGATGAATCCGGACAGCTGGAGCTGCTCCTCGATGGGGGAGGGCACGACGTACTTGCCGTTCTCGAGCTTGTACTGCTCTTTGATCCGACCCCTTATGAAGAGATAGCCGTCATCGTCGACATGTCCGAGGTCTCCGGTGCGGAATCCTCGATCGGGTGTGAATACCTCTGCGTCTGCGTCAGGAAGGTTGTGGTATCCCATCATCACGTTCGGGCCATGCACGACGATCTCGCCGATTTCCACGTCGCCTGTGACGTCGGTGTCGATATCAACGGTCACGCCGGGGATCACTCGGCCCACGGAACCGACGCGTCTCGCTCCCTTGACGTTGCATGTAACGATCGGACTTGTCTCTGTGAGTCCGTAGCCCTCGTACACGACGATGCCGACGGCTGAGATGAACTCGGCTACCTCGGTTGAGATGGCTGCACCTCCTGAGAATGCGTACCGGAGCCTCCCTCCGAACGCGTCCCTCACCTTCGTGAAGATGATCTTGTCGAAGAGGCTGTTCTTGAGATCGATCCAGCGGCTCCGCTTTCCCTGTTTCTCCAGTTGGATGCGCTTTCTCCCGTTGGCCATCGCGGCATCGAAGAGGGTCTTCGTGATGCCGCCCTCAGCCTCCATCTTCTTCCTGAGACCGTCATAGACCTTGTTGAAGACAGTGGGAACGCTGACGAGAATCGTCGGCTTGATCTCGGGCATGTCGCGGATGAGCGTCCTTGCGCTTGTCAACCCTGTCGAGGAGCCGAAGTAGGTCAGCGTGTGCAACTCGACCGTTTGCCCGAACGAGTGGGCCCACGGGAGGAAGGAAGCCGACCGATCGTCCTCCTCGAGGGGGAAGATCTCAGCGATCGCGTTGATGTTCGAAGCGAAATTGTGGTGCGAAAGCCTCACCCCCTTCGGGTTGCCTGTGGTTCCCGATGTGTAGATGAGCCCGGCCAGGTCGTTGGACGAGACGATGGCAACCGGCACCGGATTCTCGGCACCGCGGGCGAGGAGCTCTGTGTAGTCGATCGCGTTGCCACCTGCAGGATCGTCTATGACGATGATCTGCTCGAGATCAGGCAGCACGTCTGCGACCTCCTCGACCTGTGCCCTAATGCCATCTGTGGCAGCGAAAAGGACCTTGGCCCCGCTGTCCCTGAGTATGTAGACCCAGTCCTTCTGCGTCTGTGCCTCGTACATGGGAACCCAGGCTGCCCCAAGGGTGTACGTGGAGTACGCGCCGACCGCCCACTCGATCCGGTTGTCCGATATGGCCGCAACACGGTCGCCGTGCCCGATTCCGAGCGACGCGAGTCCTCCCCTCGCCTTGTCCACTGCGCCACCGAACTCTCCATAGGTTGTCCAGTGCCACTCGTCACCTTCTCCGCGTTGCCCGAAGAGCGGATTGTCCGTATAGCTGGCGACGCTGTTCGTGAGTAGCTCTGCGAGAGTGGCGATCTCAGTGCTCAAGAGGGTCCTTTCGATTTGGTACTAGGTTAGATGCCTCTCAGGCACTCATCGCCAGATGTTGTGGAGGTTCACGGTTCGGCAGTCTTCGGAGGTTGAGAATCGTCGGCTGGCGATCAACCGAAATCTGTGCTCTGTCGTACACTGCTTCGGTGGCCAGTAGTGAAGAACTTGGAAGAACCATCCGCGAGGCCCGCCTCAAGAAGGGCATGTCTCTCGGCCAGCTTGCCTCGGCCGTGGGGCGTTCATCCTCGTCTGTGAGACGTTGGGAGCGCGGCGAAGTAACTCCTGCAGCCACGGTGCTCTCGAAGCTCGAAGCCATCCTCGAGATAGACCCGGTGGATCTCAACGGTCCGGAGACGCCTTCCACAAGCTCTCTCGATACCGACAATGACAGGGGAGACGGCGCGGATCAGCGAATCTCGACGGTTGAGCAAGCAGTGGTCGATGGCGCCGCGTTGCAGAGCACGCAGCCAAGCCCTGAAACGCAGACGTCCCGGGCATCCGATGGTGGGTTGATCTCAGACGTCTGGTCGGCGCTTACGAGCGCTGACAGAAGTTGGGTCGGCTGGTTGAGAGGTCTCCTCACCGCAGCGGTTTTCGTTCTCATGATTTTCGTGCTCTTCTGGGCGTTGGGTGAGTTGTTCGACGGTCTCCGGGCGATTCTTGATTCGTTCGACGTCGGAACGTCTGGAGATCCGGGTCCCTGAGTGATCACGGGAACGGAATACGTATCACGTGGTGCGTATTACGTTTATCGGCATGCGCCGGAACCTTCTCCTCCTTGTCGCTCTGGCCCTTCTCGTCGCTGCGTGCTCGTCTGGTTCCGAAGCGGATCCGCTGATCGGCATCAGGGCCTCATCTGATCCGGCGGTGGGGGATGATCGATTGCTCTTCGCGGTTCATGAAGTGGGTGGAACACGTAGGGGCGGACCCGATGAGGCCGTAAGCGTTGTGGCATCCCCTCTTGATTCACCCGACACCGAATTCGCCGCGGAGGCGATCTTCACATGGGTCGTTCCTGATGCGATCGGTCTCTATCTCGTGAGTATTCCGTTCGACAGGCCGGGGATATGGCAGATCGACTTCATCATCTCCACCGGCGAACCGACGGATCCGTTTCTTGTGGACATCCAGGAGAAGCCGAGATCGACCGCCGTCGGCGAGGCCGCACCCTTGGTCGGAACTCCGACGATCCCTGGCGCGGCTCTCGAGGACCTCACCACGGATCACGATCCACTCAGGTCCATGTACGAGGTCTCTCTCGATACGGCCCTGACGAACGGCAGAAAGACCGTAGTCATCTTCGCAACGCCTGCGTTCTGCACGTCGGCAGCGTGTGGTCCGATGCTTGAGCAGACCAAGACGATGGCAGCTCGGTATCCGAGCGTTGATTTCCTTCATATCGAGGTCTACGAAGGATTCAACGATCCCGAATTCGTCCCTGATGTTGACCATCTCGTCCCTGCTGTTGTCGCGTTCGGGCTGCCGTCCGAACCGTGGGTGTTCGTCATCGATGAGCGAGGAATCGTCGTGGGGCGATTCGATGGCGTCCTCGGAGAGGGCGAAGTTGAGGCTCTCCTGGATGAATAGGTGGCCGTCCCGATGTTGAGAATCCTCCATGCACTCGTGGCCGTTGTGCTTGTTGCGATCGGTGTTTCGGGATGTTCGGGGTCTCCGGGGACCGAGGGTGATGTCATTGGAATCGTCACAGAGGTAACCGGAGATCTGACGGAGATTAAGAGCTTCGTCGTGCTCGACACTTCAGGTGACAGTCACAAGTTCACGCCCGGTGACGGCATGACAGTCATGGGTTCCCCGGCTTCGCATCTCCGTGACCACGTCGTGTCGGGCGAGCCGGTCAGGGTCATCCATCACAAAGGACCAAACGGCCGGCTCATCGCCGATGACGTGACTCACGCGGGCGACTGAAGTCCGAAATCCGAGAGTGGATCCGTTCGTCGCTTCGAGCTGCAGCGCTACGCAGACTGGTCCACCATGTCCATGTGGATCGACGTGTCCACCTCGGAAAGGGGTGGCCTTGCGAGGATGTATGAGAGCCACACGATGAACGCGCCTGCGACAAGTCCCGTGACTCCTGCGAGAGCAACCATCTCCACGACACCTACTGTGACGGTCCCTTCCTCGATACTTCCCAGAATGACAGCGCCGAGAGGGAACACAGCCATACCGATCACGGGAGCGACCACCATGCCGAGCGGGGCGATCACGGCGAGGGATGCAGACGCTGCATCAGGATCAAGTGCTCTTGAAACGGCCTTTGTCGCCGTGCTGACCACCAATCCACCCAATGCACATGTCAGAATCACGATGGTCCAGAGTGCCGACGCAGGAGTTGCGAACACGGGTACAACACGCGTGCCCTCGATGACCGCATCGACAGATGGGACACCACCCGTGCCACCGACAAAGAGCATGAGTGAGAGCGCAAGGACGATGCCTGTCAGGGCTCCCACGACGAGGGCTGTGATGTAGCTTGGCTTCATGGCGCCGAGTGTACCCGGTCTCATGGATCCAGTCTTTCCGAGGCAATACGACTAGCGGTTACAGATGTCCGGTGCGTAGATCCCGACAACCCTGTCCTCGTCATTATCACCGTCGACTGGACCCCACAAGAGCAGGTTCCCCGAGGTTGACCCCTCGACGAGATATACGTCGTCGAGTTTCGGGTCGATGGCGAAGGAGACCGTCTGGTCCTTGTAGATCTCCTTGAGTTCCGCAACCGTGTCGCCGAGACTGAGGCCGCTGAGCGTCTCGATGCCGAAAGCCGGATGGGTTGCATCGCCGAATACGAGGTCCTGACGGTAGCCGCTGTAGATCTCCTGGCCGCCCTGCTTGGTCAATATCGCGGCATAGGTCCCAAAGAATACGATCCGCTCGAGTTCGCCTGCACAGACCCCGAATCCGTTCGTCGACACCTGCCAGCCCGTGTCGTCTGTGGATGGTCCCAACGAGGCCACGTACTGGCCGATGGCGTTTTCGGCATCGGCCCCAAACGTTATGTCGGGGATGTCGTTGTCGTTGATGCGCATCCCGTCTGTGATCATCTTCATCTTTTCGACCGGGATCGGTTCGCCCAACGGTGGGTATTGATCATCGCTTGGGATGGTCGTGGTTGTCCCCGTCCCCTCGGTCGTGGTCGTCCCCGTCCCCTCGGTCGTGGTCGTCCCCGTCTCGTCAAGGGTTGTTGTTGTTCCCACAGCGGTGCCTGATTCATCGGGCTTGAGCAGCTGGAAGACGGCCACAGACAGCGCGATCAGGAGTAGCCCGATGATCAGACCGGTCAGCAGGGGCGAGCTCGGTGGTTGGGCTGGCGGTGTTGTCGGTGGCTCCATCGGAGGAAGGGGGTCATCATCAGAGATGTCGGTCAGATCTGCGTACGGATCTGTCCATCCGGGTGGATTCGAATATGGGTCCTGGGGAGTCGTCACTCGGTTCCTCGCAATGGCTCGTGCCATTGTACGGCCGACTCGTTCAGCGCTGTGGACTCTTCGGCTTGGCTGTCCTCGTTCGGGAGATTTCCGCCATATGCTTCGATCAGTACCTCGTCGAATGGCATCGTTGCGATCAGGATCGACTGTCCAGATGTGGAGCGTGCCAGTCGTACCGGGATCTCGAGGCGGTTGATGTCCTCGAGATCGACATCGCGCATTCCCCAGGCAAGGCTGACAGCCCCAGTGATACTCAGTGTGTCGTCGAGTGTGAATGCGTCAGCAAGACCAGCGATCTGGGCTGTCAGCTCGGTGGGAGAGTCGAACGACTTGAGCTCCTTGAATAGCTCGATGATCACGTCTTGTTGGTGCTGATTGCGTTGAAGATCGCTCGCACCGGGGACGGACTTCCATGAGCCGTTGATCTTCTGAAGGGTGTGACGTGATCGGACCCAGGCGAGCGCCTGGTCACCGGTCGCATTTGTACATCCTGCGGGGAGGGAGAGTTCTGCCTTTTGGTCGTACACCGCGTAGTCAACGCAGATCTCAACGCCGCCGACCGCATCGATGACCTTCTCGAAGCCGTTGAAGTCGAAGAGCACGAAGTGGTCGACCTCGATACCCGTGAATTGCCCCACCGCGTACGACAGAAGGCTCGGTCCGTTCACATCCTTGTTGCTGCAGCCGTGGATCAGCGCATTGATTCTGCTGTTCCTCCCGGTGCATGCGTTCTCGACGTACAGATCGCGAGGTATCGAAACCATGAATGGCTCTGCACTGTTCGTCGGATTGACGAGGTACAGGATCACGTCTGCTGCTCCTGAAACCTTGTCACCTCCCACGATCAGGAACGTCTCATAGGCTTCTTCAGGAGCGGTTGTCTGCGGCAGATCGGCAGGTGGAGCCTCATCGACCTGAAGTTCCAGATCGTACTCTCCGGGAGGGTCGTCCACGACCAGAGGAGCCGTCACGGCCGAGACGTCGAGGACCGCCGTCTCGACCCTGTTCCACGAGTACCAGAGCTGAACACCTGTGTACGTACCGAATATCGCGAGGAGCAGAAGCGTTGCGGCAAGACCTTGAGCAAGGGCCCTGCGCCACCACGTCGGTGCGAGGCCGCGTGCCCCGATCGACTGGTTCCGAACGTAGCCGAGCACCGGTGCCCCCGCCTTGTCGAGATCGTGAATTGCAGTCGTGACCGCCGTTGGATCGGCCGAATCAGCCATCACCAGAATCGTTCCGTCCGCATGTGCGCCAAGTTTTTGTGTCGCACTTGACCACAGAATCGGTGGAGCATCGATGAGTATCAGATCGGCGCGCTCAGCAACGGTGTCCATGGCGTTCGCCACGACAACCCCATCGAGACCCTCGGCGTCCGAGAGGAAATCTCCTGACGGAAGCATCGGAAATCGAGTCCCGTCGGCCAGATTCCACATGCGTGTCGCTTCAGCCAATGTCGCTGTCCCAGCTGCAACCTCGGCGAGACCGGGAGAACTCTCTGTGGAAAGAAACCGCCCGAGGCCATTCGGGGAAGGGTCAGCGTCAACAAGCATCGTTCGGCGTCCGGCCATCGTTGCAGCGATCGCGAGGTTGAGCGCGACTGTTGATGCGCCCTGGCCCGGGCCGGGTGAGCTGATGAGCAGGATCTGTCCGGTCGTGTGTCCTTCGATCTCCCGCAGGAGAGCGGTGTATCGATCCATTGCAACAGGGTTGTTGAGCGTGGGGGCGGGTCCGGAGGTGTCCACCGGGATGGAACTGAGCAGCGAGATCGCTTCGATCGATGTTTCCAGACTTGGTCCTGCCGTCAGGCGCGAGACGAGCCACCACACAAAGGCGGCAACGGAACCGGCGGCCACGGCGCTTGCGATGACTCCGACATTCGTGTCCCATGCGGTCATGCCGAGCAGGAACACAGTGATGGCTGCGATTGGCGACAACAGGTTGGCCGGGGTGAAGACGCGCATATGCGAGTCCAGCCTTGATTCGTTGGATTGGGCGCCGATCACAGAACCCCCTCGGCACAAGGCGCGGATGCTACCGCGACATGGTACGTGCTCTGTGACATACGTTACCCTGGTTCAGTTCGAGGACGGGCACGGATCTGGTGAGTAGATACCCTCCACAGTGCCCTGTGCCTCGGTACTTGTCACGGGCCCCCAAAGCAATAGCTCGCCGCCATCGAGCAGTCTGAAGTGGTCCTTGCCGTCGATGACCTCGAATGAGACCGTGTAGGAGCCGTACGTGCTCTGGAGCGCCTCAACAGTGTCACCGAGCCGAATGCCTGACAGAGTCTCCAACTCGGGTTCCGGTGTGCCTTGACCGGCGGTCTCGAACCGGTATGCGATGAAGGTCGCGCCGTCGGCGTAACCGTCGAAGATTGCCCTGAAATCGCCCCATTCGATCCAATACCACTCGTTGGAGGAGCAAAGCTCGGAGTCGAGACCTGCGATGTCCGCTTCTCCGAGAGCGGCGACCAGTGCTCCGGCAGTCTCCCCTATGGGAGATCCGAGGGTGATCGGGCCGATGCCCGAGGCCTTCAGCACGAGTTCGGATGCCGGGATCGGATCGCCGACTGTCTCCCATTCGTTCGCCAGCGGATACGCAACGGTGGTTGTGGTCGTACTCGTCGTTGATGTGGGAGGCAGGGTTGTCGTTGATTGCTGGGTTGTCGGCGCCACGGTTGTCGGCGCCACGGTTGTCGTCGTGTCCGCCGCCGCGATGGGGTCGCTCGATCCCGTGCCACCCCGATTGACGAACACGAGTATCCACAGTGCAACCACGGCGACCAGCAGGACAAACGGTATGAGCCACTTCGCCTTGCTCGATGTGGGTTCCGGTGGAAGCGTCCAGTCATCGAAATCGAACTCTCCCGTATCATCGCCGCCTTGTGCTTGTGGATGAGTGTCCTCTGCCGCGCCCCGGGTTGTGGCTGCCAAGCCAGCAGATGCCGCAGCAGACGCTTGGACCTTCGAGGGAGTCACGTCGCTTACGCTGACGTCGATCCACGGATTCGCGCAGTTGGGACACAGGGTTTCGTCTGCGGGGCGACGTGTTCCACAGTGGACGCACACAGGAAGGTTCGAGGAGGTGTTGGTCATGGTCCTGAGGATACGAACGAGGTCCGATTACAACGTGCCTTTGCCGCCGAAAGGCGTCAGCTCAACTTGGCGCAAGGTCTGACGCTTGCCTCAATCGTCGCGGCCGAGAGCTCGATGAGCATCGCATCCTTGGCCTTTGCCACGGTTCGTGAAGGGCGCAAAGATCGAATTCGGGACAGGGAATCCCTCTCTGGACGCATCCCTGATCGTTGATGCTGTCCTCTATGACCTCGATCACCTCGAGGACGGAGACTTCCTTCAGCGATGCGAGCAGACGATATCCACCCCGAGGACCCGGTGTTGATGACACCCAGCCTGCCTTGACCAGGGGTGAGATCACCTGGGGGAGGTAGTGAGTCGTGATACCGAGCTTCTCAGCAAGCGACTTGCCAGCGATGGTCTCGCCTTCAGCATCACCGATGCAGCGCATGGCTTTGAGAGCCAGGTCTGATTTCTTCGTCATCTCAAGACGCATGACGGTTCCTTAGTTCGGTAGGGGGCAATATAGGGACTGTGGGCAGTGAAGGCGACGCATTCGCATGATCGATGTGGATACAGATGGGGATTCCCAATCGGGAGTCCCCATCTGTATGGAGCATTCTTCTAATTCTGTGCCTGTAAGTACGCTGCCACGTCGAGAAGATCTTGGGCATCGAGAGACGGGTTTCCTCCCTTTGGCGGCATGTCAACGCCCGACGTGCTGGCCGGATCGCTTGTCGGACGACCCTGAGTGATGAATGCAGCGAGATCCTTCTCGGACTGTGAGCTCACGAAATCGCTCGGGGCCAGGGGACGGCCTAGTCCGTCGATACCCGCGAGGTCAACACCGTGACAAGCAGTACAGGTGGCCTTGTAGATGTCGGCGCCCGCTACTGCGTCGCCCGCCCCGCCCGATGGCGGCGCTACCGTAGCGTTCCCGCCACCGTCACTGCTCCCGCCACCGCAGGCGGCGAGAGTGAGAGCAAGCACGGAGACGAGGATGATCAGTCTCTTGGTCTTCATTCGTTGGTTTCCTTTATCCTTCGTGATCATGATCTGTTGATTCGCTGTTCGTGCCCATGTCCATGTGGTGGCTACCGACAAGTCCGTCGCGCTCGGGCATCGCGAACACGGCGTTCCACCGGATCACCTCTCCGCCCACTTCCGATGCGAACGCTGCTGCTCCCTCCGCGTGAGTGAAAGCGACAATACTGTGTCCCATCGGGGTGGAAACCGATAGCGTAGCGACGAAGTACGCATTCGAGACATCAACTCTTTCCGCGGTTTTGAAGTCGTGTACCCATGTGTGTTCCGGATCGATCGGATCGCCCGTTGCGCGCTGGTGGAGTAGGAGTCCGCCGAGGTCGTCGAAGATCTTCTCTGTTCCGTCAGTGAGTGTGTACGCGGCGGCGAACTTCTCTTCGTTGATGATCATGCCGCATTGGAGACATATGTCCCTGCCGTAGGTGATGTCCGGTGGACCTTGGGCGTCGGCGGCGCCAGCGCAGGCTCCGAGGGTCAATGCCAACAGTCCGATGAATACGAGAGCGATTCTCATAGGTCTCCCACCTTGTTGAATCGCCACCAAGCGAGAAGTGTGGGAATGACCGCCCATGAGGCCATCACGAGAAAGAGCACCAAGCCGAGGCTCCCACCGAATGTGTCCACGGCATACCGACCCGCGGGCCCGAGAACGTCGAGCGACCCGGAGAAGGCAGTCAGGGAAGCGAGGCGGAAAGCTTCCGTCGGGTTCATGACAGCGGTCAGGAGCAGACTCCACGTGGGCAGGCCCGTGGCAACCGAGGTACCCATGACGCCGAGATCACCGATGAATGCAAAACCGAGCCAAGCAAAGATAGCTGTACCGAGAGCGGCACTTCCACGACTCGTGAACGTGGAGATGAGCATGCCGATGCCAAGCATCGAAACCGCAAGGAGCCACGACAGTATCGCGATTCGCACGAAGCTTCCCGAGCTTGCTCCACCACCTTGGGCAACGGTGATGATGCCGGCAACGCCGAATCCTCCGAACACCGTGGCTGCCAGTGAAGCTGCCAGGCCGAGATAGGTTCCCCAGAAGGCTTCGGTGCGTGAGATCGGATGACTCATGAGGAATCGGAGCGCACCGTTCTCCTTCTGGCCTGCGATGGAGTAGGCACCGAGCGTGAGCCCCATGAGGGGCACGATGATCTGGGCGAGTGCGACCAGGGAGGCTGCTGTGCGTCCGAAGCTTCCGTATCCGGCGACCTGGGATCCGGGGAGGGCGACCGCTGCCATGAAGCTTGCCAGGCCGACAAAGGCAACGGTCCACAGCCAGAACCATCTGCTGTGGACCGCATCGTGAATCTCCTTGCGTGCGATCGTTCCAATGGTGCTGAGGTCTGGTCGCTCAGCGATGTCGATAGTCGCAGCAGACGTCATCGCCACACCTCCAGATCCTTGATCTCGATGTCAGCGTGTTGGAGTGCTGCGACCGCATCACCCTTCCCCTGCGCCGATACTTCGACGAGAACACCTCTCGAATTCAGTTTGGCCCTGAACCCTTGATCCTTGAGCACTGTGAGTGCTCTGTCCGCCGATCCGTTGGTGAGGATCAGGTGAAGCCATGCTCGGAGTCCGAGCTTCTCAGCAAGATCGGTTGGCTCGCAGATGACGTTGATCTTGCCGTCCTCCATCGCAACGACTCTGTCGACGAGCATGCCGACCTCCTCGATGTGGTGGGAGGTCACAAGGAGCGTCCGTCCCTGATGTCTGAGGTCCTCGAGCAGCTCGATGGCAGCATCGCGGGCCTTCGCATCCAGGTTCGAAGTGGGCTCATCGAGAAGGAGAATCGGAGGATCCGGGAGCAATGCGGTCGCTATGCCGAGGCGCTGTTTCAACCCACCGGAGAGTTCGCGAACCCGTTTGGCCAGATGGTCGGTGAGATCCACCGTCTCACAGACCTCGTCCACACGATCCGGGCCGATCCTCCTCAGCGACGCCGAATAGTCCAAGAGATCGTCAACCGTCATCTCGTCGTAGAACGACAGTTCCTGCGGTACATAACCCATTCTCGCTCGCACGGCCTTGCCTCGACGCTGCGCATCGAGTCCGTCGACCGTGATCGTGCCATCGAATCTCACCAGCCCGAGAATGCACCGCACCACGGTTGTCTTTCCTGCACCATTTGGACCCCACAGCGCAACAGACTCACCGGCTGCGATGTCCAGGGTGAAGTCCTTCACCACTTCGGTCTGGCCGTAGCGCTTCGTCAGATGTTGGATCTCGATCATGCGAGCGTCCCTCCCTTTGAACTGTGGCGGCGCCGCGAGGGGAGGAGAGCCACTGCGGCACCGCCAACAAGCATGAGAAGTGATGCGACGAGTAGGCCGTGGCTCGACCCTCGGCTGAGACTGTGCACGGGAGCCAGTTCCGGGCGCTTCACGAGGGGGTGTTCGTCCTCCATGATCGGCTCTGGTCTCAGAACGGGGAACATCTGAGCCGCCAGATCGATCGCCTTCGAGGCTGGCGTCTCGTCGAAGAAGGCGAGGTCCGGATATTTGTCCGTGAGCGTGTTGTACAGGTCGTCGACGCGATAGCTCACGTCACCGATTCCGTCGCCGTCCGCGTCGTAACCCGCGAAGTCGCTCCAGAAGTTTCCGCGGCCATCCACGGACCACGCGTTGCCACCGAAATTCCCCGATGCGGTGATCCCGACCTGTTCGAAGTTGTCGATGAACGTGTTGCCTGAGAGGTTGTTGCGTTTCACCGAAGGGAGGAACAGCACTCCAACGCGGTTGTACGCGAGCAGATTGCCCATGATCCGACCCTCTGACTCGACGGACGACGGGCTGTTGTCCAGATAGATGCCGACGCGATTCGAGACGAGCCGGTTTCCTTCAACAGTGAAGTCATCCATGTCCTTGAGTCCAAGTCCGTACCCGCTTGGCCCTGAATTGCCTGCCATGACATTGTTGGCAATCGTAACGTCGAGGCTGTACATCATGAACAGGCCGACGGAGTTCGCACTGAGGTTATTGCCCTCGATGGTCGCTCGGTCTGAGTACATGAAGTGGAGTCCGTAGCGTCCATTGGAGATCTCGTTGTTGCGAACAACGACATCGTCGGTGAACCAGAACACTGTGTCACGTCCGCCCTCGATGGTGTTGCCCTCGACGACCGATCCTGCGCTCTCCCAGAGTCTGATGCCATCTCCCCGATTGGCGATGAAGACGTCCTTTGCACCCACGATGTTGTTCGAGATCACGGAATCCGGCGCGGTGCGAAGGAACATGCCGAACAGCACGTCTTCGAGGCGGTTGTTCCTGATCGTCACCCTTGGAGCCAGAACCGAGATGCCACTGTCCTCCCTGTCGAGGGAAGCGCCGCTGTTGGCGATGATGAGTCCCTCGACGGTGACATCGGGTGCAATTATCTCGATGATCGTGCCCTCTCCCCGACCGTCGATGACCGGCCGGTCGTGACCCGTGATGGTCAGGGGTTTGTCGATCGTTACGCCGCCTGCATACGTGCCCGGTCCAAGGTCGATGATCGAACCCGGCTCGGCGTTGTCGATGATGGACTGGAGATCGATTGGCACCTCCTGTGCCGCAGAGACGATGGGGGCCGCGACGATTGTCATGGCGATGATGAGCAGGACAGCGAGTCTGGTCATCAGCCGATTTCTTCTCGTGCTTCGATGAGCGGCTTGTAGGCCCTGCGGTGGTAATAGAGGCCTGTCGCGACCAGGCCACTCGCAATGAACGAGAGAATCAAGCCGTAGCCAGGAAGCGCGAGCGTGTCGAACTGGGCGATCTCTGCCGGTCCGAAAATGGGCGGGGTGAACTCGCCAACGGCTTTGGCGAGAGGTGCTGCAGGATCGAGATGGTGTCCGAAGTCCCACAGCCAGTACTGCAGGTCGACGAGGAAGATGATGGGGAAGAGGAGTGCCGGAGTGACGAGCAGCAGTACCCAGCGCGAGTGGATGAGGAGGGACGCCACAAGAAGCCCTGCGAGCATGATGACCGCGGCTATCGCGATCGATCGTTCAAAGGTCGCAGCGTCCTGGAGGAGCCCAACCCCACATAGTGGTTGAGCCCCTCCAGTTCGCCGACGTCTCCTGTGAGACGATTGACATAGGATGTGACCGTCAGCCCTTTCGGAAACTGGGGAGCACTGAGTTTGAGAACCCAGTACGGGAGTAGGAGCGACACGATCAGCAGCATCGCTGCAGCACCGAACAGCCGTGCAGGCAGTCGGTAACGCTCCGCGTTCTTCTCCATCTCCTCCCGCGAGACGCGGGGCCCCAGAATCCGATCGATGACTGACATGGTCCTCTTCCTACTCGGTCGGTTCTATCAGGAAGTAACCGGCCATCTCGAGATGGAGCGCCGAGCAGAACTCGGTGCAATAGAACGGGAAGACCCCATCCATGGTCGCATCGAACTCGACCGTCGCCGTTTCGCCCGGCTCGAGACTCAGGTTGATGTTGTAACCCGGCACCGCAAATCCATGCGTCGCGTCGATCGACGTGTCGATGTTCGTTATGTGCCAGATGACATGGTCACCCTGCTTGATGTTGACTTGGTCAGGTGTGAAGTGGCTGCGAATCGCAGTCATCCATATCTCGACCTTGTTGCCGTTGCGCTCGATCCGTTCGTTTCCTGCGACTGGCGCGTTCGGATCGACGGACATCGTCCCTGGATCCCACCCGATCTCCGGGTAGACCTCGAAGACGTTGAGCTTGTCAGCCTTGATGATCTGGGCGTAATGCGGTTCACCCATGCCAAGAGGCATGTCGTAGAGCACCTGCATGCCACCGGTTTCAGGATTCGCGTCGTTCGGCTGGCTGATGTCGACCAGCTGGAGGTTCTGCGGAAGCAGTGGTCCAGGCGGGAAGAAGCGGTCGATGGACCACTTGTTCAGGGCTACGAGGTAGCCGCCATCAGGGCTCACTGTGTCGCCTTCTGCAGTGACCAGGTGTCCAACGTTGTACTGGACAGGCAGGGTGCCTTCGAGTTTCCAACCATCATCACCGCGATAGTTCTCGCCACCGAGGCTCCACTTCGCGACTGTGCTATCGAGGAAGATGCTCGTGTAGGCATAGCCGTCGGCATCGAACTCCGTGTGGAGCGGTCCGAGGCCCACCTCAACCTGAGCTTCGACGATCGAGTCGAAGTCCAGAACCGGAACTCCGTATGGGTCAAGCACCCAGTTCTCCTCGTCGATTGCCTTCATCAACTTGTCGAACGAGTAAACCGTCACATGCGGATCGAGTTTCCCCGACACCACGATGAAGTCGCCCTTGGGAGTCACGTCAGAGCCGTGCGGGCTCTTCGGCTCCGGAGCGAAGTACAGCAAACCCTCGTCGATGCTTGTCTGGAGACCGATGACCGGGAACCCGTTCACGTCGAACGTATTGCCCGCCTGTGCGATCTCTACGGCCTTGTCAAGGTTGATGACGTGCAGGTAGTCGCGGTCGCGTGCTGAGGCTCCAGCCTCGAAATGCTCTCCGGACCCATCCTCACCGGCACCTGTGGCGAGTTCTGTGTTGAAGGAACCGCAGAAGACCCAGCCCTCTGAAACGAGTTTGCCTGCGTCACAGAGATCCTGCCAGTACGGTGGCAGTTCCATGGCGAAGGACTGATCGTCGAGGATTCGGCCGCTGTCGCGATCGAACTTCCAGAAGGTCACCATGCCCTTGTATTCGGATTCATATGTATCGATGGGGGCATATTCCCAGCCATGGGGCGTGGCGTACTGCCCACCCTGGATCACCCAGTCCGTGTTCGGCGTCACTTTTGTTCCACCGTGGTCAACGATCGCGATCGGGTTCTTGACGATCTGTTTGACCTCGAAGTCCCTCAGATCGATGACCGCGACCCGCGCGTTGGCCTTGTCGTTGATGAAGACATACTGACCGTCGTATTCACCTTCGGTCTCCGAGATAGCCGGGTGATGCGTGTCCGCCCATCTGACTTCCCTACCGTCGATGTTGCCCGCTGCGAGGATCTCCTCTGTGCCGACGTTTCCAAAGCCCCATCCCTGCCAAGGTTCCGGCGTGAACACGGCGACTTCCTTCAGGATCCGCATCGACGGAACGCCGATCACGAACATCTGGCCGGACTGGCCACCGGAGGCGATCATGATGTATGGATCATGTTCGCCCGACGGCAGATAGGTCATGCCTGCTGCCAACAACTGATCATCGCTGAGCGGTTGAAGTCCCGATGCTTCTCTTCTCGTATTGATGTCGTCGGTCGACGACGAACCCGATGTGCCACCTGTCGTACAGGCCTGCAGCACCAATGCAAAGACAGCGATCGCCGCGACCGCTATCAGAATGGATCGGTGACGCCACCACGGCGTGCCGGATCTTCGACTCATTGTTATTCTCCCTCTCTACGGCTGGAACCCGAGAGCCTCTGCGAGGTTCGCGGTGGCCAGCTCTTCCAAAAGGGCCTCACGTGCCCGAGTCCATGGTTCATGCAGAGCGCATGGTTCCTGGATCGGGCGCATGAGGTCCCCGTGCATACATCTGTCCTTGTCAATAGCCCCTTCGACGGATTCGACGAGATCAAGGACGCTGTGGTCTGAAATATCAAGCGAGAGCCTGTACCCACCTCTTGGTCCAGTGGCTGAGCGCACCCACCCCGCTCGCGACAGAGGAGCCATGACGGTTGCGAGGTAGTGAGGAGAGATGGACAAGGCCTTCGCGATATCGGGCCCATTTGCGAACCCCTCTGACGTCCGGGAGATCACGCCAAGAGCGCGCAATGCCAGTTCCGACTTTCGCGTGAATTCGAGGTGCATGCGAGTTCCTTAGTGTCCTAGTTCCTGACTATGAGACTATGGAATATTAGCGAACCGAAGACCTAGTGCAAATCGAGGAACGTGGAAGGCTGATTCAGGATGGAGGTGGACGACATGACCGTTCTGTCCGTGTCTCAATGAGATACGTCTAATTGCTGGCCGCGACCATTTCGGCGAGGTTGCTGTCGTCGAGCACGCCGAGTAGTGCTCTGCGGGCACGAATCCAGGGACTGTGAAGTGCGCAGTGATAATCAGAGTGGTGCTTCGGTCCGAGATGGAGACAGCGCGAGTCATCGATTTCACCTTCGACAGCCACGATGAGATCAAGGAGAGATACGTCCATCAGATCGGAATCGATGGTGTACCCGCCCTTCGGGCCGGACGTGGATGCGACCCACCCCGCACGTGTGAGGGGTGCCATCACATGAGGAAGGTACTGCGTCGTGATCTCGAGCTTCTCAGCGAGAACGGTCCCTGTGACCCTCTTGCCATGCGACACATGGATGCACTCAAGTGCCTTGAACGCGAGGTCGGTCTTCTTCGTGAGTTCCAGTCGCATAGCACCGCCAATTCTATTGGTCGCTATTTCCTAATTTGCTGACTACGTAATTATACCTTGTCTTCGTGTTCATGTCAGCCGACCTCTGCTATTTCGCTCTAGTTCCGGATATCGCTGCTAACCCAGCAAGGGTGAGGTACGTGAACCCTGCCGTCAGTCGTGTCGTGCGTGCCGCCCCGGGGCGTCTTCTGAAGAGATCGCCGAGACCTCCGCCGATCAACGCGTAGATGGAATCAGACAGCAGCCCGATGGCCACCAGAGTCATACCGAGAACGAAGGTCTGCATGGACGGGTTCGAGGATGTCGGATCTACGAACTGGGGAAGGAATGCGAGAAAGAAGATGGCGACCTTCGGGTTGAGCACATTCACGAGTACGCCCTGGGTAAAGGTTCGATGCAGTGACTGTGGCCGTGTGTCCGGCTGGAAGAATTCCGTGTCGTGCGCGGCCAACGTCCGGTACCCGATCCAGGCGAGATAGCCGACCCCGAGCCACTTGACCACTGTGTATGCGTATGCAGAGCTTGCAAGTACGATGCTGAGGCCGGCCACCGCCGCGACTACGTGGAAGGTCGACCCGATATTGACACCCACGGCCGACACGAGTCCAGCCGATCTGCCCTGGCTGACGCTGCGCGTGAGGATGTAGATGACAGCAGGCCCAGGTACCACCACGAGCACAAGCGAGGCGAGGGCAACCATCAGAACTGTATTCGCGTCTGGCATCTGCCGATACTAAGTGTGGCGGTAGGCGCAATCTGGCGCGAGGATTCAACGAGACAAGGAGCAGGATGACAGATAGGGCCTCACCAGAGAACCAGGATTGGTACGTACCCGGGACCCTCGTAGCGGTCGTCATCGTTCTGGCGGTGACCATCGGCATCGTCGTCGGCGTGCGTGGCCAGGGTCACAACGATGAATCTTTCACAGCACAGCTCGCACGGTGGTCGTCGTGTCTTCGGTCCGAAGGGGTGAACGTTCCGCTGGTCGAGCCGCTGCGCGACGGTGGATTTCGGGTGACGGTCGAAGGTTCACTTCTCAGTGACGGACTCGAACCTGATTCGATCGGACGTGCTCTTGACGCCTGTTCGGACGAGGTCCCTGAAAGGATCACGAAGATCGTGTCAGCCATGGACGATCTCTCGTGGCTGTCATTCAGTGCGAGAGACGATCGTGCGTCCAAATTCGGGGAAGAGCGCGGTATCCCATTCGAGACGTTCAAGAAGGACCCGCGCCACAGCGGTCCTGATCTGAACGACATCGCCAAACTGTGCGAGCGCATCGAGAATGGTGAGATCGACAAATCGAGTCTTCATCCCCGACTTCTGAGGTCCTGCAGGCGCTCCAAGTAGCGCGTTCCCGATCGGACTATCTGCGGATAGGTGCAGGAACTCCCTACCTTGAGTCGGTGAAGAAAAAGGGTTCACAAACGTCGGTGACTGTGTGATATTGATGTGCACGCACCGGATGGGTGGATCCGGCTCTTCCAGACGATTTACCGCATGTCCGCCATTGAAGACGACAGTCGATCTGTTGGAGGAAACGGGATGACGACCGGTTCGAAGCCCCGGAAGGCAATCGTTAACAGGGCCGTTCGTGAACGCGAAGAGGCCAAGGAACGAATGGATCGCGACACACTCAGTCGATCTGTCAAGGATCGCGAGCGGTCCAAGCTCACAGACGATCGGGGCCGCCTCACCACTGACCTCGTGAGTCAGTACCTCACCTCGATCGGTGAATTCGAGCTTCTCACTGCTGAGAACGAGGTCGACTATGCCCAGAAGATCGAGGCAGGCCAGGCAGCGGAGGAGCGTCTCGAGGCTGGGGATTTCAAGGCCAAGGGCGAACAGATCCTCCTGAAGCGTCAGGTACGTCGTGGCGCAGAGGCGAAGGATGCGTTCCTCACTGCAAACCTCAGGCTTGTTGTGGCAAATGCCAGACGGTATGCCAATACATCAGGCATCGACTTCCTTGATCTCATCCAGGAGGGGAATCTCGGGTTGATCCGCGCCGTCGAAAAGTTCGATTGGCGTAAGGGATTCAAGTTTTCGACATACGCGACGTGGTGGATTCGCCAGGCGATCACTCGGGCAATCGCCGACAAGTCGAGAACGGTACGGATCCCTGTCCATCTTCACGACACGCTCGCCGCTGTGCGTGCGGCCCAGGCATCCCTCAAGGCCGAGCTTGGTCGGGATCCGAAGCCTGAGGAGATCGCAGAAGAGGCTGGTGTGGAGGTTTCCAAGGTCGAACTGGCCCTTGCAGTTGCCGACACGGTCAGTCTTGAACAGCCGATCGGTGAAGACGGCGCGCAACTGGGTGATTTCATCGAAGATGAGGATGCGGCGGATCCTGTGAAGGTCACGGAGGAGCTCGACGTTGCGAATTCACTCCGCAAATCGATCGAGCGACTGCCGATGCGTGAGGGTCGGATTCTTGCTCTTCGGTACGGTTTCTACGACGGCATTCCCCGGACGCTCGAGGAGATCGGCGAGGAGTTCAACCTCACCCGCGAGCGCATCCGGCAGCTCGAGAAGCTTGCTCTGTGTCGCTTGCGGCATCCCTCCTTTGGCATTCGGGAACAAGACCTGATCTAGGAGCGCATCCGACCAACCGATCGGCCGACATGCTTCGTCGGTTTCGGTTTCGGTTTCGGTTTTCGGACTATCCGGTGCTGGGCGGTTCGGGTAGCGTTACCCGTGGAGGTGGAACATGCGCGTTGCGACACTCGTTGGCGGGGAAGCGGAGATCGTTGGTCCAGAAGCAACTCTGATGGACGTGGCCCAGGCCATGGCCAAACATGAGGTTGGAGCGGTCGCTGTTGTGGACCGAACCGGCCTGGTTGGGATCTGCACGGACCGTGATCTTGCAATGGCCCTCGCCCGAGGATGCGAGCCGCATGAAGCGGTCTCGACGTGCATGACCGAGGCTCCAGATGTTGTCGACCCCGATACGCGTGTCAGCGACGCAGCTGTCTGGATGCTTGAGACCGGATACCGCCACCTCCCTGTGATGTCAGAAGGTGAGCTTCTCGGGATCATCGACGTCAGAGATGTGTTGTGGGCGCTGGTGGATGAGCAGTAGCCGTTCGTTGACCGTCTACTGTTTGCAGCCCACGGCCGATCCGGAGGATCGAGAGTTTGAGAAGTCCGATTTCGATTCTTCTTGCCGCTCTGCTTGGGCTGCTCATCTATCTCGGGAATTTCGCATGGTGGTTCGAGCGAGAGGTCGTGCACCCGGAGAGCTTCGTCGGTTCGACGGCTGTGGCTCTCGGCACTCAAGATGCAAGGGATGCCATGGGTCAGCTGATTGTCGATCGGCTCGTGAGTGGGTATCCGCTCCTGATCGTTGTCGAGTCGAATCTGGTCGGGATGTTCTCGGAGCTCCTGGCCACTCCCGCCCTCGGCGAGGTGGTCACATCCGTTGGAGTCGATGTACACAAGGCGATCGTGACCGGAGATTCGGATGCGATCGTGATCAACCTGGAGGAGTATCGCGATTCGATCCTGACTCCCATAGAGGCCATATCACCACAGCTGGCTGAGCTTGTACCCCAAGACTGGTTCGTGTCCATCGAGGTGCTCGAGGCCGGGGCACTTCCGGACCTCTCCTTGTTCGCCCATTGGGCCGGCACTGCACGTTTCGTTGCGATCGTTGGGGCGGTCATACTCACTGTGCTCCTGCTTTGGTTCGTCGAGCGAAGGGACGTGGGAACAGCGCTTGTCGGCAGTGCGCTCATGTTCGCGGGCTTCGCGTCTGCGTTGCTGGTCCCCGGCGGTAGGTGGCTTGCGATCCGGGACGTCCGTCGACACTCCATCGAGGTTCTCGTGACAAGTACCTACAACGAATTCACGAAGTCCCTCCTGCTGAGCGCCGTCGTGCTCTCTCTCGTCGGCCTCGCGTTCATCGCGTCCGGTACCGCACTGTGGACAGCCATCGAAGACGACAAATCGGCGCTACCGGTGGCGGATTGACGACGGTTGTACGGGTGTCATTCGATCCGAAGGCGTCTCGACATCTCCCCGACAGCGACGTCGACATCCCGCACGACTGTCACCAGATCGGGCGTCGTAGCCAGCGCTGACTCCAGATGTGGAATCAGGCTCATCCACGGCTCGCCCACTGCGATGATCGGTTTCGGCCTCGTATCTGAGAACGGTGCAACGTACGCGAGGTTCCAGGCCACGATCAGCTCCGCAGCAGTACCGAGGCTGCCCCACAGTGCGATCGATCCATCGGTGTCGTCGGCGAGCAGACCGATTCTTTCAACGAGTGAATCTGCCTGTGTCTCTGTTGTGAGATGGCTGTTTGCATTGGCTCGACCGGGGAAGACCGAAGGCGCCGTAACGCCGACGACGTGACCACCAGCCTCTTTCGCGCCGAGGCTGACGGCCTCCATTGCTCCCGAGTAGCCTCCGGTAGCGACCGCGAATCCCGCCTGTGCCAGCAGATGTCCACACCGGATCGCTTCCTCGTAGTGATCGTCGCCCTCGACCGATCGAGATGCACCGAACACTGCAATTGTGAATCCCATGGCTGGTGAGGGTAAACCGGGTCGTGCGCGTTCGCATTCGGCGGCGCTGCTCGACACTCCCCCAGGGTTACCGTTGTGGGATGATCCCGCCCCAAGCATCCAAAAAGCCACATTCCCGCGCACTTCACGGAGGCACGGTCGAGGACCCGTGGTTCTGGCTGAGGGACAGGTCGAATGGGGAGGTTCTGTCACACCTGGAGGCCGAGAACACATACGCAGCAGCGGTCTTGGAACCAACTTCAGATCTTCAGGAGAAGATCTTCGCTGAGATCAAGGACCGGACACTAGAGACCGACTTGGCTGTTCCCGCCCAGAAGGGCGAGTACTGGTATGCCACCCGAACTGAGGAGGGCAGATCGTACGGGATCAGAGTGCGCATGCACGGCGGTCCCGATGGTGTCGCCGAACTCGTGCTCGATGAGAACGCCGAGGCTGATGGAGAGGAATACTTCCGCCTCGGCAACTTCTCCGTGAGCGCCGATCACCGCCTCGTTGCCTACTCGGTAGATACGACGGGCGCAGAGAGCTACACGACCCGAATCCGGGAGGTCGCGACTCAACATGACCTTTCGGACGTCCTGATGGAATGTCGGTACGGGTTGGAATGGTCGAACGACGGGGCGTACCTCTTCTACACCGTTGCGGACGAGGCGTTGAGGCCCTATCAGATCTGGCGACATGCGATCGGAACAGACCAGACGGACGACGTCCTCGTGATCCAGGAGGACGACGATCGTTACTTCCTTGGACTCGACAAGACTCGCTCTGGCGCATTCATCGTGATCACCGCAGACTCGGCTGTTACCGAGTCTGCGTGGGTTATTCCGGCTGACGATGCCACGGCCGAGCCGAGAGAAGTGCTTCAGCGTGTTGAGGGCGTCGAGTACTCGATCGATCATCGTGGCGATGTCTTTTGGGTTGTCATCAACGATGATGGTGCGGACGGCAGACTTGTGACCATTCCGGTTCTCGGTGGCACTCTCGCCGAACTGGTTCCTCACGAACCCGGTCGGAAGCTCGCCGCGCCGATGTGTTTCGCTGATCATGTGCTCGTTTGGGGGAGAGCCAATGGACTCCCAGCCGTATTCACCCACGGTAGCGAGGGGCTGACGCCCTTCGAGTTCGATGAACCGGTGTACGAAATCGCGCCGGATGCGAATGACGAATTCAACGTCTCAAAGGTTCGATACGCGTACGAGTCCTTTGTCACGCCGCGCAGCGTCTACGACCATGATCTCGACTCAGGAGAACGTACGCTCCTCAAGCGGATGCCTGTTCTCGGCGACTTCGATGCGGGGAGCTATGTTCAGGAGCGCCACTGGGTGACGGCACGTGACGGTGCGACGATTCCCGTCAGTCTCGTGCGATCCGTCGACATGCCGACCGATGGCTCGGGCGCGCTGTTGTTGTACGCATACGGGGCATACGAGATCTCCATGCCTGTCCGGTTCTCAATCGCCCGTCTCAGCCTGCTCGATCGAGGAGTCGGGTACGCGATCGCACACGTTCGCGGCGGGGGAGAGATGGGTAAGGCCTGGTACGAGAGTGGAAAGTTGGCGAACAAGGCCAACACGTTCTCTGATCTTGTCGACGTCGCGGATCATCTCTGGGCCGCGGGGATCTGTTCCAAGGATCGAATCGCAGCACGCGGGGCATCGGCTGGGGGGCTCACCATCGGAGCCGCGTTGAACCTTGCACCCTCGGCATTCACCGCCGTGGTTGCTGAGGTGCCTTTCGTCGACGTCGTGAACACGATGCTCGATCCCGACCTGCCGTTGACCGTTGTTGAATGGGAGGAGTGGGGAAACCCCCAGATAGCACTGGAGTATGGGTGGATCAGCGCCTATGCGCCATATGAGAACGTTGGACGTGTCGACCATCCACCGATATTGGTGACGGCTGGCCTCAACGATCCAAGGGTGTCGTATTGGGAGCCAGCCAAGTGGGTGCAGCTCGTACGTGAGCGGTCCACTTCAGACTCCGAGGTGTTGCTCAAGACAGAGATGACGGCCGGTCACTTCGCAAGGTCGGGCAGGTACGACCTATGGCGCGATGAGGCCTTGATCCTGGCCTTCGTTCTGACCCGGTTGGGAGCGGCGTAACCGGAGTCCGAACCGCTCGGCTGTCGCCTCGCTTCAGAAGTCCGGATGGACGTCCTCTTCATTGGATTCCGGTTTCCGGTTTTCGGTCTTTTCGACGTCTGATTTCAGTCAGTCGTCCTCCATTTTCGGCTGTGTGCATTCCAGTGTCACATCGTCATCCGTCGCGTCCTGGGAATCGATCCCGGTTGTGACGACAAAACGCAAGTGCGCACGATCGATACATGATTCGACGACGTCCCCACTGTCGCTCCAGATCTTGAGCAGCACGCCATGTGGAATGTCCGGTGCGCCTTCGATGCTCGTCAGGTCGAGGGCTCGTACCTCAGATTCGACGAGTTCGAAGATGTCGAAAGTACCGACGTCTTCCTTTTCAGTTTCCAGATCTGCGATCGCCCGCTTCTTTGTCTTCGACGACTGGCGTGATAGCACGACAGCAACGACCAAGAAGGCAACGACTCCAGCCACGATTGCCATGGTCATCTTCTTCGCTCCGTTCGTCCGTAGGTATCCATGTATCTTTTGATGTCGTTCTCTCACACGTAGGAGCCGACATCGACCTCGATCACCTCGAGTACGTCATCGCCAGCGTTCTCGAGGCGATGTATCTCACGGGGTGCAATGTACACGGACTCCTTGGCCTGGACGAGTTTGCTGATCTCCCCAGTCGTGATTCGCGCGACGCCCTTGATGATGAGCCAGGTCTCTGACCGATGGCGGTGCGACGTGAGCGAAGTTGTGCCGCCGGGGTCGAGCCACATGTACAACATTCGATATCCCGGCCCGGAATCGATCGTTGCGAAGCGTCCCCATGGACGGCGCACGGTGCCATCGGTCTCTGCCTCGGGCCTGTGGTCCTTCATGAGTGCGTCGACGATGGTCTTGACATCCTGGGCTGCGTCCCTGTGGGCGATCAGAACAGCGTCGGATGTATCGACAACGATCATGTCCTCGATTCCGACCGTCGCGACGAGACGACCCGATGTCCGCACATAGCTGTTCGAGGTGTCGACGGAGATTACATCCCCGAGAAGAACATTTCCGTCGACATCCTTGTCGGCGATGTCCCAGAGGGATGCCCATGAACCGATGTCACTCCATCCGGGATCGGTTGGTACCACGGCAGCCATCGATGTTTGTTCCATGACGGCATAGTCGATCGAATCTGAGCGGCAGTTGGTGAACGACTCTGTGTGGAGATGGAGCTTGTTCTCCTCCGATGTCGCTCCTTGGTGCGCTGCCGCGCTGCATGCGGCAATGTCTGGAGCGTGAACTTCGAGCTCTTCGAGGTAGGTCGATGCCCTGATGAGAAACATCCCTGAGTTCCAGAGGTATTCACCTGATTCGACGTACCTCGACGCCGTCTCAGGGTCAGGTTTCTCTTTGAATTCTGTGACGTGGTTGACGTCTGACGTGATGTCAGAGCCGACTTTGATATAGCCATAACCTGTCTCGGGACTCGATGGTGGTATTCCGAATGTCACCAGATACCCAGCGGTTGCAGCTTCGGCGGCGAACCCGACTGCGTCGCGAAAGGCCGAATCGTCTGTGATCGTATGATCTGCCGGAAGGATGAGCAGGAGCGGATCGCCTTGGGCCATCGCCTCATGAGCCGCGACAGCCACTGCGGGTGCCGTGTTGCGGCCTACGGGCTCGAGGATGAGGAGCGCATCTGGATATCCCGAAGCGATCATCTCACGGGTTATCGCATCTGCGTGATCCTCGTTCGTGACGATGATCGGAGGCGCGGCGGTGTCGAGCGCTGAGACCCTGTCGATCGTTGCGCGCATCATGGAGCGATCATCGACAAGGGGGAGGAGTTGTTTGGGATGCATCACGCGCGATGCTGGCCAGAGCCTCTTCCCGCTCCCGCCTGACAGCACTACCGGCACGATGGTGTGATTTATTGCAGTCACGGTGCCGAAATGTATCGAATCTCCGTGTGGAGGTAAAGCACTGCTCCTACTCGGTCAGGTGTGGGATGTTCAGAATCTCGTCGCGCGCCTCAGGAGTACCGAAGACCGTGAGGCGATCGCCGATCCTGATCATCGTGTCCCCATGTGGAACCAGGACCGATGTTCCCCTCTGCACCGAGACGAGAACGAGGTCCTCAGGCCACGGAATGTGCGCGACATCCCTGTTTGCGAGCGCTGACTCTTCGTCGATCTTCATGTCGAAGAAGTCGGCGCCCGGCTGGGATCGGATCCTTGTCCGCTCGCGATACAGCTCCTTTCCCTTCGACATGGAGAGAGCCTCCTCATAGGCGCGCACCACTGAAACACGCCTGAACATGCCGACGACTCGGCGCGGGTCATCCGTGGCTACGACTGGCAACCTGCCAACGCCGAGGGATGCCATGCGTGCGAGACCACTGGCGACCGGAGCGTCCGAAGTGACCGTGATCACATCCCTGGTCATGGCGTCTGCGACGGTGGCCGTCATCGATGGTCCGCCTGCGCCGGACACGTCTGACAATGTGATCATGCCGACGAGCCGATCCTGGTCATCGAAGACCGGTGCGCCGTGGTGTGTGGTGACATCGAAGTACTCTGCGGCTTCGGCGAGCGTGTTCCATGGGTGAAGACCTCCACCGTGTGGCACCATGACTGTCTCAACTTGCACCGTATCGAGGAGATCGATGTCTTCTGACGTTGGGAGCCGTATGCCTTGACGCAGCAGCTTGGCCGAGTAGGCGGACTCCGGGTGTAGACGATCACTGAGGTAGGTCGCAAGGCCCGCCGCGAGCATCAGGGGAAGCACCAATTCGTAATTGCCGGTCAACTCGAACACGAGTATGACCGATGTCAGCGGCGCTCTTGCGGTCGTTGCGAGCACGGCAGCCATCCCAACGACCGTGAATGCTCCCACATCGATTGAACCGAGGTTCCCGAACGTCTGGACGACGATCGCGAATGCCGCGCCGAGCGAACCGCCGATGACGAGGCTTGCCATGAACTCGCCTGCCGAGCCGCCACCCTCTCTCGTCATCACCGAGGTCACGATCTTGGCAAGAGCGACGAATCCGAGAGACCACCACACATAGGAGCCGGCGTCGTTGAGCTCGAGCAGACCGTTGAGGAACCCGAGGCCCGTACCGAGGGAATCAGGCCAGATGATCCCCAACAACGCGACGATGGAGCCATAGATCAACGGCTTGCCCCATCTTGGGATGCGATTCGGGAGTCGCCACGTGGCTGCTCTGTCCTCGAACTTGAGGTAGACGATGCCGATGCCCACGGCGAGAAGGGCGAGGATGGCGTACAGGATCAGATGCCTTGAATCTTCGAGTTTGTGTGGAGGTGATGTCAGGATCAGATCTTGACCGATGAGGATGTCCGCTGTGACGGCAGCTCCGACAGAAGCGATGACGACGGCGTTGAGGTGTCGAATTGCGAAAGAGCCGAGTATGACCTCCATAGCGAACAACATGCCTGCGATGGGTGCATTGAACGATGCGCCGATGGCCGCACCCGCACCGGCTGCGACCAGGCTTCGAATGTGATCATGGTCGAAGTTGGTGATCCGGGAGAGCTTCGAGCCGATGATGGCCCCGATGTAGACGACAGGCCCCTCACGACCTCCTGATCCACCCGTGCCGAGCGTCGCAGCAGTTGCAACGATCTTTGGGATCACTTGTTTCGTTGGTAGATAGCCACCGTGGAGACTGAGTCCCGCCATGGTCTCAGAGACCCCACCACCCGAGATCCCTGGTCCGAAGTTCCTGTTCAGAAGCCAAGAGACGAGCATGCCACCCGGAATGAGCGCGAGGACCGCCCATCTGCCCAAACCCGTCGATTGGCTGAATTCGGCAGATCCGGATTCGACGAGGTCGATCAGCAGGGCGAGCGCAGATGTAGCTATGCCGACGAGCACGCCGAGGACGATGGCTGCGATGAGGAAGCCAGCCGTGCTTCGCGAGTCCAATCGATTCTTGACTTTTCCGAGAAGCGATGCCATAGGTGGACGGTAGTGCTGCTATGCGCCCACGCATAGGTTGTGGGAACACCAGGTGGATCCGCTACGTTGAAGGCACATGTTCCTCCGGAAGGCCCCCATTACCACCGCCGAGTCTGCCCCACCAGGGCGTCCACACGGTCAAGAGATCAGCGGCGTACATTTCGTCGATGGTTCACCCATACTGCCCCCTTTCGGCGAGGAGATCGAGGTCGTGTACCTGGCCATGGGTTGCTTCTGGGGAGCCGAGCGGATCTTCTGGGAGCTACCGGGCGTGTACACGACGGCCGTTGGGTACACGGGAGGATTTACCGAGAACGCGTCCTATGAGGACGTGTGCACCGGCCGTACAGGTCACGCCGAGGCCGTGATGGTGGCTTATGATCCTGAAGTCATCCCGCTCGATCGCATGCTCAAGCACTTCTGGGAGGAGCACGATCCGACGCAGGGGGACCGTCAAGGCAACGATATCGGTTCCCAATATCGATCCGCGATCTACTGGGTGACCGAGTCCCAGCGAGACGAGGCACTCCATTCGCGGGACGCCTACGCGATCGCACTCCATGACGGTGGATTCGGTGAAATCACCACGGAGATCGCCGAGGTCGGCGAGTTCTACTACGCCGAGGAGTACCACCAGCAGTACCTGGCCAAGAACCCTGGCGGCTACTGCAACCATGGCTTCTGTCAGATCGAATACACCTCGACGCTGGCTGCCAACGAGTAGCCTGACCCGCAGGTACCGAATGCAAGGAGTGCGAGATGGTGTGGCTGGCAACATTCATGTGGACGGTCATCGCGGCGATCGTCGTTGGCGCATTCGTCGGCACCATCGCAAGACTGATCGTGCCTGGCAAACAGAAAATGACCTTTACTGCGACGATCGTTGTCGGCTTCGTCGGCGCACTGCTTGGTGGTCTTCTGGCCGAGGCCATCGGCGTGGCAGACACTGATGGAATCGACTGGATCAAGCTCGCCATCCAGGTCGGTCTGGCAACGGTTGGCGTCGCCTTTTACTCAGGTTGGATCTTCAAGAGGTAGCAAGCGATCAGCTATCGGTCGTCGGCCACACGCAGGGCGCTCTCACAGCTCGTACACGGCGATGTGTGGCTCGGTCAGGCTGCCGATGAACAGCCTGCCATCGTGCACGCGGGCAGAGGTGGTTATCGCAACGGTTCCCGTCGAGTCCTGCAGGTTGTGGACCAGATGGCCGTCTGTGTCATATCCCAGAACGATGGCGTGGCGGAGAGGTTTCGGTTTCAATGCATCCGGCATCGCATACGACAGTCGCCGGAGCCACGGTCTCGGAAGCATGAGGTCGATGATTCGCTGGCGGGGTGAAGCCATTGGCACCCACAGGATGCCGTCGCTGAAGGTGAGGTTGTCTGGGAAGCCGGCGAGGTTGTCGAGGAACAGCTCCGTTTGGCCTGCGTTGTCTCCGGTCAGCCAGTGGCGATGGACCCTGTAGGTACCTGTCTCAGCAATGAACAGCGATTCCTGTCGGTCATCGAGAGCAAGACCGTTTGCGAAGTGAAGACCGTCGGCGAGCATCGACAGCGACCCGTCGGGAGCGAGGGCGAAAACCCTACCGGTCGCCTGTCCTTCGAGGAGATCATTGACGTATGAATGGATCGTCCAACGAGTCGAAGTATCAGAGAAGTAGATCGTTCCGTCATTCGCGACGGTGGCGTTGTTGGTGAAGTCGAAATCCGTTCCATCGAAGCCTCTGGCGAGCGTCGAGGTCTCACCGCTCACTGTCACGCGCTGCAGACCGAGGTCCGCGTTGCAGACGACCATCACACCATCGTCGAGCCATTCGATTCCGAGTGGGCGACCGCCCACGTTCGCGATCTCCTCCACGTGGCCCGAGCCATTGGTTCGCACGATTCGGCCATCCTCCAGACCGCAGATCGCAGAGCCTGCGCCATCGACGATGACATCCTCTGGACCGACACCCGCTGTGGTCCAGATCTGGGACGATGCCAGGACATCGTTCTTCTCCAAGTCGTCCGCGAGCGGTGGAGCCGGGAGTGGCTGCCATGCCTGGGGTGTAAAAGTCGCCATATAGACACTCTAGAAGACATGTACTGCGTCGAAGGGCCGGCATGAGATACCCGACTCTGGCCGTCTCACGACCTACCGTGTGAGGGTGAGAGGAGGAACATTGGGTGATCGAGATCGTCCGCGGCTTTTTGAACATGAAGGAAGGTACCTTGATCGTTTTGGTCTTGTACTCGCCCTCTCGGCGTTCTCGATCTCTGTGCTTTCGCTGGTTGACATGGATGACCCCCGTGAGAGCCTTCGCTCGGAGATCGGGTGGCTCATCGTGTCGTTCACCGTTGGTATCTCGCTCCTGGTTGCTCTGCGGGCATCAGGGGTCGCCAGGCGGTGGCAGCGTGTTGCTGACGTTGTCATAGGCCTCACCCTCGCCTCGGCGGTCGTGTTTTCGGTGCTGTCGAGATTCATTGGCCTGGCGGACCGACTCGCGATAGGTCGTCCGAGCCTGATATGGGTTCTTATCGCGGTCGTGTCGCCCCTCGTCGTTCTTCGCCGGGTGCTGTCCCAGTCGGTCGTCACTTTCGAGACCCTGTTCGGGTGCGTTGTCGGTATATCTCCTCATGGCCATCGCCTTCAACTACATGTTCCTCGAGGTCCAACGATTCGGCTCAGTCCCGTTCTTCGGTGTTCCGGAGTCGAGCTCGAGCTTCATGTACTTCTCTCTCGTGACGATCACAACCGTTGGATATGGTGATCTCTCTGCGGTGTCAGATGTCGGTCGATTCCTCTCCACTTCAGAGGCGATCATCGGGCAGGTGTTTCTCGTGACGATCGTTGCACGACTCGTGAGTGTGTACTCGCTTCCGTCGATGCAACCTCCGCTTGATGATGTCCCCGGCGAGCAGCAATTAGAGTGACCGGGTAAGCGACCTGGAGACACAATGCAGACCACCCCCCATATCTCTGCAGCCGAGGGCGAAATCGCCGAAGCGATACTGCTTCCGGGCGATCCGCTGCGAGCCAAATTCATCGCAGAGACCTTCTTTGAAGACTCCAGAGAGGTAACCGGTGTCCGTGGCATGCTGGGTTTCACGGGCACGTACAAGGAGATGCCGGTGTCCGTCATGGGTACCGGGGATGGGGATCCCGTCCGCGTCGATCTACATCACAGAGCTCATCCGGTTCTACGGGGTGAAGCGTCTTGTCCGTGTCGGATCGTGCGGAGGCCTGACATCGGACGTCCCCGATGCGTGGGATCATCCTTGCATCGGGCGCCTGTACCGATTCAACGGTGAACCGTGCAAGGTACGGTGGCTGGGATTTCGCCGCAATCGCCGACTACGGGCTTCTCTCCGCTACTGCAGGTGCGGCTGACGCTGCCGGCATGAAGGTACATATCGGCAATGTTCATTCGTCTGACAGCTTCTACAACCCCGTTCCGAACGCGCTCGACATCTGGCAGCGGATGAATGTTCTTGCCGTCGAGATGGAGGCAGCCGGTCTGTACGGAATCGCAGCGGAAGAAGGCGTCCGTGCCCTGAGTGTGTTGACGGTCTCTGACCACCTCGTGTCTGCCGAAGAGACGACATCGGACGAACGCGAGCGCACCTTCGGAGACATGATCACCCTTGCCCTCGATGGCCTCATCGCAGACACGAGGTGATGCTCACAGAAGAACCCGGGTCCCACCCCGGGTTCTTCCCCTGATTCCTGACTTCTGATCAGACCAGCATCGTCTGGGCGCCATCGATGATCTCGATGAAATCCGTGACGTTGAGGATGCCGTCGAGCTGGTCGAACATGTCGTCCTCTGTGAGGCTGAACATGTCCACAGACATCTGGCATGCCCACATCTTGCAGCCCATGTCTGACAGGTGCTCGAGGAAGGACGGTACGTCAGGGATCTCAAGTTCTTCAAGCGTCTTCTTCATCTGTTTGGTTGCCATTGCCTGCATGCCGGGCAGCGGCGCAAGCGCAGCAGGCATGTGGGTCGCGGGGTTGCCAACGGGGGCTGAAGTGAAGGTTGCCCATCGTCTTCTTGTTGATCATGTCCATGCCCCAGAACGTGAAGAAGATGTGTGTTTCTATACCGTGCTCGAGGGCGCCTGACGCCATCACGAGTGCTGGGTACGCCATGTCGAGGGATCCCTTGGAGCACACGAAAGCGATCTTGCGGGTTTCCTCGTCGTCTCCGAAATCCGGGACGATGTTCGCGCCTTGGTCGGTTGTCATTGTTTCTCCTCCTAGATGCAGCCCTTGGGCTTCTGGAGCCCGGCTACGTATGACATCTTGCGTGCTGGTTTCTTCGGGAAGAGCTGGAACAGGCTCTTGGTGGGGATTCCGCCAATTGTCGCGACTCGACGCAGAGTTGGTGTCTCGCCCTGTTCTGAGTAGTCGGAGCGCAGGAACGTGATCACCGCCCAATGATCATCGGTCAACTCCCCGATTCCAATGTTGGTTGCGAGAGTGGCGGCGAGATCTTCATCCCACTCGTCGTACTCCGTGAGAAACCCGTCCTCATCGACGTGGATTTCACGATCCGCAATGGTCGTAACTGGCATCACGCACCTCCTTGGGTGTCGTCGGTTGTCGCTTCGAATCTCGCCGCTCTCGCAATGTCGTTTGCGACGTTCGTTTCTGAGGCCGATACGGCCTTGAATGTGTTCAGTGCCCTGGCCAGGCCCATACGGATCTCCGGATCGCGCATCTTGCCCGCGAGGGCGATCAGGCTCGGTGGCTTGTCAGGCTCGAGTTGGGCTGCCTGCGCCTGACGTTGAACAACGTCAAGTAGGCGCTCCGCGACGGTGAGCATCTCTGGCTGTGTGAGATCCTTGACGATCTCGAGCATGTGCACGACATTGTCGCCGAGCGAATCGATGTCCTCCTTCGAGAAGCTGGTCACGATCTTGTCAAAGACGCCCAGACCGGCGCCAGCGAATTCGAAGTAGCCCCGTGCCTCGTAGTCATCGAGCGTATCGAGGAGTTTCGTGAAGGCCCCGGTCGTGAGAGGACCGAGGTCAGAGATGAACTCCGCCATGCTTTCGAAGCGGGCGAGGCCCTCTTCGATGTTGTTCGTGTTGCGCAGGACCCTGCGCAAGAGACGCAGCATGTCGGCAGGCTCCACCCACTCCTTGACAGCCTCGAGTTCGCGGCTCGCAATGACCATGGCCTCGCCCGAGATCGGAGCCAGATCGGAGATCAGCTCACCCCATCTCTCCCGCCTCTGCCGCTGCTCGCGGAGCTCGGTGACGACGACGTCGAGCTGCTCGGACATCAGATCGAGCTTCCGCTCGAGTTCGTGGGTCCGGTCAGGTGCTTCGATCGTCATGCTGCACCGTCGCTGACCTTGCCTGCCATCAGCATTTCGTGGGGAAGCGGCATATCCCTGCCCTTGATGAGCATGTTCCAGTAGACCCACTTGAACATCATCTTGCCCCAGTGGTTCATTTCGGTCTCTTTGAGCAGTGTGAATGGCCCAATGCCTGGGAGCGGGTACTTGCCTGGGAGCGGCTCGGTGTCGTAGTTGAAGTCGATCAACAATCCCTTGCCATGGCCTGACTCAATGAAGCAGTTGGCGTGTCCGTCGAACTCCTCGAGCATCGGAAGGCCCTCCACATATCGCAGGAAGTTCTCCGTGAAGACTTCCATGGCGAAGTGTGCAACGGAACCTGCTTTGGACGTGGGCAGGTCTGCTGCATCACCAAGAGCGAAGATGTTGTCGAATTCCTTCGAGAGAAAGGTGCCGTTGTCGACGGGAATGTAGTTCATCTCATTGCCGAGACCTGAGCGTTGGATGACTTCAGCGCCCATGTTGAGCGGAACGGACACGAGAAGGTCGTACTCGATCTCGCGCTCGTCATAGGAGACCAACTTCTTGGCCCCCGTGTCGACGCGCTCGAGATAGAAGTCCGGTTCGAGGATGATGCCCTTTTCCTCGAGAATGTTCCCGAGGTGCTTTGCCGCGACCGGTCGCGTGAACGCCCCATCGAGTGGCGTGACGTACACGATCTCGACATCGCCCCTCATGCCCCGGTCGTGGAAGTGCGAGTCTGCGAGGAAGCTGAACTCGAGAGGTGCGACCGGACACTTGATCGGCATCTCGACGATGTTCACGACGAGGCGTCCACCCTCCCAGAAGCGCAGAGCCTCGCCGAGGTTCTGCGCTCCTTCGAACGTGTAGAAGTCGTGAACGGTCTTTCCGTACTCCGGGCTCATGAGGCCAGGCGTCTCATCGGGTCGTACGTGTGCGCCTGTGGCGATGATCAGGTAGTCGTACGTGAGTCTGGTGCCGTCGGCGAGCGTGACACGGTTGTCCTTGGCCTCGATGAGGTCGATCTCGCCGGTGAGGATCTTGACACCGGAGGGAATGAAGTCGGCCTTCGGCTTGACGACATCGGCGGCGGTGTAGATCCCGAAGGGGATGAAAAGGAAGCCTGGCTGGTAGTAATGGGTCTCGTCCTGGTCGACGATCGTGATCTCCCACGAGTCGTCGAGCCGTGGACGTAGCTTGTTCGCCGCCATCGTGCCAGCGGTACCGGCTCCAAGAATCAGTATCCGTTTCATCAAGTACTCCTTCTGGGTGCAGTAGGTCCCATGACTCTCAGGTCAGAGATTCTTCGCGCCTGTATGTGATCGCGTGATGTTGAGGAATCGGCGCTGAAGATGTGCGTGTCCGAGGCCCCGCTGCCGGGGTCAGTACGGAACATGTGGTGGGTGCTCCGCGAAATGGGCTTGTCCATGTTGTGCATCAATCTCCCTACCCCCTAGGGTATCCGGTTACGGGGCTAATGCATAGTCAACAAGTATGGAATTATGGATGTAGGGGAACTCAAGAGTCGTTCGTGATTCGCCGGGCGTCTACCCTGACGTCATGCCTCGAAGCGTCTCCATCACCTACGACTATCTCTGTCCCTTCGCCCGCAATGCCAACGAGACAATTGTGGAGATGATCCGGGAAGATGTGGCGTGGGACGTGACGTTTATCCCCTTTTCGCTCACCGAGAATCACCGTCAGGATGGGGAGGTCCGTCAATGGGATCTACCAGTCGATCGTGTTGGAAGCGGTGTACTCGCGCTGCTGTGGTCGATTGCCGTAAGAGACGGTTTCAGCAACTCCTTTCTTGCATTCCACACCGATCTCTTCTCAGCCCGTCACGACAACGCTGCGGACATAAACGATCAGACGGTGCTTGAGGCTGCAGTTGGCGCCGTTGGCATCGACCCACGGGCTATCCAGTCTCTGGTAGAGACCGGCGTGCCTGCCAAGACGTTGGCAGCCGAGCACACGTTTGCGGTGGAGGAGCACGGGGTGTTCGGCGTACCGACGTTCATCCGTGGGGATGAGGCCGTCTTCGTGAGATTCATGGATCGGCACCAGTCAGCCGATGTCGAGCGCGTTCTTGACATGCTTTCCTGGACGAACCTCAACGAGTTCAAGCGAACGTCGATCGAGCGCTAGGGCTTTCAGTTGCCGGCCCCCGCGCGTGTGCCAACCTGAATTGGTGAGTTCGAGCCTTCGCTGACAGTCCAGTAGTCGAGGTCCAGGTCGAATGCGATCGCCTCGCCCTGGCGCTCGTCGGGTGACGCGGCCTCGCATGGGTCACCTCTCAGCATGTCGGAGACAGACACACTCGTGTCCCGATGCCACATCCACACGGTTCTGTATCCGCGTAGCACGAGTGTGGTTCCGTCAGCGCTCATGTCAGCCCCGGAAACCTCCGCGCCGAGGAACAGCGTTGAAACGATATCGAGATCCACTGGCCCGTCAGAAGGTATCAATGACCCTCTGAACACCACGGCCTCTTCTCGACCTTTGGTCACCAGATACAGAGCGGGTTCCACGGGATCGATGAAGAGCGCTTCGGCGTTGTAGCTCCCTTCCGGGTATCGGTATGTGAGCGGTGTCGACTCGCTGAACGCGCCATCGAGACTTCGAGGATCCGCGTCGGGGACCCGATACACGGTGACGAGTCCGCCCCTGATGTCGAAGTTGTCTCCGATGTCGCCGACGTAGAGGTAGAAGCCCTCACCCTTGGGCCCCGGACCCGGGGACATGTCCTCCCAATCGAGAGCGAATGCATCGGGCACATCGTATGCGCCGAGATCCTCACCGGTGGTGGTGAATGCATACACCGTCGCTGTACCCCGCGAGTCATTGTGGGACCACAGAACGCCCTTTGCCACACGACTCGCAGCGAGCCCAGACGCTTCAACGAGGTCTGGCGATGCCACAACTCCTGCAAGGGCGATGTCCGTGTAGAGGTCACACACGGTGATCCCAGCCGGAAGCGCAGTCGTTGTGGTTTCAGGGACCGAAGTCGTTGGACCAGTCAGACCAGTGACGATGGTCGTGGCCGGCTCATCAGAAATTCCCTCGTTCACATCGCGCAGAACCACGGCGATCACAACCACAGCCACTGTGATCGTGATCAGGGTCAATGTCGATCTGTGCACCGAAACAGGGTATCGACGCGCCAGACGTCACTCTCCGAGAATCCGGAGTGCCACAGCTTGGGCAACGGATGCAGAACCAAGGTCAGCGAGGTCGACGCTCTCGTTGGGTCCGTGATAGCGGCTTGTCGGATCCGCAACACCGATGAGAAGTACTGCCGCATCCGGGTAGATGTCGGAGAAGCCAGACACGAAGGGGATGGAGCCGCCCATTCCCGTTTCGATGGGCTCGGTGTCGTATCCGACGCGCATACCTTCGCGATATGCGTCGTACATCGCGCCTGTGGTCTCGAGGTCGACAGCGGAGCCGAGGGCGCCGGGCTCGACCGTGATCTGTGCACCCCACGGTACTGCAGCTTCGAGATGGAAGACGAGCGCTTCAAGCGCCTTGTCCGCGTTCTGGCCAGGTGCAATCCGCATCGACACCTTCGCACTCGCTTCGGGAACGATCTGGTTTATTGCCTCGCTGATGGGCACCGAATCGATCGCGAGCACTGAGATCGATGGCTGTGTCCACAGCCGTGATGTGAGCGTACCGCTCCCAACAAGTTCGAGTCCATCCACAGGAAGAGTCTGCGCTGCGAGTTCGTGTGCGGTGAGGTCGAGCGGGTCGGCGACATATTGCACAAGATCCTTCACCGCGACAGATCCGTCGTCGTGGTGGAGGGAGCTGAGCACGCGCGCAAGGACGATGTTGGCATCGGGATACGCACCGCCGAACGAACCGGAGTGAACAGCGAATTGGAGCGTGCGGACTGTCACCTTGCAGTCGACGAGTCCACGCAGTGACGTTGTGAGCGTCGGGGTTCCGACCCGCCAATTGCCAGCATCAGCAATGATGATTGCATCGGATGCAAGCAACTCGGTGTACTTGTTCAGGAAATCCATCAAGTGTGCGGAGCCGATCTCCTCTTCGCCCTCGATGAACACCTTGATATTCACGGGAAGGTCGTTCCCCAATGCCCTGATGGATGCGAGATGGAGGGCGATGCCAGCCTTGTCGTCTGCTGCGCCACGCCCGAAGAGGCGACCGTCGCGCTCGAATGGCTCGAAGGGTGATGCGTCCCACAGATCCTGTGGACCTGGCGGCTGCACATCGTGATGGGCATAGAGAAGCACCGTCGGGGCGCCGTCGGGTCCGCTCTTCTGCCCGTAGACGGCCGGGTGAGCACCCTCGACCTCGAGCAACTGAACGTTCTCGAGACCGGAGGCCTCCAGTAGCGATTCGATGAGGTTCGCAGATCGGCGTACCTCATCGGCTGGATATGCCGGCGCACTGACCGAAGGGATCCGCACCATGGTTTCGAGGTCCTTGCGAATACGCGGAAAATCCGTTTCTACGGCCTGTTTGAGGTCTTCATGCATTCGCCCATCGTATCGACGGCGCGACGTGTGCCGCCGTCAAGCGAATCTGATCGAACTCGTTGGTCGCTCCGGTCTGAGATCGACCGCTGATGCGAATGAGAGTTCGAATGGCTGGGCTCGCTTGAGGCGAGGCGCGTTGATTCCCAGGTCTGAGGGTGCCCCGGGTAGGTCGATGACGATATGTGAGGACCCGAACGCTTGCGCGTAACCGATCGATCCGTGCATCGAGGCTGCAATCTCATGGGCGGAGCGAAGGGCGCGGTAGGCATCGCTCTCGAGATCCTCTGCCACGGTATTGCCTGTGAGTGCGGCGATCGCCTCGAAAGTGAGGAGGTCATCTCTACCCGAAACAGAAACCGTGGCGCGCCCCGATCGCTCCGCGGTTTGCAGTGTGATGTACGCGCATCCGGAATCGGTCGCCGCCTTGAGAACTGTCCGAAGAATCTGGCGTACTTTCGCGCTGTCTCCCCAAGCACGGGCTGGTGCAAGGTCGGACTCGAAGATCGCTGTGGTTGTGATCGTCGACGCAATGGATTCGATCTCGTGATCGAGCAAAACGACTGCGCCGATCGAAGGATCACCGCTCGCTGTCCGTTCGAGCTCTGCGAGGTCAGAAAGGACCATCTCCACTTCGCGAGCGTCCTTGCGAATGGCGATCAGCATCTCGCGCTGCTCATCGAATGAGAGGTCTGGCGAGTCTGCCATGTGGTCGGCAAACCCGACGATCGAGGTGAGGGGATCCCTCAAGGTATATGCCATACGTGTTCGCAGGGACATGTCTGCAGTGTGCAGCTGCTTGATCTCACCGACCATGCGCTCCTGCTGTTCTGTGAGTAAATCGTTGCGTCGAACCACAGAACCCGTGTAGATCCCGAGGGCGACAAAGGCGACCGCTCCCGCTGTCATCACCAGGCGTGGGGTGGTCGACATCGTCGTGGCTACGCCGCCAAGCACAAAGAGGACACCACCGGTTACGGCTGTCACGATCCAAGCGGTTGGTGCTGTTCGGTCGATGTGCATGGTTGCCTCAAGGCATCTATCGACCATCTCGCGATATCGGTAGAGGATGCTTGTGGTTCTCTCGGAGTAACTAGTCCTCGCTCCGGCGAGACTGCATCTTCGGGCTGCGCGCCCTTGGCGAGCGTCGTCTCTGCATCTGTATCCTCTGTGCCATGGAAGTCCCGATTCTCGTACCCATTGATGTGCCCCTCGTAGGTGATGAGCGACACAAGAACTGGGCGAAGATAGTTACGAACGTCGACGAATCCCTGGCCTCTGGATGGGCATTCGAGGGGGACTTCATCGCTACCGGGGGCATTCAGGATGTCCCCGTCGGGTCGGTGTTGTTGGTATACGGCGAACGTGGCGCTCGTAGCAACCCACAGATCGAAGCCCGGTTGTTGAAGGTGAATGCCGACGGGACCATGAGTCACATATCCAACGCAAAGGGCAGGGCCTGGGCTCGTACACTCCGCGATGACGTCGTGCGGCTCCTCGCAGACGAGGCCGCGGTTCCGATGACCGAGAGACCGTGGGGACCCGAGTTACTCCAGTATTCGAGCGAGGCGCTCCACGAAGAGCTACGTCGAAGAGGCTGACGACAGTCTGGCAAGGATCAATGCGAAACGATTCTCGCTGTCCGTCCACCAGTTCGTCGTCCGCAGTCCGACGGCTTCGAGTTCCGATTCGATCTGTTCGCGGGTGAACTTGCACGACCATTCCGTATGGATCGACTCGCCGGCCTCCAGACGCACATCGAGGTCGATCGCAGCGAGCCTGGCACGGATCTCGCGGTTCGCTCGAAGACTCTGCTCCATGCAGCCACTGTTGAGATTGAGCCTTGTCTCGTGGTCGAACGACTCGATATCGATCGTGCCGTCAAGCTCGCGATTGATGACGGTGAGGATGTTCTTGTTGAACGCGGCTGATACACCGGCCGAATCATCGTATGCGGCCCGAAGGACCGATTCATCCTTGATGAGGTCGACACCAAGCAGGAACCCATCCTCGTCATCGAGCATCGCTGCGACAGCCCTGAAGAAACCGGGGCGTTGCCGAGGTGCCAGGTTCCCGATCGTCGACCCGAGGAACGCGACGAGTCTCCGACCGTTTCGTGGGACAGCATCAAGGTCTGAACCGAAATTACCCAGATAGCCGCGCACGTGGAGCCATGGGTATCTCCTGGTGAGGTTGTCTCCGGCATGCCGAAGAGCTGCCTCGGAAACATCGATCGCAACGTATACGTTGCCTGCCTCACGCTCGTGGATCGCGGTCAGAAGCAGACATGTCTTTCGGGCGTACCCTGCCCCGATCTCCACGAGTTCATCCGGGTGCACCGCGGCGATGATCTCGTCTGCGTACATGTCAAGTATCTCGGTCTCGGCACGGGTGAGGGAGTACTCGGGCAGTCGGGTGATCTCTTCGAACAGCGCTGAGCCGTGGTCGTCGTAGAAGTACATCGATGGCAGGCTCTTGGACTCAGCGGTCAATCCGGAGCGCACGTCCTTGATCATCCGCTCCCGCAGGTCATGTCTGTGGCCGATCCGGGTCAGCGTGAATCGCTTGGTCTCTCCCTTCATGCGACATCCCACGCGAGACGGACTCCTGCAAGGATCTGCCGCCGCTGTCGATAATCCCAGTTGCGGAAGCTGTTTCGGGCCACTGAAGGCGCTGTAGCCCATGATGCACCTCGGAGGACCCGGAAGTTCGCATCTCCGAAGAAGACCTCGGAATACTCCGGGTATGGAAACGTCGTGTATCCCGGATAGGGGCGGAATCGTGATGATGTCCACTCATGGACATCCCCGAGGAGCTGTTCCACACCGTAGGCAGACGCACCCAGGGCATAGGACCCGACGGGGGCAGGCCCCCATCCGTGCTGGCCGAGGTTGGCGTGCTGGCTCGTCGGTGGAGTGTCTCCCCATGGATACACGCGCGTCGCGGCGGAGCGTGGATCTGCACTTGCCGCCTTCTCCCACTCCTCCTCGGTCGGTAATCTGCCACCTTCGTATGTCGCGAAGGCCTCTGCCTCCCAGAAGCTGATGTGTATGACGGGCTCGGAGGGATCGAGGCGACGGACCGAGCCGAACATCATCTGGGTCCAACCGCCCTGACCGTCGCGGTGCCAGCCCTGAGGTGCCCCATGGTCGACGCCTGTTCTCCAGGCCCACCCGTCAGTACTCCAGAACTCGGGACGGTCGTAGCCTGCATCATCCACGAACGTGGCGAAGCGTCGGTTCGTGACGGGAAATCGGTCGAAATCGAACGCATCCACGTGTACGGAGTGGCTTGGCCGCTCGTTGTCATATGCAGAGACATGGTCATCGGTGCCCATCATGAAGGGTCCGGCGCCGATGCGAACCCTTTCCGTGTCGTCCACGCTTCTCTGTGTGCGTAGATGACGCGAAGTGGCGAGCTGATAGGGCGATAGGTCTGGTCGCAGGTTGAGCGCCTGGAGGATTGTCTCTTGGTGCTGGGCCTCATGCTGGATCGTCATCTCGAAAACGTATCCCCCTCTTGCGATCGCCGGACCGCTTCGGATATCGGCCGCTCTGAGCACCGTGTCGACATCGTGTCGAACCTCGGTGAGGTACTCAGTCGCTGCTTTGCGATCCAACAGGGCCAGATTGCCCCGAACCCATCTCGGGTTGTCGAATGGGTTGTACATCTCGTCCAGATCGGGATCGTGGGCTGTGCGCCCACCGAGTTCACGGAGGAGCCAGAATTCCTCGAAATTGGCGACATGTCCCATATCCCAGACGAGAGGACTCATAAGAGGGTTGAACTGTCCGTGGATGTCATCGTCGTTCAGCGGTTCCGTCATCGAGAACGTCCGGTCCCGCACATCACGAAGACGGCGTGAGAGCCTTTCCTTGATCTGGTCTTGGGTTTCGGGTTTCATGAGAGAACCTGGCTGGAGCTTCCGCAGTCAACGGTAAATCGGCCGGACGAATTCCCGCCACTTCGCCGCCGAACGGTGGGAACTTGTCAGGCTACTGTCAGCGTGACGGTTGCCCGTCAACTTGGGTTGTCTGGATGATCCCGAACGCTGCTCCGAATGGGTCGCTCACGACCGCCGAGATCCCGATTCCATTCTCTTCAGGCGCCCGCTGGACGGTTCCGCCGAGCTCAACGGCGGTGCCGGCAGCCTTGGCGCAGTCCTCAACGATGAACCACACCAACCAGTGTGCGGGAATCTCATCCGGCACGAAGCCAGACATGTCGTATGCGCCGCCGTTGGAGCGATCGCCGACCTTGAGAACCGTGTAGGGGAATCCATCGAAGTCCATTGGCTCGGCGTTCCAACCGAGCAACTCCGTGTAGAACGCCACTGCTGTGTCGACGTCGCGGGATGCGATCTCATTCCATGACATCGTGTTGGGTTCGTTGAACACTTCAGCACCATCGTGGGTACCCGATTGCCAGAACCCGATCGTGGCCCCGACGGGGTCGACGATGAAGAACATCCGACCGGCATCCATGATGTCCATGGGTTCCATGATTGGTGAAGCTCCCAGTTCGATCGCCTTTGCGAACGTTGCATCAACATCATCAACGATCACATAGGATGACCACGTCGGCGGCTGTCCTGCCTCGACCTGCTCGGGGCTCAGTGCCCCCATTCCTGCGATGAGCTTGCCGTCGTTGGCGAACATGGTGTATGGAAACGACTCGGATTCCCCCGGTTGTGCCTCCCAGCCGAACAATCCCGCATAGAACGTCTCCGCCGCGGCCATGTCGGGTACTGCAACGTCGGCCCAGCCGATCGTTCCGTGGGCAAGTCCCATGTGTCCTTCTCTCCATTTGGTGGGTCTGCGAGGTCTCGCGCTTCGACTCTACGCTCCCAGGAGGACACGGCACACGGTATCCGTCGACGCGGTGAGATTCCGAGTTCGTCGTGGTGGCTAGGTCGGCATTCGTACTACGTTGTCTCCATGCGCGCGATGCCCCGTCTGCTTGTTCTCGTTGCTACCTTGGCGACGGCGGCCGCGATGCTTGCGGTTCCGGCTTCGGGATCAACCGATTCGAGTCCGCCCGTGATCGCAGGGGGGCCATGTGTTTCTGACGTGACATCGCCCACAGGTGCTCGGGCATTCCTCACACCAGGTGCGCCCCTTGACGAGGATCCGGCGTTCAACAACGACGATCCCGATGCCGAGGACAACCCTCTGGAGCTCATTCGGTTCCCTGATGAGGCTGGCCTTTGGGATGCGGTGGGTTTCGTGTCCGCAGAGTCCCTGGCCACGGGTGTGGATCTCTCTGTCCCTGCCGCGAGGGTTTTTGCCTTCACCGGGCCCGAGCGATGGGACACGGAGATCTCGGATTCGATCGTTCGGCTCCATTGCGGTTTGTTCGACCGCCACCCCGATGCATTCGAACTCGAATACTGGGTGGGTCGTTACCGCAACGGTCTACCTCTGGTAACGATCGCCGAGGCTTTCACCCATTCCCAGGAGTACGTTGCTCGATACGGTGTCGCATCCGATCCCGGTCTCGTGCATTTCCTGTTCCGCGACGTTCTTGGCAGGGAACCGAGCGCGGGAACCGCCTCGATGCTCACGTCGTCGCTTCAGAGCGGGGAGGAGCACCGCGGGCAGGTCGTCGTGAGGTTCACGGAATCTGCCGAGTACGTTCGGCGTACAGGGACGGCTTCGCCCGTCAAGCCGATCCTTCCCTATCCCGATGTCGGCTCAGGGCGTCGGATCATCTACACGAATGGTGGTCAGCGTGTCTGGCTGATCAACGGCACCGGAGAGCTCTTCAAGACCCACCAGGTGACAGGGCGAAGGGGTATCCCGTCGGTTGGGCGCTATCGCATCTACAGCATGTCGCGTTATGCCTGGGCACCATACGACGGCATCACGATGGAGTACATGGTGCGATTCGCAAGGGGCGAATGGCCGTACGGATTCCACTCGATTCCGGTCTGGCCGGACAAGAGGCCACTCCAAGTGCCAGCGAAATTGGGAACCCATGGGTCCGGTGGCTGTGTGCGCCAACTATGGGACGATGCCGAAGCCGTGTTCGGGTGGTCCACCATCGGCACGAGAGTGATAGTCACGCCTTAGCGGACTTGGTCAGCGTGACTGCTCGTACAATCACTCGAATGCGAGCAAGAGCTCACGGCGCGCACGTCATTCCGCACCGAGCACCACTCTTTCTGGAAGTAGGCGACAAGGTCAAGATCGCGGAACGCAGTTCACGATGGCCCGCGTTCGTATTCGTGACCACCGCCAAAGGCGAGGGGTGGGTCCCATCGCGCCACATATCGATCCATGACGGCGTGGGGATAGCGGTAGTGGCTTATGACACCACTGAGTTGCCGATGGTTCAGGGTGACGTCGTCACCGTTGTTGAGCGCGACGATAGAAGCGAATGGTGGTGGTGCCGGTCTGCTTCTGGCGCACTGGGCTGGGTTCCTGTCGAGGTCCTTACACCTCAGAAGTAGAAGCCTCCCTTCCCCGAACGGCTTCACTTAGCTCGCCTCGCGAACGCTCTGGGTCTCCTCGCTAACCCCGAGTACGCCCTCCTGGGCCGTCGCCAGCAACAGGAATGAGGTACGGCGCCGACTTCCTGTCTCAATCACGGCTTGGAGCCGTCAGTCGTGGTGGCCCTTGGGTGTGACGATCCATGTCGCGATTGCCGTGATGACCAGTGCCACACCGAACATGGCATACGCAAAGGTCAAGAAGTCGTCGCCTGCGGGCGCCGTTGATACGTGTTCGGTCGCTTCGGCAGCGAGGATGATCGGATTCATGACCCCAGCCTACCGTCCACAGTCCTCAGTCTTCAGTCTCGGAAAATGTGAACTGTGAACTTATCTACAGCGTCCGCAGCGCTTCGGTCGGACTTACCCTTGCGGCTCGCATTGCGGGATAAAGGCCGGCAACCACTCCGATCGCGACCGCTGCGACCATACCACCGACGATAGCGATCGTCGGAATGAGGATTCCCCAGCCCCGCGACCATGCGTACAAGGCGGTGACGGCAGCGCCGAGAGCAACACCGCCGATGCCACCGACGGTCGCAAGCAGAAGCGACTCACCCAGGAACTGAATTGCGATGTGTCTCTTTGTCGCACCAAGAGCTCGCCTCAGGCCGATCTCGCCACGCCGCTCGAGAACCGAGATCACCATCACGTTCGCGATCCCCACACCGCCGACGAGCAGGGCAACGGCGCCAAGACCAAGGAGCAGGTTCGTGAACGCCTGGTCAGCTGCCTCCCTCGCTTCGAGGGCGTCAGATGGTCTGGTGACCTCGACCTCATCGGGGTTCTCCGGGTTTACCGTTGCGGGTAGCACGGAGCGTACGACGTCAATGTCTTCGGGTTCGGTCCGTGCATATATCGTGCTTGGCACGCCATCGTGGTCCAGGTACGTCTCCGCTGCCGAGTAGCTCACGAGAGCTGCTCGGTCGAGGTCGGGTGACAGGTCCAGTGTCTCCATGACGCCAACGACGGAGAACCACTCCTCACCGAGCCAGATGATCGCACCGGCGGCCCCATCGGGCACACCGAGACGATCGGCAGCAACCGATCCGAGTACGACAACAGGTAGGTCGCTCGCTGCCGCATCGAGAAAGACTCCAGACTGCATTCGGCCCTGAAGGGTTGCAAGGAGGCCCGTGTCCACAGCCTTGACGGTGATGCCACCGGTCTGTCCCACGGGCACGAGATCTGTTCGGTAAACGCTTGCCGATGTCTCGCTGATCGACGCTACCTGCTCCACGGGACCGATCCGCGAGACCATCGACGTCGACTCCTCCGGCAACTCCCCTGACCCGATCCCGATGCCTGAACCGGCTTCGATACGAAGCATGTTGGTGCCGAGCTGATCGAGCTGTGCGAGAAGGTCAGATTTCGAGGACTCGGACAGTCCCAGCACCCCAACCATGGCAGCGATCCCGATCACAATGCCGAGGCCTGAGAGGAAGGAGCGCAGACGGCGTGTCCTGAGTCCGATGAGGGAGGCACGCATCATGTCTGCGGGTGTGAGACGCGACGGCACGAGCGGAGTGGTCAACGCACGGCCTTCGGCTCGGCAGCCAGGGTGTCTTCGACGATCCGGCCGTCAAGCAGCGATACCCTTCTTGGGAACCGCGCAGCTATTTCGCGGTCGTGCGTGATGACAACGATCGTCGTTCCCTGCGCGTTGAGGTCTTCGATGAGCCGAACGATGTCTTCGCCTGACTTGCTGTCGACGTTTCCTGTCGGTTCATCAGCAAGGATGATGTCGGGTGAGCCGATCAGTGCTCTCGCAATGGCGACCCGCTGTCTCTCTCCTCCGGAGAGCTTTGTGGCCTCATGATCCATGCGGTGGGTGAGCCCAACCTGAGAGAGCGTCACTTCGGCGAGCGCCCTTCGCTCGCTGAGAGCGACGCCAGTGTAGAGGAGGCCGTCAGCGACGTTGTGCAGGGCGGTCTGGCCCGCGAGAAGGAAGAACTGCTGGAACACGAATCCGATGTGACGTGCCCGCAGAGAGGACAGTTCTTGGTCACTGAGCTGCTCAACGTCATGCCCGGCAACGGTGACGGTCCCATTTGTTGCTCGGTCGAGCGTCCCAACGACATGGAGAAGCGTCGACTTTCCCGATCCGGAGGGTCCAACGATGGCGACGAGCTCGCCTGCCTTGATATCGAGATCGATCTCTGTGATGGCATGGACCGGTGGTGTTCCCTGGTAGGTCTTCGAGACTCCCGAAAGCGAGAGCACGCCGGCACGGTCGTTCGCTGGATGATTCAACTCCATCGAGCCAGACGAGACCTGGTTCACGGTACGACCACCAGCATGCCGTCCTCGAGCTCGCTCGAAGTGATCTCGACCGACCCGCCTGCGTACATTCCCGTCTCGACCCGAACCAGTCTGGTCTTGCCGGAATCGGCATCGATTTCCACCGCGTAGCCACCTTCGGCAAGCGCGAGGAGCGCTGCTACCGGTACAGCGAGAACGTCCTCGGCCCGGTCCTCGACTATGTCAACATCCACCGGAGCTTCGTCGAGACCAGTTGCTGCGCCCTGTCTGTTGAGAGTGACTTCAACCTCGAAGTACGTGCCGAACTCCTGACTCCGAATGGCGATCGTTCCGACGGATGTGACAGACGCTGGCTCGTGGTCCCCGTTCGGCATCACCACGATCACAGAATCTCCGATCACGACGAGGTCCTGATCACTCGCAGGAAGCCTCACGGAGACCACGGACGTTGAGGTCGAAGGGGTGAATATCGTCGTACCCGGCTGCACGTTGGCTCCGACGCTGATGTGCGTCGCAGCGATTCGGATCGGATTCTCGGTCACCATGACCTCACCGATGTTCAGAACTCCGTCCAACGGTGCACCGATGGACCCCTGCCAGGCCATGAGAGCTTCTCGGGTGGCGTCGTCGAAGGTGCCGTCAGCGACAAGACCACCGTTCGCGTCGAAGCCGAGGCTCATCATCGTCTCCTCGAGAACCTGCACATCTGCACCGATCGATCCGGTGCTGAGAGTTCGATAGAAGGGGACGTCCGTGACAAACAGCGTCACGGGGGTGCCTTCGACGACGAACAACCTGTCTGCGTGGCCGAGGATGTCTCCCACGCCTGCGGCGTCCGTGACCGTGCCGGACGGCATTGTCGATGTCGCGATAACTGGCGAACCCGGACCTACGGTAGATCCGAGGTCAACCATCGTCTCGGCGACGAATACGGGGCCCTCGACGAAGACGTACGATCCCCGTGGCAGTGCTCCCGTGTCGTCGACGCCGAGCTCATCCTGGAGTTCCCTTATGGAGTTTCGGGTCGCGGTCGTGAAGTCACCGTCGAGGCTCAGATCTTCATCTTCGTCGTAACCGAGCCGCCTGAGGGCCTCCTCGAGCTGCATGACGTCCGTTCCGTCCGATGTGCGTGTGTTGAGGGACCGGTAGGCGGGGACACCACCGTAGAGGACGATCACGGGTTGTTCGTCGAGCGTGTAAAGGATCTCTCCCTCATGAACCGTCGTGCCATCTCCGGGCAGGGACGTGATCGTTCCGGCAGCGCCGGCGGTAATCGGCACGATGCCGGCCTGTGAGCCTGCGTACACCAGCGGATCGGCGACCACGAACCCGAGGGTGCCGTCGAGGGTCGTGACGTCCTCAAGAGTCGTTCGCTGTATCTCTGTGAAGCTGAGAGCAGCTGATGTGACAGAGCTCGTAGATGAGTTGTCATCAGAAAGCACCCAGATTCCCAATGCACCGAGTGCAACAACGACAACCGCAATGATCCACGTGGACACCCGCCGCCATACCGGTTGGCCTCCGCTCCCCGTGCGCACTGATTCCTGCTCTGGCGTCCGGCGTTTGCGGTCTGGCTCTGTCATCCCCGCCCTCCGCCCTGGCCTGGAAGCCGGAACGCGTCTGAGAAGATGTCCTCGCATGCAGCGAAGGCGCTCTGGAATGCAGGGTCGTCCCTGTCGAGGTCTCCGCCGAAGACCCGGCCGCCCTGACGCGGCTGGCCGAAGTTCGAGAAATCCGGATCGGGCATGTCATATCCGTTCTCACGCATGCATACGGCAAACTCGAGGAAGTTGTCCTGGATCTCGGTCAGATCCTGTGAAGCAAGCCCGAAAGTCACCTCGGCGAGTAGATCGCTGCAGGCCTCGAAGGCCGCCCTTGCGACGTCGCGATCAACGTTCTGAAGGTCGCGAGCGCGGGGAGGCTGGAGGATTCCGTCGACATCAACGGTTGGGTCATCGACATCAAGCCCTTCATCCCTGAGACAGGCAGCGAAAGCCAAGAGATCGTCCTCGTCCGAGGATGTGTCGGCATTGTCCTGATCCATGGGTTCGCTCGCAGGGTCGATCGCGATCGATGCAACGCCCGAGTCTGGAGCGCCACTGCTGCATGCGGCGATCACGAGGCCGAGCGCGAGTAGCAACGGTATGAAGATCTTTCGGGTCATCGTCGGCTCCATTCAATTCCGGGCTCCGGGGACCCTCAGAAGTAAATCGTCGGTCCATGAGCATCCTCTGAGAGCAGTCTAAGAACAGGGTGAGAATCAGGATCGAACTGGATGATACGAGCGTGGGTACCAGTCCTGGTGCCCTGTCGATGATCCGCCGCCAGCAATACCATCTGACGATGCGTGAGGAACCGACGGACACTCCCACTGGTCAGCCAACTCTCAAGGAAGTCCTTGGTGGAGGGCTGATGCTCACGTGGAGCTTCGTGAAGCGACGACCGTGGTCATTCTCGATCGCCGTGGCCGGTGCGCTTCTCTTCGTGTCCGCGATCGTCGCATCGGCGGTGGTGGCAGGCAGCATCACTGACTCACTGATCATCCCCGTCCTCGAGGAGGGCAGGTCCACGACCGATCGACTGTGGCCTGCGATCGCGATGATCGCGGCCGTTGCCGTATGGAAGTCGATCGGGATCACACTTCGAAGATCAGCAGCAGGCTGGCTCCAGTACGGATCAAGGGCCGATGCCCGCAAACGTCTCATCGAGCACCAGATGCGCCTCGACCTCGCATGGCATGATCGGAGGTCCACGGGAGATCTTCTCTCGGTCAGCGAGGTCGATACCAACCAGGGCACATTCGTGCTTGCGCCCTTCCCCTATGCGACGGGTTCGTTCTTTCTCCTCATCGCCACGATCGTCCTCGTGGCGTCGACAGACATCTTCCTCGGTGGGATCGTTCTGATCGGGCTCGTTGCGATGCTTGGGATCGATATCAGCGGAGCCTTCCGTACGTATCAGCCATTCGTTGACGTTCAGGAGAAGCGAGGTCGCGTCTCCGGTATTGCCCACGAGTCGATAGACGGCGCTCTGACGATTAAGGCCCTCGGTCGACGGGGCGAGGAGACCGTGCGATTCGGTGAGGCATCGAATGACCTTCGGGACGACCTCATATACGTGAACTCGATGTGGGTCGGTTACCGCTCGGTTGTTGAGTCCCTCCCGACGATCGTCACGATCTTGATTCTCGTGGTTGGCGCGATCCGACTGTCGGATGGCCAGGTCTCGGCCGGAGACCTGGTGACCGTTGCCTATCTGCTCTCTCTTCTGACGATGCCCGTGAGCCTTCTTGGCTTCGTGATCTGGGAGATGGCGCATTCGATGGCTGCTTGGCAGCGTGTCCAGGCGATCCTCGATTCGCGCGACGTTGTCGACCACGGAGTCGAAGCGGCGAGCACGGAGAAGAGCGGCGGCGGACTCGACAGTGCCGACGTCTCGTTCGGCTACACCCCGAGGGATCTCGTGCTCGACGGGGTGAACCTCGACATCGGTGCAGGAAGGACCATTGCGGTGGTCGGGCCAACGGGGTCGGGAAAGTCGACGCTTGCTCTCCTGTTCGCAAGGCTCTGGGATCCTGTCGCTGGACGAATATCTGTGGACGGTCGTGATGTGAGGGATTTCGCTCGATCTGAGCTTGCGGGGGAGATCGCATACGTCGCACAGGAGTCGTTCGTGTTCGATGACACGGTTGAAGGAAACATCACGCTCGGTGCAGCGATCTCGAGGAGTGACGTGCGCGAAGCTGCTGCATTGGGTGGAGCGCAGAGGTTCATCGACGAACTCGAGTACGGGTTCGATACCCGCATCGGCGAGCGTGGAGCCACGCTCTCCGGTGGGCAGCGTCAGCGGGTTGCCCTGGCGCGGGCACTGGTTCGCAGACCACGGGTGCTTGTCCTCGATGATGCCACCTCTGCCGTGGATCCTTCGGTGGAGATCCAGATCCTCAAAGGGCTTCGGAGGTCTGAGCTCCCCTCGACCGTTGTGATCGTTGCATATAGGAAGGCATCGATAGCGCTCGCCGACGAGGTGGTGTTCATTGAGGATGGGAGAGCCGTTGCCCAGGGAACGCATGTAGAGCTGATGATGTCAACTCCTGGATACTCGCGCCTGTTGACAGCGTATGAAGAAGATCTTGCTGCTCGAGCCGATGCGGGAGCGCGGCCGTGAGCGAGCGAACGGCCATGAAGACCTCTGCTGCCCTCGCCCGGTCCTTCAAGATCGCCCCCGACCTACGAACCGGACTCGTGGCCACACTCGGACTCGCCATTGTCGGAACTGCACTTCAAGTGGTTGTGCCTGTTGTGCTCCAGCAGATCATCGACAATGAGATCCTGGGCGCTGGCGATGTCAACCCTGCGGAGGTCATGCGGCGTGGCGGGTTCGCTCTGGTCGCGGTGCTTCTGGCGATGGTCGCACGATTCGCGTCCCTGCGAAGACTCGTCCGCTCTTCGTCATCAGGTCTTGCGCAGTTGCGCATCAAGACCTTCGATCATCTCCACAAACTCTCGATGCTCGAGCTTCAGGCCGAGCGTCGAGGAGCGCTCGTTGCCAGGGTGACGAGCGACATCGAGACGATCCAGCATTGGATGGAGTGGGGTGGCGTCGGGATGGTTCTCGGCGCAGCGCAGATCGTGCTCGCACTGCTCGTCATGTTCCTCTACGGCTGGCAGCTCGCGCTTGCGGTGACCGCCGGCGTTGCTGTGTATACCGTGATGGTGGTCGTGTTCCAACGGGTCCTTTCGAGGGCTCATGATCGGGTGCGCGAGCGTGTCGCCGATTCACTCGCAGTCACGGGTGAGGCGATCTCAGGTCTGTCCACCGTGCGTGCGTACGGAGTCGAAGATGTCGTGATGGCTCGAGTCGACGAGAAACTCGACGACCAGTTCAAGGCTGAAGTGAACACGGCGTTCTTCGCATCATCGCTCTTTTCGAGTGCTGAGCTCTTCGCCGGTGCCCTCACAGCCATGGTCGTCGGTCTCGGAGTCGTGTTCGGGCCGGACTGGGGGATATCTGCCGGGACTCTCGTTGCGTTCCTGTTCCTTGTCAACCTCCTCATCGAGCCGATCCAACGCCTCGTCGAAACGATCGACCAGGCACAGTCCGCCGGAGCCGGGCTGCGCAAGATCCTCCACGTAATTGACACACCGATAGATATTCCTGATCCGGTTGACGGAACGCCTCTGCCAGATCGCAGCCTCAGGGTCGAGTTCGAGGGGGTCACCTTCCGATACCGCGAGGGTCCTGACATCCTCAAGAACATCTCGGTACACATCCCCGCGGGCCAGCGTGTTGCTGTCGTCGGCGAAACGGGGTCGGGCAAGACAACCTTCGCCAAGGTTGCTACCCGTCTGCTCGTCCCACAGATCGGAGATGTCGCTGTGGGCGGTGTCCCGATCGATGAGGTCCCGTTCGTTTCGTTGCGGTCCCATATCGCCTATGTGCCCCAGGAAGGGTTCCTCTTCGACGCTTCGGTTGCGGACAACGTGAGGTACGGCAAGCCCGGAGTATCGGCCGACGCCGTGCGGGCTGCGTTCGACGATCTTGGTCTTCTCGGGTGGGTCGAGTCTCTGCCACAGGGAATCGATACCGACGTTGGCGAACTTGGAGGGAGCCTTTCAGCGGGCGAGCGTCAGCTCGTTGCTCTCGTGAGGGCGTGGATCTCTGATCCCTCCGTGCTCGTGCTCGACGAGGCGACCTCGGCTGTGGATCCCGCACTTGAGGTACAGATCCGCAACGCGATCGAGCATGTGACCCAGGGAAGGACATCGATCACGGTTGCACACAGACTCTCGACCGCTGAGGCCTCGGATCGAGTGCTCGTGTTCGACGACGGGAGGATCGTTGAGGATGGAGCCCACGTCGAGCTTGCAGCACTCGGAGGTGTGTACGCCTTGCTCCACGAGGACTGGGAAGGTTCGACACGGGGATAGGTATCGCCCCGATGAGGTTTCGACGTAGCTGCACATCATCCACGCATCGCGTAGATTCGTCACCACTGGTTACCTATGCGAGGAGGCCGAAGAGTGAACCTCTTGAATGACATGGAACTCTTGTCAGGGATCGCCGGTCCGAGGGACGTCCATCCGTGAATGGTCCGACTCACTCGGTCGTCGAGCTCGGTGACCGTCGTCTGCACACACGGATGTGGGGCGATCCGCCGGCGACGATCGTGCTGCTCCATCACGGCCTTGGGTCCATTTCGCAGTTCAGAGACCTGCCAGAGCGCCTTCACAGCGCGACCGGTGGCACGATCCTGGCCTATGACCGTGCTGGGCACGGGAACTCGCTACCCACGCCGAGCGACGAATGGCCTGCGGACTGGCTGCACACTGAAGCTGATGTTCTCGCCTCCCTGCTGGTCGCAATGGGGATCACCCGGCCGTTGCTCGTGGGCCATTCGGACGGTGCCTCGATTGCCCTGATCCATGCTGCCGGCGTGGATCAATCGGTGGTCGGGCTTGTCGCGTTGGCTCCCCACTCCTTTGTCGAGGACAAGGCCGTCGGCGCGATCGCCTCCCTGCGGGCCGAACCAACGCAGTTGCTCGCGACACTCTTTGGGCACCACACGGAACCTCTTGCGCTGTTCGAGGCCTGGAGTGGCGCGTGGGTCAGCGATGCGTTCCGGGATTGGGACATCAGGGATTCTCTTGGCGGGATCACCGCGCCCGCGCTCGTGCTCCAGGGCAGTCGCGACGAGTTCGCATCGGACGAGATGCTGTGGTCGACGGTGAGCGCCATGGGACCCCGGGCCGAAGGGCGAATACTCGACGGGCTCGGTCACGACCTTCCCCGCGAGGCGCCTGCACTGCTGTGCGACCTCATCGCCGGGTTCATTGGCCTGGTTGCCACACCCGGCTTCGACAAGCCCCCCGATGGATGACACACTCACCGAAGTCTCGCTGGGATCACAGTGGTTGTGTACGGTGTGGATGCTTGGTGCGGTGTCTCGGGACGGTACCCGCACCCTGATAGGATTCGATGGTGGACATCGGTCGTGTGGGGCTCTGGACGTTTCTTCTGGATGATCATCCGACGCCGCGTGTGCGCGACCTGGCCCAGGAGATCGAGGACATGGGGTGGCCGACATTGTGGCGGCCCGAGTCAACCGGTCGGGATGCGCTGATCTCCTCGAGTGTCCTGTTGGATGCCACTTCCAGGCTGAACGTGGCGTCTGGTATCGCACAGATCTATGCACGGCATCCGGTCACGACCGCAGCGGCTCAAAAGACACTGTTCGAGGCTCACGAGGGGCGGTTCCTTCTTGGATTGGGGGTGGCCCACGCCTCCTCCGTCGAGGGGATCCGCAAGCTCGAGTACAGGACTCCATACTCGGACATGGTGGCTTACCTCAAGGCCATGGCAGAAGCGCCCTACACCGCCGTGGAGCCTGCGATCAAGCCTCCGACAGTACTTGCCGCCCTTGGGCCGCGGATGCTGAAACTGAGCGCTGAAGCTGCAGACGGTGCCCACCCGTACTTCACTCCTCCCGAACACACCGCAATGGCTCGCGATATTCTCGGGCCAGACCCGCTTCTGGTTCCGGAACAGATGGTGGTCATCGATAGCAACCTTGACAGGGCCCGCAGCGTGGCCAGGGCGAACATGGCCCGCTATCTGCAATTGCCGAACTACACGAACAACCTTCTGCGGTGCGGATTCACCCAGATCGACATCGACGACATGACGGACAAGCTGGTCGATGGGATCGTCGCATGCGGTGACCTGGGCGTCACGGTTGATCGGGTCCAGCAACATCTCGACGCAGGAGCCGACCACGTGAGCATCCAAGTTCTCGTGGCTGGCAACGACCTCGACATCACCGTCGACCATTGGCACAGGCTGGCCGAAGCTTTCAACCTTTGAGACGACGGGCCAATATCTCCGGCCGATTCGGGCGGATTCGAAGGTGGCCAGTCATCGGTGAACGCAAGAAGGCCCCCGAACGGGGGCCTCCTCCGAAGGTCGGTGGGTGACTGGCTTGGTCATTGGGATCGCCTTGCTCGAGAACAAGTAGCCTCGCCGGCCTCCCACCTAATCCTCAGTATCGGCACATTATCGCCATTCTTGAGTTCTGGACCATGGGTCGTACGACCCCTTCTGGTTCTTCGGATTCATGTGGTTCATGACCGAGAGATCGGCCGTGCGTTGGGGTGAGGCCGTTGCGCGTACCGCCGTCCTGGTACCTCCCGGGTTCCGGTCGACCTGGCCCCCGCGATCGAGTCTCGAGGATCACAGGGATGATCTGTTGCAGATTTTGGAACGCTTCCGGTTGACCTGGAATCCCAGCCACCATGGCCTCAAGACTGCCGACAGCGTGTCTCCAGCGGTACGATGATGTGGTTCGTGACGGCCTCTGTTGGGATCAACCGATTGTTGGCCGATGATTGGAGTTTCTCATCGCAGGCAAGGACGACTATTTCAGGGCGAAGGGTGTTGTCGTTGAGACATTGCCAAACGCCACGTTCCGCGTGAAGCTGGAAACCGGCCATGAGGTGACGGCTCGCGCATCTGGCAAGATGCGCAAAGGCCGAATGATCCGCATCATCCCAGGGGACTCTGTCGAAGTCGATGTTTCTGCATACGATCCCACGATGGGTCGAATCGTCTGGCGATATCGGTAGGCGTCTTCAGCTACCGATCACACTTCTGGCAAACGCCCTCCACCTCGAGGACGTGGTCGAGGACTCTGAAGCCTGCTTGTGATCCGAGCACCGAAGCGATCGCATGGAGTTCGTTTTCGGCCCTGTCGGGAACTTCGATGTCCTCGATCGCTCCGCATGCCACGCACACGACATGGTGGTGATGTCCGGTGAGCCACTCGGCAAGCTCGTATCTGGCAACACCGTGAGGTCCGTGATGCTTCTTGAGAATCCCCTTGTCCTCGAACAATGAGAGCGTCCGGTATACGGACGACGTTGGGAGGAACGATGCTGATCCTGAAGCCAGCTCTGCCGCGGTCCGCGGTCCCGAAGCCATCTGTGTTGCTGTCACGACCGCACGCCTTCCAGAGGTGTACCTGACTCCGGTTTCTAAGAGTCTTCGCTTGACGAGTTCGTGGATCTCGGTGGATGCGCCGGTGCTTGACATACGCAAGAGAGTATCGGCCCATTCCCATTACGAGCGCATGATGAGAAGAACTAGGAGTTGCTGTCGTCGTGAAGCGCTTCGATATGGATCGCACGGTCCTGGTGAACGTGGCGCTTTCCGGTTGGGCGATGTGCCGGGTCGTCCAGGAATATCTGCTCGCCATCGACATGGAGAAGTGCGGATCCGTATGCCTCCGTCAGATTCGAGGTGGTGAGCACATCCCTCGGTTCACCGGAGGCCACAACACGCCCAGCCATCAGAACGACGTGATCTGCGACGCGAGCCTCGGCGAGATCATGGGTGCTCATCACGATCGTCCCACCACGCTTCTGCTCGTCATGGATGACCTCGTCTATCGCTTGCGCGGAGGGAAGATCCAGGCCGGTGAGCGGCTCGTCGAGAAGGAGCAGATCGTGATCCTGGGCGAGACCTTGGGCGACGAACACCCGTTGGCGCTGACCCCCGGAGAGCTCGCTGAGATGCCTGCCCTGAAGATCAGATATCGACATGCGTTCCATTGCCCTTGTCACGACGGCTCGGTCGGCATCCTTCAGACGCTTGAGCTCCCCGATCGTTGGATATCTCCCCATCGAGACGACCTCTCTGACAGTGATGGGCAGCGCATCGTTTACCTTGGTTGTCTGAAGCACAAGAGCTATACGTGCGGGGGTCGCTCCCTGGTGGACGGAGAGTCGTCCGCTCGTTGGGGCAACGAGCCCAGCGATTCCGTTGAGGATCGTTGATTTACCTGACCCGTTCGGACCGATGAGAGCCGTGATCGCGCCCTCGGGAATCACGAACGAGGAGGTCGCGACTGCGACATGGACTCCGTATCTGAACTCGACGTCGATCGCTGTTACAGCATTGCTTGGCGGCATATCGAAACAGTAGGCGTTCCCAGTTCTCAGTTCAGAGTTCTCAGTTCTGATATCTTTGGGGCATGGAGCTATATGCAAGGGTGAATATCCTCGATGGAAGGGCTGTGCGCCTTCCGTACGGCGATGTCAATGATGCGATCGCGCTCGATGATGATCCGGTCAATCGGGCAAAGGGATGGATCTCCAAGGGTGCTCATCGGTTACACATCGTTGATCTCGATGCTGCGGCCTACGGCGATTACAAGAATCGCGAACTCATCGGGCACATCATCAGTGCAGTCGATGTGCCTGTCCAGGTCGGAGGGGGGATCCGATCCCAGGCCGAGGTCGAACGCGTGTTGGGTATGGGGGCATGGCGCGTGGTGATCGGAACGCTTGCGATCATTGATCAGGTGCTGTTCTGGGAGCTGAACAGGCAGCATCCGCATCGCATCATGGTGTCTCTGGATGTACGGCCCGATCTCGAGATCTCGATCAAGGGCTGGACCGAGCAGACCGGTGAGTATCTCGAAGAGACCCTCATCAACCTGTCCTCGGGCGGGGCTGCCGGATTCATGATCTCAGAGGTCGGTCGGGATGCACTCGTCGAACCGCCGAACTTCGAGGCGCTGAAGCTGGCGATCGCCCTAGTCGACGAGCCGGTCATCGCTGCTGGCGGCGTCAGGGATCTGGATGACATCACTGCCCTGGTGAATCTGAGAGAGAATGGGCACAGGCTTGCAGGACTCGTGGTCGGCCGTGAGGTGACCGCCGGGCGATTCACGGTTGAAGAGGCAGCGAAGGCGTTTGCCTCGGCGGGGCATGTTCTCGGTCCATGGACGCGCGCCGAACTTGACTCTGCGTTGGCCAGGTACCGCGACGTTGCACCTGACCCCGCCGATGCAAACGCTGCGACTGTGTTCGTTGAATGGCTTGCTGCGGGAGGCGAAAAAGCGCCGATCTGATGTCATCTGTTCGATCACGGTGCGAGCGGATTTGGTCGAACATCCAGCTACTAGATTTCCTCTTGAGGTGATGCAATGAAGGCCTTCTTCAAGCTCGTGTTTGTGCTTCTGCTCATTGGGGTGGTGGCTGGTGTGATCGCGTCGGTCGTCTCCAAGAAGAAGCTCGAGTCGATGTCGGATGATGAGATCAGGGAGTATCTGGGTACCAAGCTTGCGGGGAAGGTCGGTGACGATCAGCTCGCAACGATCCAGGACGCCGTTATCTCGGGAGTGCGTGGCAAGAAACCTGTGGTCGACCACTACATCGAGGATGTAGGTGAGGCCATGGATGAGCTCACCGAAGTGGCCGACGAGGTGGCCGACGAGGTGGCCGACGAGAAAGCTGCCGAGGAGCCGGCCGCTTCAACGACATAGCAGCCGTCGGCAATCAGGCGGTGACCCTGCCCTTGGTTCTGTCCAGGCCGAACATGGCCAGGGCCACCCAGACCGTGATGAAGCCTGTCAGTTCGACGGCGGTCATGGACTCCTTGAATACGACCACGCCGACCAGCAATTGGAGCGTCGGCGCGATGTATTGAAGGAACCCGAGCACCGACAAGGGGATCCGTTTCGCAGCCGCTCCGAACAAGAGGAGTGGAATGACGGTCACGACCCCGGTCCCCATGAGGAAAAGGGCTGAGGCGGGCGATGATCCGAAGGTCGCTCCGGTCGGTTGGGCTACGAATACCAGGACGATGAAGGCCGCAAGGAACATCACGCTGGTTTCACCCATGAGCGATATCAGAGGTGGCGGTGTGACATCTCGTTTCTTCAGCAGGCCGTAGAGCCCGAAGGAGAAGGCGAGTGTCAGCGAAATCCACGGTGGAACACCTTGCAGCACGCCCATCGCGGTGACGCCACTTGCCGCAATGGCGACCGCGACCCATTGGAGCAGACCCAGTCGCTCCTTGAGGATGATGACACCAAGCGCCACGGAGACGAGCGGATTGATGAAGTAGCCGAGTGATGCCTCAACGATGTGCTCGTTCGTCACGGCCCAGACGAAGGTCCCCCAATTCACGGCAAGTAATCCGGCGGCTGCGATCGTCGAGAGCCTCGAGGTCCACGATGCGTAGCGGTCCCTCAGGGTGGACCATTGGCGGCGGAGAGTGATGATGATCGCCAGGATCGGCACAGACCAGACGATCCGATGCAGCAGCAATGATGCTGCATCAGTCGATACGAGGTTCCAGAACAACGGCGTGAGACCCCAGAAGAGGTAGGCCGCTACTCCAAACCAGATTCCGCGTTTGTGTTCCACTGTCCCTTCCCAGAAGTTGAACGGATGAGAGTAACGTCGACTGCAGACCGCTGGCTGTGACCGTGAACCGCGTCTTGTCACAGCCACGGGATACCTTGGAACCATGTCGAGGCAGATCGCTCCCCAACCAATCGCTCGAGGACCAAGACGTCGGCATCAGGCCCGTGTCCAGCAATTCTCGGTCGATCCGGAACTGCTCGAGGTCCTCGATGGTCTCGCGATATCAGATGTTGAAGCGCACAACGTCGTTGATACGATCTGTGTGGCCATGGGCGTGGAATCGCCTCGGTTGCGTTTCCATGCCCGGCGCTCTCCCTATACCGGCGCAACCGAGCAGCCGAGGTGGCTGCTCGTCGAATCACACGGTGAGGATCGGATCAGAGATATCGAGCGGGACTTACACAGGGCTTTTCCTCAGCATGGTGCCATCAGGCTTGGGCGGACGACCACGCTCATGACCGTTGCTCATGAGCTTGGACATCACCTCGTGTTCGTCCTGGATCCGTTGGCCACGCCGCCACATGGCCGACGCTGGGTCCATCGATTCGATCAGGCAGCCGAGAAGATTCGGGGATTGTTCTGATTCATCGCTGATTTGCTTGTTTAGGGATTGCCCCTTTGCCTACGCTGCGTGCGCGAAGAAAGGAAGACATATGCACTATGGACGGATTACTACTGCCGTCGGTTCTGTTCTGGGAATCATCGGACTCGGACTGGTGTCCGCGAGCTCTGCTGCAGAGGACATGCTGCCAGACTTGAACGCGGCGACAGGCGGGGCGATCCCGGCCGGTTTCGATCGTGTTCTGATATCGTTGTGGGACGAGAATGCCGCTGGAGCCGGCATATTTGTGATCGCGTTGGCTGTCGTACTCGGCGTGTCCCTCATGCCGGATATCAAGGATGCCATGTCGCGGATGAACGCACTCGTCGTGTCGGTGCTTGGTGTTGTCATGTTGGTTATCGGTGTAATCGGCACGATGGGTGCCCTCGACGATGCCGACACGCTCGAAGCTGGTCTTGCCCAGGCTACTGGTCAGGCTTTCTCGGTCTCGATCAGTGTTGGCTGGTACCTGCTTGCGGTTGCCGGTGGGCTTGCAGCCATCGGCGGAGTCCTTCAGCTGATTGCACGTCCAGATGAGAGCGCTCTGTCGGAGTAGAAGAGCGCAGAACCACGGGTCCATGTTTCTGATCGCCCCCGGGTAACGGGGGCGATCGGTTCCAGATCAGCAGGAACGTTTGGAGATCGACTCCGCGGTGCAAGCTCAGGGCTCAGTGCCCTCACATCGGATGCTCCACGCGGAATACAGGGTGATCCTCAACGACCCTCGTGAAATCGATGATCGTGGCGTGCTTGGCGAGGTCGAAGAACTCCGCGACGTACTTCTCATTCTCGTGGTAGTACCTCGCAAGGGCCCTTCCAGCTTCCTCGCCTTCGACTTCAACAGCCTTCACTCGGCTCGTTGCTCGACCCCGGACGAGCGTCGCCCTGTCAGAGGCACGCAGATTCAGTACCCAGCTCACAGGTCCGTATGGCGCGACGAGGTAGTCGGTATCGTCGAGGGTCACCGGTGTGACCATCGTGTGGCGACGCTCACCTGTCTTCCTCCCCGTGGTCGTCAGTTGCCATGCCGGCCCTTTGTCGACCCTCGCCATGATCGCAACGAGTCGATTGACCAGTTTTCGACGTGCAGTGAGTTCGTACTTCTTTGCCATGGTGTCGACCATACTCGCCGATCTCCAACTGTTACCAGACCTCGACCCGGTCGTGTCCTGCTCGCATTGAAGGAGCATCATCGGGAATGCCGAAGGCAACAGCGAAGGACTCGAGGTTGCTGAGAGGTCCAGTACATCGGAAGTGGCTCGGTGCATGCGGATCCGAGTTCACCAGAAGGCGTAGGTACTCATCGGTGTAGTTCTGGCGCCATGTTCGCGCGTATGCAAGGTAGAAACGTTGCTCGGCTGACAGGCCTTCGATATCAGGGGGGTTGCCGTCGTCGCGAGCAGACAGCATGGCAGCATACGCGATCTTCAGTCCGCCGAGATCGGCGATGTTCTCTCCAAGGGTGAGTTCGCCATTGACCTTGAGACCGTCCTGGACCTCATATGCATTGAACTGATCGACGATCACCTGAGCCCTGGCCTCGAACTCTTTCCGATCGTCGTCCGTCCACCAGTTCCTCATCTGACCAGACGCATCGAACTTGCTGCCCTGGTCGTCGAAGCCGTGTGTGATCTCGTGTCCGATCACCGATCCTATCGCCCCGTAATTGACGGGATCGTCTGCATCCTCGGTGAAGAAAGGAGGCTGCAGAATGCCTGCTGGGAATACGATCTCATTTCGCAGCGGGTGGTAATAGGCATTCACAACGTGGGGAGCCATGCTCCATTCCTGTGGATCCACCGGTTGTCCGAGCTTGGCGATCTGTCGATCGAATTCGAACCGGCTCGCCGCGAATCGATTGGTCATCCACTCGTCCGGTTGGATCTTGAGACCGTCGTAGTCGCGCCATTCATCCGGGTAACCGATCTTGTAACCGAACCCCTCGAGCTTCGCGAGTGCTTCGTTTCGTGTTGTCTCACCCATCCAAGGCAGGGTCGCGAGGCGTTCGCGCATCGCGACGAGAAGGTGATCTACGAGTTCCTCCATGCGCTGTTTTGCTCGGGGAGAGAAATTCTCCGCCACGTATAGCTGGGAGATGAGCTGGCCGATGTCCTCACTTCCCGAAGCGAGGATTCGCTTCCACCTCTCCTTCTGCTTCTGCTGGCCACCCAATGTCCTGCCGTAGAACTCGAATGCCTCCTTCTCGATGTCTTGTGGCAGCGCCGAAGCTGTGGCTCGAAGTATGTGCCATGTGAAATACGCCTTCCAATCCTCGAGCGGCGTCTCCATGAGCATTGTGTCGAGCGCGGGATACAGGCCCATGTTGTCGAAGTTGATCGTCGATTCGTTCCCCGCACCGATGCTCGAGAGGTAGGTGCCGAGCTCGAAGCAGGGCATCAAGTGACGAACCTCTGCGATATTCAGCTTGTTCGTAATGAGGTCGACGTCACGCATCTGGACGTTCGTGTATGACAGTTCCGCGATCGCACGCTCGATGCCGAGAACCTGTTCCGAAGCCGTAGCGGCTCCATCCAGCGCTGCGAGGCCGAACATCTTCTCGATATGGACCATGTATGCGGCCACAAGATCAAGGGATTGCTCATCTTCCCTGAGGTAGTAGTCCCTGTCGGGCAGACCAAGACCTCCCTGACCGACGTACACGAGATTCACCGTCGGATCATCGAAATCCGGGAGAACTCCGATGGTGAAGAGAACACCCGTCCCGATCCGATGAAGGTCTGGCACGAGATTGCGAATGTCATTGAGGGATGACAGCTCTTCGACTCGCTTCAGCCATGGTTCGATTCGGGTGAGGCCGATCGCCTCGATGCTGTCGGTGTCCATCCCCGATCGATAATACGCCCCGACCTTGTCCTCGACAGAGTCTCCGAGACCACGTGATCGTGCTGCAGCCTCGAGAAGTTCGCGAAGGATCACCTCGTTCCGAACATGTACCTCGTGCGCGGATCCCCATGCTCCGTATTCGGGTGGAACCGGATTGGATCGAAGCCATCCCCCGTTTGCGAACTGATAGAAATCTACAGCCGGGGCAACGGATGGATCGCTGTCTGCAGCATCGAATACAGGGTCATCGGGTGAGATCTGGATCACGACTGCTCCTGGAGATGGCGGTGTGCGATCGAGACTAATGCAGATACCAGAAGCCAGATACCAGAGGCCACGCGGGAGATTCTGGCACCTTTCCTACCAGGCGCCGCCCCCGCCGCCACCCCCGCCGCCGCCACCCCCGCCGGAGAAGCCACCGCCACCACCTGACGATGGTGGACTGAAGGCTCCTGACAGCGCAGACTCGAGACCTGTGAACGCGTTCTCGGTGTGCCCTCCGGTATATCCGTAGGTTCCGAACCAGTAGATCGAAGATCGATCCTCGAGCTCGGGTGGGGCGTGGAGCCGCGCATGCTCAAGTACCTCCTGTGCCACACCGAACGTGATTGCGTATATGAGGTACCGGTCCCAGAGCTCGAGACTTATCGCTGGGAGCATCCTCGAGGCGTGAAAAGTCAGAGAGGTAGCGTTTGAACGCTTCCCCAGCGCGCTGCCTCAAGGGCGCCTTGCCTGGTGCGCTTCACCCGAACCCGTCGGAAGCTCACAACAACGACGAGGATGATCGCACCGATCAGCATCCCTATGGCAATGAGGATCGCCATGGCCGTACCCCCCGGGCGGCCCCCAAGCAGTTGGGGCAGTATGAAGAAAGACCCGAGCACGAGCACAACTGCCAGAGCCACGGTCAACCCGGACGCGAGGTTTCCGCTCGTGTCGAGCAGTTTCGCTCTCTTGATGGCATCCAGCACACGGCTACGGAAGCTGTCGTATGTAGTCGCGTTCGCCGACGCGTCATCCCGGATGTCTCCACGGAACTGGTGCAGGGGGCGAGGACCGTCTTCGAGGACTCGCTTCACGACAGTGAGAACTGACTGCTCGTAATCTCTGAACCCCGCTGTCTTCTCCGTCAGATCGAGTTCGAGATCCGAAATGGTCTCACTGCGCAGCCCACCCCATGTGGACCGCGTGGTTTGGATCGGTGTGGCCGAGATCGCTCCCTGGCGGATCAGATCGAACAGCGTCGCCGTGAATTCCTTCTCCGACACCCTGCCTTGGGACATGAGCGCTCCAACCTCCGCGGGGGGACGGTCTGTCGGTGGGGAGTGTTCGTAGTCGAGGTCGTAGTCGATCTTCGGTTCCCTGCCGTAGCGGAGGTACGTCATGAGTCCAAGACCGAGAGCAAGGGCGATCGCTGCGGTGATCCCGATGATGAAGCCGGTGAGCGCAGCACGTGCCGCGGCTTCGTTTTCGGTCGCCAGGAAGGCCTCCTCATCGAGGATCAGCTCAAGCCCGTTACCCGATACCACCCTTGCGCCACTCGTGCTCGTCAGCAGATCGGCCGGGAACACGGATCGGAGCTCAACCCAGGTCTCCGATGGGATGTTTGAGGCTGTGAGAGCCGGGGAGATCTGGTCGTCGCCGAGACTGGTTGTCCCGTCGATTCCGTATGGGTGGCCCCAGACATAGACCTCACCCGGTTCTGGGCTTCCGGGAAGATGCATTCTGGCCGTTACGTTGGTTGCGCCGACAGGCCACTGGTCACCCCACACCTGGAGGTTTACATCTACGACGTCGTCATAGGCACTTGCAACCCCGACCATGGTGTATGCGATAGTGAACTCGCGCTGCTGGTTGGCTGCGGAGTAATGCCAAACGATCCGCACGAAACCGGGCATCGATGCAACCCCGTATGTTCCCGGCGGTGAGGAGCAACCAAGCTCCACGCAGCCTCCCAGGGTATGGACGCCACTGATGCCAGACACGGTGATGTCCCTGATCGATTCTCCATCACGGAGCGGGATGTCTCGGTATGCGCCTGAGAACGAACCTGAGAAGTCGTATCTGATCCGCTCCACGACAGAGAGGCTCCCATCATCCTCGACGGTGATGGCGACGTCGGCTGAGTCGATCCAGTAGGACTTCGCCCCTGCAGGGGAAGCCATAACGCCGACAATCAGAAGGACGAGAAGCGGGAGCGCTGCCCTTCGCATGGGTCAGAACTCGACCGTCGGGGCCTCTTGTGCATCCGGGCTTGCGTCATAGAATTCGCGAATGTCGAACCCGGCGATCCCAGCGACGATATTCGTGGGAATCTGTTGCACCGTGTTGTTATAGCTCAGGACCGTGTCGTTGTAGATCTGACGGGAGACCGCGATCTTGTCCTCCGTCTCTGAGAGCTCGCCTTGCAGGTTCTGGAAGTTCTCCGATGCCCTCAGCTCGGGGTAGTCCTCGGCAACGGCGAAGAGCTGTCGCAGGGCTGCTGTCAGGAAGTTGTCTGCCTGGGCCTGCTCTGCCGGTGTGCTTGCGGAGTTGCTTGCACCGCGAGCCAGGGTGACCTGTTCGAACGTCTCGCGCTCATGGCTTGCGTATCCCTTGACCGTTGCGACGAGATTCGGGATCAGGTCCAGCCGGCGTTGGAGCTGAACGTCAACCTGGCTCCATGCTGTGTCGACCCTGTTCCTGCGCTTGATCAGCTTGTTGTATGCCGAGACGACGAACAACCCGATGACCAGGACAACGATGAGTGCGATTATCCATCCCATGGAAACAGTGTAGACACCGGGTCCTTCGGTCAGTCGCCTTCAACCGCACTCCGCGGCAGCAGTGCCGGGATCACGATGAGCGTTGTGGCTGCTGCGGTGATCATTGCCACCCACATGATCTGAGAGATCTGAAGGTGGATCTTGAGCGGTGAGATCCACAGAGCGCTCAGTGCCACGGCGATTCCCAACGCGTTGGCTGCGATCGGTCTGGCAGCCTTGTCTATGGCTCGGAGCACATATCCGTTCCCCCCCACCCTCGCGTTGTCGATCGCAGCCACGAAGTGGATCGCGTAGTCGATTCCCACGCCGATCACGATCGAGGAGATGACCGCGGTGAGGAGGTTCAGTTGGATCCCGGATGCGGCGATGAAGCCGAGCATCGTGGCGAGGGTCAATGTGATGGGCACAAGTGCTACGAGTGTCCCCTTGATCTTTCGGTAAGCCACAATCAGCATCACCGCGACGAGTAGGTATGCAACTACGAGAGATATCACTTGGGCATTCAACACAAGACGGGCAATCTCGTCCCAGACGATTGGCATGCCGGCCAACGCGGTGACGGTTTCTGATGACTCGGCGAGGTCTATCCATCGCTGTAGGTCATCGGTGGTGAATTCATACGGGAGGAGGATGAATCGCAGCCCATCTTCAGAGACCATCTTCCCCATTGGCAGCTCTGTCTCGCCTGAGATGATGGAGTCGAACTGGTCCGGGCCAACGGATCCTGCAAGGCTCGCCACAGAGAAGACCGTTCGCACGCCATCGAGAGCTTCGAGTTCCGCGGTGGCCTGTCGTGCGTCGGCCAGTGACTCCTCTGCGTTCTCTTGGTCGAATGCGAATTCGCCGATGAGCGGTGTCGCGCCTCCGAACAGCTCTTCGGTCTTTTCGAAGGCCAGACGCACAGGGTCGTCGTCCTTGAAGAAGAAGAGCTGGTCCGGATTCACGGCAAGTTGGGGGATGGCCCAGATGCTGAACACGATGATGAACCCCACGATGGTGAACGCAGGCACCTTCGTTCGCACCGCAGCCTTGAGACCGCGTGTCACTCGCTTTCCGATCACTGCGGTCCGGTGCTTCGGTTCGATCGTGAGGTGGCTCATGAGAGCGGGCAGGGAGAAGAACGAGACGATCCCGGCGCATGTGATCCCGATCGCTGTGAACAGTCCGAGTTGGCGTATGGGTTGAACGTCCGTGGTGAGAAGCGCAAGGAAGCCTGCGGCTGTTGAGATCGTGGTGAGGATCATCGGGACACCGACATCTGAGAGTGCCGAGCGAACACGCAGAACCGGATCGTCCGATACGGTGGATTGTTCCTGGAAGTGCGTGACGAAGTGGAGACCATCGGCTGATCCCATCACGATGACGAAGATCGGCACGATCACCGTCACGATGTCGATCCGGACTCCTGCGCCGAAGATGACACCGAATGCCCACAAGGACCCGAGGCCAGCAGGGACGATCGCCATTGCGCTCAGTCTGAGGTCTCCGATCGTTGAGAAGAACACGAGGATCAGCAATGCAATGACGAGCGGGGGGAGGATCAGCAGGAACCACGTCAAGAGGTCGAGCACAGATGCGAATACGACGGGGTTGCCAGAGTAGGTCAGTTCGAGTCCCTCGTGGGTGACGTCGATGACTCTTCTGGCAGTTGAGGTCGGGTCATCTCCCGGTGACACGATCAGAAGGGTGTGGCGACCGTCCAGGGATATGAGCAGTTCAGACAGCGGATTCTGGTCGAGTGCACCGATGGTCACACCGTCGGGAGCAGCGGCAATGGCTGCCGGTGTCAGCGACTCACCCGTGGCGGGGTTGACATCGGGTATCACGCTCGCAACTGCCTCAACGCCTTCGATCGCCTCGAGTGAGTCGCGCAGCTCAGCGATCAGCGCGACGTTCGTCGATGACGTGAATGTTTCGCCATCGGGTAGGGAGGCAACAACGTTGATGGGATCGGTCGTCTCGTACTTTTCAAGTAGTCCCACAAGTTGCTCGCCCGTGGCATTGCCCTCGAGGAGGAAGGATGTCACATCCGCATTGAAGCTCATGCGGAACAACATCAGCACGGCGACGATGCTGACGAGCGCAGTCAGGGCGAGTACGAGTTTCGATCGATTGACGATGAACCGTGCAATGGCGTCCACGCCTCCATTCAACACCAGTCACAGGACGGTCCCGTTCGATGACGTCGAGTCAATTGATTATCCTGATGCTCAGGATTTGTTGTCCGACGCAGTACCGATAGGCTGAGGGGGTGAACGCACGTCAAATCGTGTGTCAGATACAGGAGCCTCACATGAGCTTCAGGCCTCTCACCGATCCCGAAACAGGGGAACTTTATCTCCCGATCGCCAAGCGTGGCGACGCCCTCCTCGATGATGAATTCCTGAACAAGGGAGACGCGTTCTCCCGTCATGAGCGATCGATGTTCGGGCTGTGCGGGATGCTTCCCGACCATGTTGCGTCGATCGATGAACAGCTTCTTCGGGTACGCGTGCAGTACGACTCGAAGGTCAGGGACATCGACAAGAACGTGTACCTCAATGCGCTCATGGATCGAAACGAGACCCTGTTCTATCGATTCCTCCTCGAGAATCTCGAAGAGGTCGTACCGGTGATCTACACACCCGTCGTGGCAAAAGCGTGCTCACACTGGAGCAGGATCTATAGAACGGCACATGGTCTTTACATCACGCCGCGAGATCGTGGTCGGATCGCCGAACTCCTTTTGGCTCGCCCTGTCGAACAGCCGCCTGTGATCGTGGTCACGGACAATGAGCGAATTCTTGGAATCGGTGACCAGGGTGCTGGAGGAATGGGGATTCCGATCGGCAAGCTCGCCCTCTATACGGCAGCGGCCGGGATCCATCCAGCGAGGTGCATCCCCATCTCCATCGATGTCGGTACGAACAACAGTGAGCTGCTCGATGATCCTCTCTACGTCGGATATCGCCAGCCCCGCCTCAGAGGTGAGCAGTACGACGAGCTGATCGATGAATTCGTGGAAGCCGTGCGCACCGTGTTCCCTGGTGCTCTGTTGCAATGGGAGGACTTTGCAAACCGCACCAGCTTCAACAACCTCGATCGGCACCGCAGGCGAATCGCCTCGTTCAATGACGACATTCAAGGCACGGCTGCCATGGTTGTCGGTGGCCTCATCGCAGCAACTCGTTCGGTCGAGACTCCTCTCACAGACCACAGAGTTGTGATCGCCGGTGCAGGTTCGGCCGGCCACGGTATCCGCGAGCAGATCGCCCTGGCGATGGCCGCCTCGGGTATCGAAGTCGAGCAAGCGAAACGCCAGATATTTGTGCTCGACAGCCGGGGATTGGTGACCTCTGATCGACGCAACCTCTCGAGCATCAAGGCTGACCTCGCGACACCTGCAGAGGTTGTAGCCGGGTGGGAGGAGACCGAGGATCCCTATTCACTTCTCAACGTTGTGTCACAGGTTCACCCGACAGTGCTCATCGGTGTGAGCGGCACCCCGGGACTGTTCACAGAAGAAGTGATCAAGGCCATGGGCAAGAACTGTGAACGCCCGATCGTTCTGCCTCTCTCGAACCCGACGAGCCATACCGAGGTGACGCCATCCAACGCGATCCGGTGGACAGACGGCCGTGCGATCGTCGCGACCGGTTCACCGTTCTCACCCGTCGAGTTCAACGGTGAGGTGCACAGTGTTGGGCAGGCGAACAACGTCTTCATCTTCCCCGGGATGGGTCTTGGGGTGATCACCGTAAGGGCTCGGGAGGTGACAGACGGGATGTTCCTTGCCGCGGCGAGAGCATTGGCAGATGAGACGGGACCAGACCTGGTAGCCCGGGGTCAGATCTATCCGAACATCGCTGATGTTCGCGACGTGTCCCGTGCTGTGGCCAAGTCCGTTGCCGACAAGGCCATCGAAGAGGGTGTCGCGGATCATGTTGACGAAATCGAAACGTTGATCGACGATGAAATGTGGACTGCAGAGTACCTGCCGTACCGACAGGTCGGCATGGGTCTAATGACATAGCCGTCAGGCGTCAGACACCCATCCCCCTGCCGATGATCTCCTTCATGATCTCAGTCGTCCCACCGTAGATCGTCTGGACCCTGGCGTCGACGTAGGCTCGCGCGATCGGGTAGTCCATCATGTAGCCATACCCACCGTGCATCTGAACACCCATGTCAACAACCCGGATGAGCATCTCTGTCGTCCACCACTTCGCCTCCGCCGCCTGCTCGATGGTGAGGTTGCCTTTGATGTGCTCCTCGAGGAGTCTGTCGACGAAGATGCGACCAATGTCGACCTCGGTCTTGGCCTCTGCCAGCCGGAATCGGTTGTGCTGGAAGCGTCCGATCGGGCGTCCGAAGGCCTTGCGCTCCTTTGCATATTCGAGTGTTATCCGGAGGGCTGCCTCAGCGCCTGCGACGGCGCCCAGAGCGATCGAGAGTCGTTCCTGAGGAAGGTTGGACACGAGCTGGAAGAACGCCATGCCCTCCTCGCCCAGCCTGTTCGCGGCCGGAACGGCGACATCGTTGAAGAACAGTTCCGCCGTGTCCTGGGCGTGGAGACCGATCTTGTCGAGGTTGCGGCCGCGTTCGAACCCTTCCATGTCGTCTTCGATGACGAGCAGCGTCAACCCTGCGTGGGGATCATCAGAGGTACGTGCAACGATGATCACAAGATCGGCATTGATGCCGTTCGTGATGAACGTCTTCGATCCATTGACGATGTAGGTGTCACCCTCAAGCTTTGCGGTTGTCGTGATGCCGGAGAGATCAGATCCAGTACCTGGTTCGGTCATCGCGATCGCTGTCATCAAGTCACCGTTGGCGAGTCCTGGCAGCCATCTGTCACTCTGATCCTCGTTGCAATACGTCACGAAATAGGGCACGCAGATATCGTTGTGAAGTGTGATGCACATGCTCGAGGATCCCGCGCCGCCACCGGTGAAGACCTCTGCGATCACAGCGTTGTATCTGAAGTCCTCCACCCCTCCGCCACCGTGCGCCTCGGGTATCGACATGCCGAGCAGCCCTGCTTGACCGGCCCTTCGGAACATCTCCTTGTCAACCTTGCCGTCGCGTTCCCACTCGTCGACGTGCGGCAGGATTTCCTTCTCCATGAAGTGCTTGACCGACTCGCGGAACAGCTCGTGCTCCGCTTCAAAGATTGTTCGTTGCATCGGACCACGCTAACGCGTGGGAGGGAGCAGAAACCTGAATGATCATTGACAGAAGACGGTGACGGCGCGACATTGGAAACACATAGCAAGTTTGAGACCGATCGCCGTGTCGACAGAGGATCAACACGAAGGCAGACGCCTCAGGCGTCTGAAACCCGAGTCGGTTAACGGCAGTGATCAGAACGCCGTCACGGTGGGTCGGTTTGCATGGGAGGGGTCTCGTTGGAGGCCCCTCTCGCTCGCGGCTGTGCGATCCTCTAGCTAGATCGGTTCGAGCCTCGCTGTGAAGTGACGAAGCCACGCCGCCTGTTCAACGATGCGATATCCCCTGAGTTCTTCGGCACGGTTGGCGACATCGATGACGACCTCTGCGACGTAATCGATGTGGCTCTGGGTGTACGTCCTGCGTGGAATCGCCAATCGCACTAGTTCCATCGCTGCGGGTTCGTCTGGCCCTCCGTCCGGATCGCGGCGACCGAACATCACCGTTCCGATTTCGACACCGCGAACGCCCCCGGCCCGGTACAGCTCGATCGCGAGGGATTGGGCCGGGTATTCGTGTGGCGCAATGTGCGGGAGCAGAGCGGCAGCATCGAGGTACACGGCGTGACCACCCGGAGGTTGAACGATGGGCATTCCGCCGTCGCTCACTGTTCTCGCGAGGTACTCCGTTGATCGGATCCGGTATCGAAGATAGTTTTCATCGAGCACTTCCTCGAGACCGATGGCGATCGCTTCGAGGTCGTAGCCCGCCAATCCGCCATAGGTGGGGAATCCTTCGGTGAGGATGAGCAGATTACGAGCGCTCTGCGCCCACTCCGGATCATTGAGCGCGAGAAAGCCGCCGATGTTTGCGAGTCCGTCCTTCTTTGCGGACATCGTTGCGCCATCTGCATAGGAGAACATCTCTCGAGCGATCTCGCGAGGGGTCTTGTCCGCGTATCCGTCCTCTCGCATCTTGATGAACCAGGCATTTTCTGCGAAGCGACATGCATCGAGGTAGAACGGAATCCCGAATTCGTCACATACGTCTCGAGTTGCCCGGATATTCTCCATGGACACGGGTTGACCGCCACCTGAGTTGTTCGTGACGGTGATCATCACGAGTGGCACCCTTTCGGTGCCGAACTCCTTGATCGTGGATCGAAGGCGGGCGATGTCCAGGTTGCCCTTGAAGGGAAGGATCGCTGCTGGATCGGTGCCCCCGGCAATGACGAGATCCCTGGCTTCGGCGCCTTGATACTCAACATTCGCTCGAGTCGTGTCGAAGTGGGTGTTGTTCGGCACGACGTCACCCTTCTCGACCGCAACGGTGAACAAGATCTTCTCTGCTGCGCGTCCCTGATGCGTTGGAATCACGTGCTCGAAGCCCGTGATGTCCATGACGGTCTCTTCGAAGCGGAAGAACGACCGGCTTCCTGCGTACGTCTCGTCGCCACGCAGCATTCCTGCCCACTGCTCCGAAGACATGGCTCCCGTTCCCGAGTCGGTGAGGAGATCGATGATCACTTCGTCTGCGCGGAGGCCGAACAGGTTATTGCCCGCTCGTTCAAGAGCGGCCTCCCTCACAGCGAGATCCGGGAGATCGATCGCTTGAACGGTGTGAATCCGGAACGGCTCGATGATGGTCTTGTATTCCATGGACGAGAGAGTACAGAAGACGAAGCGCGGAGAGTTGTCAGTGTTCGGCCGTCCGGGGCATCGCCCTGCGATGCTCGGCAACGCGTTCGGCCAAAGCGGGATAGTCCGGGTCGATCTCGTAGCGGTAGTCATCCCACCAGCCGTCGCGGTCAGGGTCGAAATGCCGCGGTTCGGGAAACGCCTGCAGTGCCTTCTGCTTCATCTCCACTTCTATCTCGCGAGCACAGTGGAGCACTTCGGTTGAGTGCACCGGTTCGAGGACTTCGAGATGTATCGATCGTCCAAAGTTGAGATTCGGCGAATACGGGTGTTCCCACACTGCTGCGCCGCCGGGCAACACGACGGGCAGGAGAGGCCGTCCGGTGCGAGCCGAGAGGTGGAACGCGCCCTGGTGGAAGGCCGTCTCGATACCGAGGATCGATCCTTGGGGGAAAACGACGTAGCTCTCACCACTTGCGAATGCCTTCTCTGCCGTTCGGACCATTGACCTGTACGCCTTTGCCCCGTCGTCGATCGATACAGGACTATGTCCTGATGCTCTCAGGTACCGACCGAGTAGACGCCACTCGAACAGTTCCTCGGCAACTGAGAACGCAAGATCAAGCGGAAGCCGACTGAGGGCAAGGATGTCCGCGAACCCCTCGTGGAGCGGAGCCACGACGTACTGCTCTGTCTGATCGACGCGATGCATGCCGTGCGTCTCGATGGTCAGGGCCACCGCCCGCGCTGCACGCCTCGTCCACTCCCTCTCTGCTTCGTGAAGTGCAGCTCTGTCACCGGAACTCGCCTTGACGGTCAGCTTCAGGTACTGGGGACCGAACAAGGCGGCACCGTGGAGCAGCGCACGAAGTTGTGCTCTCCGCGAATCAACGGATGCCTTGCCACCGGGAAGACGATACGGATGTGTCTGTGAAGCGGAGGCCATCAACCATGGAACCCCTCCGGACCACGATCCGTTCCCGGCCTAGCCGTTGCTTGTGGTTGTGGTGCCCGCGGTTGTGGTTGTGGTGCCCGCGGTTGTGGTTGTGGTTGGCGGCAGGGTTGTGGTCGCTACGGGCAGGGTCGTTGTCGTGGTGGTCGGTTCTGGCTTCGGCTTCTTGTAGTTCCAGGACCAGTTCTGGGTCGTGACCGACCCGTCTGTGTGCTCCATGACTCTTGTGATGGTGTTGCCTGAGCGCTCGGATGTGCAGATCCTTCCCCCGTTGTTGCCGAAGAAGGTCACGGTTATCGACGATGGCGTGTACTCAGTGTGGATGTACACGACCGCATCAGAATCATTGCGGAAGATGACATCGGGCAACGGATAGCCAAGCGTTGCCTCCCTGACGAAGGGATAGCGGCTGAAGTACAGACTGTGGGGCTGGTGGAACACATCCTCGTAACAGCCAAAGAACACCGCGTTGTAGAAGGTGGTTGCGAACTGGCTCGTGCCCCCACCGATGTTGATCTTGCTGTCACAGCATTGGATCCGACCGTTGATGATCGCACCAGCCCGTACATACCCACCGGCGGTCGTCCGTTCACCGGCCGTGTCGTTGATCGAGAAAGTCTCGCCGGGCAGAACGATCGAGCCGCCGATTGCGTCCGCAAGCAGCTGGATGTTCGTGACCCTGCTCCGACAGCATGGATGCTTCGTCGTGAAACTCGAAACCTCGTCGAAGGGACCCGTGTCCTGGGCCATCTCGGTCGTCAAGGCAGCTCGATCGCCGTCGGTCATCGGGATCGTTCCCCTGCCTGTCCGCTCAGCTGCCGCGATGACGACTTGTGGGATGCGATCCAGGTCGACCTTCTGGCCGATGACAGAGGTCACGACAGAGAGCTCGCGGGTTTCCTCGTCAAAACTGAAGGTTGCGTCGATTGGCGGAACGGTGAATCTCTCGGCAGAGCGCTCTGCGATCGTTCGCAGCGTTGTCGTGTCGAGACCGACCTCAAGCACCGCGGGGGAGTGGTACACGATCTCGCTCCATAACGCCGTTGCGAGACCGGTCGATGTGAACACGATCGTTCCCTCCCCGTCCGATGAGGTGAGCACCACCGATGAGTCGATCAGGTTGGATGCTCTGACCACGGCTGCATCCACTTCAGCTCTTGTTATCACCGGATCGAGGGGGATCAAAGGCAGCACCACCGTCGTTCGGTCAGTTCGAGCCAGCTGCTGGTGGAGCAGTGGAATGGCAGCCTCGATGTCGATTCGCAGACCTGCCTGCGGATATTCAGGTGCTGCGTGTCCATCCTCGACCTTCACGGCGCCTTCAGAAGCCGGGGTTGCGAGAACTGTTGCGGTCCACTCGTCGAGGACTCGGGCAATCGCTTCCTCGTCGACCGTCGTGGGTACATCGATCTCGACCGTGGAAGTGAACGAGCCTGCCCAGAGCCTGAGATTCGACAGGAGACCGTTTGATCGGCGCACCGTCATCGCCTCTGTCGCTATGGATGCTTCATCGATCGCGAAGCCAGCGACGCTCGGATCGAGAAGCAGTTCGTTCCCTTCGACTATCACCGTCAGAGCTTCGGAGGCGAGGTTTGCTTCGTATGAGCCGATCAACACGGTCACGTCTTCGAAGGTCAGGCGGGAGAGGTCCATCTCTGCAGCGATCACACGTCGGCTGACTCGGTCAGTACCGATCACCTCGTCGGCTGCGTAGCCCATCGTTGCGAACACGACACCGAGCAACGGAATCGTGACGGCTGCGACGACGATGTAGCGGCGCATGGTCCTCCCTGGAACCGATGGGACAGCGAGTGTACGACAGAACCCGGAAAACGGGTGTCAGGCCTCAGATGCCAGGTGCTTTTCTTCGGTCATCAGCTCCCAGAACTCGATTTCGGACTCGATGGCGATCTCGCGGAGTTGGGACGCGATCTCTGCGAGGCCGTCGACGCGGGTGCGGTCGTCGCGATAGGGCGACCGAAGTGTCTCGTCCGTCCACTCCATGACAACCTGGTTGCGGGTTCCCGGGGTCGTGCCGCTGTTGAAATAGACCCTGCTTGTGGAACGGGTTCCGGCTTCCTCGTAGGCCCTGCCGATGACGTCGATCAGCGTTGCGGCCTTGCGGGCCTCTCCGGGCTCGACGGTGTATATGCGGCGGATGAGATACATGGGGGTCCTTTCGTGGACCGTAGACGGTAGACGGTCATAGGGGCGACTATCGCGCTGCGGGGAATCTCACGAAAGTGTGAGCCTCGAGACGGTCTCGATCTCGCTGAGCACACGGTCGACCTCGGCAATCGTGTTGTAGTGGACGAAGCCGATGCGCACGAGTCCGGCCGATGACCTGTCGAGGCGATGCATCACCTCGTGCGCGTAGTAGTCCCCCGACCAGACGAAGCATCCGACGGCTCCGAGCTTCCGAGCGACTTCAGCGGGCCCAACACCTTCGATGTCGATCGCGAAAGTCGGTGTTCTATCACCCGTCTCGCGTCGTCCGAACATTCGACTCCTCGGGATCGTCGCGATCCCTGAGAGGAATCGATCCGAGAGAACGCTCTCGTGCTCACCGATGGCTGCGTATGAGGACGCGATCCTTTCGCGGCGGGTCGCACCGTCACCGAGAGATGCGATGTAGTCGACCGCGGCCGTCACGCCTTGCATGGACTCGAATGACTGCGTCCCCGTCTCCCAGCTGTCGGGAGCGTGATCTGGCGATGGTCGCAATTTGTATGGCTGAATGCTCTCGAGGAGATCAGACCTCCCGAAGAGGCACCCCGTGTGAGGACCGAACCACTTGTAGGCCGACGCCACGAGGAAGTCCGTACCACTCTTTCCAACGTCTATCAGTCCGTGGGGCGCGAAATGAACCGCATCGACATACGTCAAGGCTCCAACGGCATGGGCCAGGTCCACGATCTCGCCGACGGGTGTGGTCGTGCCCACGGCGTTCGATGCATGGGTGAAAGCGACAAGTTCGGTTCGCTCGTCGAGCGCCTCATCCAGGGATGCAAGGTCAAGACTGCATCCGTCGCTGGGATCGAAGTCGACGAACCGGACCTCGACATCGGCATCTTGCGCTGCCTGCATCCATGGAGACACGTTCGCATCGTGGTCGAGCCTTGTGAGGACGATATTGCCTCCCGCGTCCCACGAGCGCCCCAACGCCCGGGACATCGCGTAGGTGAGCGAAGTCATGTTCTGACCGAAGACGATTTCGTCCTGCTCGGCACCGAAGAGGTCGGCGACTGCTGCCCGCGCGTGACCAACAACGACTTCGGTTTCTCGAGATGTCACGAATGGCCCGCCGAGATTGCTGCCCCCTCTCCCCATGAACCGGGACATCGCGTCGATAACCGACTTGTGGACCTGTGTTCCGCCCGGTCCGTCGAGGTAGGCAACCTGTTCGCCTTCGAGAGTGCGTTTGAGAGCAGGGAAGCCCGATCGGACCGCGTCGATGTCGATACTCATCCCACCACAGTAAACCGGTGTCGGCTGTCAACTGTGAAAAGGAACCGATAGGTTCTGACCCATGAAGTGGCTCAGCCGGAGAATCCTCATCGCCAGAGGCTGGCGTTTCATCGGCACGGTCCCCGATGTGCCCAAGTACGTGATCGTCGGGTTCCCACACACATCGAACTGGGACTTCTTCGTCTTCCTCGCAGTCATGGATCATTTCGGTATTCAAGGAAGATTTCTGGCCAAGGAGGGCCTGTTCAAGGGTCCGCTCGGGTGGCTCATGCGACGCTGGGGCGGTATTTCGGTCGGTGCATCCGCTGCGCTCGTCGATATCGCCGTTGCGTCATTCGAGGCTCAGGATCAGATGGTTCTTGTCATCGCTCCAGAGGGAACGAGGTCGAGGGCCGACTCGTGGAAGTCAGGATTCTGGCGCATTGCCGACGCTGCAGAGGTTCCCGTCGTGATGGGCTATGTCGATGGTGAAACAAGGCGAGCAGGGTTGGGGCCGGCAGTCGGTATCGATGGAAACCCGGAGCGCTGGATGGGGCTTGCAGGCGACTTCTATGCCGGCACGAACGGTCTCAGACCGCATAATCGTGGAGCCGTCACTCTCTGAGCTCGCCCTCCATTGAGGCCTCTGCGCGTGATGGCACAAACTGCGACACAACTAGAATGCGATAAGAAACGCGAAAGTTATCCCGGAGGCGAATCGTGTCGAGGGAGCATCCCAAGTACCCAGGCATCCGTATCACGACCAACGGCAACCAGCTCGTGTCGTATCACACTGAGGCTCGCATAACCCAGGGCGGTGTCTTCTATCCGATCACGCCCTCAACCGAAATGGGCGAGAACTATCAGCTAGCGTTCGCTGAGGGAGTGCTCGACGTCTTCGGCAATTCCAAGATAGCGATCGAGACCGAGGGCGAGCACGCCGCCCAGGGCGGGGCGATAGCCCTGTCGCTCACGGGGCACCGTGTCGTCAACTTCACGTCCGGCCAGGGCGTCGTCTACGGCCTCGAGCAGTACTACCACGCTCCGGGAAAGCTCTCCACGATGGTTCTCGAGATTGCTGCTCGTGCCCTTACGAAGCATGCGCTCAATGTTCACTGCGGACACGATGATGTTTACGCCGCCCTCGACTCAGGGTGGATCATGTTGTTCGCCAAGGACAGTCAGCAGGCAGCGGACCAGGCACTCATCGCTCGGAAGGTTGCGGAGCTCTCCCTGAATCCGGCCATGAACATCCAGGACGGTTTCCTCACATCCCACTTGGAGCGCACGTTCTTCAAGCACGAGGCTGGTCTGCTGCGCGAATTCCTCGGTGCCCACGACGAGACGATCGATACGCCAACCGATGCCCAGCGCGAGTTGTTCGGCCCGACCCGACGGCGCGTGCCTGCGATGATGGATCTCAAGAACCCGATGCTGCTTGGTCCCGTTGAGAACCAGGAGCACTACATGAACGGCGTCATAGCGCGCCGCAACAACTTCACCGAAGAGATCCTCCCGATGCTTGAAGCGGCATATGAGGAATTTGCCGATCTCACGGGCCGCTATTACGGGCTTGTGAGCGAGTATCGCAATGACGACGCCGAGATCACGTTCGTGTCCTTCGGATCTGCTGCGGAGAACATCGAGGCCGTGGTGGACCACCTCCGCGAGCACGACGATGCGAAGGTCGGATCGGTGCACATCAACGTGATCCGTCCCCTTCCCCAGGCTGCGATCGTCAGGGCGCTCGCCGGCAAGCAGAAGATCATCGTTCTCGAGCGGGCAGATGATGCTCTCTCTGGCGACAACCAGATCACCCGCGAGATTCGTGCCGCGATGTCAAAGGCCGCCGAGGTCAACAGGCTCGGGTATCCGTCTGACATCCCTGGCATCACCTCAAAGGAGGTGCCCGAGGTCATGTCTGGCTCGTACGGTCTTGGATCTCGGGACTTCCGCCCGGAGGGCATCATCGGCGCATACGAATACGCCATAGGCAAGATCGCTCGCCAGGATGGCAAGACCATCGAGGATGGTGCGACCTATTTCACCGTCGGCATCGATCATCCGTACGCCGTCGGGGCCGATCGCAAACCGTCACTCCTTCCGGAGGGTTCCATCGCCGTTCGGTTCCACTCCATTGGTGGCTGGGGAATGATCACCACCGGCAAGAACCTCAGCGAAGTCATCGGGGCGATAGGCGACGATCTCTCGAAGGCCCAGGATGAGGTCGACGAGTTCGGTCGTCCAAAGGAGATAATCCACATCTCGGCGAACCCGAAGTACGGGTCGGAGAAGAAGGGCGCGCCAACCCAGTACTTCTTGGTTGCGGCACCAGAGCGGATCCGTGTGAACTGCGACTTGCACCACGTCGACGTCGTGCTCTGCCCCGATCCGAAGATCTTCACCCACACGAACCCCCTCCTTGGTCTCAATCCCGGCGGCACATTCGTCTGGGAGTCAGAGGAGGACCCTGAGACGGTATGGCAGCGCATCCCTCGCGAGTTTCGCCAGGAGGTCATAGACAAAGGGATCCGCATCGTCACCGTGCCCGGTTTCAGAATTGCTCGTGAAGCGACCGAGAGGCCAGAGCTCCAGCTCCGTATGCAGGGGAATGCTTTCCTCGGAGCGTTCTTCGGAGTGTCGGACATGCTTGAGGAGTACGGCGTCACCGAGGAGAGATACCGCGAGATCGTCGAAACCCAGTACAACAAGAAATTCGGTCGGTTCGGCGCGGCCGTCGTGGATTCGAACATGCGGGTCATGGAGCAGGGATACGATCTCATCGTCGAGATCCCTCATGGCGACGTGGATGAACCCGATCGTTCGAGCATGCGACTTCCTGCGCTCGAGGCATGCGGAACATGTGCGGTGGATGTTCCTCTCGCAGAGCCTCCCGCGCAACAAGAAGTTCGGATTCCCCTTACGAACATCTCCACGTTCAACAAGGAATTCAAGGCAGGACTCGGATACGACCAACCTGCAACACCGCTCGCCTCCGTTTCCATGATGGCTGCTGGATCGGGCCGAGGCTCATCCAAATACGTGTCGAGGCGTGAAACGCCGGTTTGGATCGCTGAGAACTGCACAGGCTGTATGGACTGCATAGTTGCGTGCCCCGATACGGCACTTCCCAACGTCGCACAGGACATGGACGTTGTGCTCGAGACCGCAGCCAAGGGCTACATCCTGGATGAGAATGAGCGTGCCCTGATGGTCGATGAGCTCCCAGCGCTCGAGGAGCGCCTGCGCACCAGGATGCTCACCACGGTCAAGGCCAAGGAGTCGGTGCCATTCAACGGCATGTTGCGTGAAGAGATCGCCGCGATCGACTCCGTGTCCGAGACCGCACGGTCCGAGTTCATGGAATTGTTCGATCGGGTGCCCTTTGCGTACACCAGGACCTCGCATCTGTTCCGATCCCTGGAACGGACCGAGTCAGGGGCGGGTGGTCTGTTCTCGATCATGGTCGCAGACACATGCAAGGGCTGTGCCGAATGTGTGCTCGAATGCCCGTATGAGGCTCTCGAAATGGCGGTCGAGACCCCTGCAATCAACGCCGACCACATCTCTGGAACCAACTTCCTCGACCTCCTTCCCGATACTCCGGCCAAGTATCTCGGCAGGTTCGATCCCGATGACCCGATCGAGTCTTCGGCAGCCCACCTGAAGAACCACCTCATGGTTCGTTCCAATTACGAGGCGCTCGTCAGCGGTGACGGCGCATGTGCCGGTTGCGGGGAGAAGAGCGTGCTACGAGCGGTTGCATCGCTTACAGAGGCATACATGCGCCCGTTGTACCACGCGAAGGCTGACCGCCTCGAGCGTAAGGCACTCGACATCGAGGAGCACGGTCTCAAGATGCTCGGCGAGATCGAGGCACTCGATCACAGTGGGTACGAGCAGCTTCGGATGCTCGTTTCCCACTCACTTCTCGGTCTCGGTGGCGAGACAGTTGAAGACACCCAGATGCGGATCGACGAGTACGGATACGTCACCGACCAGGGCATCGTCGATGCGCTCGTGGTTACGCTGCGCCAGGGACGCGTTCAACCACAGGGATCTCCAGGCGCTCGATGGAACGATTCCCAACGGCATGTCCGTCATGGCCATGGGCGCCCACACCGGTTGCAACACTGTGTACGGTTCGACGCCGCCGAACAACCCCCATCCGTACCCGTGGATGAACTCGTTGTTCCAAGACGGTGCAACGGTGACGTGGCTACTCGGCGAGAGCTTCATCCAGGACCACGCCCGTCGTTCTGTGATCCCCGAGCGCATCGCAGACACGATGATGCTCGGTGTCGGCATCTCAGATGACGACTTTTTCGAGCTGACGCATATGACCGATTCCCAGATGACTCCGCTCGAGATCAGGGAGCTACCGAAAGCGTGGGCGATCGGTGGCGACGGCGGCATGGGAGACATCGGTTACCAGAACGTGTCGAAGGTCATCCTGCAGAACCGCCCGAACGTGAAGCTCCTCATGCTCGATACCCAGGTGTACTCGAACACCGGTGGACAGAACTCGGACTCGACCCCGATGCCGGGTGGAGGTGACATGAACCAGTTCGGTGCGGCGTCCGAGGGGAAGCTGACCGAGAAGAAGGGTGTTGCAGAGACGTTCATCTCAGGCCACGGGTCACCCTTCGTTGCCCAGGTGTCCCTCGCGAACGCTGCCCAGTTCTACAAGGCGATCGTTGATGCCCTCGACTATCGGGGCACGTCATTCATCCAGAGCTACACCTCGTGTCAACCCGAGCACGGGATCGCTGATGACGTGTCAACACTGCAGGCCGGTCTGGTTCGTGACGCTCGGTCGATTCCGCAGTTCATATTCAACCCGCAGAAGGGTGAGACGTATCAAGAGGCACTGGACATCTCGGGAAACGCAAACCGTGACAGGGACTGGACCCAGGTCACATCGAAGCTGACCGACCGGACCTTCCAGTACACCGTTGCACACTTTGCGAACACAGAGGCGAGGTTCCGGCGGCACCTGGCGCCGGCGAAGGACACGTCCTCCATGGTCCACCTCGATGACATGCTGCTGCTCATCACCCAGAACGATGTCGTGCAGCGCAACGTGCTCGACCCGACGCACCGGTCCTACGTCGAGGACTTCAAGGTCTTCATCGAGGTCGAGGACAAGTCTGGCAATGTCAAGCCGATGGTGATATCTCGTCAGCTCGTCCTGTTCGCAGTCGAACGGCGCAAGTCATGGCGCTTGCTTCAGTCCAAGGCAGGTGTCGAGAACATCGACTACGTCGCCCAGAAGGAAGCCCTTGCATCCTTCGACGAGGACGGTGTTCCAATGGCCGATCGATTCACTGAGATCCGGAGTCGTTTCGACAAGGCTCTGTCGGCATAGGGACGAGACCGCAGCGGTCACACGCAGGCGCCAAGGTTCAGGTGGAGACCGATCCCGCCTGTGCGTCGCTGTTTGGTGTCTTCGACACGGGAGTTGGGTGTTCTCGAGATTCGTTTCTCCTCCATCTGCCCAGTGCACCTGAAGGTGGGCGTCGCGCCATGACACCGGTGCCGAGCGATGGAGTGTTAGATTCGAACACATGTTCGATGCAGCTATAGACACTCCTGCCTATCTTGAGGGACTGAATGCCGACCAGCGGCGGGCGGCGCTTCACGGGGACGGACCGTTGCTCGTTATCGCCGGTGCCGGTTCTGGCAAGACCAGGACGCTTGCGTCACGGGTCGCGCATCTCATCGACCGTGACGTGCCAGCAGAAAGGATACTGCTGCTCACCTTCACCAGACGAGCATCAGCGGAGATGCTCAAACGAGCAAGTGCATCGATCGAAGATCGCTCATCGGGTCGCGTGTGGGGAGGTACGTTCCACTCCATCTCGAACAGACTGTTACGCCAGTATGGGAGAGCGGTTGGTCTCGACGAAGGCTTCACGGTCATTGACCGAGTCGACACAGAGTCTCTCTTCGGCATTCTCCGAACAGAGAACGGCTTTGGGAAGTCGAAGACCCGGTTCCCGCGCAGGGAGACGATCGCTTCGATCTACTCGCGAGTCGCCAATGCCCAGACACCGTTGTCCGAAACACTCGAACAGCGTTTCCCGTGGTGTCGGGACCACGGCGAGGAGATCAAGACACTGTTCGTCGGATACACCACACGCAAGCGAGAGCACAACGTTGTCGACTACGACGATCTGTTGCTCTACTGGCGGGCACTGCTGGCGTCAGATGCGGGTGACTCCGTTCGCGGGATGTTCGACCACGTACTCGTTGACGAGTATCAGGACACCAATCTTGTACAGGCGGAGATCCTGCGCTCGATGTGCGGTCCATCGGGAAACCTGACCGTGGTCGGGGACGATGCCCAGTCGATCTATTCCTTCAGGGCAGCACGGGTAGAGAACATCCTTGGATTCCCCGACGAGTACGAGGGCGCAACGGTCGTCACGCTCGACCAGAATTATCGTTCCACACCGCAGATCCTCTCATCGTCGAACGCTGTGATCGGTGCATCGGACACTGCATTCGACAAGCAGTTGTGGAGCAAGCGTCCACACGGTCCGATTCCGGAATTGATCACCTGTTACGACGAGGCCGCTCAGGCCGATTGGGTGTGTGATCGGGTGCTCGAGCTGCGAGAACATGGCATCGATCTGCGCGACCAGGCGGTGCTCTTTCGAACAGGACACCACTCAGGCGGCCTCGAGATCGAACTTGCCAGACGCAACATCCCCTTCGTCAAGTTCGGAGGTCTCAAGTTCCTTGAGGCCGCACACGTGAAGGATCTGTTGTCGCTGCTTCGGATCCTCGACAATCCGAAGGACGAGCTGGCATGGAACAGGGTTCTGTTGATGCTCCCCGGTGTCGGTCCGGCGACTGCCGCGAAGATCCTCGCGCACATAGAAGACGTTGGTGCTTCCGCCGGCACGGATGCTCTCGATGCGTTCCTGAAGTACGACCTTCCCGTGACAACAGAGACGCGAGAAGTACTCGGTCTGCTCCGTGACGTTCTGACGGACTGCCGCGGCGACGGTCCCAGGGAGCCAAGGCCTTCCGGACAGATCGACAGGCTTGTAGATTTCTGCAGAGCCGTGTTCGACCGGACATATGACGATCCACAATCCCGCCTGGGGGACATCGAGCATCTGGCGGCGCTCGCCGCCGACTACCCCACCCGATCGAGGTTTCTCACCGAGATCACCCTCGACCCACCGAACAGCACCACTGATCTCGCAGATGCCCCGCATCTCGATGATGACTATCTCATCCTGTCGACAATCCACTCGGCAAAGGGGGGAGAGTGGAAGTCGGTAGTCGTGATCCATGCGGCAGATGGCAACATCCCCTCGGACATGGCGCTCAGTGAACCCGGTGGACTCGAGGAGGAGCGCAGGCTTCTGTATGTGGCGTTGACGAGAGCCAAGGATCACCTTGCCGTGACGGTGCCCCAGCGTTACTACCACCACCGATACTCGACGAATGGCAATCACTCCTATGCGCTTGCAAGCCGATTCCTCGATCCGGCCATGGATCATTTTGTCGCGTCGGCCACGGGTGTGCCGCAGGTTGTTGCGGATGCCTCATGGGAGGGGTCCGGTCGCGACACTGTGGGGGATGCACTGTCTGCATTGTGGGAGTAGGTATCCGCAGTCGGTTCACGGCTGGCGGTTGATGGTTCTTGGGATCCACGCGGCGCAGGCTTTGAGCGCACGTCTCGATGCTGGTTCCCACGGGAGCAGGGCAGGCCACACGTGGGGCATCTCTGGTTCAACGATCAGTTGGCACTCGACGCCGTCTCGTTTCGCATTCTCCACAAGTCTGAGGGAGTCTGCGAGCATCATCTCAGCGCCACCTACGAGAATGAGCATCGGTGGGAATCCCGAAAGGTCAGCTCGAATCGGAGAGGCCTCGGGATCCGTTCGGTGCTCTGGGTCTGCGTACCAGTCATTCTGCTTCGAGAGCTCGCGCACGGGTAGGTAATCCGTGGAGGCGTTCGTCTTTACGGTGTATCCGTTGTGATCGAGGTCCATGTATGGCGAGAACAGGATGAGTCCTCCGGGGAGGGGGAGTCCCTCAGCGCGCGCTCTGTGAACCATTGCAACAGCGAGACCCGCACCGGCGGAGTCGCCTGCAACGATCACCTCGCTCGGCGAGTCGCAACGCGCGAGCAGCGTCCGATACGAGTCGATGGCGTCGTCGACTGCCGCGGGGAATCGATGAGCGGGCGCAAGACGATACGTTGGCGCAGTTGCGGCTGTGCCGGTTCGCGCAACGAGACGGGCGATGTGCTCGCGATGGGTACCAGGGTTCCCGAACGTATAGCCACCGCCATGGAAGTACAGGATCATCGCAGCGTTTCGTGTTGCGCCCACACGTTCGAAGTGGTCACCGAGATTGTCGCCAAGCAGCCTGGGCGATATCGCAACAACACCCCGGAGAGATGCAGGGAGAGGCGCCTTGAACCGCAGGCCGATGTTGATGATCCATGGATCGTTCTTGTGATCGGCAGCTACGGCGATGACCCTTCGAGCCGAGGCGACGACCCACTCGGTTCGCCATGACCACGATGGAAGCGTGGGTCCAAGGAGCAGTCTTCTGAACGTCGCCTTCGCGATGGCAAGATTGGCGGCGAACCAGATGCGGATGAGCAGGATGATCGAGCGCATGCCTCCACGCTATCGGACCACGGGGGCCTTGAGGCGGTAGACGCTCAATGGATCTACCCTTCCCGAGTTCTTGACGGGCCCATGCCAGGTTGCCCGCCATTTCCAAGGAGACATCCATGTTGCTGCGACTCGTCGTCGCGCTCGGAGGCATCACCTTCGTAGCTACCAGCCTCAGCATCCTTCTCAGAGATTCGTGCAATTCGGTCACGTGGGGTTCCCGCGGCTCGCAGCGTGCGGGTAACTTCACAGCGACGTGTCACGATGTCCTGGTCGATGGTGCAATGAGTCAGGGAGCCGCCGGTATGCTCGCAATGAGCGCAGTGCTCCTGCTCATTCTGATGGTGTCGGTGCCGATGCTCCGCAGTCGCGCAGCAGAGTTCGTCAGGCGCTAGTCCGACACGGTTTCCAGCACCAGCGTTGTCCTGAGTTCTTCAACCGAATCGACGGGTAATTCGCACGCAAGCTGTCTGCAGACATACGCCAGGCCGGGAGTCGATGCCGCGCTACCCGCGGTCCTGCCGGCGAGCAAGGGAACCACAGAGTCAGCGGTGTCGCTCGAAGCGATAACGATGTCTGGTCTGAAGCCTTCCCACACGACCATCTCCATTGCGGAGCGGTCTTCATCCCTGCCGACGATCGCAACCTCATTGGTGCCAACGAGGTTGGTGAGCCAGATCGCCAGCCCGTAGCCCCCGAACGTCGGATGGTGGACGGCGTCGCGTGCAAGAAGCTCCATCGTTGCCTCGGCTTCAGCGATCGCCTCTGTGTCCCCCGTATAGGCGGCGTGAAGCAGCAGTGCCTCCATTCCAAGCGCATTGTCAGATGGTGTCGGGTTGTCCTGGGTGTTCTTCGGGCGTGCGATCAACGGATCAGTGCTCTGGGACGTACCGAAGAACCCTCCCTTCGGATCGGCGAATTCCGTGCGCAAGACGTCAACGTGGTTCTCGGCAGCTGTGAACCACGTCTCGTCTCCCGTCGCCTGGTACAGCGCGTACAGCCCGATCGCGAGAGCGACGTGGTCATCTGCGAACGCAGGGTGACCCGCCCGTCCTCGCCATGAGCGAGAGAGGTGGCCACCGGGTGAGGCCTCGTTCAGAAGGAAGACAGCGATCTTCTCCGCTCGAGTGATGTAACGGGACTCTGAGAGCACAGCGCCGGCCTCAGCAAAGGCGCGCATCGCGAGCGCGTTCCATGCAGAGACGATCTTGTCGTCGCGACTTGGCGGAATGCGTTGCGCCCTCGCGAGCCGCAGGCGATCGTCTATCGACAGCTTCCGCTCCGCGATCGCATCGACCTCCACTCCGGTCGCCGTCTCGATCTCTTCGAGGCTGACGAACCGATGGAGGTTGTTCGTGCCATCGAAGTTCCCTTCAGGAGTTGCGCCGTAGATCGCTGCGGCGAGATCACGATCGTCGCCGAGCACGGTTCCTAGTTCGTTCCACGACCAGACCGCGAACTTCCCCTCCACACCTTCAGAGTCTGCATCCTCGGCCGAGTGCAGTCCTCCTCGGTCGTCGGCCATGGCGATGTCGAGATAGTCGAGTACCTCGACTGCAACATCTCGGAACAGGTCGACATCGGTCAGCTGCCATGCACGGAGGTAGACCCTTGCCAGCTGGGCATTGTCATAGAGCATCTTCTCAAAGTGAGGAACGAGCCACTGCGTGTCGACCGAATAGCGGGCGAATCCTCCGAGCAGATGATCGTAGATACCCCCCTTCGCCATCGCGGTGAGTTGGCGGGTCAGCATGTCGAGGCTGTGCTTGGCCGCATCTGTCGATGGCCGAAGGGCTGCCGTTCGCAGCAACAGTTCGAGGGCAGGCGCCTGAGGGAACTTTGGTGCGGTCCCAAAGCCGCCGTTCACACGGTCGAAGGATGCCGACATTCTTTCAACAGCGCGCTCGACATCCTCGATCTGGGGGAGGGGTGATCGTTCGCTTCGTGTCGCGGCGATCGAGGCCGCAATGCTGTCTGCTTGTTCCAATGCGCCCTGTCTGTCGGTGTTCCACGCATCGAGTACGGCAGTCATGACGTCCCGGAATGAGGGGTGGTGTCCCATCGTCGCCTTCGGGAAGTAGGTTCCCGCAAAGATCGGTTTCTGTTTCGGGGTGAGGAACACGGTCATCGGCCAGCCCCCTCGTCCCGTGGTTGCCGTCACAACGTCCATGTAGATGCGGTCGACGTCTGGCCGCTCCTCACGATCGACCTTGATGTTCACGAAGTTCTCGTTCATGAATTCAGCGGTCTCTGTGTCTTCGAACGACTCGTGTGCCATGACGTGGCACCAGTGACAGGTCGCATAACCAACCGAGAGGATCACGGGAACGTCTCGGCGCTCAGCCTCGGTGAATGCGTCGTCGCCCCACTCATGCCAGTCAACAGGGTTGTCCTGATGCTGGAGCAGGTAGGGGGAAGTCGCATCGGCGAGTCGATTTGGCATCCATGGGAGGCTACAGGAGCGAGGCCCGTTGCTCTGACGGTGAAGTGTGGAGATGTGTCGAACTCGGGTTCGGGGCCAGAGAGGATCAGTCTCGAGCGAGTGAGATGAGCCTGAGTATCTCGATGTACATCCACACGATGGTGACCATCAGGCCGAATGCGCCGAACCACTCGAAGTACCTTGGTGCCCCTGCGTCGGTTCCGCGGACGATCATGTCGAAGTCGAGCATGAGATTGAGTGCTGCGATGCTGACGATGAAGACCGAGATCAAGATCCCGAACGGGCCGGTCACAAGCGGAATCGACACACCGAAGAGCGAGAGCATGAGTGTCACCATGTAGAAGAGGAAGATCCCTAGCGTCGCTCCGATCACGATGCCTCGGAACCTTTCTGTGACCTTGATGGTTCCGGTCACGAAGAGCACGAGCATGACGAGGAACACCGCCGCCGTCGCGAGGATCGCCTGAAGGACGATGCCTTCGTATCTGAAGTTGTAGATGTGGCTGATCGTCCCGAGCGCCACACCCATCGTGAGGGCGTAGATCGGGCCGGTGAACATGGCGAGCTGTGGCTTGAACGCGGTGACGATGGCGAGGCCGACCGCACCGATCAATGCAAGGAACCACCATCCGGGGACCCCACTTGTACCAGTTTCGGGCCGGACGAGTGACCAGCCCCACATGCCAGATCCCACGACGAGGGCCAGCAGGAAGGCCGTCTTTGCCACCGTGCCGCTGATCGTCATCGGTTCGGCGTCTCCGACCTCGAATGGGATCTTGGCACCATGAAGTGTTGCTGTGGTCGCAGCAGTCCTCCCGCTGCCAGACTCCGGCAATGCACCGAACTGTTTTGAAAGTGTTGGGTTGGCCATGGTCTTCTCCATCGGGAGTGGAAATCCAACGGTACCCCGTCCGACGTCTGATCACTGAATTCAGAATTCTGATCCCCAATAATCGCCACCTCAGAACTCTGAGGTGTCTAGCCTCGCGTGTATGACCGGCACCACGGGCGTCGACACGCCCGCTTCATCCGTCGTTGATCGGGTCGTGGCCGCGATTCCAGCTGACCTACCCGATGAGCAGCGTGTTCTCATGGAACCGTTCGTCCGGATGTACCTCCGGCGCCTTCCCGAGGTCGATCTACCGGATCTCACTCCGGAGCAGCTCCTTGCCGAGATCTGTGATCTTCTCGAATTCGTGAGCGAACGGCCCTCGGGCGACAGCAAGTTCCGGGTGTTCAAACCCCAGGGCGGGGAGTGTGGCTACACGACGCCCGGGTCTGTGGTGCAGGTCGTCTCAGACGATCGTACCTTTCTCGTCGACTCGATCTCTGTGGCCGTGTCTGCTGCCGGTGCAACCGTCGTGCGGCACCTTCACCCCCTCATCGGCACTGTACGCGATGACCATGGAGTGCTTACGAGCATCGTCAAAGCCCGCGGCGCGAGCCGGCGCGAGTCGGTTCAACACTTCGAGCTCGACCGCGAGCTCAGCGTTGAGGACTCGACGGCACTCGAGGACACCATCCGCGACACCCTCGAAGACATCTCCAAAGTCGTTTCAGACTTCCAACCCATGCGTGCGATCGTCGAGACGATGATCGGGACAGCCAAGGCGGGTGTCCAGCACTATTCATTCGAGGAGATCTCTGAAACGGTCTCCTTCCTCGAGTGGCTCCTTGACGACAATTTCGTGTTCCTCGGTTATCGCCGATACAACATCGAGGGTCGGGAAGATGGCCCGTGCATTCTGGCCGACACCTCAACAGGGCTCGGGATACTGCGGGATGATGAGTCCGAGCCCATCGCGGTGCCGCTGTCGGAACTTCCGCCTCATCTTCAACAACGTTACGTCGGTGGTGATCTGATGGTCATCTCGAAGACGAACAGGCACTCCTCTGTTCATCGTGATGCCCGAATGGACTACATCGGACTTCGGCGTATCGGTGCAGATGAGAAGATGACGGCAGAGTTTCGTCTGCTCGGTCTCTTCACCTCGAAGGCGTACCTCGGCACCGCAAGCGAAACGCCCGTGCTTCGCAGGAAACTCGGCGACATCCTCGAGGTCCAGGATGTCATCGAAGGCTCACACGACTACAAGGCGATAGTTGCGCTCTTTGAGACATTCCCCAAAGACGAACTGTTTGCGATGGACGTCGAGTCGATCGGGGAGACCATCGGCGAGCTCCTCGAGACAGAAGAAGCACAGTCAACCCGTCTGATCGTTCGAAGGGATACGCTGAACCGTTCGGTGAGCGTGCTCGTGACGGTGGCGCGCGACCGTTTCAACACCACCCTGCGAGAGCAGTTACAGGAGATGTTCCTTGACGCATTCGGTGGAAACTCGGTCGACTACAGACTCGCCCTTGGCGAATCCGGCGATGCGCGTATCCACTTCACCGTGTGGACCGATGAGGGTGCCCAGATCGACGTCGATCTGCCCGAGCTCGAGCAGCGCGCAATAGCGCTGTCACAGAACTGGCACGACCGCGTTACCGAAGAACTTCTGACAAGGGTCGGGGATTCAGAGGCGCACAGACTGGCCGGCTTCTGGACGGACAAGTTCCCCGAGTACTACAAGGGCGCGACAGGGATCGACATCGCCGCGGGTGACATGATCAACGTCGATCGTCTCTCGGGACTTGGTACCGATGTCATCGTGAGCCTCCAGAATGAGAGACGAGAAGCCAATCCTCCCGGGGTGCTCGATCCGCTCACGCGGATCACTGTGTACCGGTCGACGGGAAAGCTGAATCTTTCAGAGATGATGCCTCACATCGAGGATCTCGGACTCACCGTTGTCGAGGAGGTGCCCACCAGGCTCATGGACGATGCCGGCACCTTCATCCACGATTTCGGCGTGCTCGCGATCGATGGCAAGAAACTCGACATCGACTCAGTCGGCGACAGGATCAGCAGAGCCATTGAAGCTGCTCTTGCGGGGGAGATCGAATCAGACTCCCTGCATCGGTTGCTCGTATCGACTGGCCTCGATTACGAGGAGATCATGATCCTGAGGGCCTACCGCAGTTACTGGCGCCTCGTCACGCCATTGTTCTCCATCGGATATGTTGACAACGCACTCGCCGCGCACCCGCGAATCGCCGAAGATCTTGTCAGATTGTTCGAGGCCCGTTTCGGTCCTGACCATGACACGGCGACCGAGGACGTTATCGGCGACCGAATCCTTGCGGCGCTCGATGATGTCCCTTCCCCGGATGAGGACCGAATCTTGCGAGGGTTCCACGGACTCATTCTTGCCACGGATCGCTCGAACGTTGGTGTTGAAGGCAGAAATTCCCTTGCATTGAAGTTCCGTTCCGAAGATGTCCCTGAGATGCCGGATCCAAAGCCTTTATACGAGATCTTCGTGTACTCGCGAGATGTGGAGGGAGTCCATCTACGAGGCGGCATGGTCGCCAGGGGCGGTATCCGATGGTCGGATCGCATGGAGGACTTTCGCACCGAGGTGCTCGGACTCATGAAGGCCCAGATGACCAAGAACGTGGTCATCGTGCCAACCGGGGCGAAAGGCGGCTTCGTGATCAAACGTCCCGCGGACGTGGGGCATCCGACGTATGACGAGGTGAAGGACGGATACGAGGTCTTCATTCGGGGCCTGTTGGACATAACGGACAACTTCGTTGAGGGAGCTGTGAACTCGCCTCAAGACGTTGTCCGCCACGACGGCGACGACCCGTATTTTGTTGTTGCAGCGGACAAGGGAACAGCGTCATTCTCCGATACGGCCAATGAGATCGCACGTAGCTACGAGTTCTGGCTCGATGACGCCTTCGCCTCGGGCGGTTCAGCCGGATACGACCACAAGGCGCTGGGCATCACTGCCCGGGGAGCGTGGGAGTCCGTGAGAAGACACTTCCTCGATCTCGGTGTGAACGTCGATGACGACGTGATAACGGCTGTCGGTATCGGTGACATGTCAGGCGACGTGTTCGGCAACGGCGTCTTGATATCGAAGCGTCTCAAGCTCCTTGCCGCCTTCGACCACCGGCACATATTCATAGACCCGGATCCGGACCCGGGCACATCGTGGACCGAACGCGCCCGTCTGTCAGCGCTCGGCCGGTCGAGCTGGGCCGATTACGACCCCGCGCTGATCTCTGAAGGCGGGGGGGTCTTCGAGCGGACGGCCAAGAGCATTCCGTTGACCTCCCAGATCCGGAGCCTGCTCGACACAGACGCCGAGGAGCTCACACCGAACGAGCTGATCCGATTGGTTCTCAAGGCTCCGGTTGATCTGCTGTGGAACGGCGGAATCGGCACCTATGTGAAGGCCCGGAGTGAGTCAGACGATGTGGTCCAGGATCGCTCGAACGATGCGGTGAGGGTGAATGGCCGCGATCTGCGGTGTCGTGTCATCGGAGAGGGAGGGAACCTCGGTTGCACGCAGCGCGGAAGAATAGAGTTCGAGCGCAGGGGTGGGCGCGTGTTCGCCGACTTCATCGACAACTCGGGCGGAGTACATGCTTCTGACCGCGAGGTGAACCTGAAGATCCTGATGGGTATCTCGGTGGCGAAAGGTGAGATTGATCGCTCTGAGCGGGATCAGATCATCGCATCCGTTTCGGATGACGTCGTGAAGTCCATTCTCTATGACAACTTTCTTCAGGCACAGATCATCTCCCAGGAGCGAATGTCCTCACATCGCATGATCGAGGCATACATGGACCTCATGGATCGGCTGGAGCGAGAGGACATCCTTGACCGGGATCTCGAGTTCCTGCCGAATAGTGAGGACCTGGCGCAGCGGTCTCGTGAGGGGAAGCCGATGACGGGTCCTGAGATCGCCGTGCTGCTTGCATACGCAAAGCGAAGCCTCACCGAGCATATCTCTCTTTCGACCCTCCCGGATGACCCTCACTTCGAGTCGGATCTGTTCGGGTACTTCCCGCCATCGATCGCGGAGCGATTCTCAGACGAGATCAGGGCTCACCCCCTCAGGCGGGAGCTCGTATCGACCATCGTTGCAAATCAGGTTCTGAATTCGCAAGGGAGTACGTTCTATTCGCGAATGCGGACCGTCACTGGTGCGTCAGCTTCGATGATCGTTCGTGCGTATCGGGTTGCCAGGGCCGTTACTGCGGCGCAGAAGCGTTGGGCAGACATCGAAGCACTTGCTGGCCGCCTCGATCCCGGGATTGCGAATCGTATGATGCAGGACGTTGACGACCTCGTGTCCTACGTTGCTCGGTGGTATCTCATTAATCCCAACGGTCGCTCGATCGACGAGGAGATCGAGCGGGCTGCTGATGACTTCGCTGCATTGTCAGATGGGTTCCCCTCCATGCCACCGGTTGGCTGGCATGAACCGTATGTAGTTGTCATCGCCGAGCTCGAAGCCGAGGGTGTGCCGCGAGATCTGGCTGTGCGCCATGCCTATCAGCGTGCCCTGCGGCGAGGGCCGGACATCGTCGACGTCGCCCATCAGTTCGACCGTGACGTTCTCGACATCGCGTCGCTGTACTCCCAGGCCAGCCACGTGTTCAGGATCGGCTGGCTGGAGCGACAGGTCAGGAGACTCCCAGGAGCCACAGCATTCGATCGGTTGGCGATCGAAGCGGTGAGGGACGATCTTCAGGGTCTGCGTCGTGATGTCGTTTCGAGGGTGCTCGAAGAAGCCGACGGATCGATCGACGAATTCATCCTCTCCTCTCCGAGACTTGAGCCGAGAGTCGATCGTTGGTACACATGGCTGTCGCGTGACGGCATCGATGATGTCTCGGCGGCGATGATCGCGACCAGAAGACTGAGTCAGTTACTGGTCGGCCGCTGAACGCACTCCTCTCATCCATTGGCCTGCGGCCCGCCTTATCTCAGCGCTCGGTAGCTGGCGCATCTCTCTGGACAAACGAACGTTCGTTTGTTATGTTTGTGGTCCCAAAGAAGGAACCCATGGAAGGAGTCCCGTGGACGCGCCCAATGGACTCGGGAAGCAGCAAGAGAAGTTCGATTCCATCATCGAGGCCGATGAGAAGATCGAGCCAAGAGACTGGATGCCTGACGGGTATCGCAAGACAGTGGTCCGCCAGATGGCACAGCACGCACACTCGGAGGTCATCGGCATGCAGCCTGAGGCCAACTGGATCGCGAGGGCCCCAACGCTTCTGCGAAAGCAGATCCTGATCGCAAAGGTCCAGGACGAGGCCGGGCACGGACTCTATCTCTACTCCGCAACCGAGACGCTTGGCGTATCGAGGGACGAACTCCAGGAGCTCCTGCACACAGGCAGGCAGAAGTACTCATCGATCTTCAACTACCCGACGCTGAGCTGGGCAGACATGGGCGCCATCGGATGGCTGGTCGACGGTGCGGCCATCGTGAACCAGATCGTCCTGCAGGGCACCTCCTACGGACCGTACTCACGGGCGATGGTGAAGATCTGCAAGGAGGAGAGCTTCCATGCACGTCAGGGCTACAGCATCATGATGGCCCTTGCCGATGGCTCTGACACCCAGCGAGCAATGTGCCAGGACGCCCTCGACCGCTGGTGGTGGCCTGCACTGATGATGTTCGGTCCTCACGATTCCGAGTCTGCTCACACGGCAGAGTCAATGGCATGGAAGATCAAACGAAAGACGAACGACGAGATGCGGCAGATGTTTATCGACCAGACGGTTCCACAGGCGAAGTACCTCGGGTTGACGATCCCCGATCCTGAGCTCGAGTTCGACGAAGACACAGGCCATTGGAACATAGGCAAGATCGACTGGGATGAGTTCTGGGCGACGATCAAGGGTGATGGTCGCCTGAGCCGTGAACGGATTTCTCACAAGGTCAAAGCCTGGCAGGACGGCGAGTGGGTTCGCGCTGGTGCAGCCGCATACGCAGCCAAGCAGCGCAAGAAGCTTGGCAGGAGCGCCTGAGGAGGAGTCACATGAGCTACGACGTACCCGTCGCCCCGGGAGACAAACCACAAGACATCCAGTTCGGTGGCGGAACCGATCACGGTTCGCCTCTTTGGGAGGTGTTCGTACGAGCAAAGCGAGGCCTGAACCACTCCCACGTCGGCTCGGTGCATGCCACCGACGCCGAGACTGCCATCCAGAATGCCCGTGACGCCTACACCCGCCGCGCCGAAGGCGTGAGCGTGTGGGTGGTTCCCTCAACCGAGATCGTTGCGTCTGATGACGCCGACTCGATGTTCGAGCCGTTCGAGCACGTGCCGTACCGGCATCCAACGTTCTACGAGATCCCGGACGAGGTTGGTCAACTGTGAACACGGTCACAACACACAATGCGCTCGCCACGTACATCGTCCGCCACGGCGATGACAACGTGGTGATTGGTCAGCGACTCGCAGCGTACGTGTCACGGGCCCCGGAGCTGGAAGAGGATCTGGCAGTGTCGAACCTCGCTTTGGACCACATCGGGGTGGCAAACCACCTGTTCACGTACGCCGCGAAGGTCGAGGGCGGAGATCGCAGTGGCGACGACATTGTGATGTTCCGATCGGAGCGTGAGTTCAGCAATCTGCTGCTCGTCGAACAGCCACAGCACGGGTTCGATGACGTGATGGTGCGTCAGTTCCTCTTCGATGCCTATCAGCTCCCGTTCTGGGAAGCGCTCTCAGATTCGATCGATGACACGCTTGCGGGGATTGCGCAACGAGCTGCCAAAGAGTCGACGTACCACCTGCGCCACTCTTCCGGGTGGGTTATCCGTCTTGGCGATGGAACCGATGAGAGCCACGATCGTATGCAGAGGGCGATCGACGGAATGTGGCGCTTCACCGCTGAAATGTTCGAAGCTGACGATCTCGATGAGGAGATGGCAGCGCATGGCATCGGTGTCGACCCGTCGACCCTCACAGATTCGTGGGAGACCAGGGTCGATGCCGTGCTCGAGGAGGCAACGCTCACTCGTCCGGCTGATCCGTTCCAGGCGTCTGGCGGTCGCACGGGGATGCATACGGAGCACCTCGGTCCGATGCTTGCCGAGATGCAGTGGCTCCAGCGCGCCAATCCGGGGCTGTCCTGGTGATCTCCGGGATGTCGCGTGCTGAGCATGCACGCGACCTGCTCGACAGTGTCGTCGACCCGGACATCCCTTTCTTGACGATCTCGGACATTGCGATTCTGCGGGATGTCGAGATCGCCGATTCGGGAGCGGTGACGGTGACGATCACACCGACCTACTCAGGTTGCCCCGCCATGGGAACCATCACCTCTGACATTCACGCGGTTCTCACTGAGGGCGGGTTCACCGATGTCACCGTCGACACCGTGTATGCCCCTGCGTGGACGACGGAGTGGTTGTCAGATGACGCAAAGCGAAAACTTGCACAGAACCGGATCGCGCCGCCAGATTCGGTGCTCGCCGTGGTGCCTGAGGTGCTGTGCCCCTTGTGCTCTTCCGGCGAGATCAGGACCGTTTCTGAGTTCGGTTCCACAGCGTGCAAGTCCTTGATGGTTTGCACGGATTGTGGAGAGCCGTTCGACTACTTCAAGGCGATCTGATGCTCGGCGCGGAATTCCACAAGCTCTCGGTCGCATCCGTTGAAACGATCACCGACGAGGCCGTCCGCGTGTCGTTCGACGTTCCCGGGCGGCTCGAAGCAGCGTTCGCGCACATCCCCGGCCAGCATGTCATTGTCAGGGCGACTATCGAAGGCGACACGATACGGCGAAGCTACTCGATCTGCTCGAAACCACGTTCGGGATCGCTGCAGATAGGCATAAAGCACCTTCCCGGCGGCGCGTTCTCTTCATTCGCAAATACCGAGCTCCAGGCAGGTGACGTGATCGATGTCACCCCACCAACCGGCGAATTCACCATCGCAGTGGATCCGGGGAGCATGCGCCATCACATCGCGATCGTCGCAGGGAGCGGCATCACTCCTGTGCTGTCAATGATCGAGTCCGTTCTCGCCGACGAGCCCGAGAGCCGTTTCACCCTCATATATGGCAACAAGGATGGGCGCTCGGTCATGTTCCTTGACGACCTCAACAGGCTCAAGAATCGCCACACTGAGCGTTTCGTGCTCTTCAACATCCTGAGTCGTGAATCGAACGCCATACCGATGTTCGAGGGCAGACTCGACGAGGAGAAGCTCGTTCAGCTGCTCACCACGGTCGTCGACGCAGCTTCGGCAACGGATTGGTACCTGTGCGGTCCGGCTGGCGTGATTCAAGCCGCTCGATCCGTACTGGTTCGCGGTGGCGTCCAGCCGGAGAACATCAACGACGAGCTCTTCTACGCAGGAGGTGACGCACCTCGTCGCATCGCCGTCGACGACGAGGTCGGTTCGACCATCAAGGTCACGATCAATGGACGGACATCGAACCTGATTGTCGATCCGAATGGCGCTCCGATCCTCGATCACGTACTTGCAGTTCGCCCAGAGGCTCCTTTCTCCTGTCGAAGCGGAGCGTGTGCCTCGTGTCGTGCGAGGGTGACAGCGGGTGAGGTTCGTATGGACAAGAACTGGTCCCTTGAGGCTTCCGAGGTGGAGGCAGGACAGATCCTGACGTGTCAATCGCATCCGGTAACCGAGTCCGTCGAGTTGACGTACGACGTATGACCAGGCTCACCAGAAACGACATCGTTGCGGGGGCGGGGAGACGGTTCGCGACCCATGGCTATCACGGCACGTCGATGCGCGATCTTGGGGACGACCTCGGCATCCTCGGTTCGTCGCTGTACAGCCACGTCGGTGGCAAGCAGGAGCTGCTCGTTGCCGTGGTCGAGCGTGGAGCTGCATTCTTCGAGCAAGCCGCGGCTGATGCGCTTGCGACAGATGCAGACCCGCAGGAGCGGATACGTGGCCTTGTCTCAGGTCACATAGGTGTTCTCCTCGATCATCGTCCCGAGGCTCGGACCTACCTGACAGAGGTTGACTTTCTTGACGACAAGGCGCGTCGACGTGTCAATGAGATCAGAGATCGCTACGAGGAGGCCTTCCGATCGACGATCGCCGATGGGATCACCCACGGTGTCTTCCGGCCGGACTGCAACCCACGGCTCTCCGCGATCTACGTTCTCTCGATTCTCAATGCGCTTGATCGGTGGTACGACGAAGGAGGCTTACTGACCCGCGATGAAGTGGCGTCAGACATCCACGAGTTCGTCATTTCAGGCCTGAGCTGATGGTTCATCCGCAGCGTGGCGAGTCTCGGTCGTGGTTTTCTCGTTTCGCAGATCGACGACCAGATCTGGATCCGAGCCGCCGGAGATTTCCACCGTTGTGAGGTCGTCCAGGTCGATGGTTTCGGTGCGTGCAGCGGTGAGGATGCTTCGGATCTCGACAAGTTGTGCTTCCAACGAGGCTCGAGTCGACTCTGTCTCCTCGCGTATCGAGTTCGCGTCCATGCGCGCCTTCTCCAGCAGCCGGTCCGCTTCTGCTTGTGTCAGGGCAGCAGTCTCCTCAGCCTTGCGCACGATCGCCGCGGCATCATCCTGTGCTGCACTTCGAAGCTGTTCGACCGACACGAGTCGCAGGGACGCGGTGGATTCAGCTTCCGAGATGATCGCTGTCGCCTTGGCGGCGGCATCGGTGAGTTCGTCCGAACCGTCCATGGACGCTGACTGGTCTGCGATCGTCAGCGCCTGGGCTTTGGCTTCCTCGATGATCTTTCGTCGTGCCTCTGTTGCGTCCCTGAGCAGGTCGTCGATCTCAGCTCTCAGGCGGGCAAGCTCCTCGTCGCTCCGTGCGGCGCGAACCTCTGCAATGCGAAGCTGCTCCTCGAGGGAACCCATATGAACTCCGCAATCAGTAATGAACGCATCCACTTCGGCTCGGCTATAACCTCGCATTGCCGATGAGAATTGGTGCTCCTGAATTTCACGACTGAACGGTTCCATTGCGTACCTCCGTCGCCCTCAAGATATCATACGCCTTCTTCCCAGAGCAGGAACTCGATCGGGAATGGCGAGTGATCTCTGCCCGTTGTTCACGACAGCACGGAAGGAACTCGATGGAATCGTACGACATCGCATCGCTCATATTGCGGGTTGCGCTCGGGGGCATCATGCTCGCCCACGGTGTCAAACACGCTCGAGGCAAGACAAAGACGACCAATTGGTTCGGATCGATCGGCTTCAAGGCTCCCGGTCTTCAGTGGTTCGCTTCAACCGCCACCGAGGTCGGTGTCGGAGCGCTGCTGATCACGGGATTCCTGACCACAGCCGCGTCTGCAGGTGTAATCGGGGTGATGACCGTTGCATTCGTCTCTGTCCATCGATCTGCGGGATTCTGGGTCACGGCTCGGCCGGACGAAGGATGGGAGTATGTCATGACCCTCGCAGCGGTGGCTGCGGCCTTGGCCATTGCAGGACCGGGTTCTGTTTCGATAGATGCCGGCGTTGGCATCGACACAGCACTCGACGGTTGGGTAGGGGCTGGAGCAGTTCTTGTCGGAGCCCTCGCCGCAGGCGCGCAACTTGCGACGTTCTTCAAACCTGAGAGTCGCCAGGGCACATAGGGCAGGCGGCCGCTACTGCTTGTTGGTCCCGTAGATCATGTTGCGCAGACGGGTCTCCACGGACTCAGGGTCATCGTGGTTCGTTTCACGGGAGAGCACGTTCCGCATGCGATCGTTGACCGCGATCTCGTAGGCGCGGTCTTCGCGTTTGGATGATGCGGCGCCTCGTCTGAACAACTTCATGGCCGTTCCATCGGCATCCGGCGAGTATTCCTTGAGCAGCCCACGATCGTTCGGCATGTGCAGGCTGAACGGATTTCAGTCTCCACGTCCGTCCTATGGCCTTGGCCGCCAGCCTGGGCGATTCACCATGATGAATTCCTTGATGCGTGATAGCACGGTCTCAGGTTCCGGTGCCAAAGGAGTCGGAAGGGCCGCGCGGGTGTAGTCGGCAGATCTGCTGCGTCCGAGATGAGGAAGGCTTCTGCCCCTCCTCTGATAGAACGACTGCGTATCTGTCTTCGGCAGCTGTATCACGTCCGCGAGAGCTTCTGTCGGAGTCAACTCGATGACTATCTCCTCGATGACTATTTCCGCGTTATGAATGGATTGCATGGATCGTCTCCGTGTCCGTGCCCTCCAAAACCCCCGATGCCCTCCACCAAGGTACCCGCTCACACTGTTCCGACAAGGGTGGTTTGGAAGAATGGTTGCGTGACTAGTTCGCGCCACCACTGTCCGACCTCCGATCCGATCGGCTGCTCCTCACTTCCGGAGTGGACGATCGTCAAACGTCGGACATCGGGTTTCAGATTCCGGCCTTTGGAACCGTCTATTGTCTTTCTCCCACGGTATACAGAGGTGCCCCATGCGCAAGAACACAGTGGATATCAACGGCAGGGACATGGCGTATGTCGATGTTGGGGACGGGGATCCCATCGTGTTCCTGCACGGGAATCCCACGTCATCGTATCTGTGGCGAAATGTGATCCCCCATCTGTCGGAAGGGTACCGCTGCATCGCCCCAGACCTGATTGGCATGGGCGACTCCTCGAAGCTGGCGGACAGTGGACCGGGCTCGTATCGATTCGTCGAGCACAGGGAGTATCTCGATGATCTGCTGGATTCGCTCGATCTGGGAGACCAGGTCACCTTCGTTGTGCATGACTGGGGATCGGGTCTTGGATTCGACTGGGCGAACCGCTACCGAAGCCGGGTCAAGGGCATTGCCTACATGGAAGCGATCGTGCAGCCGGCGTCGTGGTCAGAATGGCCCGAGGATGCCAGGCCGATCTTCAAGGCGATGCGGAGCGATGCCGGAGAGAAGATCATCCTTGAGAAGAACGTTTTCGTCGAAAAGATCCTGCCAGCCTCGATCCTGCGGGACTTGACGGACGCTGAGATGGACGAATACCGCCGTCCATATCTCGATGCTGGAGAGTCGCGGCGCCCAACCCTCACGTGGCCCCGTGAGATTCCGATAGACGGGTCACCATCGGATGTGCATGACATCGTGTCGAGCTACTCGGAGTGGATGGCAGGGAACGAGATCCCCAAGCTGTTCATCAACGCCGATCCGGGAAGCATCCTTCGCGGCGGGCCCCGTCGGTTCTGTCGCACGTGGAAGAACCAGACCGAAGTCACCGTGGCGGGAAGCCACTTCATTCAGGAGGACTCACCCGATGAGATCGGCGAAGCCATCCGAGCGTGGCGGGATCGACTGGTGACCGGCGACTGACAGCCGGTCGTTGGTTCCTCGGTTTGAGGCTTCGAACGTCGGACAGCGGGTTTCTTCCTCGGGGCGGCCATACTCCCCCCATGTTGCGAAACGTGGTCAGCGCGGTACTGCTCGATGCCGAGTTCTACAACGAGGTTGCGGACGAACCTGACCTGATCGTACAGGCAACAACTGTGGTCGTCCTTGCCAACCTGCTCGCGGGCGTCGGCGCCGCCCTGGCAATTGGATCACATGTCGTCGCTGGTGCCGCGATCGGTGTCGCTACAGGCCTTGTTGGATGGTTGGCGTGGTCTGGTGTTGCGTATGTGGTTGGCGTCCGCGTATTCGGCGGGGATGCGGACTACCCCGAGATGCTCCGGGTCATTGGATTCGCTTATGCCCCTCTCGCCCTTGGCATCATCCCCTGGCTCGGATTCGTCGGTGCGGCATGGGCGCTCTTCGCAGCCGTCATAGCCATCCGTGAGAGCATGGTGTTCTCGACCCAGAGATCGATCGTTACGACAGCGCTTGGGTGGTCAGCATGGTTGGGTCTGGCCGTGCTCCTGAACGCATTGCTGGGGTGGGACTTCTTGGTCACGTGGTCCATGAAGCTCGGCGGCTGACGACGTCACGCCAGTGTCTCGCCCCGGCGCTCGATCTGCCAGTCTCGGCGCCAGCTCCTGTTTGCTCGCCAGAACAACCAGGACACCATCCCGATGAGGATCGGTGGGAGCAGGGTGAGTGCACGAAACAACAGAACACCCGCAGCGATCAGATCGCTGTCGACCGGGACGCTGGGGTTCATGGTCTGCCAGCCGAGCGTGAGCAGTCCGATCCAGCCGAGATCAACGAGTCCGAGCCCACCCGGACTCACAGGAATCATCACAAGGAATCGACCGAGGGCGAATGCAAGCACCATCCACGGGATCGATATCTGGCTTCGTTCGATTCCCACCGAGTGGACACTGACTGCAAAGAGGGTCGCCATTGCAAGGTGGTTGGCGATGGTTGCAATGGTCAGCCGCAACGCCCTGCTCTGAACGATGCTGTTCAGATCGGTCCGGAACTGCATCACGGCAGCCTCGATGTCTGGTTTGTCGCGCCTCGCGATGCGAAACAACCGGGTTCCAGCACGGTCGATAAACCGAGCGAACCTTCTGGCGTCCTTCTCACGCCCAAGGATCTTGCTGAGTACGAGAACCATGACGGCAACCACGAGGATCCCACCGATGGACACGAGCCACATCCATCCGAGCGCATCTCCCGCCAGAGCGATCCCGAGGACGGCAAGAACGGGAAGCGAGATTCGCATCAGCCAGTCCCAGACACCCGCGCTGAGCATCCCCGCCGAGATGCTCGCAGGTGTGAATCCCCATGACATGTACATGGTGTAGTTGACGGGGAGAGCGATGGCCCCGCCAGACGGCACCGAGTTCGTTATCGCGGTTCCTGTCATGTGGTTGACGAAGGCCTCGGGAAGGCGAAGCGTTATAAGGGCCTGGACGAGCACGATCGGGTAGGCGATGAGGAACACGATTGAAACCGAAGCGAGCAACGCCCACTCGCCGAAACTGATCCCTCCTATGTATTCGAGAATCGATTTGTAGCTCGTGAGTTTCGGAAGGACGAAACCGAAGACGGCCACCAGCACAAGCAGAGTGACCCCGATCGAGACCGCCTGCTGCCACCACGGCTTGTGGGGCCTCTCCGGGACGCCCAAATCGACGTCTTCGATGTGCTCGGAGGGTTGAGTCGAGTCCGGCATGGCTTGGATACTCCCGGGTTCAGGTGGTTGGAATTGGATCAGGCCAGACCGACAAGTGTCTCGCTCTCCTGCCAGAGTCGAGCGGCCTGGTCATCATCCCTCGCAAACCGTGTCGATCTTTCATGTTTGCGGTCCGAGAAGTAGATGCCTTCGGATGTGTCGATCTCGGGCTCGGTGGCGAGCCAGACGATGGTGTCAGCACCCTCATCGGGTGTTCGCATCCACCGTTTCCCGAACTTCGTGGCGAGACGCACGACCTTTGAACCACCACGGCCTCCGAATGATGTCCCGACGACACCTGGATGGACCGCGTATGCGTGCACGTCCGGTCCGGTCCGGTCATTGATTCCGTGTGCGTGGAGGATGTTGGCGAGCTTCGAGTGCCCGTAGACATCCATCATCTTGTACCGATGATTCTTCCATTGGAGGTCGTCGAAGAGGATTCCCTCCTTCGCATGCGCATGAGCCACGGAGGAGACGTTGACGATGCGACTGGGGCCCATGTTGCCCAGCGATCCGTGGAGAAGCGAGGTGAGCAGGAAGGGACCGAGGTGGTTGGTACCGAAGGTCATCTCATACCCGTCTACGGTCTCCCTTCGCGATCCGAAGACATTTCCGGCGTTGTTGACGAGCACGTCGATCTGGTCATGTCTCTCGAGGAATCGTATGGCGAATTCTCGAACCGAGTCCAGGTTGGCGAGATCGAGCAGAGCAACGTCAACGCTCGCGCCGGTGGTGGCTGCGATTGTGTTCGCCGCCGATCCACCACGGTCGGCGAAGCGTGATGTGATGGTGATGTTTGCGCCGCGCTCCGCAAGTGCCGCGGCCGTTGCCATACCTATCCCTGAGCTGCCACCGGTGACAAGCACGGTCTTGTTTTCGATGCTCCAAGTCATGAGCCGAGGCTAGGAGGGCGCTGAGCAAAACATGTCGGCCATTGCTCAGCGCCCTCCTGGCGCGGTGTCCGGCCTGCTTTCTCATGGTCCTCTTACCCTCTCGTCTTAAGCTGGCCCCATGACTGGGCGAGATTCACGCATCCTCATCGTCGAAGACGACCCCGCTGTGCGCGAAGCGCTTGAACGTGCGCTCGGTTTTGAGGGATACGCAATCGAGACCGCTCGGGACGGTGCGGTTGCATTGTCGATGCTGCGGAATCATTCCTACGACCTCATCGTTCTCGACGTGATGATGCCTCACCTCGACGGTTTGGAGACATGTCGAAGGATTCGGGCCGGTGGCGATGATGTGCCGATTCTGATGTTGACCGCTCGAACGGCAGTTGACGACCGCGTCGAGGGGCTAGATGCCGGAGCGGATGACTACGTCGCAAAACCATTTGCGCTCGATGAGTTGCTTGCGCGTATTCGGGCGCTCCTGCGCCGGTCGATGGGGGATGTGTCCACCGTGATGAAGGTTGGCGATCTCGTGATCGATCCCGGGGCCAGAACCGCGGCGCGGAACGGCCGCGCGATGATGCTCACCAAGACCGAGTTCGACCTCCTCCATCTGCTCTCCCTGACCCCGGGAATCGTGCTTGATCGGGGGCGAATATATGACGAGATCTGGGGCATCGACTTCGCAACCACGTCGAATTCGCTCGACGTGTACATCGGCTATCTGCGACGCAAGACCGAAGCCGGTGGAGAGACCCGGATAATCCAAACCGTCCGTGGTGTCGGATACGTACTGCGTGCGGAATCATGACGATCCGAGGACGAATCGCTCTCGTCTCCGCCACTGCCGTCGCAGTTGCGGTCGTCCTGATCTCGGTCGGCACGTTCGTCGGAGCACGAAGACAACTGATGGCCCAGGTCGACGAGAGCTTGCTGGCGAGGGCCGCCGTCGTCGATGAGTTGCGATCCGGCGTGCTTCTTGGGATCCGCGGTTCCGAGCGACCCGACGCCCTGCGTCGCGGGATCGTTGCTCCGAGGCCCGGCGACTTCGATACGTCGTATCTGCAGGTGATCTTCAGGGACGGCCGCGTGGTAAATGTTGGAGACGACGATCTCGTGCTTCCTGCCCCTGATCTCGACGATCTCGATGGTCGCGAACCGACGATTCGATCGGATCGGGTGGACGGTGTTCATCTCAGGATCGTGACGACGGTGCGGACCCAGGGCGAGCTGATCGTACAGATCGCGCGCCCACTAACCGAGGTTGATGCTGTCCTGGGACGGCTGGCTGTGCTCCTGCTGATCGGTGGGATCGTCGGGGTTGCCGTTGCAGCCGGTCTGGGTCTTCTCGTCGCGAGGCAGGCTGTCAAGCCCATTTCTGGCCTGGCGGCAACGATCGGTGGCATCGCAGACGGCCGGGCATTCTCAGAGCGGGTGGAGGTAGTGGGTGACGACGAAGTTGCGGAGCTCTCGAGAGAGTTCAACCTGCTGCTCGATGAACTCGAGTCCTCCAAGGAGGAGCAGGTCAGACTGGTCAGGGATGCGGGACATGAGCTGCGTACGCCTCTCACAGCTCTGCGAACGAACCTCGAAGTGCTGCAACGTCACGAGGTCGAGCCGGAGGAGCGCTCGGCGATGCTTGCCGCTGCGCACGCTGAGGTCGAGGAACTTGCTGCACTCGTGACCGAAGTCGTTGATCTCGCGACTGATCGTTATGAGGAGGAGCCGGTTGGTCAGGTGGATCTCTCGCAAGTTGCTGAAGCGATTGCCACCCGATTCGGGGAGCGGAGAGGCCGCGATGTCACTGTGAAAGCCGATGGTTCTGTTGTGATGGGCAAGCCGAACGCGATTGAACGAGCAGTGTCGAATATCGTCGGGAATGCCGACAAGTTCGCACCCACAGATACGCCTGTGGTTCTGGAGATCGCCAGTGGGGTTGTCACCGTGAGAGATGAGGGTCCAGGGTTCGACACCGGCGATCTGCCCCACGTGTTCGAACGCTTCTACCGCTCGGATGCGGCACGGAGCCAGCCAGGGTCCGGTCTTGGCCTCTCGATCGTGAGACAGATCGTCGACGACCACGGTGGTGAAGTCTTCGCAAGAAACAGCACGACCGGCGGTGCCGAAGTCGGTTTCTCGATCCCGACCTCCGAAGATACCGCGAACGAATGATCGTTGAGCGGGCTCCGCAAGCCGATCGCATCGCGTTCTCAGGTGATTCTTAGGCCAGGCTCAGGGTTCTCACACAGTGACTTGGCATCCTACGGGTGTGATGTTGGATCAAAGGAGAAGGACATGAAGAAGATCATGGTTTCGCTGGTGGCGGCGAGTGCGCTCGTCCTAGGGGCATTTGCTGCATCAACGATTACAAGTTCAGAGGCATCTGCCCAGACCGATGAGGCGACAACAGTTGATGAGGCGACAACAGCTACAGACGGGATTCGTTGGCCGCACCGTGGTGCGATCCTCGAAGGAGTCCTGAGCGACCTCGTAGGTGATGGAGTCCTGACACAGGGTCAGGCCGATGCCGTCAATGAGGCTCTCGAGGCAGAGAGGGAGGAACTGAGGGAAGAGTTCGGCGATCGAAGGGACCGCCGGGCGAATCGTCACGACATGCGTACCCAGATCAGGGATTGGCTTGAGGACGGTGTGATCACAGCAGAAGAGCTGTCCGAGCTCCCCGCCGACCTGCCGATTCTCGCCGACGACGGTCCACTCGCCGAAGCTCTCAAGGACGGCCAGATCACTCAGGCCGAGTGGGATGCATTCATCGAGCAACGCAGGGCTGATCATCGAGCCCACCGCGGCGGCTGACCCGCCCGTTCTTGCGCAGATTGTTCTTGCGTAGATTCCAGCCGCATAGTGCGACTGGAATCTACGCAAGAACGGGTGTGGCGGGGCGAGGGCTAGTTTCCGGGGATTCCGAGTCGTACGATTTCAGAAGGTGCCCGGTTCTTGCTGAGGAGCCGCGACATGAGCTTCATTGCAGGGTCGACGTGGTTGAAGAAGCCCTTGTATCCGGCGCAGAGGTAGTTGAGCCCGTCCTCGCCGTCGGGCGTGGATATGAAGCGATTGCGTGGGCAGCCGCCGTGACAGGCGAACCGGACCTCACAGTCCTGGCAATACTGTGGGAGTGTGTCGCGTTTGGCGTTTCCGAATGCTCGCTGTTTGTCTGAGGCGATGAGGTCGATCATCGGTGTCTCACTGATATTTCCCAAGAGGTAGTCGGGTTCGACGTAGTGGTCACATGAATAGAGGTCGCCGTTGTGTTCCAACGCCAGGGCCAAGCCGCACGTCTCAGAGAAGATGCACAGAGCACCTGGCTCGCCGTGCCAACTGGCGAGCGCCACGTCGAACATCTGCACGAACACCTCCCCGACGTCGCGTTTGACCCACTCGTCAAAGATCTCGATGAGGAATCGACCGTACGCCTCAGCACCGACGCTGCGGTTCGTGACATGGTGCCCCGACTGGACGTAGAGAGGTCTGCTCTCCTTTCGCGACGTGCTCCACCCCAGGTTCGCCAACGGCAGCAACGTCTCGGTGGCACGCTCCACGATGGGGATGAACTGGATGAACCGCACTCCCATCTCGTCACGGAAGAACCGGTACACATCCAACGGATGGTCCTGGTTGGCTGCATGCACGGTGCACAACACGTTCACATCCACATCAGCTACTCGCAGCTGCTCGTAGCCAGCCATCACGCGACCGAACGAACCCTTCCCACGTTTATCCACCCGATAGGCGTCGTGAAGAGCCTCGGGTCCATCAACCGAGAGTCCGACGAGGAAATCGTGATCCTTGAAGAACGCAGACCACCGCTCATCTATGAGCACCCCGTTTGTTTGGATGGTGTACGAGACGCGCTGGTTCGGTTTGCGGTGCTTCTCGACGAGATCGACGGAGCGCTTGAAGAAGTCGAGACCCATCATCGTCGGCTCGCCACCCTGCCACGCGACGTCGACCTCTGGCCCGCGTTGCGCCTCGAACAGTTGGGAGATGTACGTTTCGAGCAGCTCGTCTGCCATCCGGAAGCGATCTCCGGGGTACAACATCTCCTTGGACAAGAAGAAGCAGTATTCGCAGTCAAGATTGCAGATGGGCCCTGTCGGTTTTGCGAGAAGATGAAACGACCACGGTGTTCCCTCAGTTGTCAGCATCATGTCCTCCCATCTGTACACGTTGGCATTGTTGACTACCTGTCACGGCTCGTTTCGCTCTCGTCTCGCTCAAACACAGGAGGTAAGGCTTCAAGGCCCGGGATGGCATCCTCGTTCGTCGCGAAGCACGAAGTTAGCGGATTCTATCGACGGGTCGGATACCTGCGCCGCCCGACAGCGCCCATGTGGGTGCTCATGAACGAGGAATCTCGCTGCGGTCGGAAGCGGCCTGTTCCGGCCGTGACTGAAATCGTTGACCGGACCTGGATGAAGGAGCTAGGGTCGGTATCCGGATACGTTGAGCAGCGAGCGATGGGAGAGTCGATGACCACGGCCACAGTGGACCGTAGCGGCTGGGTACTTTATGCGACGACGATGTTTGTCATCATCGGAGTGATGGACATCATCTATGGGCTGACGATGATTATCAACAATGAGTGGCTTGTCTTCGGTGCAGCCACGGTTTGGTACATCGACCTCGCTGCTTGGGGCTGGATCACGCTCTTGATCGGAGTGCTTGGGCTTGCGGTCGCTGGTGGCATCTATTCAGGTCAGACATGGGCTCGGGTACTGGGTGTGATTGCAGCGGGACTCACTGCGATCGACGCGTTCTTCATCATGCCGTATTACCCAGTGTGGGCACTCGCCATTCTTGCAATGTCGATGTTGGTGATATGGGCAGTGACCGCGCATGGTGACGAGGCCTACTGAGGCTTCGAGACCATGCTGGTGGCGTTAGCTACTTTGAGCCGTTCTGAGATGCGTGAGGCTTCATGTCGCGTCCTTATCGCGGGGACCGGGCGCACCTCGTTGAGAACGTAGGTTCGTTTCGCCGAACCGGGCGCATTGCTTCGAGATGCGGATCATGAATCGTGTCAAGGTGATCCCGTTCCCATTGGTCGCGATCGCCGTTGACGACGACTCCGTTGAATAGCAGCCAGGTTGGAGGAGCACTGGTCGTGTTTGGACGTCGGCAGTCGTGCGTCTGGATTCAGACTTCGTGACTGATTCTCTTGATGCAGCGAAAACCGATGTGGCTGGTACTGGTGTCGAGCGTCTGTGGCTGGCGGGCTGCGGGCCGGTAGCGGAAACAGTATTGGAGAGTGCAGAGGTGCGACCCGCCTTTGATGACCTTCCGAGGGATCTTGGCCGCGGGCTGCGATGGGTCGTAGCTCTCTTCTCTGGTTGACTTTCGCCGCCCCTCCGGAGCGCAACACGACACCTGTTGCGGAAGCCGGGACCCGTCCAGATACCAATCGCTGGTCCATTCCCAAACATTGCCAGCCACGTCATAGAGGCCGTAGGCGTTGGGTTCATACGAGCCGACTGGACTGGTTCTCTTCCAGCCATCGACCGGAGTGTTCTCGTATGGAAATCGCCCTTGCCATGTGTTGGCCTTCGGCTCCGGCGTGTCCTGGGCATCGACTTGCCCCCAGACGAACTCAGCACCATCCAATCCACCGCGTGCGGCGTATTCCCACTCCGCCTCTGTCGGCAGCTCCATTCCGGCCCAACGTGCGTATGCGTGGGCGTCCTCATAGCCGACATGAACGACCGGATGGTTGCCCAACCCGTCGAGGTTCGAGTCTGGCCCCGTCGGGTGACGCCAGTCCGCCCCGACGATCCACGACCACCATTGACGGTAGTCGTCCAGACGTACGGGACCCTCGGTCATGTTGAACACGAGTGACCCCGGAGCGAGGTCGTCAGGGAGGGCTTCTGGGTAGTCCTCTGCTCTTGGTGCAGTCTCGGCGAGTGTGACGTGTCCTGTGTCGTCCATGAATCGAGCAAAGTCGTCGTTGGATACTGGGGTGGAATCAATCCAGAAGCTATCCACTGCAACGGTGCGAACCGGTCCCTCGTCGGGATAGTGGTCGTCCGAGCCCATCTTGAACTTCCCTCCCGCGATCAAGATCTGTTCCAATGGCACTAGCTGTTCTCTCGGAAGAGGTTCTCGAGATCGCGCTGCAGTGTTGTCAGCGAGGCTCTCTGAGTTTCGGTGAGTTCGGAGGTGTGGCGAGCGGCCAAGTCGGCGAGTTCGCTCATCCTCAGCACCACCGCGTCGAAGTCTGGGGATTCAAGATCGTGACCTCTGATGTAGTCGAGGGTGCCTGAAGCCACGTCGCTGTGGATGTTTTCCTCGCCCACGACATTCAGGACGCCCGTGGCCGACATGAGATCGAGCACGCTGACCCTGACGCTGGCAAGCCTCAACTCGATCCCTGTTGCGTCGAGTTCGCGCGAAAGGTTGCCCAGCATCGATACGCCGGGGACATCGGTATCGGATGTGAGGCTGAAGTCGAGAAGAACTGTCCGGATGTCCTCCTCCGCTGCGTCGATCGATTCTCTCGCGGACTCCGCCAGTGGTTGGGCATTGGCGAAGAAGAGACCCTCATCAGGGCGCAGGATGAGAAGGCCCGATATCGAGAGACCTTCGGGGTGATCCTTTGAATTTCGGAACTCCAATGTTCCCGGCAGCCGAACCAGTCGACTCATCTGAGGCTTGCTTATCCTCAGGACCAATGCCACCAGCGATATGGCCACTGCTACCAGCAATCCAGCGATCACATCGTCGAAGGTAAGGACCCCTATCACAGCCGCAAATGCGAGGGTGAAATCCTTCTTGTGGACTCGATAGAGCCGTCGAATCGCAATGACCCGAACCATTCGGGACACAGCGACGATGACGATTGCCCCCAGCGCAGCCTCTGGAAGATTGGCAAAGACCGGAGTCAGGAACAGAGCAACAATGGCTGTCGCAACCGCAGCGACCATGCCAGCCACCTGGGTTCTTCCACCTGCCGCTTCGGCTGCAGCAGACTTCGACAGAGAGGCCCCGATCGGGAAACCTTGAAAGAAACCGGCGCCGATGTTGGCCATCCCAAGCCCGATGAGTTCCTGGTCATCCCGAATGCGGTATCCGTGGTTGGCGGCGAATCTTCGCGCCGGACCCAGTGCCTCAGCGAACATGACAAGCGTGATGGCTAGCGCTCCCGGAACCAAGGCAACCAGGTCAGCACTCGAGACGTTCGGCAACTGGGGTGGGGCGAGTCCTGCCGGAATCTCACCTATCACATGGACGCCTTGCTCTTCGAGTCCGAAGATCGACACGATTGCAATGCCATATATCAGTGCGACCAGCGCCGCTGGTACTCGGTGAAACCACCGTTCGAGGAGCAGCATCAGGACGATCGTGCTTGCCCCGACGAACAGAGTCATCCCATGTGTGTCGGGTAGCGATCGAACCAATTCGAACAGACGTTCCCATGAGTTTCCCTCGCCTGATTCAAGGCCGAAGATCTTCGGGAGCTGCTTGATGATGATGAGCAGCGCCAAACCCATCACGAAGCCCAGCAGAACCGACGGAGAAAAAAATCGAGCGATGCGTCCCAGGCGCAAGAGACCAGCGACGACAGCGACCAGTCCTGCCATCACTGCCAAGGCCGCAGTCAAAGCGATGAACTCGGAGGAGTCGGACACAGCCAGTCCGCCGATGATCGATGCAGACATCACGGCTATTCCAGACGACACAGCGACTACCAGTTGTCGCGATGTGCCGAACGCTGCGTAGAGGAGCAAGCCGATCGGTGCTGCGTAGAACGCAGCTTGTGGTGGTACGCCTGCGAGTTCGGCGTAGGCCATGCCCTCTGGCACCAGCAGGGCCATGATTGTGACGCCAGCAACGACATCCGCGCGTAGCCAGCTCCGCCGGTATCTGGGCAACCAGGAGAGTATCGGAATGTATCTCTTCATGTCGCGCCGTTTCCGAGAGTCCGCGATTTCACCGGGTTGGTCTTGCAGGGGCTTCGGCAGCAGCCGATTCCTTGTTTGCGGTTCCTTCCGCGCCGTCCTTGCCCATGTGGCCTGCGACCAGCGTTCCCAGCCGCAGATACTAAACGGCTGCCGTTGCGGGCGTGGTTGGCGAGTTGCGGTCCCAGCGTCAGGCAGGGATATGGCCTGTGACTACCATCGTCTCCCAGCGTTCGTCGATTCACCCAAGGAGTCAATATGGCTACCGAATTCAAAGGCGTTGTAGACGTCGACATCCGCGATTCTGTTGAGGACTGGACACCCTACCTACAACCGAAGGCGCCGGACGGCGCCCCAAACGTCCTCATGATCGTGTGGGACGATGTCGGATACGCCGCCCTGGACGTCATGGGAGGGCCAATCGATGCACCGGCCATGCGTCGCGTCGCTGAGAACGGTCTTCGCTACTCGAACTTCCATACGACGGCTCTTTGCTCGCCAACTCGCTCAAGCCTTCTCACCGGACGCAACGCCACGAGCAACAATATGGCCTGTATCACCGAAGCAGCTTCAGGTTTTCCAGGGTTCTCGGGTCGTATCCCATTTGAGAATGGGACGATCGCCGAAGTACTCAACGAACAGGGATGGAACACCTACGCCATCGGCAAGTGGCATCTCACGCCCGGCGATGAGGTCGATCTCTCCAGCTGGAAGGGTCGTTGGCCTCTGGGACGGGGTTTTGAACGCTTCTATGGGTTCCTGGGAGGTGAAACCCACCAGTGGTATCCCGATCTGGTCTATGACAACCATCCCATCGAGGCACCTGCTACACCGGAGGAGGGGTATCACCTTTCGGCTGATCTGGCCGATCAGGCGATCAGGTTTGTTCGCGACTCGAAGTCCGTGGCCCCGGACAAGCCGTGGTTCATGTACTTCTGCCCTGGAGCCGGCCATGCACCTCACCATGTTGCCAGGGAGTGGGCCGACAAGTACGCGGGCAAGTTCGACCAGGGATATGAGGCGATCCGTGAGACGATCCTGGCTCGCCAGAAGGAGATGGGTCTCCTTCCCGAGGACACTGAATTGTCGCCGATCAACCCCCACGGTGAACCTGACGGGATCACTGGCCCAGAAGGTGCGCCGTGGCCCCAGTTGGACTTCGTCAAGCCATGGGACTCGCTCAATGACGACGAAAAGAGGCTCTTCAGCAGGATGGCTGAAGTATTTGCCGGCTTCATCTCTTACACGGACTTTCAGATCGGGAGGTTCCTCGATTATCTCGAGGAGTCAGGGCAATTGGACAACACCATCATTGTCGCGGTTTCGGATAACGGCTCCAGCGGCGAAGGTGGACCCAACGGCACCTACAACGAGAACCGCTTCTTCAACGGTGTCCCCGACACCATCGAAGAGAACATGAAGCACATCGACCGACTCGGGGATCCGACCACCTACAACCATTACAACACCGGATGGGCGTGGGCACTCGACACTCCGTTCCCCTACTGGAAGCGGTTTGCCGGATACGAGGGAGGCACTTCCGATATTTGTTTGGTTTCATGGCCAGCGGGCATTGACGCTCGGGGGGAGATACGTCACCAGTACACCCACGCGGTGGACGTCGTACCCACGTTGTACGACATGCTCGGAGTGACCCCTCCTTCCGAGCTCAAGGGATACACCCAGAGCCAGGTCGAAGGTGAGAGCTTCACCGAGTCGTTCACGAATCCGGAGGCGCCGGAACGCGAAACACAGTTCTACTCGATGCTCGGCCAGCGTGCGATTTATCACAAGGGCTGGTTGGCCAACACGTTGCATCCACCGCTTTCGGGATGGTCAAACTTCGACAAGGATGAGTGGGAGCTCTATCACCTCGCCCAGGATCGCACGCAGTCGAAGAACCTCGCCTCGGAGCTTCCGGAGAAGCTGGAAGAAATGAAAGGTCTTTGGTTCTTCAACGCTGGCAAGTACGACGGTCTTCCTCTCGACGATCGATCCCCTGTTGAGATCTTTGCCTCCGAGCGACCCCAACCGAGTGAGCCCCGGAACCGGTATGTCTATTACCCGAACACTGCCGATGTTCCAGAATCGGTCGCGGTGAACGTGCGCAGACGCTCGTACACGATTGCCGCGGGTGTCGTCATTGGTGACGGAGCAGAGGGAGTCCTGTTCGCCCACGGCGGTACAGGGGGCGGCCATGCGATGTATGTGCAGGATGGTCGTCTCCACTACATGTACAACTGGTTGGCCGAGGAGCATCAGAAGGTCTCCTCAGATCGACAGGTCGAGGCCGGCAGACACCTCTTCGTCGCCGAGTTCAACAAGACCGGTGATGACCCGGACACCGGCAGCGCACTGGGCACCGTGACTCTGTACATCGATACCGAGCCTGTCGGGAAGGCGGAGATCCGCACTCAACCCGGTGTCTTCGCGTTGACGGGTGACGGCCTGTGCGTGGGCAGGGACTCTGCTTCACCCGTGTCACCCGACTATGTGGCACCCTTCGAGTTCAGGGGTGGCGAAATCGACAGAGTGGTGATCGACGTAAGTGGCGATGCCTATGTCGACCATGAGAAGGAGGCTGTTGCCTGGCTGATGCGTGACTGACACGGAGCCTGTCATTTCGGGAACCGCTGCTCCCACGGTGAAACCACAATCGCCTCTGTCGGTCCTGAGGGGCCCTCGATTGGAATTCTGGTATTGAAGATCCGGTCGGCTAACACAGCTATCCGATGATCTCGGTCTTCAGTTTCAGATATTCATCTTGGGTGATTGCACCCTCGGATAGGAGCCTTGTTAGTTCAGCGATCTGTTCTGCCTTCACTGTGCCACCCGAGACAACGGCAGCCTCATAGGCCTCGGCGTCCCTGCGCTCATCCTCTGTGAGCTTTGGTCGTCTCCAGACATATAGGAGCATTCCGAGGATCGGCGCGACCAGGACGAGAACGATCCACCCAACGGTGCCCACACCGGAAACATCGGAACGGTTGGCAACATCGATGAACACAGCGACCATCGCCCAGATGAACGCGGCAAAGAACGTCAACCATGCCATGAGCATGACAAGCTGCCAGAAATTCATATCAGACTCCTCATATGATCCAGACGTCAGACGTGGTCGTGTGGGGCCTCAGTCGAGGCCAAGGATCTGGTGCTTCTTCGCTTCGAATTCCTCATCTGTGAGAATGCCGGCATCGCGAAGAGAAGCAAGCTTCTCAAGCTCAGCAACATAGTCAGACGAGCCACCGGACTGAGCTGATGCGGACGCCGGAGCAGCCGAAGCTGCCGGTGCGTCACCCTGTTCGAGATCCTCAGGGGTCACGGTCTGGCTCTCGATGTTGAGTTCGTTCATTGCCTGTTCGAGTTCGTCGTCTTCGAGCTCCTCCGGGTTCACCCCGGTGTGCTCCTCGATGCGCTTTGCATCCTTTTGGGACATCTTGTGGGCACCGAATGCGACCATTCCACCCACAAGCATCACTCTGCGTCTTCTCCTGCGACGCCGCGTTCGTCGTGCTCGCCCCGTGGCCCGTCCGGGTGCAGGTCCTCGTCTTCGTGGCATCGGATTCCTCCTCGATTGGCTGTGGGATCAATTGTTTCCCAGTATTGCACCCTAGTGAAGCCGAGTCAGCCGCGCGTCCGAAGAGTGCCTGAGCGACTACCCATCCTTGAGACCAACTTGCCGGAGGTTCCGATTCTCTGATCAGTGACGGCGGCGGAAATTCTGGCGTTCGGTGAGGAGCCAGATCTCGTCGAGGAGGTCAAGCCTGTGCTCCTCTTCGACTTTCTTGTTCCACTCAGTAATGGCTCGGTTCAAGGATTGGAGGATCGACCGCGCATCTGAGAGATCACCAGCCCTGACGGCGAGATCGAGCTGTCGGTCTCGTTCAGCGATGACCTCGCCAAGGCTGTCCGCGGCTTTCTCGCGACGCATCAGCGACTTCACCCACCACATGGGGTCTCGATCGAGGTTCGGGATCGGCTCTCCAACTCCCCGTGTTGGTGAGAGCTCGCCGGATGCGAGTGCATCGGCGATGCGCTTCTCGACATGTTCCTCAGAGTCCATGTCGCCATCGTATCGTGAGCCCATGAGGCCAAGTCGACTGAACCTTCTCTCCGCCTATGATGCTGCGCTGGCAGCGGTGGAACCGCGTGCGGCCGTGTCTAGATCGATGTCGCTCGAACGGAACGTCCTCAGGGTCGGGTCGCGTTCGTTCTCCGATGTGGATACACACAACGTAGTCATCGTCGCCATTGGAAAGGCTGCAGCCGGCATGGCGATCGGAGCCAGGGACGCCGTCGGTACACCCCGTGGCATCGTCGTGACAACTCACAGGACCGATGTCCCCTATCCGTTGTGCGTCGGGTCTCATCCCATTCCGGACGACAAGAGCGTGCGCTGTGGGGAAGTGTTGCTCTCCCATGTCGCTGGAACGAGGCCTTCAGACGTGGTGGTGTTCCTCGTATCCGGCGGTGGCTCAGCGGTCGCAGTTGCCCCCGTGGAGGGCGTCTCGATCGAGGAGCTTGCAGAGATGAACGGACTTCTGATCGCCAGTGGCATGCCGATCGAGGACATCAACGCAGTGCGTGCTTCCGTGAGCCGGATCAAAGGTGGCGGGCTCGCCGATGCTGCCGGTACAGGGCAGTTGGCAACGCTGATCCTGAGCGACGTTGTCGGCGCGAGCCCTGCCCATGTCGCGTCCGGGCCATCGACGGCACTCGTCGGCACTTCCGATCCAGCGCTCGTGATCGATATATACGGGCTGCGGACCGAACTCCCTGGTTCAGTGGTCGCAGCGATCGATCGCTCGATCGATTCGGAGAAGCGGCCAGCCGCGCCGTTCGACGTGATCGGATCTCCCGAGATCGCAGCGAAGGCCGCTGTGGCATTCCTTCGGTCAAGCGGATTCGACGCGACGTTGGCGACATCGGACATGAGGGGCGAGTCCCGGCATGAGGCGGTTGCACTCATCGACAGCGCATCCCCAGGCACGATCACGGTTGCCGCAGGCGAGACAACGGTCGAGGTTCGAGGTGGGGGAGTCGGTGGCCGCAATCAGGAGGCTGCCCTCGGCGCAGCGATACACATCGAGGGCAGGGATATCGTGTTCGCTTCCCTCGGAACGGACGGGATCGATGGGCCAACACACGCAGCTGGTGCGATCGTCAGTGGCTCATCGGCCTCCAAAGCACGTGACCTCGGACTGGATCTGGAAGGTGCGTTGGAGGACAATGACAGTCACACCGTGCTGACGACCCTTGGTGAGACCGTTGTGACAGGCCCCAGCGGTACGAATGTGGCCGATCTGTGGATGGTTGCAAAGGGACCGTTCGGGTAGGTTGTCAGCCCGGGTTCGCCAAGAGGAACTCGATGATCGCACTTCTGTACTTGCCGGGTGACTCGTTCCACGACCGGACATGGCTGGCGTCTGTGGTGACAAGCGTGACGATGTCGGGGCGAAGGTTCGCCAACTTCTGGCTGGTGGCCAGAGGAACGGAATCGTCGTTGGTTCCGTGGAAGATCAGCATCGGTGCGTGCAACTCGTTCGACTGTGCGAGATAGTCCGTTTCGTCCCAGTTCACATCGAAACGCCAACCAGCGATCCATTTTGCGAAACTCGTCAAAGGCTCGGGGAGGTCGATGCCGAGGAGCGGAAGATTCGTGTTGCCAGCTTTGAAGTCGACGACGGCTTCAAGGCTCAGGGTGGGCGAGTCGAGGATCGCTCCTCTGGTGCGGTTCCTCAGCGGTGACTTTGTCAGGTAGCTCGTGACGATCGCACCCCCCATCGAATATCCGACAAGGAGATGATTCTGGGAGCCGTTGTCTTCGGCGTACACGACCGCTGCAGCGAGGTCCACCCACTCGGTTGTCCCGAACTGGTAGTAGCCGGACGGGTCCTTTGTCTCACCCGGGTCGTTGCGATAGTGGATGACCAGTATCGGATAGTCGAGTGCATGAAGGATCGGGATGATGCGCAGGCTCTCGGTGAGATCTGCACCCTTGCCGTGGACGATGATGGCCCAGGTGGGCGAACCTCCCTCGATGTACCAGGCGGGGAAGCTGTCGATGTTCGATGTGTATCTCACGGTCTCGAAGGGGATTCCGAAAGCCTGTTCAGGATCACCGGCGAAAGCGTCGGCATCGAGGCGCACCGCCGTTCCTACCGGGGGAACCGACGTACCCCCCTCCACGACCCTGACATCGGTGCGATCACCGTTGTCGGCCTCGGTGGATGAGACAAGCCGAGATGTCTGGATGTAGCCGCTCTCCCACTCGATGCCTTCGATACCTGGTTGGCCGATCTGACCATCCGAATCGCTGTCTGTGACCGAAACCCGGACACCGGAGATGTTTGTGATCTCAAGGTCGAAGTTCGGGTCGTACGACTCAGACGGCACCAGCGCACCGTCACGGATCTCACCCGAGTAATAGAAGCCTGCGACGACGAACAGGACTCCACCAACGAGCGCGGCGTAGAGCGCGAATCGCCAGAGTATGCCGTAGAGCGACCGCTGCTTCTTCCTGACCTTTGGCTGGGAAGCCTGTCCACCGGCGCCAGTCCTCTTTCCCATATGTTTCGATCCTCCCGAGGCAGAGCATTCACACTCGCCATCGACCCACGGCGAGAGACCTTGCATGATCTCTCCGATACCCTACATGCATGTTTCGATTCCGTCCGGCTCAAACAATGTCCCTTCAGCGTCTGGATCCATGGAACGTCTCACGTCGATCACCGGCATAGGGAGGTCCCTCCAACCGGATCTGCGATCGCATCGCATCGCGATCGCCGGAGCTGTTCTCGCCGCGGTCTCATATGCAGCCGTCGCCGCAGCCACCGAGAGGGAACTGACCGATGCGTTGATTGCAGGGATCGTTGTCTTCATTGCATGGGCGGTTGGCAGAGAGCTCGATCCCGATCGACCCAATGTTGCTGCATGGGCGATTCCCATTGCGTTCGCTGCATCCATCCACGACCTGCCGTCAGCGGTGGCATCGGCGGTTGCGCTCATCGGAATACGTCTGGTGGCGGGGACCGTCGGCTCCGCTGTCACGTGGCTCGACGTTGCCGTGTTCGCTCTTCTCGGTTTTGCAGCGGGCTCGACATCCGAGTTGTGGATCGTGGGAGTCACGATGGCGATCTGGTTGTGGACCGCTCCTGAGGTTGGCCGATTGAAATACGCAGCTCTCGGATCCTTGGTCGCCGGTGCCGGCGTTTCGCTCTACGGGTTCGAATCCCAGGACGTCGTGATCACTCAGGAGGCCTTTTTGCTCGCCGCTGTTGCCGGTGTCGTGATGATGCTCGCGATGCGCCCGAGTACGGTTCTTTCGACAACTGACGCACGAACAGGTCCGATTCACAGGGGCAGGATCGATCTTGCCAGAAAGGCAGCGGGTGCGTTCATCATGTGGGCTGCCGTGATGGGCGGAGTGGCAGGTTTCTGGATGGTCAGCCCCGTGCTTGCAGGTCTCATGGCCACCGCGTTCACGAAGTGGTCTTCCCGCGGCGCGTAGGCTCTGGGCGAAGTCCGGTGTCCGAGCTCCGTGGTCATCCTGGGTGTCGGCAGGGGCCGGAACTCGTCCTTCGAGTGTCAGGAAGGGGGTCCAGGGAAGGTGCCCGCCTTCGGAAGCATCGCCTCGGGTGGTTTCCCCACGAGTGGTTCCATGAAGCGGGATACGGCGATGATCTCCCCAAGAGACACTCCCGTTGTGATTCCGGCTCTGTCGAGCATGTAGATCAGGTCGTCGGTTGGGATGTTCCCTGTTGCGTTCGGTGCGAAGGGGCAGCCACCGAGTCCGCTGACGGAGGCATCAAGCGTCGTGACGCCCGCCTGGACAGCCGCATAGGCGTTTGCGATTCCGGTATTGCGGGTGTTGTGGAAGTGCGCCCTCAAAGGGATGTCACCGACAGCTTGCCTCACTGCGTCGATCCGTTCGGTGACAGACCATGGGTCGGCGACGCCGATCGTGTCCGCGAGCGCGATCTCAGACACACCGGTAAGGGACACGGCGCTGGCAACAGAGACAAGCCGGTCGATCGGTATCTCACCTTCGAATGGGCACCCCCATGCTGTCGCGATCGTTGCTGTGACGGGGAGACCGGCGGCCGAAGCGTCTTTCACGACCTCGCCGAGCACCTTGATCGTTTCTTCTGTGTCTGATCCCTGATTCCTCTGGTTGAAGGTGCTCGAAGCGGACACGTTCATGTTGATCTCGTCAACGGAAGTGCCGGCAGCCCTTTTCCAGCCGCGCCAGTTGAGTATCAAGCCGATGTAGCTGACGTCGTCCCTCTGTGGGAGGCCTTCCATGACAGCTTCGGCGTCGGCCATCTGGGGAACCTTGTCAGGGTGAGCGAACGAAACGGTTTCGATCCGGGTGAGGCCTGCGTCTGCAAGTCGCGTGATCATGTCGATCTTGCTGTCTGTCGACAGGATTACAGATTCGTTCTGGAGCCCGTCCCTCGGTCCCACTTCGACGATCTGCACGCGGTCGGTCATCGTTGTCATTGTCGGTCACACAGTAAACCCGTGCGTCTCCTGGTTGTCCGGCTCCCCATATCATGGCGGCTCACTGAGTCGAACGGGAGTCCACAATGTCTGTGTCCGCAGAGGATTTCAAGAACCTGATGTCGCGTTTCGCCACGACCGTCACAGTGGTCACGACGGCTGGCGATGATGGACCGAGGGGTCTGACCGTGTCTGCGTTCGTGTCTGTATCTGCGGATCCTGCGATCGCTCTCGTCTGTGTCGACAAGGCGACCACGTCACTTCAGCCGATGCTCGATGCAGATGGATTCACGGTGAATGTCATGCCTGTGGGAGCCGAGGATGAGGCGATGCGTTTCGCAACTCATGGTGCAGACAAGTTCACTGGCTCGGAATGGTCAGAACCGACGACGCCGGCCGCGGGACCGATTCTCACGAGTGCCCTGGCGCATCTCGAGTGCATCACGATCGACCGCATTGAGGTTGGCGACCATTGGGTGATCTATGGTGAAGTCATGGCATCCGTGGTGACAGATACAGCCGTTGCACCTCTCGTGTGGCTCGACCGCGGCTTCGTGAAGATCGAGGCGTAGCGCGCCACTCGTGGTCAGATTCCGCCGCGGCCGAGGTTGATCCAGGTGGTCTTGATGTGCGTGTACTTGTCGAGGGCGTGGAGGGACTTGTCCTTGCCTCCGAAGCCTGACTCCTTGTAGCCGCCAAAGGGTGCGGTGATATCCGATGTGTCGAAGTTGTTCACCCACACTGTTCCGGCCTTCAGGCCGGCAGCCATGGTGTGTGCCTTTGCGAGGTTCGAGGTCCACACGGCAGCGGACAGCCCATAGCGGGTGTCGTTTGCGATTCGCAGCGCTTCGTCCTGGTCATCGAATGGAATGATGGAGAGCACGGGCCCGAAGATCTCGTCCCTTGCGATCTCCATGGTGTTGTCGACGTCAGCGAACACGGTCGGCTCGACGAAGTATCCCCCCGTGTCTGTGAGCATGCGGTTTCCGCCTGCGACAAGACGAGCGCCTTCATCCGAGCCTCGTTCGATGTAGCCCATGACCCTGTCGAGCTGCGTGTCGTCCACCACGGGTCCGGCCTTTGTGGCCGGGTCGAGGGGGTTCCCCGGATTCCACGACGTGGTTGATGTAGCGACCCGCTCAACAACTTCGTCGTAGATCGATCGTTGAACGAGGAGCCTCGAACCTGCAATGCACATCTCACCCGTGTTCCAGAAGATGGAGAATCCGACGGCGCCAATTGCGAAGTCGAGGTCCGGCGCATCGGCGAAAATGATGTTCGGTGTCTTGCCGCCCGTTTCGGCAGAGACCCGCTTCATGTTCGACTTTCCCGAATACTCGAGAAACAGTTTCCCGACCTCGGTCGAGCCTGTGAATGTGATGCCGTCGACCGACGGGTGCAGCCCCAACGCACGACCGGCAGTCTCACCGTAACCAGGGACGACATTGAGCACTCCGGACGGGACTCCGGCCTCGAGGGCGAGCTCGCCGATGCGAATCGCTGTGAGAGGAGACTGCTCCGCGGGTTTCAACACGATCGAGTTGCCTGCCATGAGAGCAGGGGCCAGCTTCCACGAGTTCATCATCATTGGGAAGTTCCAAGGTGTCACGGCCCCGACCACGCCAAGTGGCTCTCGCGTGATCAGGCCGAGGGCGGCGGGACCCGTCGGGGCGATCTCGCCGTAGAGCTTGTCTGCGGCTTCGCCGTACCACGCATAGGTGTGCGCTGTCTGGTTCACATCGACTCGACCCGAGTAGCGGATCGGCTTCCCCACATCGAGTGTCTCGAGGAGCTGGAGCTCTTCGGCGTTGCTTTGTATCAGTTCGGCGAGACGGATGAGTGTCTGGCCGCGGTCCCTCGGTGAGCGTTGGGACCACCGTCCGTCCTCGAAGGCTGTGCGGGCGGCCTTGACCGCGATGTCAATATCTGCGGCATCGCCGAGCGCCACCTCTGTGATCGTGAGACCCGTAGCCGGGTTGATGGCAGCGAACCGATCGCCAGATCGTGCATCTGTGTGGTCACCATCGATGAGGAGCTGGTGTGGTGCAGAGATCGCGGCTGCAGCCTTCGTCCAGTCCGAAAGCGTCTTCGTCATACTCTCTCCTCGGTGATGCGGTGCCACCGAAGTCTGTTGACTGCCGAGCGCTCCTGTGGCGCGTGTGGTGTCGATAGCTCGAGGTCAACGCTGCCATCCGGGTTCGTGATCCATTCGATGTGTCTGACCTGGGTTCCTCCGACCCAGTCAGGGAAGAGGCTCAACTCGACATGATGGTGGACCTGGTCGCCGATGACCTCGTACGAGCCGGCGTACGACAGGTATCCGGCTGCAGCCGACGCCCGCTCGAGTGCCTTTGCCTCGGCGAAGGATCGAGTTCCGATGGGGTCACGATCTGTCTTCATCAGGGAAGCGATCATGCGTCCTTCGTCGGTGTAGGTCAGGAGACCGATCGCCTTTCCGCGGAATGGTTTGATGACACGCCCGCCCTCCATCTCAACGGTCCAGTTGATGAGTTTCCAGGTGCCTATGAGCTCATGCATGGAGCCACACTATCCGTTCTTGTGCAATTGGGAACCATCCGGGTGGTTCCGGTAAACACAAGAACGGGGGAGCGGCTTACCCTCGGGCGTCGTGAACAGTCGAACGATCTCACTCACCATTGTGGCGTTCTTCATCGGTGCGTTTGCGGCAGCCGGCATCGGCGTACGCGTCATCGAGGAGGTACGCACGGACGAGAACGCAACGTCGCTGCCCCCTGAGAACGTGTCATCCACCACGGTGCCGCTTGTGGAGTACTTCGTTGATCCTGATGAAGTGCTGATCGCATCCACTGCACTTGTGCCGAGGTCGGTCATTGGGACAGATTCGACGCTTGCGATCGAGTACGAACTCATCTCACTCGCCCCGACCGAAGGTGTACCGCCGATCGAGTTCTTCACGTTCCGCGAGCTCCAGCAGGTTCCGAACGAAGATCTTGCCTTCATCTTCCCCCGAACCTGGATCCTGACCACAGAGTCGCGGACGATCGAAGGTGGGTCCGCGAACCCGGATGTGCGCGTTGCACGATTCGATCTTCCTGAGGGTGTTGAATCGAACGATGTCGTCTCGGTACAGGTCATCGACCCGCTCATGCTGTACCCACTTGATGTCGCGTTCGATCTCTCTGAGCAGGCGCCGTCCGCTGAGGTCATCGACGGTGTGTCCGTCGTACTGCTGAACATCTCCGACCAGGGTGATTCCGTCATCGTGCAGATCGAAGTGAGCGCCGATGACCCCATCGACTATATGTTCTCCATCGAGGGCACTGGATCAGGCTGGGAGCCTGTTGTTTTCCGGTCTGGTCGTCGAACCGTGAACCTGACATGGGTCGGTGGTGGACTTCCGGAGATCATGACATTCAGAGCTCGGGGAACCCAGTGGGTCGAACTCGAGGGCACGTATTCGGTATCCATCGGTAGGTTCGGGTGAGTGATCCGAACCTCGAGGAGCTTCTCGGGTCGCCATACGATGACCGGTCGCACGATCAGGATGCCGTGGCGTGGAAGCCCCCCGTGAGCGCAGCAATCCTCGGCGCATTGATGATGGCTGTGTATGTGATATTCGCAATCGTCACCGGGCCGACCGAGGACGGCGAAATCGCAGGATCAGGCTCAAAGCAACAGCCGGTCGAGGCGACAGGTTTCCCTCAGGGATACGCCGCAGTTTCGAACGATGTGGCGTTTCGTGCCGATGTGATGCGGGTATACACCGATGGCACGATGCTCTACGTGTCCTCCGTCACGAGAGGAGGCGACGAACCAGCCTCGGTCGCTCCGATCGAAGTGGCGAAGTGGACCGTGATGACACCGACCGACGAGTCCGAGATGATGCACCAGTTCGCGGCCTTGGGTGTGCTCGGTGGAATCGCCGTGGAGCTCGGTACGGTGTTCGATCCGGACATTGCGACCGTGATCGCAACACTCCCGGGCACAATCGAAGAAGCCGCATACAGCGTCATGCTTCCGCCAGAATTGCCTGCGGTTCTACGCGACTACGAGATCCAACTGCACGATTCAGTGATCGTCATCGATGAGCTTGTGATCGAGAATGGCTGGGGATCGATGCGGTGGCACCTCGATGGGGGTATCGCTGCCAAGGTTGACGTCGTTGTGGCATTTGACGGCGTCAGATTTCCGCTGTCCCTTGTGCTGCCACACGCCGCGCCACCATCGTTCGCTGTGGTGACGCCCCAGCTTCCGCCTCTGTGGAGCGGCGGTGGCGAACCCCGACTTCTCCACGTCGGTGAGACTTTCTCAGATTCGAACCCTCCAACAGGCTTAACGGTCGAGTTCTTTGTGTCGATCGTGACCGAGGCGGGTGAGTCCATTGAGATCCCGATCGGAATCGTGGTTGACCGCTGAGATCGAACGATAAGCTCTCCCCATGCAAGACACGTACTCGACATCCGAAGCCGAGGAGATGTACCTCATCACGGTTGCCCGTGCGATCGAAGATGGTCAGGGGCCTCCCGTGCCCGTCTCCAAGATCGCAGGAGTGCTCGAGGTGTCTTCGGTCTCAGCGAATCAGATGATCAAAAAGCTCGAAGGGGTCGGTCTGGTCACGTACGCCCCTTACAAGGGTGTCACGCTCACGGACACGGGAGACGAACTTGCCAATTCGGTTCTGCGCAGCCGGCGTTTGTGGGGCCGTTTCCTTGCAGACCACCTCGGCCTCACGCCGGCAAAGGCCGATGAGGTGGCGTGCGAGATGGAGCACGTGACACCAGACATGGTCGCCGAACGACTCGCATCGTTTCTCGGTGATCCGACAACCGGCCCGACCGGAAAACCGATCCCTGCCAGCCACGGAACGACCCCAGACGCTCCAATCACTCTGACTGACCTTGACGTCGGAGAGTCAGTAATCGTTGTGGGCATCGGACCGGACGAAGTGTCGTTCCTGCGGTCCCAAGGAATCATCGAAGGCACCGAACTCGCCGTTCTTGGTACGGGATCGGACGCTTCAGTACTCTTCGATGGTCCGACCGGCAAGGTCCATCTGGCAGGCGTCGTAGCAGGGAAGATCCTCGTTCATCGTTGAGTCTTCCGTCGTTGTTACTTCTTCGACTGTTCGTAGTACGGGTTTTCGCCAGAGTTGTGATCGGTCACATCGATGACCTGGCGGACGTCCGGCACCATTGAGATGATCGGCGATTCGATGCCCTGGGACAGAGTGACATTTGCCATACCGCATCCTTGGCACGCTCCGCCGAGGCGCAGGTACACAACTCCATCTTCGACAGCGACGAGTTCGGCGATTCCGCCGTGAGACGCGATCGATGGATTGATCTGGTTCCGAATCACATGATCGACCTGATCAGCCACGGGGCCCGACAGATCAGGAGGTGGGCCGTCGCTCTGTATCGCCGGTGACGGTGAGTTCGGGTTGCTGATCGTCAAGCCGGGCTGCAGCAGGTTCTTCGACATCTCGAGCGTTGCGCCCGTGAGGTTTGCGACGCTCCCCTGTGGCATCGCGACCGGCAGGTCGCCGTGCTGTTCGATCACATCGTCTTCGTCGAGCCGATCGAGGTTCGTCATGTGCATGGAGTACGTGAAATCTGTCTCCTGTGCCCCCGAGATCGCAAGCACGAGAGCAAGGGTCTCTGCGTCTGGTTCGGTGGACCGGATCTCGAGCAGTTTCTCAAGCGCCTTGTCTGTGATCGTGAGGATGCGAGAATCAGTTGTCATGACTGCGAACCTATCACCGAGCGGGAATCGTTGGCTTCGAGATGATACGGATGCGCGACGGCGTATGGAACGTCGTCCTGTTGCCGTCCTTGTGGTGCCTTCGGGGAGCTATCGCACAGGGGACTTCGTTGAAGCGGCACGTGCGCTCCGAATCGACCTCATAGTTGCGTCCGACGGTGTGGTGCCCATGGGCAATCTCGGCCGATCTCGCTCAGTGACCGTCGACTTCACGCGCCCGGAATGGTCTGCAGCGCGAATCGCAGGGCTCAAACCCTCGCCTGACGCTGTGGTCGCTGCCGATGACGGCGGCGTGATCACTGCCGTGTTGGCCTCGAACATGCTTGGAATACCTGCGAACCCTGCCTCGGCAGTGCTCTCGACCAGAGACAAGGCGCAGATGCGTGGCCTGCTCGCCAATGCGGGCGTTGCGCAGCCTGAGTACAGGCTCGCGGCGCAGGGAAGGGTCGCGGCCGAGGCTTCGGCGCTCGGGTATCCGTGCGTCGTCAAGCCGAGAGACCTATCGGCCAGCCGAGGTGTTATCCGGGTGGATACCGATGAACACTCCCATCGAGCCGAGGCCCGAATACGGGACATCGTTACCGAAGCGTGCGGCGATCGTGATGCCAGACTCCTCGTGGAGTCATTCGTTCCTGGCGCCGAGGTGGCCGTGGAGGGGATGCTCGTCGATGGCAAGCTCACGATTCTTGCGCTCCTCGACAAGCCTGATCCACTGGACGGCCCGTTCTTTGAAGAGACGATGTTCGTGACACCGTCCCGGCACGACCCTGATCTCCAGAACGAGATCGTGTCGTTGACCGAGGATGCTGCGGCCGCCCTAGGCCTGGTAACCGGTCCGATTCACTCCGAGGTGCGGTGTGGATCCGATGGACCGGTTCTCATCGAGATAGCCGCACGCTCGATCGGCGGACTCTGTGGTCGAGCGCTCACTTTCGGCCTTTTCGGTGAATCACTCGAATCCGTCGTTCTGCGTAGCGCGCTTGGGATGCCCGGTTTGGGAACGGATACATCAGCGCTCGCCGCCGGCGTTCTCATGCTGCCCATTCCTGATGCCGGGACGCTCGTGTCGATCGACGGCGTGGAGGAAGCACTCGCTGTTGCGGGCATCACGGAATTCGATCAAACAATCCCGAACGGCAAGCATGTGGTTCCGCTCCCCGAAGGTGACCGATATCTCGGATTCCTATTCGCCCTAGCTCTCACACCAGAGAGTGTCGAGCACTCCCTCCGTGCCGCACATGCAGCGTTGAAGATCACGATCCGCTGACGACCTGTGACCATGCTCCTTGGACCGAGCTATGTCCCTCTGACCTCGTAGGCTGGGTGTGTTCTAACAAGACGGAGATGCGATGTTCGACGAAGCAGGCGTTGCTGTCCAAGGAGCCCTAGACGTGGGTGCCTCATATGCAGACGCTCGTGTGGTCATCACCAGGACAGAGACGATCAACGTTCGCAACCAGAACCTCGATCAGCTCGACAAGTCAGAGACGATCGGTGTCGGTGTCCGTGCTCTCATCGGATCGTCATGGGGGTTCGCCGCAACCCCTGACCTGACAAGCAAGAGCATCCGTGCCATAGGCGAGCGCGCAGCTGCCATTGCCCGTGCGTCAGCGGTCGTTCCCGGCACTCCGATCGATTTCGCTGACGTTCCCGTTGCCCAGGACTCCTGGGAGACTCCGTACGAAGAGGACCCCTTCACGGTTCCGACCTCGGAGAAGGTCGACATGCTCGTCAATGTCACCAAGACGATGCAGGACGTCGATGGCATCGCGATCGCGACGGGCACCCTTACGTTCTACGACACGAACAAGTGGTTCGTCTCATCCCAGGGTCATCGGATCCACCAGCACATCGTCGAGTCAGGCGGCGGATATGACGCCACCGCCATTGGCGAGTCAGAGACACAGCGGCGCTCGTACCCGCAATCATTCGGTCAGTACGAGACAGGTGGGTACGAAACGATCCGGGCATGGGATTACGAAGGGAATGCGCAGCGAATAGCTGAACAAGCTATTGCCCTGCTCACTGCTGACGAGATGGGAGAGAGCGAGACCAACCTCATCCTTGAAGGCTCCCAGCTCGCTCTCCAGATCCACGAATCTGTCGGTCACGCCATCGAACTCGACCGGATCCTCGGTTGGGAAGCTGCCTTTGCGGGTACGAGCCATCTCGAGCTGAAAGGACTGGGCACCCATCGATACGGTTCGGATCTCATGAACATCACAGCCGACGCGACACTCCCCGGGGCACTCGGCACGTTCGGATACGACGACGAGGGAACACCCGCCCAACCAGTTGACATCGTCAAGAACGGGACATGGGTCGGCGTACTCTCAGGCAGGGATTCCGCGGCGATCGCGGGCCTCCCGCCGGGTGGCATGGTGCGCGCTGACGGTTTCAACCGTCTCCCCATGGTGAGGATGACCAATGTCGGGCTTCGCCCGGGCCAAGGAACACTTGAAGACATCATCGCGGACACAGACGAAGGTGTGTACATGTCGACGAACCGGTCGTGGTCCATCGACGACAAGAGGCTCAACTTCCAGTTCGGAACGGAGATCGCATGGGAAGTCAAGAACGGCGAACTCGGAAGGATGCTCAAGAACCCGACGTATACAGGCATCACTCCGCAGTTCTGGGGATCGCTTGATCGACTCGCCGGGGAATCCCAATTGGTACATTGGGGCACTCCGAACTGTGGGAAGGGGCAACCGATGCAGGTTGCCCACACCGGCCACTCGGCATCACCTGGCCGATTCGCAAATGTGCGGGTGGGGGTGAAGGCATGAACAGGGAACAGAACCTCGTAAACGACACACTCGACATCGTTGCTGATCGTGCACAAGCAGAGGTGCTCGCTGATGTTGGAACCACGTCGCTCACACGATTCGCCAACTCATTCATCCACCAGAACGTCTCCGAGGAGGTGGAGCAGGTGACCCTCAAGGTCGCCCTCAATGGCAGGGTTGCGAGTTCGACCACCACCGCAACAAGTCCCGATGCGCTCCCTCTATTCGTCGATGCCACCCTTGAGACCGCCGCGACCCAGCCTGTCGATGAGGACTGGGCGGGGATGGGAGGACCCTCCGAGGTCGCAGCGGTGGATCACTGGGACAAGGACACCGCGTCTGCAGACCCCATGGCACGCGCCGAAGCGGTCAAAGCGTTCGTCGATGCGGGCGAGGGCTTGCTCGGCGCGGGATACTGCGAGACCGATTCCCGTCGTCACGCCTATGGGAACACCGCCGGTCGAAGGGTTCACGGTCGATTCACGACCGCGATCGTCGACGGCATCCATCAAACAGGATCCTCCGCCGGCTCGGGGCACGCCTGCGGTGTTGCGATGTCGAACATCGACGCCGGTGCCGTTGGTGCCCTTGCGGCACAGCGTGCACGCGACAGTGTGGGGGCGCTCGACACGAAACCCGGTGAGTATCGAGTTGTGCTTTCGCCGGAGTGCATGGCGACGATCGCCGTGTTCCTCAATGTGTACGGTTTCAACGGAAAGATGGCTGAGGAAGGGATGTCCTTCGTTGATCTCGGGGAGCAGCAGTTCGACGAGGACTTCAACCTGTGGGACGGTCCGACGGATCCCGGAGCGCTGCACCTGCCGTTCGACATCGAGGGAACCCCGAAGCGTCATCTCGATCTGGTGAGGGCCGGCGTGACGACCTCGCTCCTACATACGCGAAGAACGGCGAAGAAGGCCGGCACCGAATCGACCGGTCACGCAGCCCAGGGTGCTGAGACGTGGGGCCCCTTTGCGTGGAACATGTTCGTTGGTGGAGGCGACCAATCCGTCGATGCACTCATCGCTGACATTGATCGCGGCATCTACGTATCGACCTTCAACTACTGCCGGGTGCTCGATCCGAAATCGCTCGTCGTGACGGGACTTACCCGCAACGGAACGTTCATGATTGAGAATGGCGAGATCACAGACCCCGTGACGAACATGCGGTTCACCCAGTCGTTCGTCGACGCGCTCGCACCGGGAAGGGTGGAAGGCGTCGGGGACGATGCAAGGTACGCAGACTCCGAATTCGGTCCGGCGCTCATCCATGCGCCATCGATGGGGCTGGCATCATGGAACTTCACCGGGGGAGCCTCGGGCTGATGTCGATTCTCGGCAAACTCGTGTCAGCAGCGCTGTTCACCGATCGCGCCACGGCAGACGAAGCGTGGGGCATGCTCACCCAGGCCGGTGTGCCTGCTTCGGTGGTCACCGATCCCGGCATGCTCGGTAAGTACGAGCTGTTGGTCATGGTGGAGAGAGAGGATCTCGAGCGAGCCCAGAAGCTTCTTGCCGACCTGGTCACGAGAGAGGACTGACGACAGACTGCCTGTTCGACCAAGCTTCGCTTGTCGCTACGCGGTCGCTTCAGCCTTCTCGCGTTCGGCGATCTCCTTGCGGACGCCGTCCATGTCGAGTGCCTCGATCTGACCGATAAGGTCCTTCAAGCCCTGCTCAGGAAGCGCGCCCGGCTGGGAGAGGACGCCGATCTGGTCCTTGAACGCGACGAGCGTCGGGATGGAACGGATCTGGAACTGGCCGGCAAGCTCCTGGTTGGCTTCAGTGTCAACCTTGGCGAAGACGATGTTGGGGTACTCGTCTGACACTTTCTCATAGGTCGGCGCGAACATCTTGCATGGTCCGCACCAGTCAGCCCAGAAGTCTATGAGAACGATTTTGTTCTCCTCGATCGTGGACTCGAGAGTCTCCATTGAAAGATCTACTGTGGCCATGGTTCCTGGTCTCCGTTTCGGGTTCAGACATTCGGGCTGCTATCAAGGGTTCCAACTACCCCGGGGGGTATTCTATTCCTTTTCAGGGATGATCCTCACTGTGACCGTAAACTCCCTTTGATGTCAGCCTCTCCGACGCTCATTGAACTCGAGGAGGCTTCCGTTCGTGCCGGCGCTGTCCGCATCCTTCAAGATGTGTCACTGACCGTCGAGCCCGGGGACGCCATTGGCGTGTTCGGTTCCAACGGCGCTGGGAAGACAACGCTCTTGCGACTGATCGCAACACTGCAACCTCTCGCGGGTGGAAAGTGTTCCGTTCTCGGCGCGGATCTCGCGTCGCCTGCAAAATACGACGTGAGGCACCGCATTGGATACGTTGGACATACACCTGGTCTCTACCCGGAGCTCACGCTCAGGGAGAACCTTGCCTTTGTCGCACACGCCAGAGGTCTCGAAGCATCTGACGCACTGACAGCCCTCGAACTGGTCGGTCTTGCCGGTGCAGCAGATCGACGTGTCGACCACTGCAGCCACGGGATGCAGCGAAGGGCAGAGTTCGCCAGGGTGCTCATGACCGAACCCGACCTCCTCCTCCTCGATGAGCCGCATTCGGCCCTCGATGAGGACGCCGTGGACCTGGTCGATGGGCTCGTGCATCGAACGCTTGAGCGTGGCGGTGCAGCTGTTCTGGTCTCCCATGACAGGAAGCGCGTGATCAGCCTTGCCACGAGGACACACGAGATCAAGGACGGGACACTGCTGTGAGGCTCCAGACCGCGACTCCAGGGTTCGTCCAGCAGACGCTGACCATCGCCCGTCGAGACCTTCTCCGCGAGCGTCGATCCGGCGAGGTGCTCTGGGTGACGCTTCCCTTCGGTGCAATCGCTCTTCTGCTCATACCGCTCGCGATCGGCACGGACGCCCCGACGCTTCAGAAGATCGGACCGGGAATGTTCTGGGTGATCGTGATGCTGTTCGGTGTGTTGATCGCCATCAGGCAGACCAATGCTGAAACGACATCTCAACGTGACCTCGTTGCGCTCACGGGTCTTGACCCTGGTGCAATCTTCACAGGCAAGGTCCTCGCGAGCTTTCTCCTCCTGCTCGTATTCGAGACCGTTCTCGGTGTCGTAGCCATCGTCCTTTACGACGTTTCCCCCAAAGGGTGGTTGGTCCTCCCACTGGTGCTCGTACTCGCAGCAGCCGGTCTCTCGCTTCTTGGTACGCTCGCTGCCGGTATCGTTGCAACAGGACAGTCTGCAACGGCTCTGGTTCCTCTGCTCGTCGCTCCGTTGTCCGTACCGCTCCTCCTTGGAGCAACCCAGGCTCTCGAAGCGATACGACTTGACCGCAGTAGCCTCTCGTGGGTGCTGATGATGACGATCGTCGTACTGCTGCTCGCAGTAACAGGAGTCCTGTCGGCAAGACCCCTCCAGGAGACAGCATGACGAAGCCCGAACATCACACGACGGTCTGGCCATGGATCGTCATGGCCCTTGCAGGTCTCCACACCTTCGTTGCATCGATGACGGTGTCCCCAGACGCCGTTCAGGGTCAGCTTTCCCGCATCATGTATGTGCACGTGCCTTCGGCGTGGCTTGCGTACCTCGCCTTCGGATTCACAATGCTCGCCTCGGCAATGTACCTCTGGAAGAAGGACCTCAAATGGGACCGCCGGGCCCTCGCATCGGCAGAAATCGGTGTCGTTTTCACAGGTCTCGCCATCGCGCTCGGCATGATCTGGGCGAAGCCGACCTGGGGAGTCTGGTGGACATGGGACTCACGATTGACGCTCACAGCGATCATGTTCTTCGTATACCTCGGATATCTTGCGTTGCGTCGCACAACCGATGCGTTGGATGTGCGAGCCAAACGAGCAGCCATCCTCGGGGTGGTTGCCGCTGTCCAGATACCGCTCGTCCACTTCTCTGTCGTCTGGTGGCGTGGCCTGCACCAGGCGCCATCACTCATCAAACCTGAGGGTCCAGAGATGGACACCGCAATCGTGCTTACCCTCTTGTTTGCAGTGGCAAACTTCACGGCGATGTACGTAGCGATGATGTTCAAGAGAATCGAACTGGCCCGTCTCGACGATGCTGTCCTTGTTGCCGACCAGACCAGTTCAGGACCTGTCGCGGGTGAGGCAGTCATCGCGCCTGATCTCTCTGGAGGTACCTGATGCTGGCCGCACAGCACGTCATGACATACGCAGAACAATGGAACTGGGTCGCCCTTGCATACGGAGTTGCCTATTTCGCTCTTGTTGCGTACGGCGGGTCGATCGCGGTACGCATCAACAGAGCGCGCAAGAAGCTCGGTGACGTGTCATGAGGCGCTACGCGAAGTTCGTCGTTCCGGCCATCGTGATCATCGGCATCCTCGTCGTGCTCATGGCGAACCTGAGTTCTTCGCTCGTCTACTACAACACCCCCGCCGAGGTCGTGGCCCGCGAAGTCGATGACTCACGATTGCGGCTTGCGGGCAGGGTCATATCAGGATCGGTCATCGAGCTCGACACCACTGTCGCATTCGTCGTCGAGGACTGCGACACCGCAGTCTCCGTGGTGCACACGGGAGTGCCGCCCCAGCTGTTCACAGAGGGAATCGCCGTCGTGGTGGAGGGAACATGGGACGGTGAAGTATTCAGGTCCGACACGATGCTGGTCAAACATGACGAGCAGTACAGGTCCGATGCTGCAGACTACGACCAAGACCTGCACGTCTGCTCAGAGTCGTGATCGCTCTCGCAGGTTACGCTGCCATCTTCGTTGCGCTCGGAGCAGCGGTCGGAATCGTCTTTGTCGGAATCCGGACGGCCCGCAGCGGTGACAAACAAGCACTGAGAGTCCCGGTTCTCATCTTCCTCGGCGCATCGATCGCGTCCTTTGTGATTCTCGAGTCTGCGATCCTCAGCCACGACTTCTCCATCGCATACGTTGCGAATAACACTTCGACGACAACGCCGCCGATCTTTCTTTTCGCCGCTGGATGGGCTGCCCTTGAGGGATCGATCGTGCTTTGGGGCCTCCTCCTTGCGGTGTTCACCTATCTCGTGTGGCGGGGGCTTGCTGACTCTGACGGTCTCGGCGTCCTTGCTCTTGCGGTGATGGGTGCCGTGTCGATCTTCTGGTTCGGACTCATGGCAACGGCAGCGAACCCCTTCTCCGTCTGCACACAGGTCGCGAACGGGTTCTGTGCCGATACGTCGTGGTGGCCGCTCGTATCAACCGCAGCACCGATCGAAGGCATCGGGCCGAACCCGCTGCTCCAGAACCACATCCTGATGGCGATCCACCCACCGATGCTCTATGTCGGGTTTGTCGGATTCACCGTTCCGTTCTCCTTTGCGATTGCTGCGTTGTGGAGAAGGGACACGGGGCGGGCCTGGCTCGACCGCACGCATCGCTGGGCTCTCGTTTCTTGGGCATTCCTGGCCTTCGGCATCCTCCTCGGCGCTTGGTGGTCGTACGAAGTGCTCGGGTGGGGCGGGTACTGGGCGTGGGATCCGGTCGAGAATTCAGCACTCCTTCCCTTGCTCGCAGCAACGGCGTTCATTCACTCAGCCGTCGTGCAGCGAAAGCGAGGTATGTTGCAGGCCTGGAATTTCATCCTGGTCATCACGACGTTCGCCCTCACCATCCTGGGAACTTTCCTCACCCGGTCCGGCGTCATCGCATCAGTGCACGCCTTCAGCCAGTCGACCGTCGGCCCATTGTTGCTCGGGTTCCTCGCGTTGGTTGTGATCGGCTCCCTCACGCTCTTCGGGTTCCGCGCAGGCGATGTGGCACAGGCGCCGCGGCTTGACTCACTGTCGTCACGTGAGGGCTACATCCTTGCCAACAACCTGATCTTGACCGTATTCGCTTTCACGGTGCTCTTCGGAACGATGTATCCGCTGATCGTCGAAGCGATGTCCGGGGACGAAGTGGCCGTCGGGAGGCCGTTCTTCGATCGGGCCGCGGTCCCTCTCTCGCTGCTGCTCCTGCTTGTGATGGGCGTTGGATCGATCTCGCCTTGGCGGGTCGCCTCGGCCGAAGTGCTGTGGGGACGTCTCCGCTATGCCATTGCCATCGGACTCGCCGCTGGCGCCCTTGCTGTCGTGATCGGTGTCGACTCGCTGTCAGTTGTCATGGTCTTCGCGCTTGGCGTGTTCGTCATCACGGCGATCACGCTGCGATTCCTTGACCTTGCTCGGAAGCGTCCAGAGAACCTGCCCGCAGCATTTGGCAAGGTATTCGGCAATGATCTCGGATACTGGGGTGGTCAAGTGGCCCACGTCGGGTTGGTGCTTGTCGCAATCGCCCTGGCCACGACATCCGGCCTTGCCGTCCGTGACTCGGTCGCCCTCTCCCCGGGCGAGACCGCGGTTGTCGATGGCTACTGCGTGGCGTATCTCGAGCCGTTTGCCCGCACCGAACCGAATCGGGTGGTTCAGGGTGTCACAGTCGCGGTCATGGATGAGTCATGCTCGACAACCAAAGCAGTCCTGCAGCCCAGGATCAATACCTATGAGGGATCGTCCCAGCCGATCGGAACGCCAGACGTGTGGACCGGATGGGTTGACGATGTCTATCTGGGTATCGCAGGGGGATCCGCCGAACGAATCGAGCTCAACGTGTTCGTGTTTCCCCTTCAGTGGCTGTTGTGGGTAGGTGGACTCGTGATGGTTGCTGGCGGCGTCATTGCCCTCGGGCGGAAACCTTCGAGGCTTCGCGGATCCTTGCATGACGTGGAAGATCGGGAGCGGGGCACGGCCGATGTCTGAAAGGGTCCGAAACGTCATCGCGGTCACGGTGTCCGTCATCGCCTCGGAGTCATCGTGTTCGGATTCTCAGCTGAGCCGGCTTCAGCGCCAACAGCAGAAGATCGAGTCGCGACGCTATCAGCATCCATTCGGTGTCCCTTCTGCAACGGTGAATCCCTTGCAGATTCACAGGCCAGTGTCGCGGCGGACTACCGGGCACTCATAGCTGAACGAGTCGCGCAAGGGGCAACAGACACCGAGATCATCGAGGAGTTCGCGGCCAACTTCGGAGATTCATTCATTCTCGATACATCGACCTCGGTGTGGTCCGTAGCACTGTGGGTCGTGCCCATTGCAGCTCTCGTTCTCGGCGGTGGTGTCGTGGTGGTCATGAGGCGCGCCGCGTCCACGAGAGAGAGCATCCGTTGATCGATCGAGACAATGATCAGATCGAGCTCATCAAAGAGGAGCTTCTCGATCTCGCTGTCCAGGTCGAAGCCGGGGACATCGATGCGAGCACCGCAGGCAAGTTGCGCTCCCAATACACCGGAGAACTCGACCAACTCATGTCTGAGCAAGCTGATGCTCAGTCTCTCCCCTCCGCGGGAGAGACGGGGAGCGAAGCGACGCAGAGAGGGGGACGCGTCAGCGGTCGTGCGCTCGCCGGGACAGCGATTGTTGCCGTTGCCATGACGGTGATCGGAGTCTTTGCAATCAACTCGCTCACCGGGCCCTCCACGGCCGGCGTAGAGGGCGTCGTTGGTGACATCATCTCAGGGGAGGGAGCAGTTGACCTCTCGTCGATCTCAAACGAGGAGATGGAAGCGGTTGTTGCCGAGAACCCCGGTGTGGTCGGGATGCGTCTTGCCCTCGCCCGCAGGTACTTCGAGTCAGGAGACTTCGACAAGGCACTCGATCACTACATGGTCATCCTGGAGAACGATAAGCATCCAGAAGCACTCGCAAACGTTGGCTGGATGACATACATCTCTGGCAGACCTGATGTTGCACTCGGATACGTCGAGGCAGCGCTGCAGCGCCAACCCGGCTCGATCACTGCAACGTGGTTCCTTGGCAACATCCAATTCACGCTTGGGAACTTCGACGAGGCCGCCGTGGCGCTCGCCACGATCGTCGATGCCAGTGGCGTGCCAGACGATGTGAAACAGTCCGCCAGGTCTCTGCTCGCCCGGATGGAGGACGAATGACCGAGACGACCCGGACGGAGCGCGGGTCGCGAATGGTGTGGGTTGTCATCGCGGCAGGGCTCGCGTTTGTGGTCCTTTCCGTGATCTTTGCGGGGAGGTTCGGGACCGACCCGAGGATCTCCTCATCGCCTCTCATCGGAAAGCCTGCTCCGAATTCTGACATCGCCCTCATGGATGGCTCCGGCAGCGTGTTGATCGATGACTTCAGGGGCGACATCCTTGTGACGAACTACTGGGCGTCGTGGTGCCTCGGGTGCCGCACCGAACACCTGGCCCTGCTCCAGGGCGCCGACGCATACTCCAGCTTCGGAGTGACCTTCATCGCCATCAACTATCAGGACAGTCCCAAGAACGCTGAGGACTTCCTCGACGAGCTCGGACGCAGTGCTGTCACGGTCTATACGGTTGACGCCGATTCTCGCACGGCCTTCCAATGGGGTGTCATTGGTCTGCCTGAGACATTCTTCGTCGATCGCGACGGAATCGTTGTCGGCAAGGTGTCCGGGCCTCTGACCTATGAACTGCTGTCCCAAACGATCGACCGGATCATCCTCGGTGAGTCGATAGGGTATGTTAAAACCGGCGAGGTGGAGAACAGGTAACGGATCGCTCGCTGGCGCTCGCTTACGGGTCGGTCGCTTTGCTCCCTGTCCGAAGTCCGATGGAGCCGATTGAGGATTTCGAACAGCGTCTGTCTTCCCTGCTCTGTATTCTTCGCGCGTCGCCCACACCTCTGGAGGATCCTTTGGCGTCTGAAGCTGACTATCGCCTTTCGCGAATCGTTGTACCGAGCCATTACGACATCGAGATCGAGCCCGACGTCGTGCAAGCATCCTTCAAGGGATCCGTTGGGATCGATGTCGAGGTCGCTGAACCGACCGCTGAGATCGTCCTCAACGCGATCGACCTTGAACTACACGAGGTGACTGTCACCGTGGGTGACGAGGTTCGGAGTGCTGCGGTGTTGCTCGACGATCGAACCGAACGTGCGACCCTGACGCTTGACTCAGAGATCCCTGCTGGTCCGGCACGCATCACGATCGGCTTCACTGGTAGCCTCAACGACGATCTCCGCGGGTTCTATCGCTCGGTCTACAAGACAGACGATGGCATCGAGAAGACGATCGCAACGACGCAATTCGAAGCAACAGACGCAAGACGCGCATTCCCTTGTTGGGATCAACCGGATTTCAAGGCGACCTTCACTGTGACGCTCATCGTCGAGGACGGACTCATGGCGGTCTCGAACGCTGCAGAGGTGTTTCGCGAAGAACTCGACTCAGGCAAGGTGAGAGTCACATTTGCACGGACGATGAAGATGTCCACCTACCTCGTGGCCTATATCGTCGGTGAGCTCGAAGCGACAGAGTCCTTGGACGTTGATGGCACTCCGCTGCGCATCATCGCCCCCCCGGGCAACGGACATCTCACTTCGTTTGCGCTCGACATGGGCGCCCACTGCCTCCGATTCTTCTCGAGCTACTACGACATCCCATATCCCGGCGACAAACTCGACATGGTCGCGATTCCGGATTTCTCCTTCGGGGCCATGGAGAACCTTGGATGTATCACCTATCGCGAGACCGCTCTCCTACTTGATACAGAGAAAGCAACCCAGGCCGAAGCGCAGCGAGTCGCCGATGTCATCGCTCACGAGATCGCCCACATGTGGTTCGGTGATCTCGTCACGATGAAGTGGTGGAACGGCATATGGCTGAATGAGGCATTCGCCACGTTCGCCGAGATGAAGTGCGTGGATGCATACAAACCTGAGTGGAACCGCTGGTTGGCGTTCTCGAAGTTCCGTGGCTTGAGCCAGGAAACCGACGCGCTTGGCGCAACGCGACCCGTCGAGCTCGCCGTCGAGTCGCCCGAAGAGGCCAACGCCATGTTCGACGTGCTCACATATCAGAAGGGGTCCTCGGTGCTCCGAATGCTCGAGCAGTACCTCGGTGAGGAGACTTACCGCGCCGGTGTGAACAGGTATCTCAAGACGCATGCATACTCGAACACGGACACGCCGGACCTGTGGGCTGCGCTCGAAGCGGAGTCAGGTGAGCCTGTCGGAGAGATCATGGACACTTGGATCTTCCAGGGTGGCTATCCACGGGTGTCCGTATCGGCAAACGGTGACCGATATCGCGTCTCTCAGGAACACTTCCGCTTTCTTGGCCAGGGGGACAACACGTGGCGGGTGCCCGTTCTCTATCGCTCGACCGAGGGCGAAGGCAGAATCATCGTCGGCGAAGCGCCTGTGATGATCCAAGCGGGTGATGACCTCGTCGTCAACGCCGGCGGGGAGGGTTTCTACCGCGTCAGCTACGAAGGTGAGTTGTTGAACGGCATCATTGAGCGACTCACCGACCTCGATCCCATCGAACGATTCTCGGTGGTGTCTGACTCTATGGCGAACGTTCTCGCCGGAGATGTGATGGGAGCTGACTTCTTGTCCCTTGTTTCCCGTCTCACCGATGAGGACGAACCCGATGTGTGGGCGGTCGTTCTCGGCGGACTTGACGAACTCGACCGGATCGTATCGTTCGATGATCGAGCGGCAATGCAGAAGTTCGTCACGGAACTCGTGTCACACAAGGCAGACGAACTTGGCTGGGTCGTTGAAGATGGCGATTCCGAACGAACCCGCGCATTGCGTGGCCTGCTCCTGAAGTCGCTCGGCATTCTCGGGAAGGACCGCGAGACCATCGACTCAGCTCGCGCGATTCTTGGCACGGAAGACGGCGTCGATCCAGAGGTCGCAGACGCCGTGTTGAGCATCGTCGCGTCCAACGGCTCGGTCGATGATCTCGACGGATTCCTTGAAATGTCAGAGAGCGCCGGGGATCCACAGACAAAGATCAAGTATCTGAGGGCTGCAGCCCAGATCCCTGACATAGCTGCGGCTGAGCGCATGGTCAATATGGTGCTCGATGGGACGATCCGATCCCAGGACGCATTCTGGGTGGTCGCTCTGCTTTTCGGGAACAGGGATACGGGCGCGTTCGCGTGGCATCTCATCACCGAGAACTGGGACGCTACGATTGCGGCGATGCCCGTGCTCAACGGACGTCGGATGCTCGATCTCATCCAATACCGTTCGGAGCCTGACGTCGCTGCGGGCATCATGCAATGGTTGAAGACCCACGAGATCCCCTCGGGTGGCAAGCATGTCGCCCAGAAGATGGAGCAGCTCCAGGTGAGGGTCGCTCTACGCGAACGGGAGAGCCGTCGCCTCGGGGAGGCGCTCCAAAGAACGTAGGACGTGTGTTCGGTGGCCGTCAGTCTGCGGGTTTCAGCAGCCAGAGGGCCAGGTTTCCGCCTGCGACGATCTTCTCTCGCTCGACGCTGATCTCGGCCCGTGTCGTCATCGACGGGATCCCTCCGGAGCGTAGATACCTACGCCAGTTGCGGTAGTGATCCCTACCTGTGACGCGCTCTGCCACAGTCGAGAGTGATCGCGCCATGTATCCCTTCATGCGCAGCGATCCAATGCGATAGTCGATGATGAGGATTCTGCCCTCTGGCTTCACAACGCGCGCCATCTCTGATATCACAGCGTCCCTGACGGAGCCGTCGAGCTCATGGAGGAAGAGTGCCGCGAACACGAGATCGAACGATGAGCCGTCGTACGGCAGAGCGGTTGCGTCTCCGAGCTCGAGGTCGCAACGGTCGCCAAGCCGTGCAGATGCCTGTTCGAGCATCGCAGGTGACGCATCGAGCCCGAAACAGGAGGCCCCGGACTCCACGTAGGCCTCGAGGTGTGCTCCGGTCCCGCAACCAACGTCGAGCACGGTCATCGAATTGTCGGTGGGAAACAGCTTCAGGCTGATACTTCGAAGAGGCGCGTTCACCGGCTCGAGCAGACGGTCATAGAACCTCGCGATCCGCCCGTATGCGTCCTTGTTGTTCATCGACATCGTCCTGTGACGATACCGGCAGATTTCGCTGTCTGAATGTAGTGTGTTGTGTCCGACGAGAGGGAGCACCATGGACGACATTGACTGGCAATACCTTCTGTTCGACTTTACCGGACGAATCAATCGAGGAAAGTTCTGGCTTGGGGCCGTTTTGATCTGGGCTGTGTTGGTGATCCTCGGTACCATCGCTTTCGCGATCAACTCGACCGCGGTCTGGCTCATCTTCGCGGTCGCATACATCGGGGTTATCTGGGCCGGTCTTGCACTCAGCATCAAGCGGTGGCACGACCGCGACAAGTCCGGCTGGTGGGTATTGATCGGATTCGTACCGATCATCGGCGCGCTCTGGTCGTTCATCGAGACAGGGTTCCTCGAAGGTACCACGGGCGACAACGCCTACGGCCGTGACCCACTGGCAGATGCCTGACCGCGACCGGACCTGGTCGCGTTCGAATAGATGAAGGACGAGGCCTACTCCAGCCAGATGAGCGGGATCCGGCGATCCGTCCTTGACTGGTACACGGCGTAGTCTTTGTTGGCAGCGACAACCTTTGGCCACCACTCGGACCGCTCAGCATCGGTCATCACTGTGGCTTCTATCTCGCGGTGCTCCCCAAGAATCTGAACTGAGGCTCGTGGGTTCGCGATGAGGTTGCGATGCCACTCGGGATCGTTCGGTCTGCCACCGTACGAAGCGATGACGACGAGCCTGCTTCCGTCGCGTAGGTACAGAAGCGGGACGGTGTGCTTTCTGCCCGTGGCTCGACCGGTTGTGGTCAACAACAGCATGTTGTTGTCCACGAGTCTGTGTCCGATGCGCCCTGTCGTTGTCCGGTAGAGAAACGTGTGCAGTGTCGAAAGCAGCCTGACGTTCGAGTCCCTCATGACAGATCTGACCTTCGTCTGGGAACCTTGCGCACGTTCGCCGCAACGCCCAATCGATCGCGATCCCTCAGAGGCGCGGAGCGAGAATCGAACATCCGAACGAACCATGGTCGGCGTCGAGATCGGGGAAGTGTGGAGTACCTCTCGAGCCGGTGCAACCGGAGGTAGATCGTCGTAGATCCATCGGAATTGCGCTCAGACTCGAGAGCTGTGGCCTTGCGGATGTAGTCGCTCAGACGGAGGCTGTCGTTGTCCCGGGACGCTCCGCCCTCGAGATTTCGTTCTGTCATCGGACGGACGATAGGTCTCTCTCTGCCGCGAACGATGGAATCGGGCTGTGAAGGCAGATTCGGCTTGAGGCTTCGCTGTTTCAGTTCAACCGCTCGAGAGCCTTTCGGCCTTCTCGGTGAATTCCAACCATCGGGTCTCCGCGGTGTCGAGGTCCTCGATCACGCGCGCGAGCTCCTCGGACAGCGCGACAGTCCGGTCGTAATCGCCTGCGGAGCCTTCGAGGTCAGAAGCCAACGCGGCCCTGCTCTTCTCGAGTCTCGGGATCAGCCTGGTCAGCTGCTCGAGCTCTCGTTTGTCCCTGTACGTGAGTTTCGTCCGATGCTGCTTCGGTCGCGAGTTGCCCGATGGCCCACGCGGTTCGCGCGCTGGAATTCGCAGCATGACAGTCTCCCTGTATGCAGACCAGCCTCCGGGGTGGTGCCTTACCGACCCGTCCGGCTCGATGGAGAAGATGTCTGAGCAGACCCTGTCGAGGAAGTACCTGTCGTGGCTCGCAACGACGAGCGCACCGTCCCATGCATCGAGATACTCCTCGAGCACATTGAGTGTGTCGATGTCGAGGTCGTTCGTCGGCTCATCCATGAGCAGGAGATTCGGTGCTTCCATGAGACTGAGTAGCAGTTCGAGGCGGCGACGCTCCCCTCCCGAGAGATCTCCCACCTCTGACTGCTGCTGATCCCTCGTGAACTGGAATCGCTCAAGCATCTGGGAGCCGGACACCTTGATGCCGCTCTGGAGGCGAACCTCGTCGAGGTGCTCTCGAACCGCGGCGTGGACACGCTTCCTGGGAGGTATCGCTCTGGGATCCTGCCCGTACCAGCCGTGATGGATCGTCGACCCGGTTGTGACCTTCCCTTCATCGGGCTCGATTCGTTCGGCAATGAGGAGAAGCAGCGTCGTCTTACCTGCACCGTTCGGGCCAACGATGCCGATACGAGCATCAGGATGAAGCTTGTAGTCGACATGGCGCAGAACCCAGTTCTCGCCGTATCGCTTTCCTACGTTGTGGAGGTTGACGACCTTGGATCCGATACGGCGAGAAGGCAACTCGATCGTGAGTCCCTGCCGCGCACGTCTGCGCTGCTGCTCCATCAGCTCAGTGGCCTGCTTGACCCGGTGGCGTGACTTCGATGTACGAGCCTTCGGAGATCGTCGAAGCCATGTGAGCTCGATCTTGATGCGCTGCTGCCTGCGGTGCTCAGTGGCGGCTTCCTGCGCGTCTCTCGCTGCGGCGGCTTCGAGGTACTCCTCATACGTGCCTTGGTGTGGGTACAGCTTGTGGTCGTGCACCTCCACGATCCTGTTCGCAACCCTGTCGAGGAGATACCTGTCGTGGGTCACGAGTAATAGCGCCTCCTTGCGTGAGCGCAGGTGGTCCTCGAGCCAGTCGATGGTGTCAACATCCAGGTGGTTCGTCGGCTCGTCGAGGATGAGGAGGTCGCAGGGGGCTGCAAGGGCCATAGCGAGCGCTAGGCGTTTCTTCTGTCCACCGGAGAGGGCCGAACATCGGGTGGACGGGTCGGTGAGGCCGAGTCGATCACCGAGCGCGATCGTGTCTCGTTCGTCTCCGAGCATCTCACCAACGGTCGCTTCACCGTCGAAGACGGGATCCTGGTCGAGGGCAGCCACACGAAGTCCCTTGGTCCGAACGATCGAACCGCTGTCCTGATCCTCCGTTCCGGCGATGATCCCAAGGAGCGTCGATTTCCCCGAGCCGTTGCGTCCGATGACGCCGATGTGGTCGCGGGTTGCGATCCCGAGTGAGACGGCATCGAGCACCGGAGTCTCAGGGTAGGTCTTTGTGATGGCCTCGAGGCTCAACAGATGCATGGAGAGAGGGTAAGACGCTATCGACCCTTGGCCGACCTGTAGGGCATCTTCAGATCGTTCGGTCGACTACGCGTTGGGCTTTGCCGAGGGACCTCGCGATACTGCCCGGTGACTCGACCCGTACGTCCATGGTGATACCGATGCAGTCCTTGATGTGTTCGGCTGCGACTTGTGCCAGATCGCCAGCCGTTTCCGGACCGATTACTTCCGTCGACTCAATGTGCACGATTATGCCCTTGGTGTTTCCTTGCTGCACTACTTCCAGCTGATAATGCGGGGCGAGACCGGCAACCTTCATCAACTCGACCTCGACCTGGCTGGGGTACACGTTGATCCCGCGGATGATGAGCATGTCGTCGGTCCTGCCCCTGATGCGATCGATTCGGCGCATCGGTCGCGCTGTACCGGGGAGGAGCGTTGTGATGTCACTCGTGCGGTAGCGGATGACGGGCATAGCCTCCTTGGTGAGCGACGTGAAGACGAGTTCGCCCTCTTCCCCGTCCGGTAGGACCTCGCCGGTGTCAGGATCGATGATCTCAGGGTAGAAATGGTCCTCCCACACCGTGAGTCCGTCCTTCGTCTCGACACATTCCTGTGCAACTCCTGGTCCGATCACTTCGGAGAGGCCGTAGATGTCGACGGCATCGATGCCGAGCCGTTCCTCGAGCTGGATCCGCAACTCGTTCGACCAGGGTTCCGCCCCGAAGATGCCGATCTCGATCGAGGTCGCCCTCGGGTCGAGACCCTGGTTCTCCATTTCGTCGATCAGGCTCAGGCAGTACGACGGCGTGACAAGGATGATCCTCGGCTTGAGGTCGTTGATGAGGGCGACCTGTTTCTCTGTCTGGCCGCCGGACATCGGGATGACGGTGCATCCCAGTCTCTCGGCGCCGTAGTGGGCACCGAGGCCTCCGGTGAACAGGCCATATCCATAGGCCACATGTGCGATGTCACCGCGGCGTCCACCTGCCGCGTACATGGACCTGGCCATGACGTCGGACCACATGTCGATGTCATTGCGGGTGTATCCGACAACGGTCGGCTTTCCTGTGGTGCCGGACGAGGCGTGTATCCGGGTGATGTCCTGTCGTGGCACGGCGAACAACCCATACGGGTAGTTGAGCCTGAGGTCCTCCTTGACGAGGAAGGGAAATCGATCGAGATCGTCGAGAGAGTTGCAGTCATCTGGCGTGACACCCGCGACTGCGAATGCATCTCGATAGTGCGCGACGTTGTCGAATGCGTGACGGAGTGACCATTTGAGGCGTTCGAGCTGAAGCGCACGCACCTCGTCAACATGGACAGACTCAATGGGGTGGAGACCTGGCATGTGTCGATCGTAATCGGTTCCGGTCAGCGAATCAGCTCTGGGTTTCGACGATCTCGTCATCGGGGAAGCAGTACGCCCAGTACTCGCCCGGTTCCTTGGATCGGACGACACCGTGGCCCTTTTCGTTCCAGTGCTTTCGGGCGTGCCTGTTCTTGGACGAGTCGCAGCAGCCTGTGTTGCCACACGCCACGCAGTAGCGCAGATGCACCCATGTGTCACCGATCGCGAGGCAAGCCTCACAGCCACCTTCTGGCAATGGGACGAGAGGGATGTTTTCGAGATGGGTGCATGGTGCTGGCATTGCCGCTCCTTCGGGTGGTCAGTCGATGTCTTGGGCGGTTGGGAGGGTCACGGTAAACCTGGTTGTCGTTGGGTCTGACGAGACAGTGAGTGAGCCGCGATGTTGGGTGACGACGATGCTGTACGCCGTGTCGAGCCCGAGACCAGTGCCCTTGCCTGGCTCCTTTGTTGTGAAGAACGCCTCGAAGATGCGGTCGATGACGTCCTCAGGTATCGGTGGTCCGTTGTTCTCGACTTCGACCACCACAGTGTCGTCCTGCCCCGAGGTGCGGATTGTGATGACGCCGTTGGAGAGCTCGGCTTCGTGGATGGCGTCCGCGGCGTTGTCTATCAGGTTCGTCCAGACCTGATTGAGTTGGCTTCCGTATGCAACGATGGTCGGTAGGTCAGCAGCGAAATCCGTGGTGATCGTGATGTCCCTCGTCTTTGAGCGCAGGATCAGGAGCGTGTCCTCGATTCCCTTGACGATGTCGACCTCTTGTACGGGTGCCTGGTCGAGGAAGGAGTATGACTTGAGGGCCCCAACCAGCTCGGAGAGTCGCCGGGAGCCTTCGGTGACTTCGCTCAGGAGTGATGAAACGCTCGCCGCCGCCCCAACGAACGAAATCACGTCGCCGGCACCGTCACCTTCCACATCCTTGATGTCATCAGCGACGAACCCTGAGGCCGCAAGTCCGGACGCGATCTGCCAAGGATCCTCCACGGCGAGCACGGTGAGCACCTGAGCGAGCGACTCCTCGGCATCCGCTCTCTGCATCGCCGACAGCGGCTCCTCTGCGTGGGATGGCAACGGCAGTGCAACATCCGGTGGGAGCCGTCTGGCGAGGACGAGCAACTGCTCGAAGCCTTCAGCAAGGCCTGTCGAACCACTCGTCACAGCCGCGGCCGGGTTGTTCATCTCATGCGCAAGACCAGCCGTGAGGACTCCGATCTGAGCCATTCGCTCGGACTGTCTCACCCTGGACTCCTGTTCCCTCCACCTGGCAATGAACACGGAGAACAGCGCCCGGTTCGCTTGGACGCTCGTTGAGAGGACGTCGTCGAGGCAGGAGCGCGGGATGGTGATGAGTCGAGTTTGAGTGATCGCTCGTGCACCCGCATTCCGAGGTTCTCCCGTGAGGAGTGCCATCTCGCCAACGACATCGCCGGGACCGGACACCGCGATGCGAACCTTCCGGCCGCCAGACTCCTTGAGGATCTCGAGCTCACCCTCAGCGATCACGTACGCGTTGTCCGCCGCGTCGCCCTCATCGAAGAGTTCATCGTCCCTTGCCAGTTGTATCTCGGTGATGCCGCTGCTGAGACGAGCCAGATCGTCCTCGGGCAGATCTGCGAAGAGCGGGACGGTGCCCAGGTCGAACGTTGTCACACTGTGCCCAGGTATTGGTGCACGAAACTCACAGCGATCGAGCCCTCACCGACGGCGCTTGCCACTCTACGAACTGCGCCTTCACGAACGTCTCCAGCAGCGAACACGCCCGGGACCGACGTTTCGAGGGGCAGAGGGTCACGGTCGAGTGGCCATCGATCGGTGAAACTCTGAACATCGGTCCCGGTGTAGATGAACCCATTGCCGTTCTTCTCGACGGAATCTCCGAGGAAGTCCGAGTGGGGGATGGCGCCGACGAAGATGAACAATGCGGACGCTTCCCTTGTCTCCCGCTCTCCCGAGTCGAGATCCTCCAGAACGATGCTCTCCACGCGGTCCGCTCCCACGACTTCCACCACGGAAGTTGAGCAGAGGACCTCGATATTGTCTATCGTGCCGATCTGGTCGACCAGATATGCAGACATCTTCTCGCCAATGTCGCTTGAGCGAATGATCATCGTCACTTCTGAGCTGGTCTTGGAGAACATCACTGCGGCTTGTCCGGCTGAGTTCGCCCCACCGATCACGTAAACATGGTGGTCCCTGTATGTGGCGGCCTCGGTTGCGGCAGCGCCGTAGTAGACGCCGGCCCCTTCGAACTGTTCGTACCCGGGAACGTTCAAACGACGAACCGTCATTCCGGACGCGATGATTATCGCCCTGCAGGTGAGCTCGGAGCCATCGACGAGGTGGATGGTTTTGAGTGGACCGGACACTTCGACTTGATCCACTTCGGCTGCTGTGATGAGCTCGGCGCCGAGCCTCCTTGCTTGGGCGATCGCACGTCTCGCGAGGTCAGCGCCGCTGATCCCCTTTGGGAAACCGAGATAGTTCTCGATGCGATTGCTCGTCCCCGCTTGGCCGCCGGGCGCCTCCCGCTCGATCATCACCGTGGACAGACCCTCGGAAGCCCCGTAGACGGACGCCGCAAGTCCCGCGGGTCCCCCGCCGATCACAATGAGGTCATAGAAGGGCGATTCCGGGATCGTGTGGATACCGACAGCCTTCGCAAGCTCCGATTTCTTCGGGTTGATGAGGACCGTGTTGTCACGAAGGAGGACGATGGGCAGTTCCGTGCTGCCATCAGCGGCGTCTGCCGCCAATTTCGCCCCCTCTTCATCCCTGTCGATGTCGACGAACAGGTATGGCACTTCGTTGCGGGCAAGGAACGCCTTGATCTCATATGTGGCAGGCGACCAGGTGGTACCGAATACTCGGGCGCCCTCGAACGGCTTTCGTGCGTGTGCCTGCCAATCATCGAGCGCGTCGTCGAGAATCGGATAGAGCTTCTCGTCGGGGGGAGTCCATGGCTTCAGGAGGTACTGGTCAAGGCCAACTTCGTTGATGGCCTGTATGGCGGCCTCGGTATCTGCGTAGGCTGTGAGGAGAAGCCGCTTCGCTTCGGGGAACGTCTTCTGGGCCTCGAGAAGGAATTCGGTCCCCGACATGGTTGGCATGCGCTGGTCCACGAGGAACGACGCAATCGCACGGCCCCGCTCGGCGATCTCGTGAACGGCTTCGAGCGCCTCTGCGCCTGATTCGGCCGAAACGATCTGGTACTCCTCTGCATACCGTGCTCTCAGGTCTCTCGCAACGGCAGCGAGCACCTGCGGATCGTCATCAACTGCCAAAATCACTGGTCGACTCACGTCTGGTTCTCTCCCATGTTTCCGAAGACCATGCGCGAGCCTACTGAACGTGTTCGTCGCCCGCGCCGGTGGGAGTCGCTAGCCTCGCGACGCTGTCGACAGGAAGCAGCTGATGCGCAACGCACATATGACGATTCTGGGAGCACGCGGTTCCATTCCCGTGTCCGGATCCCGATATGCTCGTTACGGCGGGAGCACAACATGTTTCGCGCTCGTCGTCGACGGACTCGCCGTCGCGTTCATCGACGCAGGCACAGGCCTGATCGATGCTGGCGCCCTCGGTGTGAAGCTGGCGCCATCGGTCGGTGTGTTCTTGACCCACTACCACTGGGATCACACCCAGGGTCTCTCGATGATGAACGAGATGTGGAGCGGTGCTTGCAGCATCTGCATATGGGGACCGAACGACCCTGCCGTGATCCTCGAACGGGCCATCTCCCCACCGCTTTTTCCCGTATCGATCACGGACGCCCCTTCGATTCGCTTTGCATCCTCTGACGAGTCTGTGGAGATCGAGGGATTGACCATCACGCCGTTTGCAATCCACCATCCCCAGGGAGCCACGGGATACCGGATCGATGGCCCGAACCGGAGTGTGGCTGTTGTCACCGACCATGAAGCAGGCACAGATCTCGATGCCGAGATCCTCGATGCCATCGCGGGGGTGGATCTGCTGATCCACGATGCACAGTATCTCCCGGGGGAGCTCGCAGATCATAGGGGTTGGGGGCATTCGACCTATCAAGATGCCACGAAGGCAGCGACCGCCTCCGGGGTGACCGAGCTTGTCCTCACGAGTCATGACCACCGGCGCTCGGATGCTGCGATTGATGCCATGGTTGAGAGCGCCCGGGTTGCTTTTCCGAGCACGAGTGCTGCACGACCGGCCATGGAGCTCTCGCTTTGAAGATCGCCGCGATAAGGCCTCCTCGTTTGCAGACGATCGCTGAGGGGGAGCGAACGGCAACTTGGCTCGAGTTGTTCTATGACCTTGCCTTCGTCGCATCCGTTGCCATGTTGGGAACCCGTCTTCTGGCTGATACATCCCTGACCGGATGGTTCTCGTACTCGGCATACTTCGTGCTGGTCTGGTGGTTGTGGGCGAGCCACACGTTCTACGCTGATCGTTACGACACGGATGATCTCGTATACCGCTTCCTTGCCGGTGGCCAGATCGTTGCGATCGCGATTCTTGCAGCGAGTGTCTCCACGGGCCCGGCGGGTTCGACGTTGGTGTTCGCCGCGGCATATGCCGCTGCGCGAGTCCTGCTTCTGCTGCTTTACGCACGTGCATACCGTTTCGTTCCCGCCACACGGCCGCTTGTACATGGCTATCTCGTTGGGTTCGGAATAGGTGCGGTCCTCTGGATCGTGTCGATCTTCGTGCCTGAACCTGTCCGCTTCTGGGTGTGGGGTGTCGCCCTTTCGATCGATCTTGTGACGCCGTTCATCATGCGAAAAGCCCAAGCTGCTGCACCGCTCGATGTGTCCCATCTCCCGGAGCGGTTCGGGCTGTTCACCATCCTCGTGCTCGGCGAGACGATCGTTGCGGTCACCGTTGGCCTTGGTCATGTCGAGTGGCAGTGGTCCACGACGATCGCTGGGGTTGCCGGTCTCGCGATCGCCACGGGTTTGTGGTGGATCCACTTCGACAACGTTGATGGCAAGGTCGTACGGCGAAAGGGTGGCGGTCGAGCCTGGCAGCCGACGGTGTGGATATACAGCCATCTGCCTCTCGCCATCGGTATTGCGATGATCGGTGTCGGGGTCGAGCACGCGATCGTCGCATCGGACCATCAGCATCACTACACCTCGCCTGAGCGCTGGCTTCTCGTCGGCGGCGTCGCGTTGGCGCTGGCGGCAATGGTCGGTATCGAAATCGCCTCCAAGCGAGATATCCGGGACGACCTCCGCAAGAGCGTGATCCTGTCACGCTTCGTCGTGATCGGCCTTGCCCTGCTCGTTGGCATCGTCGGAGGTCTCGAGGCCCCCGGCACCGTGGTCGTCCTTGCGGCTCTCTGCGGCGCCCTCGTCCTCACCGACCTGGTGATCGCCACGATCGCAGACAACTGATCGATCACACGAGCTTCAGGTCAGATCACCGGGCCAATATCAGAGGCTGCATCGGGAGCCGTCAGCATCCGCTCATCCATGACAAGGCAACGGTTTCCACTCCGTCCTGACGAAGGCACTCATGAAGATCTCTCAGCCGCTCGGACCGTGTTTGCGGTCATCAGGAAGGCCCTGTCATTCCTCCACCGTGATCGTTGCCTGCATCCCCGGGTGAATGCTGCAGAAATAGGAGTAGCTGCCAGCTTCGTTGAAGGTGAAGCTGAAGTCCTCTCCGGTCGCCTTGGAGCTGGAGTTCCAAATTCCCGTGGTAGACGTGGATGTGTGCGTTCCTGAGTTGACCGTCCACCGGATGGTGTCTCCAACATTGATGGTGACGCTGGCTGATTCGAACCTGAAGTTGACGATGCTGACGCTCACGGTTTTGGTCTCGTCCGCGGTTGTCGTCGGTGCTGGTGAGGTGGTTGATGTTGCCTGTGTTGTTGATGTTGCCTGTGTTGTTGCGGTCATCGACGTCGTTGATGTCGTCGATATGGAGACCGTCGTAGTCTGAGCCTCATCTTCTTCCGGTCCGTAGTCCTCATATGGCACAGCTGTGCTCGTTGTTTCCACTGGGGCCGATGTGGTGGTCACGGTCGTCGCGTTCGCCGTTGACTGGGTAACGGCAGGTTCGATCCCAGGGGTCGACGTGGTCTCGCCAACGGTCGTGCCTCCACACGCCGCGGCGACAAGAATCAACACGGGACCGAGTGCGGAACGGAGCGTTGGGCTCTCCATGATGCAACGTTACCCGCGGAAATCTCTCTACCGAACGCGTCCGGCGTCACGAATGTGGCCAGCCAGCCGGAACCCGGGATCGTTTGATACCTGAATAGGGCAATACGGCTCTATGGGAGTGATCGAGGCGCAACATACGATTGATCAGGGACGTGAAAACGAATTCTATCGCGATCCCTGAGGAGATGACCCGAGTGCAAAGAGAACAGATCGATCAGAGGAGGTGGTGGAAGATGAAACGGGTCTGGATCATCGGTCTGCCAGCCTTCCTGGTGGTCGGCGTCGTCGGTGTATTCCTTTGGGGAAGCCTCCAGCCGAAGCCGCAGGGTTATGCGCCTGTTGACCGAGCGCAGATCGTGGAAGCATCGCCTGCGCTCGCGGCTGTGATCGAAGATGCCGAACCCGCCCCGATCGAGACCATTCGCTACACGCTGGATGCCATGAGCATGGAGGAGTGGGTCCTATTCGACTTCACCGAAGGCCGTGTGGTCGATAGCGATTTCTCCCTTCCGGGTTGGGACCTCGCGTTCCGCAGAACCAAGCTGCTCACAAATTCGGGCGTGACGAATCCTTCGGGACCTGGTGGGGCAGCGAATCTTGGCGAGGTTGCCCTCGATGATGTGATCTTGCCGATGTCGGCCGTGTTCGATGTGGATGTCCTCGGTGGCGAGGATGCGGATGAGCCGGAGAATCCTGCCGTTGGACGTTGGTACTCGTACTCATTTATCACGCACATCGTGACTCCCAAGCCGAACACGTATCTGGTTCGGACGGGTGAAGACCTGGACGCACTCGTTCAGTTTGATTCCTACTATTGCGAAGACGAAGAGTCCGGCTGCATCACGCTCCGGTACCGACTCGTTCCTCGGTCCACCGCGGATGAGTCGTAGGGTCCAACGGCACCTGCCAGTGCTTGTTCTGGTGGGCTCGATGGCACTTCGGAACTGAGCGGGTTTGCGACCTTCAGGACCGAGGGGAGGGCACGTCCCTGTGCCACCAGTTGAGGACGCGAAGGGCTCGAAGGGTGTTCCATCTGCCTGGCACTCTCCCCGGCTCAAGGACGAAGAAGACTTGGCCCGAGTATTGACTCCCTTTGTCCCATCGACCGTCCTTCCGTCGTTTCGAGTGCACCAATTCGACGGCTCCAGTGGCCCTGTGATCCGTTGAGGCACCGGCAGCCTGTAGATGATCCAGACCACGAAGCACGTCATAGTGCCACCGCGGCGGGAAATGGAAGGTCGTCCACGCCTGGTTGATGACGTCACCGGTTCGATGTGACAGATACAGCTGATGTCGAAGCATGAATTCCTGTCCCCTGGCGATGGCTATGTCTGCATCGCTGCTGCCAGTTCGTCGTTTCCATTCCAGGAGTCCTTCGAGCACCGAGATCGTCGTATGAAACGAGGAGTGGATGGCGCCGCGGAAGTCTTCACAATTCCACCCACCATCAACCATGTTGCCCACCTGCAACATCTCAGCAACGGAGTCGACCCTCGAATCGGGAACGTCGAAGTAGGACATCAGCGAGAGGATCATGCCGTTGACGCACTTCTCGGCCAGCCGTTGGCCTGTGAACAGCGAGACACCACCGTCGATCCAGTCGGCTTCATCGAGCAACTTTTGACAGCCTGCGATCGCCTGCACATTCGATGGTGGCAACCCCAGTCGCCGCAGGAGCAGCAGCGTGTAGGTCGTGGAGGTCCACTTTGGGCCGTAGAGGCCTCCACCCCAAGTTCCCTCCCGGTCCTGGCGATCGAGAAGGCATTTCCCCCAACCAACCAGCCCGACTTCCGAACGTGTCGCCTCCCAGATCTCAGGAGTCCGGTGCAAGAGGTCTCGTTCGGTCTGCCAGCGAACCGCCGGATCGGCATCGGTGAGCCAATCGAGAATGTGATCGCTCATGGAGCAATGATGGCGGTATCGATGCACTTTGGCAACATTGCTCAGGCGAATCATCGACTCAGCGTGCGCGACAGAGCACGTCCCTGATCACCCAATCGGTCCCAATGCATGCCCGGCTTTGGGCGTCCAGTTCTTGTCATAGATGTTGGTCATACTGTGTTGCATGAGCACTTCTACTCAAGCGTTGAGCTGGGTGGAGGACTCGACGCAGGATCGCGGCGATCGTTATGACGATGGTTGGGAGACTGACTTCCCTCGACTTCCCCACGAGTCATCCACCTATGACTCCATTCCTGACGGGTTGGATCGCATGTCTCCGGGACCGGTTCTTGGGACCTACCTCGCTTCGGTCGATGTCAGCCGTCTGTCCGGTTATGACCGGGTCGTGGTGCTCCGTGCGCATCAGCGGATGGTGGCTCACTATCAGGCGAAGCTGTATGAGGACATGGTGTCGATCCGGCAGGTGTTCCGTGACAGAGGCGACGACCCGGTCGATGCTGCGATGGTGGCGGCGTCTGAGATCCAGTGTGCCCTGCACCTCACCCGCCGAGCAGCAGACGTTGAATTGTCGTTCGCCGTGGATCTTGCCCATCGCCTCCCGAGGGTGTTTCGCATGCTCGGTGAGGGAGTGATCGACTATCGGCGGGCGCGTACGATCGAGCGCGGTACCTGTCACCTGTCCTCCGCTGTTGCCCGGGAGGTTGTTGATCGTGTTGCTGAGGCGGCGCTCGTGATGACAACCGGTCAGCTCCAGGCCCGCATCAGGAAGCTCTGTATCGAGGCCGATCCGGACGATGCAAAGGATCGTTATGAGCGGGCCATCACAGACCGCAAGCTGATTGCGGAGCCGACCGTTGATGGCACCGCAAACCTGTTGGGGCTGGATCTGGCGCCAGATCGGGTTGCCGCGGTGAGTCGCAGGATCAACACGATTGCCAGATCGCTGCGTCGAGACGGCGAGACCCGCACCATGGATCAACTACGAGCGGACGTCTACATCGACCTTCTCAACGGTGTGGACCATCGAACAGGTGGCGGGGCGGTCATCCATCTCACCGCCGACCTCGACACGCTGGCCGGTCTCACCGACCATCCGGGGGAACTCAACGGATTCGCACCCGTCATTTCTGACATCGCCAGACAGATAGCCGCCGAGCAGGACGACGCTGAGTGGCGATACACCGTTACAGATACCGAAACAGGACAGCACCTCCATGACGGTGTCGCGAGACGCAGACCAACGGCATCTCAGCGCAGACACATCGAGGCCCGCGACCCCACATGCGTCTTTCCTGGCTGTCGGATGTCCTCGATCGATTGTGACATCGACCACACGACTCCCCATTCGGAGGGTGGCGCCACCTGTCCTTGCAACAACGCACCAGGATGCAGGCACGATCATCGTCTCAAGGACCACGGATGGACATATGTCAGGCTTCCCGATGGGCGCTACCAATGGACAAGCCCACTCGGCCACGCATACACAACCTGGAAACCGCCTCCTTGAGTTGGGCGAAGGTGCCCGCGCTAGCCGTCGACCGCAACAGTGTTGACGTGGGTGATCGACGGAAGTCCATGTGGGACGCAGCCATCGGTTTCGGGCACGTGAGTTCCCTCGAAGAAGTCGGCGGGTGGCTTCATGCGGCGAGCGGCGATGACGAATGGCGCTGCGAGGGCGACGATAGCACCACCGACAACATAGACGGCCGCGTAGCCATGCTTCTCGGAGTAGATGCCAAGTCCCGTCTGGCCGGCCACGCCTCCGACTCCAGAGATCATCGAATCGAACGAGACGACCGTGGCTCGCTCCTCCGACGGTGCGATGGCGTGGATGAACGCCTGACGCACCGGCATCTGGACACCCATCGCAATGGCACTCAGAAGAAGGAAGAGGAGAGCTACGGGGAAGCTCGTGGCCAAGCCAACTCCGATGGATGCAACCGAAAACCCTGCCGCCGTCCACAGGAGCAGGGTTGTTCTCCTCCCGCAGTAGCGCATGAAGAACTTCACGAGGCTGTTGCCAGCGATCATCGCCAGGGACAACATTGCCGCGACGACGCCTGCCACCCACACGGCATCACGCTCGAGCAGGTCAAGGAAGTACGGCTGCCACGCGTACCAGGCCCACATGAAGAACCCGCTCTGTATGGCGCCCGCGACCATGATCAACCTGAGCGGCCGGCTGCGCCAGCCATGACGGACTCCGGCAGATGCCACGGCGCCAGCCTCTGACGGGAGTGTCCTCCACGTGACCTTCCGTGGCTGGAAGCCGATGTCGTGCATTCCGAAGAAGGCGAGACCGAGCAGCACGAGAAGAAGAACCGAGCGAACGATGAACGGGAGCGCAAGGTCGATCTGGCCGAGGAGTCCGCCCCCGATCGTCCCGACGAGCATGGCAACTCCGCCGATGATCTGGGCGTTGGCAAAGATTCCGTCCATGTCTCCGCCGTAACCGAGCGCCTGCACCCCATCCACCAGCCAAGCCTCCATCGCTCCCGTGTAGAACGTGAATCCGAGTCCGATGAATATCGATGCGATTGAGAATGCAACGATGCCTGCCCCCGCCTGTGCGAGGCCGACGTATGCGAGGGTGGATGCGGCCAGAACCACGAGCGACAGGAGAAACGACGTCCGCCGCCCGATCGTATCGGCGACTACGCCCGTGGGGATCTCAAAGAGGACCGTGCCGACGGAGAATGCAGCATTCGCAATGAAAACCTGAGCGATCGAGAGCCCGGCATCAAGGAGGAAGAGCGTGTTGATTCCCCAGATGATCGAGGCCGCGAGCGTGTAGATGCCAGCGTACGTGTAGTACCGGTGTACGAGCTTGGTTGCTTCCGCTGACATGGTTGGGGCCGGTGCCATTGGTGCACCCTACCGATGATCGCCCGCGCGTGAGGTAGAAGAATCCGGCGACTTGTGCAAGGCAGGTTCAAGGTTTGACCATATTTTGAACATCCGTTGATGCCGCTGCACTACATTTGGTTGAGCAACACTCGTGACCGGTTGCGCCTTCTTCTGCGCGAAGGATCGAGTACAGGAAATGATTAGAGGAGGCAGACATGGCACTGTTCATGGACGTTCACAACATCGAAGGCGGAGTTTCCGCTACAGATGTGGCAGAGGCACACCAGGCGGATCTCGAAACGCAGGGCAAGTACGGCGTGAGCTATCTGCGCTACTGGGTGGATGAGTCAGCGGGGAAGATCTTCTGTCTCGTTGAAGCTGACGACGCTGAAGCCGCGAGCACCGTTCACAGAGAGGCCCACGGTCTGGTCGCTGACGAGATATATCCCGTCAGTGAGGGCGAGTGACGTCGAGGACTGATAGCTGAGAGTGCTCACGGACGCTGATCCGACGCTCGCCGGCAGCTGAGGCTGGTGCACAGAGGACTAGGGTCCCGCTGTGGATATCGAAGCCCTCAGAACTCGCTACGACCGATGCTTCGGATGCGGTGATGCGAACCCCGTCGGGTTGCATCTCGACGGTTTCAGACAGGAGGGGGGAGCGGTTGTGGCTCCGTTCGTCCCACGCGCCGAATATGCAGGGTTTGCGAGCACGTTGCACGGTGGGATCGTTGCTACGGCCCTCGACGAAATCTCTGCCTGGTCGGCGATATACACCCACCACGTTCTTGTGTTCACAGCGACCCTCACGATCCGATATCGAAAGCCGGCAGAGGCAGATGCGTCATTCGCCATGAAAGGAACGGTGCTTGATCGGCGGGGACGGAGACTCAAGATCGCAGGCGAGATGATTCACGAAGGAGCGATCGTCGCGCAGTCTGAGGGGTTGTTCATCGTCGCAGAGGACCTGATAGACGAACTCGGTCCCTTGACAGTTTCACAGCAGTGAGTAGACCCACCACCGAGGATCGTTCCCCTTGGAGATCGAACCCCTGACCGGAAGGCTCTAGGGCTTCTTTCCCTGATTTCCCTGGGAAGCCCGTCCCTGCTTCTTGAGCTGGCCGAAGTTCTTTGGCGTGTCATCGCTGGCCTCATACGGATGATCCCCTGCGAATTCCTTGAATCGGTAGCCGAATGCCCACCCACGCCCATCGCCTTCGATGTCTCCCAGCAGTGCCGCAAGGCTCAAGTCCTCCAGCTCTGCGAGTTGGAACAGCTTGAACATGGCTCCCCACCCGATCACCATGTCTCCGGTTCTCAGGTCAGTGATTGCAGTGACCGCTGCGTCTTCGTTTTCGAATCGGTCAACGAAGTAGCCAGCGAGGAGACTGGTCCCCCAGAGCTGTGCCTCGCTGAGCACCCCTGCCTCGCTGGTCCCGGGGTCGGACTCGGTCTCAGCGGCGACTGCGACCGCTCCGGTTGTTGCGAACAGTGCAGCGGCGACTGCGATGACTGCTATTCGTCTCATGTTGACCCTTTCGATTCAGTTGGCTCGGCGACCCAACCGGTTCAATGGGTACCTTCCTGACCCTGTTCCCTGGCTCACCATGCAAGACGAATCGGACCTACTGGTGTTACACACATTCTCCGGTGTCTGTCGGGACGCACTTCGAGCGGCGGACCGAAGGCTGGGGATGTGTCCTGCCCGCGTCGTATGCTGGCTCGTGTGGAAGGATCCGACTTCGAAGCCAGCCTGTCGAACGATGACGCATACTGGGAGATGCTTGCCAATGAAGCGCCAGGGGAATCGCCTCCGAACGAGGGGCGCCGGACATCCCACGAGGCGGTGCCCACCACTACCTCTCGACAACCCAGGACACTCCGTCCGCCGGTCGAGGTCGACACCGATGCACTCTTCGTCGAACTAGGGAACACGTTCGGCTTCAACACCTTTCGGCCGGGTCAGCAGGACGTTGTCGAGGCTGCCCTCGCGGGAATCGACTGCCTCGCCGTGATGCCGACAGGTTCGGGCAAGTCCTTGACATACCAGCTTGCTGCCAGGCTCACCGGTGGCACGACACTGGTCGTGTCGCCGCTCATCGCGCTGATGAAAGACCAGGTCGATGCCGCAAGGGAACTGGGCATTGCTGCCACCTTCATCAACTCGAGCATCGAGTACGACGAACGGGTCGCGCGCATCGCACGGCTCAAGGCCGGTGAGTACGAACTCGTGTACGTTGCCCCTGAGGGTCTCGTAGCTTCTGTAGGCTCGATTCTCGATCAGGTCGATGTCCGTCTCATCGCCGTTGACGAGGCGCACTGCATCTCCCAATGGGGCCATGACTTCAGGCCGGCCTATCGCCAGCTGATCAACCTCAAGTCCCGCTTCGGCGTCCCCGTGCTTGCACTCACTGCGACCGCGACGTCACGTGTCAGGGGGGACATAGCGACCCAACTGGATCTGGACGATCCCCTCGTGGTACAGACCTCTTTCTTCCGCTCGAACCTGAAACTCCATGTGTTCAAGAAGGGCAGGCACGACGGGTTCCAGATCAAGGTGAAGGACTACATAGGGAAGATCTGTAGCCAACGCCGCAGCGACAGCGGCATCATCTACACGCTGTCGAGGAAATCGGCAGAGAGCACGGCGGAGTATCTACGGTCCGTTGGCATCAAGGCTTCTGCCTATCACGCAGGTCTCGACTCCGAGACCCGAACGACGGTCCAGGACAACTTCATCAAGGATGAGATCGATGTGGTGTGCGCCACGGTTGCGTTCGGCATGGGAATCGACAAATCGAATGTTCGGTTCGTGATCCACCGTGATATGCCGAAATCTCTCGAGGGCTACTACCAGGAGATCGGCAGGGCCGGACGTGACGGTCTCGACAGCGACTGCTATCTCTTCTACTCGTGGGCGGACGTGGTCCAATTGGAACGGATGGTGTCCGGAGGCGACAATCAATCATCACAACGGAGCCAGATCAGGCGGATGTACGATTTTGCCGAATCGGCGCATTGCCGCCACGGTGCTCTGGCAAGCTATTTCGGTGAGCAGATCGATCCCTGTGGGCGATCATGTGACTCGTGTACCGACCTTGACGCCGACCTCGATGCGGTACCGACCCCGAAGTCCAGAAGCGCGAGCCGTGCGCAACTCGAACTGCCTGACGGCGCCGATGACCTCTTCGAAGAGTTACGGATTCTCCGCATGCGGCTGGCACGTGAGCGGGATGTCCCCGCATACATCGTGTTCAACGATGCGACGCTACGTGACATGGCGGCGACCATGCCATCGAATCACCATGAACTGATGGCGATCGCCGGGGTCGGCGCCAAGAAGATCGAAACGTATGGTGACGACTTTCTTGGTGCCATCCGAGCGTGGCAGGCCACGTCGTAATCGGGTCAGTTCTCGTCGAGAACTTCGGCTAGGAATTCGTCGACAGCCCGATTCCCGACGGATTCGCCGTATCGATCGTCGAGGATCCCGCGCATCTTCGCGAACACATCCGCCCGCTCCTCACGCTCGGACTTCGTCGATGCAGGCACGATCTCGGTGCCGTCGATCCACGGTTTCCCTTCCGAGCTCCAGGGCACAAGGATGATCCACGCCCAGATATTGTCGCCCTTCACATTGCCGGTTCTGCGCACGAGTCCGAGGCACGAGAACGGAAGCGGCTCCCACCCCATTGTTCTGAGGAGGTCTCTTCCGTCTGGCATGTTTGCGGCGTCTGGTTCGGCCATGGTTCCTCGGGTTCGTTGGGCAGGCAACGGTACTGGCCTTTCTCGGTTACACGAACGTCCAATCAGCGCTCTGATGGAAGAATCTCCGTTACGGTATGCCCTGCCCAGTCCGGCTTTCAACGAGCGAGGTCTGGATCAGTTCGAACCCAGACCTGCCCCCTCAAGAGCCTTCTTCCAGCGATCAACGAAGCGATCGTCCTGATACGGGTTCGATGCGAGCCATTCGTAGATGTTCGCCTGTGGGTAGCGCTGGCGGATCAGGTCACCTGTTGCGTGTGCTCTGCGGTCGAGTCCGAGCTCGCTCTGGGATGCTGCGAGTACGAGCAAGGCCTCGATGTTCTGGGGCTGGTGCTCGAGCACCTCTTCCGCGACAGCGGCAGCCTGCTCGTATCGTTCACCTACGTAGTAGGAGGCCGCGAGAACGGTCGGATACCAAGGTTTGTTCACTGGGCTGAGTCCCATTGCTCGATCGACCAGCTCGATCGCTTCTTCCCACTGACCGAGGTAACGGCGAATACTCGCCTCTACGCCCCACGTCAGGTCACAGGTCGGTCTCACGACCCTCGTCGATGAGATCTGGCTCAAAGCACCGTCGGCATCACCCTCTGCGAGCGTTATGGCTGCCAGCACCATGGTTCCCAGACCTGTTTCGTCACCGAGTTCGATGCCCCTTGTCACGTCGACCCTGGCGCTGTTCAACGATTCCTCTGTGTTCTTGGCGAAGCCCTGTCCGACACCGAGCCAATCCGTAAATCCAGCGAGCGAGTAACCAAGCCCACTGTCAGGGAATTGGCTTTTGAGTTTCTCGTTGATGTGGCGTGCCCGATTCCAGCTGTTCACTGTTCCAGCCGTGAGGTGGTACCACGACTCATACACCATCGCGATCGTCTTCGGATCGGCGATCTCATGGAGGAACCGAGCGGGTTCGCCGACGATCAGCTCGATCTCGAATGCTCTCACGATCTCCTCGGCGAAATCGTCCGCCATATCGAGCAGGGATTCGACGTCTGTGTCCCATTTCTGTGCCCAAAGGGCATTCTGCGTGCTCACTTCCATTGCCGATGCCCACAGTCGAACGCGCGTCCCGACCTGGGCTATCCCGGAAGACAGTACGTATCGAACGTTCGATGCGACCTCTGCATCGCTCTCGATCTGGCCCAGCGTCATCGTCACGTCGACAACGTCGAGATTTCTGAGGTCAACCAGTCCCGATATGACATCGGCCAGCAGGAATGCCCCCACGGAACGGAGTTCATCGGGCACCCCCTCGGTGTGCATTGGGAGCACCGCAACTTTGGGGGTTTCAAGGGCAAGAGGCCTGTTCGGGGTCACCGAAGTGTCGTCCGCTGCGGGAAGGTCGACGAAGTCATACACCTCCACACGTTCAGGGATGTTCTTGAGATGCTGACTCCCTTTCGAACGGAAGCGCAGCATCGGTTCGTCGAGGGCTCGGTAGACGCCGCCAGAGACGCTGAGACCTCCGGGCCGAGCGATCGACTGAATCCGGGCCGCTATGTTCAACGCGTCCCCGAGCCAGCTCCCGTCGTCGCTCACGCGGACCGGGCCAACGTCGACACCCATGCGGAAGCGCATGCGTTGGAACTCAGGGACGAGAGCGTTCTCGACTGCGAGCGACTTCGTGACCGCGATGGCGGTCTGAATTGCGTGGTCGGCCTGGTCGAAGACTGCCATGAAATTGTCCCCGACGAAGTTGACAAGCGTTCCGCCAGCACCATCAATCTCGTCTCTGACGATGAGCTTGGTGGCGCTCAGTGCATCTGCCGTCTTGTCCGGGTCATCTGCAAGTAGTCGGCTGTAGCTGACGATGTCGCCGTTCAGCGCGTAGAGAACGTCCTTTACGATCGGGTGCCTCCCTTGGAACCTCGCTCCATTATGGCTCCACAGTCGTCATCGTGTCGAAGGTTTTCTGACCGCGTTCTCTCGTCATATTCGCCGGTGTTGAACAGCGAATGGGCTGGGCGTCAGCCACGAGCTGCACTGGAGCCGTCGATGAGTCGAAAGGGGAATCGACCGAGCCGCTGATGACGGCCTCACCAGGGGGGTGATCGGTAGCGAAACCGGCCTGCTCGAGATGGAGGTGGGCACTCATTTGCTGGGCGATACCAGAAAATTGGAACGCACCAAAATCTGCTCATGACAGGCCTCGGGCATTCCGGATAGGGTTAGCCATACTCGACCACGGGGAGCACCATGAATCTCAACGAAGTTGCCGGTACCTGGATCGGGACCGCAGAACTCTGGGAGGACCCGTCAGGTGACATCGTCAAGACCTCGGATTGCACGATGACGATCACTGCGGACTCGGTGGCATATACCTGGGTGTACGACGGCACACCGCACGAGGGCGTCATCTCGCTCGCCGAATCGGGCCTGTCCTTCCAGGACACCTGGCATCAAAAGGAAGAGGTTTCGACCGAGCGCGTACCAAATTCGGCGAGTCTCGCGACGGTGCATTTCACTTATGCCGAGGAATGGGGCTGGCGGATCAACGTCTGCTACCGGACACCGACTGAGGAACTCGTGGTGCAGATGACCAACATCGCACCCTGGGGCGAGGAAGCCCGCGCCGTACGTATGGCTTGCCACCGGGTCTAAGCGTCGACACAGCGATGACGGCGCGGATCAGGAAACAGCCACCGCCGTTCCGGCAGGTAACCGTGGTCGCCACGGAACCGGTGTCACCATGGATGACCCGGGTGATCGTTGGCGGTCCGTCGTTTGCAGGCTTCCACATCGATGAGCCAGCAGCGAGTGTCCGCCTCCTGCTCCCTACCGATGGTCGCCTCACGATCCCTGCATGGGCAGGGAACGAGTTCCTCCTCCCCGATGGCGGTCCCGCTCTCATCCGCACGTTCACGCCGCGCCGGTTCAACCCAGAGAGTCTTGAACTTGCCCTCGATGTCGTGCACCATGACGGCGGCGTTGCATCCGAGTGGGCGGCCACGGCAACCCCCGGCGACAGGGTTGCGGTTTCCGGGCCCGGTCGCGGGTACCGGATCGACCGCGACGCGTCCGGATTCCTGCTCGTCGGCGACGAGACTGCGATACCGGCCATCTGTCAGCTTCTCGAGTACCTCCCCGACGTTCCCATCACTGTCCACGTCGAGGTCAGACATGCCGATGCCCGCGTTGATCTGCATCGAGCGGTCGATCGGTACTGGCACGTTCTGGGACCGGGAGCGATCCATGGAGACAACCTTGTCCCTCAGCTCGAACAGATGGATCTGAACGACAGCACACGCGTGTGGGCTGCAGGTGAGGCGCAGGCGATGCAGCGCCTTCGCAAGGTCCTCTTCACCAAGCATGGACTTCCGAGAAGCGCTGCGACGATCCGCGGATACTGGAAACATCGCACCGTCAGGCAATCAGAATATCTGACGTAGCATTGGCTCGTGTCCCGTGTCCTAACGATTCTTGTGGTTCTTGGAATTGTGGCTGCTGGCTGCCAGCCTTCAGTCGCCCGAGATGCGACCTCGACGACTGTTCCAGCGCCTCTGACAACGAATACGACGGCACCTGAAACTCCCGACCGGATCGTGGTCGCCACAACGTCCGGAGCCATCGCCATTCATGACGTTGAGGGTGGCGAGGTGATGCGGATCGAACCCTCCGAGGGTTCGATCTTCAGACAGCCGACATGGCTTGACGTGTCGACCATCGTGTTCTCCGAGGTGTCAGAGACAGGCGATCACTCCCTGATCGCCACAGACGCGGAGACGGGTGAGGTCGTGTGGCGTGCCGAGATGAAGACGTCGCCCTTCTACTTCTTGCCTGCACCGATAGGTTCTCCGTACGCCACAACGTCCCTTCGCAACGATCCAGCCGGTACCGGGCTGGTCGCTGAACTCGTTGGTCGGTCCGGAGAGATAACTGCGTTGTCAGACGAGTCACCGTTCTACACCAGTTGGTCACCCGATGGTCAGCAACTTGCCATCCACATCGCCGGACGGAGGCTCGATGTGGCCGGTGCGACTGGTACGGCGACGATCGCTTCCCTGACCGGACTGTTCCAGGCGCCGGTGTGGGTCGATTCGGGTCTCATGACCCTGCGAACCGTCGAGGGGTTACAGAGCCTCGCCGTTTGGGACGGCGATTCTTTCAACGACATCGCAACCTTGGAAGGACCTGCAGGCTTCGTTGCGTTCGGAAACCGGGTGGCGATCCAACCCTCGGTGCGACCCGACACCGAATCCGTTGAAGTCGGTCTGGTCACCCAACAGCTCCCTGCGGTCCCCGGAGGACGGTTGGTCGTCATCGATCTCTTGTCAGGTTCGATGGAGACCGTGTCGACCGAGCTTGCACTTGTGTATCAATGGGATCAGGTTGGGGAGAGTTTGTTGTACGCGACGGTGGGTAACGAGCCGGTCTCCTTGATCTGGCACCACTGGAGTGACGGAGAGACCACCGAGATCGCATCGTTCAGTCCTCAGTCTTCGTGGTTCCGCAGCTTCGTTCCCTTCTTCGATCAATACGCCCAATCCGTTCAGTTCTGGTCCGCTTCGGGGGACCACATCGGGTATCCAGCCGTCATCGGTGGGGCGGCGGTCGTCGTCATCCAGAGTGTTGACGGCTCCGGGCCGATCATCATCCCGGACGCGTCCTGGTCTGCGTGGGGCCCCGGATCATGACCGATCGCCAACAAGGGACTCCGGGTGAAGGCCCCTTGAGCGTTCGGGGTACTCCGCTCGAAGCGTGTGGTATGGATCCATTGACCGGGTTCTTCAGGGATGGCTCATGCAACACCGGGCCACACGACCACGGGAGTCACACCATCTGCGCAGTTGTGACCACAGAATTTCTTGCGCACCAGCGGGCCATCGGCAATGACCTGGCGACACCGATGCCTCAGTTTCGCTTCCCTGGCCTCGTTCCTGGCGACCGTTGGTGTGTCACGGCTGTGAACTGGCTACGTGCCCATAACGACGGCGTGGCCGCGCCGGTGGTTCTCGCTTCGACTCACGAGCGTGTGCTTGACATCGTGCCGATCGAGGTTCTCGAACGCCACGCCGTCGATGTTCCGCCCGATCCTGGTCTGCTCGAAGCCTGAACGAACTCCGAGCGGCGTCGATGGCCACCGATTGCAGATACTGTAATTGCCGCACGGAAGGGGAAGGCATGGCGTCGCCGCTCACCAATGTCGGCTCACACACAGATGCGTACGGGCCGACAGAGTGGGGCCTGACGATCACCATCGGACTCATCTGGGGATCCGCCTTTCTGTGGATCGCTCTCGCCGTCGATCACCTTGCTCCGGGTGTTGTCGCCTTCGGCAGAGTGGCGCTTGGAGCATCGGCGCTTGCGGCCTTTCCACAGGCCCGTCGTCGGATTCACAGGGAGCACTGGATCCGTATTCTCGCCGTTGCCCTTGCGGGAAATGCTGCACCAGCGCTCCTGTTCGCCGCCGCGGAGACAGAACTCGATTCCGCAGTTGCAGGGATGGTGACGAGCGGCACGCCGGTCCTGAGCCTTGTGATCGCCGCGATCCTGCTTCACAAGCTCCCGGGACGAGCGCAGGCATTTGGCATCGGCATCGGATTCATTGGCATCATGATGATGACAGCACCGTCTCTCGTCGGCGCTCGAGCGGCTCCCATTGGCATCGCTCTCGTGTTTCTTGCGACGATCGGATATGAGATCAACAGCAACATCGTTGTGCCACTTCAACAGACGTATGGCGGTGCGGCGGTCACGCTATGGGCGCTGGTTCTCTCGAGTGCGATGCTCGCACCGATCGCCGTCGGATCCCTTGGTGCCTCAGAGTTCTCGATGTCTTCCCTGATCGCTGTGCTGATCCTCGGAGTCATCGGAACCGGGATCGTCCGTGCCCTGAGCACGACCCTTGCAGGTCGTGTCGGCGGGCCACGCATGACGACGACCACGTACCTGATCCCGGTCGTTGCGATCGTGCTGGGAGTTGTATTTCGCAGTGAAGTCGTCCAACCGATCGCCATCGCAGGGGTTGTCGTCGTTCTGTTCGGAGCCTATCTCGCCACCAGAGCGGTGAGATCCGACTGACGGCCTCGAGAGCTACGCGTTGTGGGGGCGTGGACGGTACGTCTCGGGGAACTCGACGACGGCGCCACTCCCCGTGGCCGATTCGAGCAGACCGAAGGCAGCTCTGAGAACCTCGTGGTGGCGGGCGATGTCCCCCGCTGCGCCGAGCGGTCGGCCCATGGGGTGTTTGACGACCAGGGTCCGTGGGATCTTCATCTCCCGTGCCCTGTGCTCGAAAGCACGCACCATCACGGTCACAGTCTGGATGCCCGACTCCTCGATCGCCCTCGCGACGTGCCCGACCGACACGTGACACACCGGTCACACGGGCACGAGGAGCATGATGTCGATGTTCTCTGCCTGTATCCGTTCGACCCAACCCTGTAGTTCGCGTCGAAGTCTTCCCTGGGCGGTTACACCCGGGAATGAGAAGAAGGTCTGGGCGAGGTCACCGATGTCCCCCTGCGCCCGCATCTCACGGAGCCTATCGATCGGGAACGTAACATTCGGGTCGCGGATCGCGGAGCGGATGTCGTATCCGCCATGGCGGACACGCAGATCTGGGGCGGCCGTGTCCGATGGGATCTCTGAAAGGATCGGAGTGTCCTTGAGGAACTCACCGATGCGGAGCACGGCTTCTTCCTGGGTCAGGGCGGCCTCCCCGAAAGGCATCGGGTCGTCACCGGCGACGAAGTGCCCCGACGTAGTGAACAGACCGATTGTCGAGGTGGCAACCGATGTGTTGACCGGCGTAATTGGGCCGTCCTCGAACACGTAGCGAGGTGCAGGTGCGTCCGGGGCGGGGGAATACCCGTCAGCCTGTGCTTCGTAGGCCGCCTTGATCAACGGCAGGACGTCACCTGTGTCGTACGCATCGCCGAGGATGTGCAGCAGATCCTGGAGGAACGAAGCGACCTGCTCATCGGACATTCCCTTGAAGAACTTGAAATTGAGGTCGTTGCGACTGCCGTACGAGAACGACTTGCGAAACGACTCGAAGGACCCTGTTCGTCCGTGGTCATCCATGGTGGCACCCTAGTTGTCGTGCCGTCTTTTGAATCGCGAGCCGTCACGTGTGCCCAGGCATCCCGGCTCACACCAGCCGGTAGAACCGCCACGTATCGGCTTCGATCGGCAGGATCTCGACGTCTCGAAATCCGGCCTCACGGGCGTACCTGCGGAGCGTGTCCGGGCGCATCACCGTCCCTGTGCCTGCAGAGCGAGGTGTCGACATCCCATCAGGAAGACAGATGAAATTCGAGAAGCCGTACATCAGTCGTTCAACCTCTCCAGCATCGGGACTGAAGACATCAGCGACTTTCTCGTCCATCACGATCACGATGCCGTCGTCTGCGACCATCCGTCGCATCGTCGCGAGGGTCGACACGGGGTCAGGCATGTCATGAATGCACTCGAACGCGGCAACGAGGTCATAGTCACCTTCGACAGACGGATCGCCTGCGTCGATCGCACGGAACCGGATACGGTCCGACACTCCGGCTTCCTCGGCGTGCCTGCGTGCGAGCGTCACGGACGGCTCGTCGAGTTCGAAGCCATCGACCGTGATCTTGTGGTACCCGGTTGCGAGACCGATCGCCGACCATCCGAAGCCGCTTCCGATGTCTGCAACACGTGCGCCGGCCATGAGTGAGTCGTGGATCTCTGGGATCCCGGAGAACCATTTCTGGGCGAGCAAGTTCATGAAGAACGGCCTGTTCATGGCACCCTGTGACTCGCGCATCTCCTCTCCGAACTCTTCCCATGACACACCCCCGCCATCGAGGTGCGCGTCGGCTACGTCGGAGATCTTGGTGCAGGCAGCGACAAGCATGCGTGCGAGGGGAGCCACGTACGACAGGCTCAGCGGATCCGTGAGGGCCTCTATGGATTCGGGCGGCATCGAGAAGCGGCGGCCATCTTCGCCGACGTATGGCGTATCCACGATGATGAAGCCCGAAACTGCCTGCTGTTCGAGCCATTCCCGGGTGTACCGCTCCTCTGTGCGTGCCAGCTCCGAGAGTTCGTGAGTCGTGAGAGGTCCGTGATCAGCGAGAAGCTGGTAATAGCCAAGCCGATCCCCGAGGTAGATCGCAAACACGTCGAATGTCCCGAGAGCCGCTTCGAACAAGCGTTCCGCGAGTGTTTCTGCCGAGTGTTCTCCCGCGTCTGGTGTGGTCATCGAGCCTTCCCCTTCGATCCATGTCGAACCATACGCACCGTTCATGGCGGCATGTGGCAATCGGTGAGCGTTGGGCGAGATGCTCGACCTAGACCGATGCCCGGCACGGAAAGGAGGACCTCACGAGAACTGCGCGCGGCGAACAGTGCGTGGCCCATGTCGTCGCGGCGGCCGACAAACCTTCAGGACTTGTTCGCCTTGATGGTGGCCGAGTGCATGCCATCTGCGACGCTGTGGGTCGGCTCAATCGATATGTCGGTGAAGCCGACCTGTTCGAGGCCTTTTTGGTATTCGTCGAAACTGAGCGCACCTGCGATGCAGCCAACCCAGCTACCCCTTTCGAGCTTCTGGGCATTCGAGAGCTCGTCGTCGGCAACGACGTCTGAGATCCCGATGCGCCCGCCGTGCTTGAGTACGCGGTACATCTCGGACAGCACCGCTTGCTTGTCTGCGGACAGGTTGATGACGCAGTTGGAGATGACAACATCCACCACTGCGTCCTCGAGCGGGATGTTCTCGATGGTTCCCTTGCGAAACTCGACGTTCGTCGCGCCGGCCTCATCCTGGTGCTTTCTGGCCAGCGCAAGCATTTCGTCTGTCATGTCGATGCCGTAGGCGAATCCCCCCGGACCCACGCGCTTGGCGGAGAGCAGGACGTCGATGCCTGCACCTGAGCCGAGATCGAGAACCGTCTCGCCTTGTTTGAGATCGGCAACGGCTGTCGGATTCCCGCACCCGAGTGAGGCGAGTGCCGCGCCATCAGGGACATCAGCAAGGTCGACAGATTCATAGAGCTTCGTACCGAACTTGTCGGGATCGGATGTCTTGAAGGCATCCGCTACGGAAGCATCGTCAGCCTCGCCGCCACAACACGACGGGTCGACACTTGTTGCAGCCTCGGCATACCGTTGACGCACCTTCTCCCGGATTTCGCTGACTGGCATCTCGTTCCCTTCGTATCGACATGTGTCTATTTGAGTCTACTTTATCAATCGTATAGATGCATGTCAATATGTGTGATCAGATGTTTCCGCCTGACCTCGATGAGGTCGCGGTCCGAAGCCGATCCGGGTCGCTCGTGCCGACGCGGAAGACCTGTCCGGAGGTCTGTTCGAGGTCGACAGTATCTCCCCATCAAGAAATGGGATTGTTCGTGGCGGCGGCAGCAAATCAAGATTCTGTATCGAGAGGCGGTCGCGAACGAAGTCAACCGCGAGATAGGAACAGCTGAATCTCAAGAATACCGTGATCCTCGACCGAGACAACACCGGGGGCCGTTGGCATCTCCACACCCCATGCAGCGAACGTGATGTCCACGGCGCCGACGACGACGATGAGATCGCCGACCAGTTGCGTTTCGAGCTGAATCTCGAGCGGTCTGGTGACGCCCTTGATCTCAAGTATTCCGACGGCCGTTGCTGACACCGCCACACCCTCCACCGGGATCACGCCGAGCTGGATCGGATCGCTGAGTGTGAAAGTGGCTATCGGATGGGTTGCCGTGTCAAGAGCGCGCTGGACCGCACGGTCGCGGCGGGACTGATTAGTGACGATCCTGGATAGATCGGCTTCGATGACGGTTTCCGTGATCTCGGTGCCTGCAAGCGTGAGTGAACCGCTCACGACGGGCGTACGACCGACCGCGGTTGATGACCCGATCCTGGCGAGTTCTTCATCGATTCGAAATCCGACGAACGATGAAGTCGCGTCTTCGAAGCTGAAGTCACCGATGGTCGTGTCGACGATCCAGGCTCCCTCGACGCCAAGGTCCGGTGAGATTGTGGTGGTTGTGATGGCGGCGGATGGATCAGTGGTCCCTGTTGGGTCTTTCGCTGGTGATTCCGTCGTCGCGACATCGGCGACGGCACTTTCCAGAGAGACTTCATCCGGGACCGGTTGGTTGATGTACCAGAGAACGAGAGCGCCGCCAAGTACCGCGAGCGCTCCAACGATGCCACCCAGGACAAGAAACCTTCGACGGGACCTCGATCCCGATTCAACGGATCGCTCCTCGTCGTGCATCGTCTCTGTCCGTTCGCGGGTTGGGCAACGATATCGGAGGCCAGGAACTACGCGGACGTGGGCTGGGCGTTGAGAACGCGCTCAACGCACTGAAGTTGTGGAGGCTCGACTGCCCTATTCGGATCTCGAGAAGTCCCTTGGGCCAAGCCGGTAAGCGCAGGTTGGAGGCGCGACGATCTCGGCGCCAGCCCAGCTATCGTGCCGGCCATGTCCCACCAAGATCAGGAATCCGCGATCGGCAGCAAGAACGTCGTCTTGGCGATCCTGTCCGCTGCGATGTTCATCTACGTCATCGACACGACGATCATGAATGTTTCGATCTCGGCGCTGGTTGAGGATCTGGGAACTACCGTTGGTCAGGTACAAGCTGCCATCACGCTCTACACCCTCACGATGGCTGCATTCATGCTGACTGGTGGGAAGCTCGGCGACATATGGGGATCGAAGCGGGCGTTCCGGATCGGGCTCGTGATCTATGGCATCGGCACGACGATCACCGCTCTTGCGCCAACGATCGGGTTCGTCATGGTGGGGTGGTCGATTCTCGAAGGCCTCGGCTCTGCTCTCATCGTGCCAGCCATCAACACACTGGTTCGAGCGAACTTCACGGGAACCAAACGAGCATCTGCGTACGGCACGTTATTCGGCGTCGCTGCCGCCGGAGCGGCTTTCGGTCCCTTGATCGGTGGCTGGCTGACAGCGAATCTCAGCTGGCGATACGCATTTGCGGGCGAAGCAGTCATCGTGGTGCTCGTGCTGTTGACTTCCGGTCTGCTCATCGACGCACCAGCCGTCATCCCAAAGCCGAAGCTCGACGTGGTCGGTGTCGTTCTCTCGGCGGTCGGCCTCGGCCTGTTCGTGTTCGGCGTCCTGCAAACGGGCACATACGGATGGAGCGATCCGGTTGTGATGTGGCTCATCTTCGGTGGCCTCGTTGTTCTCGGTGCGTTCGTCTGGTGGGTAAAGAGGCAGGAAGCTCGTGGTGCGCCAAGTCTCATCCATCCGTCCATCTTCAGGCACAGGGCCATCAGTGCAGGCCTACCGATTCTTTCTACTCAGACCTTTGCCCAAGCAGGACTCTTGTTCCTGATACCCGTCTTCACCCAGTCAGTGCTCGGGTTCGATGCTTTCCAGACAGGGCTCACATTGCTTCCGCTTTCGATCGGCGTGCTGTTGACCTCGACCCTGACGCCTCCACTTGGGCGGAGAATCTATCCGAAATACATCATCCAGGCCGGACTCGTTCTGCTGTTCGTCGGTGGCTATGTGCTCGCGGTGTCGCTCGACGGAGCAACGAGTGGAACCGACATGGCATTGGGTCTCTTCATCGGTGGTGTGGCGATTGGACTGATTGCCGGACAGCTCCCAAACCTGATCCTTTCGGGCGTCGACCAGGACGAGGCCAGCGAGGCATCGGGGTTGCAAGGAACTGCGCAGAACCTTGGAATGGCCCTTGGAACAGCCATAATCGGGACCGTCATCCTGAGTGTTGCGCTCTCGTCACTTGTCAATCAGGTCGAGGCGTCACCGATCCTTCCTGATGATGTCAGCGCCGAGCTCTCCGAAATGGTCCAGCGGCCACTCACCGAGGCGGACGCTGACCAACTTGCCAAGGATCTGGCAACCCTTCCCCCGGAGCAACAGGCCGAACTGAAGAAGATATACGCCGCGGGCACACTCCGCGGCTTCCAGGGTGCGATCATCGTCGGAGGCATCGTGGCTCTGTTCGGTGCTGCGCTTGCGATCAGGTTGCCAAAGAAGAAGCTCGACTCTGATGCGTCCATGGAGACCACTGTGGAACAGGTGGTCAGGAATTCGACACTGCCCGGCGTGCAACTCGAGATGAAGGATCTGTCGGCAACGTCAGACCACTGAAGCATCTACGCGATGCTTCTTGTGCTGAATGGAATGTCGGGACCGCTGGAGTTGGCGACATCGGAAGCTCGCCCTTGGCCGCTTCACCGCAGTATTCGCCGATTCCCCCCAGAAACTGAGAACCGTGCATTTTGGGCAGCAGAACGATCCAAACGTTGGTTGACAGGGCACTAGATTCGAATGCGTGATTCGACGGTCTGCACTCTGGCTTCTTCTTGGCCTGGTTCTCGTCGCGTGTGACGGAGCGGGCGATTTGTCAACCCCCAGCTTGGATGGCGGACGGCGGTGGCACGGTGGAGCAAGGTCTGGCGATGATGACGGCGTTACAGAGTTCTGCGCGAGCGGCGCCGGCGCGTGGTGACGCCGATCATCGTCATGAGAACCTCAACACGCGAGAGTGCGTCTGATGGGCAGGGCCCTCTTTTGGCGTTCGATGGGATCGTGACCGACGATTCGTTCTGGTCGTCCGGTGCCGATGCGCCGCAGTGGATCCGAGCCGACCATCGTTTCGGAGCTCCGGTTCACCGTGTTCCAGAATCCGCCGAGTGGCACGGTGCATAAACTCGAGCTGATGGTTGGAGGCGAGTGGACGCTCGTCGCGACATTCGGCGGTTCTACCACTACGGGCGATGTCCTGCACTGGTAACCGAGTTCCGATTCTCCCGTCATCGAGGCATTTCGAATGACGGCCCCCGAGAGTCTGTCCTGGCCGGAGTGGTACGAGATCGAGCACTGACGGCTGATCGGACCGAGGCACCGCGACCGGTTGAGTGGTTCCTTATCGGTCTCGCATTCCAGACGAACTACATCAGTGTGTATGTCAGCGCCGTTGAGGGTCGTGAGTATGTGGCGGAGAAGTACGGAGAAGAGATCGGAAAGGTCAAGGTTGGGAAGTCGAGCATCAGCTTCCGGTCCCTCGATGACATCGATCTCGACAAGCTGTTAGCCATCGTGGCAAAGCACGAGAGATGACTTCGGAGGACTGACATTTCAGCGAGCTTCAACTGGAGGTCGTCGAGCGAGCACCCAACGTGACATCACGCACCCTTCTAGCCTTGCGTTGACAGCACTCGGGTTCGCGGCAAGGAGACTTCATGACAGTGGTTGTAGACGGTTCACCGCTGACGGTCGATGACGTGGTCGCCGTCGCCTATCGGTACGACAGGGCTGATGCAGGCAGTGACCTGGATTCGCGGATGGAACCTGCACGCGCACTCGTTGAACGCGTCGTTGCAAACGGCGAAGCCGTGTACGGCATCACGACGGGCTTCGGAGCACTCTCGAACACGCGTATCCATCCTGATCAGGCATCGGATCTGCAGTACGACCTCCTTCGGTCCCACGCCTCCGGTGTGGGGGCGTATGTCGAGCCAGAATTGGTCAGGGCGATGCTCCTCTGCAGGGCACGCACTCTTGCCCAGGGCTTCTCAGGGGTGAGGCCACAGCTCGTCCGCTTCCTCCTGACGCTTCTCGACAAAGATATTCTTCCGGCCGTCCCTGCCCAGGGATCGGTAGGTGCATCGGGTGACCTCGCCCCGTTTGCCCACCTTGCCCTTCCCGTCATCGGGGAGGGCGAGATACTCATCGACGGCGAAGCTGTCCCGGCGGGGCCCGTTCTCGAAGCTGCCGGTATCGAGCCTCTCGAGCTGCTCCCGAAGGAGGGGCTGAGCCTTCTCAACGGAACCGAGGGGATGCTTGCGCACGGATGTCTCGCGATCCACAAGGCGCGACTGCTCGTCGATGCAACGGACGCTGCCGCAGCCCTCAGCGTGGAAGCGCTCATGGGGTCATCCAGACCATTCGAGAAGAGGATCCACGATCTTCGGCCTCACCCTGGCCAGGCGATCTCTGCCGGCAGGATCCATGCAATGCTCCGAGGCTCTGCCATCGACGCATCGCACCATGACGATTTCGTCCACAAGGTGCAGGACGCGTACAGCTTGCGCTGTGCTCCCCAGGTGCACGGCGCAGTCCGCGACACGATCGACCACGCAACAGCTGTGTTCGAACGGGAGCTTGGCGCTGTTGTTGACAACCCGATCGTGTTCGCTGACGATGGAGAGGTTGTGTCCGGCGGCAACTTCCACGGTCAACCGCTTGCTTTCGTCCTCGACTTTCTCGCGATTGCGGTGACCGAGCTCGGTTCGATCTCCGAGCGACGCGTTGATCGCATGCTTGACCCGAATCGATCCTCCGGTCTGACACCGTTCCTCGCCAACAACCCCGGTGTTTCTTCGGGTTACATGATCACCCAGTACACCGCGGCCGCGATCGTCGCCGAGAACAAGGTGCTCGCACATCCCGCGTCTGTCGAATCGATACCGACCTCCGGTCTTCAGGAGGACCATGTGTCGATGGGGTGGGGGGCTGCGCGAAAGCTCGAGACGATCCTCACCAATACGGCACGAGTGATCGCCGTTGAGCTCATGTGTGGTGCCCAGGGGGTCGAACAGCGTTCGGCCGAGCCCGGTGCGGGGACATCTGCGGTGCGAGACCTCGTTCGTACCGTGTGCCCGCCACTCACTGTTGATCGGCCACCGGGGCCGGACATCATGAAGATCGCAGATCTCATCGAGTCCGGAGCCTTCACCAACATCGAGGAGGCGTGATGTCGGACTCAACCAACCCGGCATTCCGATACGGAACCGGACCACGCATCGTCAGAGCGCCCCGTGGCACAGAGCTCAATACGAAGGGATGGCTCCAGGAGGCTGTGCTCCGTGCGTTCCTCAACAACCTCGACCCCGATGTTGCGGAGATCCCTGAGGAGCTGGTCGTGTATGGCGGCAGAGGGAAGGCCGCTCGCAACTGGGAATCCTTCGACGCGATCGTAAGGACCCTCACCGAACTCGAATCTGATGAGACGCTGCTTGTCCAGTCAGGCAAACCCGTCGGGCGTTTTCGCACGCACGAGATGGCGCCGAGGGTGCTCATCGCGAACTCGAACCTCGTACCCGATTGGGCGACGTGGCAGCATTTCTGGGATCTCGAGGATGCGGGCCTCATGATGTACGGACAGATGACCGCGGGTTCATGGATCTACATCGGGACCCAGGGCATCCTCCAGGGCACATATCAGACGTTCGTTGCGATCGCGGAGAAGCTCTTCCATGGGACGCTCAAGGGCACGCTCACCCTCACGGCCGGTCTCGGCGGCATGGGTGGTGCCCAGCCGCTTGCGATCACCATGAACGAGGGTGTGTGCCTTGCCGTCGACGTCGACCCCGATCGGATCCAGAAGAGGCTTGACACGGGATACGTCGATGAGCTCGCCCCCGATCTCGATGGCGCAGTCGATCGTGCGTTGCAGGCGAGGGAGGCTGGAGAGGCTCTCTCGATCGCGGTCGTCGGAAATGCAGCTGACGTCTTCCCCGAGTTGCTTGCTCGCGGTATCGACATCGATATCGTCACGGACCAGACATCAGCCCACGACCCGCTCCATGGGTATGTACCTCGGGCCATGACTCTCGTCGAAGCCGATGCGCTTCGCGCAGAAGAACCTGAGGACTACATCGCCAGGTCGAGGGAGTCCATGGCGAGGCACTGTGAGGCGATGGTGGGGTTCCAGGAAGCAGGCGCCGAGGTTTTCGACTACGGCAACAACCTTCGCGGCGAAGCGATCGAGGGCGGATACGAGAACGCCTTTGCGTATCCCGGGTTCGTGCCTGCATACATCAGAGATCTCTTCTGTGAAGGTCTCGGGCCGTTCCGCTGGATCGCGCTGTCGGGCGACCCAGCCGACATCAGAGCGACGGACGACGCCCTGCGTGAGCTGTTCCCTGAAAACGGGCCACTGATGCGCTGGCTCGATATGGCCGAAGAGCGGGTCCAGTTTCAAGGACTTCCGGCTCGGATCTGCTGGCTCGGCTACGGCGAACGGCACAAGGCAGGTCTCGCATTCAACGATCTTGTCCGTGTCGGCAAGGTAAAGGCTCCGATCGTGATCGGCCGCGATCACCTCGATTCCGGCTCTGTGGCATCGCCGTACCGTGAGACCGAAGCGATGGCTGATGGCTCAGATGCAGTTGCGGACTGGCCGATCCTGAACGCGCTCCTGAACACGGCATCAGGCGCTGCATGGGTTGCGGTCCACCACGGAGGTGGTGTGGGTATCGGTAAGTCGATCCACGCCGGAGCCCAGGTGGTTGCCGACGGCACGGACGAAGCTGCGCTTCGGATCGAGAGAGTGCTCACGAATGATCCTGGCATGGGTGTCATCCGCCATGCCGATGCGGGATACGACAGAGCGATCGAGGTGGCGAGGGAGCGGGGAGTCGTGATCCCGATGCAGTCAACGTGAGCCTCCTCATCACGGACGTTGGTCAGCTCGTCACCAATGACGAGAGGCGTGGCGGGTTGCTTGGCGTCATGGACGACGCTGCCGTCGCCATCGAGAGCGGCGATATCCAGTGGGTGGGCCCTCGGGAGGATCTACCGCACGAGTATCGGTCATTTGAACGTCTCAGTGCTGAGGGCGGGGCGGTGGTACCCGGCTTTGTCGATGCCCATACCCATGCCGTATTCGCAGGTGATCGGTCCCACGAATTCGCGATGCGTCTCGAAGATGCAACCTATGAACAGATCCAGGCTGCAGGCGGAGGCATCTACTCCACCGTTCGGGCAACAAGAGCGGCGACACTGGAAGATCTCGTCGACAAGTCGCTCCCGCGCATCACACGGATGCTTGCCTCAGGTACCACAACCATTGAGGTCAAGACCGGATACGGGCTCGATATCGCGACAGAGGTGAAGATGCTTGACGCGATCGACCGTATCTGTGACGTGTTGCCGATCGATATCGTCCGCACCTTCCTCGGGGCCCACGTCCTGGCACCGGAGTTTTTGGACGATCGTGGCTCATATGTCGATCTCGTTGGAGGGGCGATGATGGAGGCCGTTGCCAGCCGAGTCGATTACGTCGATGTCTTCTGTGACGATGCAGCGTTCTCTCTCAGCGAGACCCGCCGGATCACGGACGCCGCGAGAGGAAGGGGCCTCGACGTGAGGCTTCACGTCGATCAACTCGCATATACCGGTGGCGCCGCGCTCGCTGCTGAGGTCGGGGCAGTTGCTGCTGACCATCTTGATCATTCGAAGGACGAAGACCTTGGCGCTCTCGCGCAGGCAGGCACCGTTGCCGTGCTCCTTCCCGGTGTGTCCTACTCGATGCGTGAGCCGGCGCCCGATGGCCGTCGCATGTGGGACGCCGGAGTCACCGTTGCAATCGCAACCGATTGCAACCCGGGCACCTCCTACATCGAGACGATGCCGTTCATCATCTCCCTTGCTGCCGTGACATCAGGCCTCACACCGGATGAGGCCCTGTGGGCGGCAACTCGAGGCGGCGCGGCCGCGCTTGGACTCCACGACCGTGGTGTGGTTGCCCCCGGTGCAGTCGCCGATCTCGTCGTACTGGACGCTCCGACACACGAGCACCTGACCTATCGGCCCGATGGTGACCTTGTCGCCAGGGTGATCAAACGCGGCAGAGTTCTCTCGTGACCTACACGTAGGAGCCGTTCATGTCGACCAGGCATTACTTCGAGATCGAGCACCCGATTCGGCTTGCCCACCGCGGCAGTAGGAGCCTTTGGCCTGAGAACACGTGGCATGCGTTCGATGCCGCAGTTGAGGGATTTGGCTACCGCTACATCGAGACGGATGTTCAGATCACTACGGATGGAATCGTCGTCGTGTTTCACGACGACACATTGGAACGGTGCACGAACGGTGTGGGACGTGTCAGTGAGTGGCGGTGGGAAGACCTGCGCCATCTCGATGCTGCCTACAGATTCACGCCTGATGGTGAGTCGTTCCCTCTCCGTGGAACGGGTATCGGCATCTCGAGGTTGGACGAGACGTTCGATCGATACCGAGACGTCTGCCTGAACATCGACCTCAAGGCTGTCGGCAGCGAGTGGCCGGTTGCCGAGGTCATAACGAAGATGGAAAGGGAGGATTCCGTGCTCATCAGTGCGTTCTCAGACAGACGGATCGCACGTTTCAGACGGATCACAAAGGCCAGGATCGCGACATCAGCCGGCCCACGGGACTCGATCGCGATGTACGCGGCCTCTCGAATCGGCCGCAGTCTTCCGGCGCGCTGCGATGCCTACCAGCTTCCCTATCGAACAAAGGGGATCGTCGTAGACAAGCGTCTGGTCGATGCCATCCATGCGGCTGAGAAGCAGATACACCTGTGGACCGTGAACGAAGCAGAAGAGATGGCCAAGTTCCTTGACATGGGCGTAGATGGGATCATCTCTGACCGGCCAGACATCCTCAACGAAGTCATCGAGGAACGCGCAAGAGCCCGTGGGTGACCTCGCCCGTGATCAATCGATCCGGAACGGAATCCCGTTCAGCATGACGAGACAGTCGATTGCGACGTCTCTGGCAGCGTCGAAGTCAAGTCTCTTGAAGATCTCGTACGGCACACCGTTGTGTTGCTGGTAGACCGTGTAGCCATCGGTGTGGTCGAGGACGTACAGGCCGTTCTTCGGTCCGGCCATGTTCCGACCGAGGTCTCTGAGGGCATCGTCGTCAGGGATCTGCGCGATCAGGTCGATCCGTTCGACAGTCAGTGCCTCGACGAAGTCGTCGCTCGTTGTCGCCTGGCGACCGAGCATCTCTGACGCCATCCGGCGGGCTCTCTGTTTGATGATCGCCTCGGCCTGGTCCTGTCTGGTGTACATGGCTGAACCGTAAACCCAAAACCGCAAACCGTAAACTGCCAGAGGATCGCTCTAGAGCTTGATCGTTGGCTTGTACGCCGGTCGATCCCCTTCATATCCATCGATCCGAGCTGCGTGGGCAAGGGTCAGGGCGATGTCGTCAAGACCGTTGAGCAAGCTGTGCTTCGTGAAAGGGTCGATCTCAAAGATCGCGGCAAAGCCCTCTGCCCTCACCGTCTGGGTCTCGAGGTCGACGGTCACCTCATTGGTCGGATCCTCTGCGACTTCGCTCAATGCGGCCACCTCATCGGCACGCAGCACGATCGGCAGGAGTCCGACCTTGGTGCAGTTGTTGTAGAAGATGTCCGCGAACGACGCCGCGATGATCGCCTCGAATCCCCAATCCTGGAGGGACCATGGGGCATGTTCCCTCGAAGAACCGGATCCGAAGTTGGGGCCTGCAACGAGCACGACCGCATCGTGATACTCGGGCTTGTTGAGGACGAAGTCAGGGTCGAGTTCTCCCTCGTGGTCGGCACGCCAATCGTGGAAGAGGAACTCTCCGAACCCCGTCCGCTCAACTCGTTTCAGGAACTGCTTCGGGATGATCTGGTCCGTGTCGACGTTCGCGAGCGGAAGCGGAGCTGCTCGTCCGACAATGGTGCCGACGGGTTCCATCAGGCCATCTCCCTTACGTCGACGAAGTGCCCGTGGATTCCAGCTGCCGCTGCCATCTCGGGCGAAACAAGGTGCGTGAGCCCGCCCCTTCCCTGGCGTCCCTCGAAGTTTCGATTCGAGGTCGAGGCGCAACGTTCCCCCAGAAGCAGAACGTCGGGGTTCATCGCGAGGCACATCGAGCATCCGGGCTCGCGCCACTCGAGACCAGCGGCAAGGAACACCTCGTGGAGCCCCTCCTCTTCGGCCTGAAGCTTCACGAGTCCCGAACCGGGCACCACCAAGCCGGTGACGGTGTCCGCGATGTGGTGGCCATCGAGGATCGAAGCGGCTGCGCGAAGATCTTCGATTCGGCCATTCGTGCACGATCCGATGAAGACCTTGTCAATCTCGATGTTCGTGATGGCCATCCCGGCCTCGAGCCGCATGTACTCCAGCGCTCGTGCGGTTGTGTCCCGATCGATCGGGTCGCTGAAGTCATCGGGTGTGGGGATGAAAGATGACACCGGTAGCGTCTGACCAGGGTTCGTGCCCCATGAAACGTACGGTTCGAGTTCGGCCGCGTCGATATTGACCTCGGCATCGAACTTGGCGCCCTCATCAGTGTGGAGTCTCCTCCAGGCCCCAACAGCTTCGATCCACGCTTCGCCGGTTGGCGCAAGAGGGCGATCGTTCAGATATTCGAACGTCGTGTCGTCTGGTGCGATCATGCCCGCTCTTGCTCCGGCCTCGATCGACATGTTGCAGACCGTCATCCGGCCCTCCATCGTGAGCTGCTTGATCGCCGATCCTCGATACTCGATGACGTATCCCGTTGCTCCCGCGGTTCCGATTCTTGCGATGATTGCGAGGATGAGGTCTTTGGCTGTCACCCCGACCCCCAGATCACCGTCCACGGTCACGGCCATTGACTTCGGCTTGCGCTGCCGGAGGGTCTGGGTGGCAAGGACGTGCTCCACCTCTGACGTGCCGACGCCGAAGGCAAGCGCACCAAAGGCCCCGTGGGTTGCCGTGTGGGAGTCCCCACATACGATCGTCATTCCCGGCTGGGTGGCGCCCTGCTCAGGTCCGATCACATGGACGATGCCTCGGCGAACATCATCGAGGCCGAAAAGGGTTATCTCATTGCTTGCGGCGTTCCTCTCGAGCGTCGCGATCTGCTCGACGGACATCGGATCATCGATCGGCTGATCCCTCGGTGTCGTCGGCACGGCGTGGTCGATGGTTGCAAGGGTGAGTTCGGGACGACGAACCGTCCTACCGTCGAGTCTGAGGGCCTCGAATGCCTGGGGGGAGGTCACCTCATGCACGAGGTGCAGGTCGATGTAGATCAGATCAGGGTCGTCAGCTCCCGCATGGACGACGTGCTGATCCCACACTTTGTCGAGAAGCGTCCGGTTTGTGCTCATCGTGTTCCTTGCCGTGAAAGCGGGAGCGTAGTGAGATGGTGCGCCCTGGCGAAACGTACCAATGGATCGTGCTGTTCTACGCTGGGATCCGTGCTGTATCTCCTCACCGCTCTCGCATTGGTGGTTCTCTCGTCGCCTTTCGGTGCGGTCGAGGGGAGAGCAGTGGCGGATGACCGCGGCCTGACCGTCGAGATAACCGTCGACGTCGAACGCACCTTCGAGGCTGTGCTCGTGCGCCCGTTCTCCTCGTTCGAAGAGCTCCCTCCAACGGCTCTGGCACCGATCGGCGGTGGCATGTGGGGTGGGCTGGTGACCTTCCCGACGGCTGAGGACTGGTCACTTGTGTTCGACGGACTGGAGGCAGGCGGAGAGTCGTTCCGATCCGATTCCGTGACACTGACCCAGATCGGAGTTGATCCGGTGGTTGTGGAGGGTGAGCCTGCGCCCGCTGTCGGTCGTGTCATCGATTCCTCCACGCGGTGGCTCATCGGTGCCATGCTTGCTGCCTTGGCTGCGTTGGCAGCCCTCGCCTGGTGGACCTTCGCAGAACGCGACTCCCAAGGTCAGGAGTCTGAACCAGAATGAGTCCGGCCTGAGTCAGATCTGCAGCAACAGGGGGGCTTGACAAATGGTCGGGGTTCCTCGACCGCACGCTGGATGACTGTTCACGAGGACGCCCGACGAGACGTGCAACGCCATGACCTCGACTACGACATCGAGGACGTCGTGGTGGTGTCAACGAATTCTCAGCTCAAGGCAATTGCCGACAACACACGGATGCACATCCTGAACCTCCTCATGGAGTGTTCGGCTACGGTCACCCAACTTGCCAAAGCCCTTGAGAAGCCGAAAGGGACCGTTGGCTATCACACCAAGGTGCTCGAAGACGCTGGCATGATCCGGATCGTTCGCACCAACAAGGTGCGTGCGATGACCGTGAAGTACTACGGCCGCACAGGGCGAACGATCCTGCTCGAGAAGTACCGAAGCCGGATGACCCGATGTGGTTCATCAACGATGCATTGCGAGGTCTCCGTAACACGGAGGGGGAACCACTGCCGATGTTCACCTCCCGTGTGGCTCGAACTCCGATGGGTCTTGCCGTTGAGTTCTCACACCGCATCATGGAGCTGGCAGAAGAGTTCACAGCCATGCCACGGAGTGGCGAGACCGTCTACGGATTCCTCACCGGTATCTACCCGACTGACCAGCCCGGATTCTCAGATGAGCAGGGTCCAGATGACTGATATCGCAGAGTCGAGCGATAAGGCGGCAAGGCAGAAGATCCGTCTCGGCGTTCCTATGGGCCGCTCCTCAGCTCACCAAGGAGAAGATCGAATCTGCACGGACTGAAGGGATCACGACCAAGAACGAAGAGTCCGGATAGGCGGATCCTTCCGTTGCTACCGTCAAGTGTCAACCGACTTCTTCCGTGAGACAGCAACTGCGACAGCCACAGCAGTAGCACCTGCGGCGACGGGAATCCATACCCTCTTCGGGGGTGCCTGGACCCGTGATTGAAGGCTGACCGGGCGCTGGAATTCGAGGATCGGCCACTCGTTCTCGAGCGCAGCCTCCCTGAGTTCCTTTTCAGGATTGACTGCAACAGGATTCCCCACGGCCTCGAGCATCGGCATATCGGTGAAGCTGTCCGTGTAGGCGTAAGAACCCTCGAGATCGATGCCATCGCGCTCGGCGACTTCCACCATGGCGTCAGCTTTTCCCGGGCCCATGACGTAGCGTTCGAGCTCGGGAACGTATCGGCCGAGACCATCGGTGCGGATCCTTGTTGCGATCACGTTGTCGATTCCCACCATCTTTGCGATCGGCGTGACGAACTCCTCGGGACTGGCAGACACGACATACACCTTACGGCCAGCCCTCATGTGCTCGTCGACGAGGAACAATGCCTCTGCAAAGACGAGAGGTTCGATCACCTCGTCAAGGGTCTGTGCGACGATCGCGTCGATCTCTGCCTTGTGCCACCCTGACACAAGATCAAGCATCTCGTCCCTCGCCCGCTCCAATGCATCTTCATCGGCGCCGAAGAGCATGTATGCGAACTGGCCTATTCCGAGGCGCAGAAGGTGGCCCTTGCGCAGGAAGCCGGCGCGGTAGAGCGGCTTGCCGAAGGCAAGCGACGACGATCCGGCGATGATCGTCTTGTCCAGGTCGAAGAAGGCTGCTTCGGTCATAGGCATACGGTACTCCAGATCCGGTATCGGCAGGATCGTTAGACCCCTTGAACCGATCGTCCCGGCATCGTAACTTGATAGTGCTTCCCCTCCGCTCCTCGGAGGTAGATGTGTCTGTTGTTGCCCTCTGGTCACCCCTTGATGCCATGTTGGGTGTTGTCGCCCCGCTCGGTGCCGCTGCTGCGGCCGACACAGCGCTTGTCATCGATCTCGATCCTCATGGACCGCGCTACGGGGGTCCATTCTCTCTTGCAGATCTGGTGCACAGAGGTCCGAAGCTTGACCAGCTCGAACCGCAGAGACGCGGTCCTGCCGTGCTGCGCAACGGAGGTGTCCAACCCGAGGATGCTGAGGAGATAGTTTCCGAACTGGTCACAAGATGGCCGAACATCGTTCTGCGCTGTCCACAAGCAACTGGAGCAAGCGAGAACACGATCGCCCTGCTGCCTCTTCTGCCCGAGCCATTCACTCCAACCGTCGATGGTCATGTCGTGTATCAGCGGACGCATCTGTCAGCACCCCCACCGGGAAGGGAGGTCGTGTTACCCGTACCGCGGACCTCAACGATCAGGTCCTTGCTCTGCGGTGTCCGGCCGCCTCGAAACGACAGGTGGATCAAGGCGCTCGGACAGATCTGGAGCACTTGATGGGGTCCCTTGACCGCCTTGTCGAGTCGCTTGTGTCTTCGGACGTACCTCTCGATCGATCTGCGCTGCGCCACGCTGCACAAGCCCTTCAGCCGAGCGTCGCTCCACTGGCTCATGATGGGGTCATCGATGCGGCAGTTGATGCACTGGTCGGACTCGGTCCGCTCGAGTCTCTTGTGAACGACGATTCAGTGAGCGACGTCCTCGTGAACTCGTATGACGATGTTTGGGTCGAGCGATCAGGAACGCTTGAGCAGACCGGCGTCAAGTTCCGGTCGTCTGATGACGTGATCGCTCTCGTGCGGAGGCTGCTGACCCCACTGGGTCTCCGAATCGATGCGGCCTCGCCTGCTGTGGACGCAAGACTCAGTGACGGCTCGAGGCTGCATGCGATCATCCCACCGGCCTCCGTTGACGGACCTGTTGTGGCGATCCGGAGGTTCTCCCCTGCCGTTGCAGACCTTGATGCCCTCGTCGGTCAGGGAGCGATCGCTGCAGAGGGCGGCGAGATTCTCAGGAACTGTGTCATGGCAAGAGACAACATCCTGGTCGCTGGCGCGACCGGAGCGGGAAAGACGACGGTGCTCAATGCCCTCGCAGCCACAGTTGCGGGATCGGACCGGATGGTCACGATCGAGGATGCAGCCGAGCTCTCGATCACGGGTCACGTGATTCGGCTTGAGTCACATCCCCCCAATGTCGAGGGCGCGGGCGAAGTGACCATGCGGTCCCTGCTCAGGCACGCTCTCAGGCTCAGGCCCGACCGCATCATCGTGGGCGAAGTCAGGGGGCCGGAGGCCCTTGACATGATCCAGGCGCTCAGCACAGGTCACGCCGGATCGATGTCAACGATCCACGCGAATGGGCCTGCCGAAGCGCTCGACAGGCTTGCAATGCTCGCGGCAATGGCACCTGAGCGGGTACCGGAGAGCGCCCTCGCACGACAGATTGCGGCTGCTGTGGATCTCGTCGTATTCGTGGCGAGACACGGATCTCAGCGACGTATCGACACGGTTCACAGGCTCACGCCTGACGGATTCGACGAGGTGTACGGGTGCTGCTGATCGTCCTCGGGGGAATCGCCCTACTCGGTAGGGTGCCCGCACCCATCGTTGTCGGAGTTGTCGCCCTGTCATACCTTTCGCTGCCTTTCATGGTTGGATTGGTTGGGGCTGGTGCGTGTATGAGCGTCGTCATGCGGTGGCGAAATCGCCGGCAATCGGATGGACATGAGGGCGATCTGCTGCGACAACTCTCCGGGAGGGTTGCGGCAGGGACAACGATTCGTTCGGCCATCGCCGATGCGACGATCGAAGGCATCCCTCCCGGGGCTGTACGACTTGCCGTGCTCGGCCAGCCGATGACAGATGTCGGAGAGGCAATGGCTCCCTCCCTCCAGACGAACGGAGCTGCGTTTCGAGGGATCTGCTCGTTCTCCGAACACACGGGTGCAGCGATCTCTTCTGCCCTGGCGGTATTGGCAGAACATGCGGACGACGCGACCGAGCGTGCAAGACAGCGGAGAGTCTCCCTCGCCCAGGTGAAACTCTCCGCTGTCGTTGTCGGAGTTGTTCCGATCGTCGTATCGCTCGCGCTCATCGTCGCGCGCGGTGTACCTGACCCCGGTGGGGCAGTCATCGTTCTACCGATGGTCGCCGGTGTGGGTCTGCAGTTGCTCGGGACGGCGATCGTGTTCAGAGTGGCTTCGAGGTCAACCCGGTGATCGCGACAGCGGCGACATTCGGAGTCGCGACGTATCTGTTCGCTCCCTCACGAATCACTCTCGTCGGTGGAGTCTTCCTCGCTGTTGCACTCGTTGACCCTTCTCTCGCGGTGGCTATGGCAGCCATTGGTGTGTTCGTTCTCGGGTTGTATCGCATCCGTCGATCACGTACATCGGTTGGACATTCTCGTGAGGATGGGCTCCTTGCAGTTGAGCTCGTGGCACTCGGTGTCACGGCAGGGCTTCCGTTCAGGAACGCTGTCGCACTGACGGCTGACCAGATCGAGGGACCGATCGGAGATGAGATCATGCGAGCCCTTCGGCGCCTCGGCGCCGGGTACGAGTCGACGATCGACTCGAGTGACCTTCGGTCTGTCTTCAGTGTTGCAACTGCAGCCGAGGCCTCAGGCATGCCGATCGCTGCCGCGCTCAATGCCCTCGCCACAGACAGGAAGCGGGCCGCTGCGGCCGTCGCAAAAGAGAAACTCTCGAAGCTCCCGGTGAAGATGCTTTTCCCTCTTGCGTTCCTGATCCTCCCTGGCTTCGTGATGCTCACGGTGGTGCCGCCGTTGCTTTCGGGTCTGTCGAGACTTGGTATCTGAACTCTCAACCCCCACTTCCCACCGCCGCGACCGGTCGTCGCGCAAAGGAGAAGTACATGTTGCAATTCGTTCGAATCCGCTCCAAATCGGCTGAGGGTGGTCAGGCAACGGCCGAATACGCCCTCGTGCTCGTTGCCGCTGCCGTTGTTGCCTTGGCACTCATCTCGTGGGCATCAACAACAGACATGCTGCCGTCATTCTTCAACACCGTCATGCAGAAGGTCATCTCAGTGGCGAACAGGGCATGACCGGCGAGAGGGCGTCTGCCGTGGTCGAGTTCGCCCTTGTTCTACCACTGGTTCTCGTGGTGCTTCTCGGGATCGTCGAGGTGGCGGTCGTCGCCAGATCCGAGATCCAGCTCGTTCACGCTGCAAGAGAGGGTGCTCGGGAGGCCGCGGCTTCCCCGGATACTGCAAGGGCGGTTGCTGCGGTGCGCTCCGCACTCGGGGAGGCGGGGAAGAGCGCAAGGGTCTCGGTTCGACGGCCGGCCCAGGTCGGTCAGAAGGCAACGGTGACCGTGACACTCAGCCACACCATCGCAGCGCCCATATTCGGTGGCTTCAGTGTGGAGCTCCATGCACAGTCGACGATGCGCGTTGAACGGTGAACGTGGCTCGATCGTGCTCGGCCTCGGCGTTGTGGTACTGGTGTTGATACTTGCGGTCGGCGTTGGTGCCGTGGGAGCAGGCGTTGCCGGCTATGTCCAGGCGGCTGGTGCTGCAGACGCCGCTGCGCTGGCCGCAGCGCCCGTGACATTCCGTCCGTTCGGTGCCGGCGGGACGCCTACCCAGGAGGCTTTGCGCTTTGCGTCAGCCAATCACACAAGCCTTGTGCGATGCGTGTGTCCCATCGACCGGTCGTGGAGGAAACGTACGGTCACCGTTGTCGTCGAACGTCGCATCGATCTTCCGGGTCTGGGGACCGTCAGCGTGCGCGCAACCTCCAGGGCCACATTCGAACCTGCAGCTCTGCTCACACCGTGATCAGACGTGCCGAGCAGAAGGGACGAGAAACTATTCGAGCAGTCGCGCGACGCGCTCGATTGCGAGCTTCACGATCTCTGGCGGTTCTGTGGCGAGACAGATGCGCATGAAACCAGGTTCGCCGATGTGGCACGCGATCCGGGGGTCAGGCCAACGTTCGCGTCTTCGAGGATGGTGCTGATGGCATGTCCGGATGCTAGGAGGAAAACGAGGTCCGAACCGCTCGCTCTGCTCGCTTCTGAAGTCGGACTTCGGTCTTCGGAGCTCGATCAGCCCCGGTCCCTGATCCCATCCTCCATGACGTCTGCGATGATGTCCTCTGCCTCGGGATCGAGGAACACGACCGACGCTCCGCCCCCCGCGCGACCGAGTTGGCCGGGGAGCACCTCGTTCGTGATCTCCCCTACATCCATGTAGAAGGCAGCCGCACCGAGCTGGATCAGATCTGTCGGTTTCAGATTCGTCCTGGTGTGCTTTGCAAGCTCGCCGACCAGCACGGGCGCATCTTCGACAGAGCCTTGCTGGAGCATCGTGAGCACGGCGAGCATGACGAGACCCTGATGCCAGGATCGGGTGAAGTCCCCGCCGGCCAGTTGTTTGCGGGTACGGGAGAAATCAAGGGTTCTCGTGGGTGTGAGGCGCTGTTCCCCTGCAGAGAAGCCTGGCCACCACTCCTGCTTCGGAACTCCTGTCGGGAGGGTGATGAGGAGCCGCCCGACCGCCGCGCTGATGAGCCTCTCGAACCCGGAGAAGGCGGTAAGGATATATCCCTCGACAGGAATCTCCCATGTCTCGGTGAAGTGGGTGAAGATCGCATCCGGTCCACGGCCACTCGTCGTGAGCGCGTTGACACGCATCTCCCCATATGGCGTATCGACCCACGTGTCGCGAGGCCACCCGAGGATCGTGCCAGCGCCCAGCGCCGGAACCGATGTGAGAACGTGGATGGAGTCCATGCGATACACCGAAGGGTCTCCGCAGGGCGCGCATCAGATCCAAGAATGAGGATCCGGCGCGGGTTCGTGCCGAACCATGGAACAGCGCCAACCGATCCAAGATGCGCACCGACTACGTGCCATCCGTCACCATCGTCTGCCACCAACACGATGTCTTGGTCAGTGAGGCGGACGATACCGACTGCCCCACCAGTTGTGAGCTCCTGGGTGTGCGCGGTGCCCGTGTACTCGTCCGCGAGCATCCCGGCGACGTTGCCAAGATGCGTGACGAGTTCAGCATCGAGCGACTCCGGGTCGTTCCGGGGGTCCTGCACGACGGAGAGGAACGCTCCCACGACAGAGGCAAGCTCGGTCGGTACTTCACCGATGAACTTCACGGTGGCAATCGGGACCGTCGTGGTCGTCGTGGCTGTTGTGGTCGGGGGAGGACGTGACGTCGTCGGTGCTGCCGTCGTGGACTCCACGGATATGGTCGTCGTGACCTCAGAGGAGGGGGATGACGTACAGGCCGCGCCAGTCAGCGCTACGGCCAGAAGCGCGGCTCCAAGTTGATGTTGAGATCTCATCGGCTGGCAGGGTACCCGCGGCATGGAGACTCCAACGTTCGGTGTTGGCGTGAGAATACCGAGCGAGCTCGCAGTGGGGGAAACGCGAAGATGTGGAGTAGTGCCCTGTGTGCTGGTTTCTGTTGCCCCTATAATGCCGCCGGTTTCAACATCCCCGAAACGAACCCAGGAGTGATCTCTGTGAATCCCGATGTATGGCTTTACGTGGCCATTGCGATGGGTGTCGCCGCACTGATTCTGGCTGCCTTCTATGGTCGCCAGGTCGCTGCTGCCTCGCCAGGAAACGACCGGATGGTCTACCTCATGGGTGCCATCAGGGAAGGCGCCATGACGTTCATGCGGCGCGAATACACCGCGATTGCAGGATTCGTCGTGATCATGTCCATCCTCATATACGCACTTCTGGATTGGGGCAGACCATGGGGTGCCGTTGCATACGTGTTCGGCGCGATCCTCTCGGCAACCGCCGGATTTATCGGCATGCGCACCGCGACTGCTGCGAACGCCAGGACCGCCGAAGCTGCCAGACAGGGTGGCGTTGCCCAAGCGCTGCCCGTAGCGTTCCGTGGGGGCGCCGTCATGGGATTCACCGTTGCGGGTCTTGGTCTCCTGGGATTCTCCCTTGGGGTGTTGTTCTTCCGCGATGTGCTCGAGGATCCGAACTGGGTCAACATCGTTACGGCGATCGGCCTTGGTGCTTCGTCGATAGCTCTCTTCGCCCGTGTTGGCGGAGGCATCTACACGAAGGCTGCCGACGTCGGCGCCGACCTGGTCGGAAAGGTTGAAGCTGGAATCCCGGAGGATGACCCTCGTAACCCTGCCACGATCGCGGACAATGTCGGGGACAATGTCGGGGATGTTGCCGGAATGGGTGCCGACCTCTTTGAGTCATACGTCGGTTCGCTCATCGCTCCGATCGCTTTCGCTGCGATCGTGTTCGGTGGAAGCGAGTTCCTCCCGCAGTTGATCTTCTACCCCCTCATGATTGCGTCGATCGGTATGGCTGGATCGATCGTCGGATCGTTCCTCGTCAAGCCGAAGGGCGACAACCTCGCGAAGGCCCTCCGCACCGGCACCCTGGGCGCTGCCGGTATCACTGTTGTCGGCGTTGCAGTCCTCACGCCCCTGATGTTCAGCGGAGTCGAGGGTGTCAAGAATTCCTGGGGCTTCTTCCTCGCAGTCAACGTCGGACTCGCGATCGGACTCATTGTCGGCAAGATATCTGAGTGGTACACGTCGGATCATTACAAGACGGTCAAGTCGATCGCAAAGCAGTCAGAGACGGGGCCTGCAACGGTCATTCTCGCCGGCATCGCCGAGGGAAAGAAGTCTGCTGCCTACTCCGTCATCGTCGTGGCGCTCGGCATGGGCGCAGCGTATTGGGCAGGCGACCTCGCAATTGAAGGCGGAGGCATCTACGGCGTTGCGATCGCAGCCATCGGTGTTCTCGCCACGCTCGGCATCACGGTATCCGTCGATGCATACGGCCCGATCGCTGACAATGCAGGCGGAATCGCCGAGATGGCGGAACTCGATCCTGAAGTCCGCGAGGCAACGGACCAGCTCGATGCGCTCGGCAATACCACCGCCGCGGTTGCGAAAGGCTTCGCCATCGCTTCGGCTGCCGTTACTGCGCTCGCTTTGTTCTTCACGTTCGCCGAGGCTGTCGGCGTCGAGGGTTTCAACATCCTCGACATCAAGGTCGCCATGGGCCTCTTCATCGGCGGCATGTTCCCTTATCTGTTCGCCGCCCTGACGATCCAGGCCGTCGGACGTGCAGCCTTCCAGATGATCGAAGAGGTTCGCCGTCAATTCAGGGAGATCCCAGGATTGCGGGAAGGCAGACCCGGCGTCGTGCCCGATTATTCCAAGTGCGTCGATATCTCGACGAAGGCATCCCTGCGCGAGATGATCCTCCCTGGTGCGATGGCTGTGGCGCTTCCGCTCATTGTCGGGTTCATCTCCGTGGAGATGTTGGGCGGCCTCCTCGCTGGTGCCCTGGTATCGGGCTTCCTGCTGGCCATCTACATGGCGAACGCTGGCGGGGCTTGGGACAATGCCAAGAAATTCATCGAGGCAGGCGCATTCGGCGGGAAGGGATCAGATGCCCACAAGGCTGCTGTTGTCGGCGACACCGTCGGCGATCCCTTCAAGGACACCGCGGGTCCCTCGATGAATATCGTGATCAAAGTGATGACCATTGTGTCACTCATCTTCGCCTCAGCCTTCGCCAGCTTCGGCGGGATCCTCTGAAGCCCTAGGCTGTCACCTCATGCGTATCGTCATCGTTGGTGCCGGAGCGGTTGGATCGTTTCTTGCCGAAAAACTTGCGTTCGAGGGTCAGGATGTCGTGGTCATAGAGTCTGATCCCGAGCGCGCAGCCGAGGCACAGTCTGAGATCGACTGTCTCGTCATCAATGGCAACGGAGCGTCGGCCGAGACCTTGAAGAATGCCGGGCTTGCCGATTCAGATCTTCTCATCGCAGTCAGTTCATCTGACGCGGTCAACGTGCTCGCGTGTGCGGCCGGAACGAAGCTGAACATCCCGAGGAAGGTTGCAAGGGTCGAGGATCCTCAACTCAAGGCTGAGGTCGAAGCCCTCGGCGTCGATCTGGTCATCGACCCGGGCGAAGCCGCGGCCAGGGAGTTACTGCAGCTTGCTTCGAGCGGAGACATCGCAGAATTGGTCGAATTTGCTGACGGGCAGATCGTCCTTCTCGGTGCATACGTTGATGCGGGAGCACCGTTCGTGGGCAAGTCCCTTGCAGACCTTCGTGAGACCGTTGTGACGTGGGACTGGCTCGTGGTCGCCGTGATCCGACATGGCGAGACGATCATCGCAAGAGGTGCAACGACCCTCGAGGCCCGCGATCACGTGCTGATGATGGCGCGAAGGGACGCAACGGAGAAGGCATACGAGTGGCTCGGTTTGTCGAGCAAGCCAGCACAGAAGGCCATGATCCTCGGAGGTACGCGGCTCGCCAAACTGACAGCGAAGATGCTGTCCGACCACGGTATCCACACCACACTGATCGACTCGAACATGGCCCGTTGTCGCCTCATCGCCGAGGATCTCCACAATGTCGTAACCGTTTGTGCGGATCCGAAGGATCCGAAGATCCTGAGGGCGGAGGGAATCGAGGCAACGGATGTCGTGATGGCGCTTTCTGGTTGGGATAGCGAGAACATCGTTGGGGCGCTCGTGGCAAAATCACTCGGTGCCCACGAGGTGATCGCCAGACTCACCAACACCGATCTGGTCGGACTCCTTCCCGGCATCGGAATCGACGCAACCGTGAGTTCCCGCTTGTCCGCTGCGAACGAGATCCTCCGGTTCGTTCGCAGAGGTGTGATCCATTCCGTCGCGACTTTTGCAGATTCCGATGCTGAGGCGATCGAACTCGAGGTCGGTGCCGACAGTCCCGCGATCGGCGAGACACTTGCTGACCTGAAGCTCCCCCATTCACTCATCATCGGCGGTGTCCAGAGAGGCTCAGAGGCCTTCGTACCACGGGGCAACACGAGGATCGAGGCAGGCGACCATCTCATCGTGATCGCTCTTCCGGAAGCGATCCCTATCGCAGAGAAGCTGTCCGGCTGAGCCGATGTCCTGGCGCCACCTCCTCCATGTAGTCGGTGCGGTCCTGGGGGCGATCGGGGTGTCGATGCTCTCCGCCCCCGCGATCTCGGTTGTGTACCGGGAGTGGTCCGACGTTCCTGGCCTGGTGCTCGCTGCTGTCATCACCGCGTTCGTCGGCTTCGCTCTCTGGCGGATATTCGATCGTCCGGGGGAGCTCTCTACCCGCGAGGGGTTCGCCGCTGTCGGTCTTGCCTGGATAGCGCTGGCGCTGTTCGGCGCGCTTCCCTACCTGCTGACCGGCTCGATCGGTAACCTGACCGACGCCGTATTCGAAGCGGCAGCGGGCTTTACGACGACAGGATCCTCGATCGTCCCAGATCCCGGTGATCTCTCACACGGAATCCTGTTCTGGCGTTCACTGACCCAGTGGATCGGCGGAATGGGGATCATCGTCCTGTCGATCGCGATACTGCCACTCCTCGGCATGGGTGCAGTCCAGCTCGCGCGAGCGGAATCTCCCGGCCCGATGCCTGACCGGTTGACGCCGCGATTCAAGGAAACTGCGAAGCGGCTCTGGTTCGTGTACTTCGTCCTGACAGCCGTGGAGACCGTGCTTCTCTGGTTCGGTGACATGTCCCTGTTCGAAGCCGTGAATCATGCATTCACGACGATGTCCACCGGTGGTTTCAGTACCAACGATGGCTCCCTTGGTGCCTTCTCTGCGTACACGCAGTGGATCGTCATCCTGTTCATGGCGCTCGCCGGGATATCATTCGCACTTCATTACAAGGCTGTGACGAGGGACTGGAAGGCGTACTTCAGATCGGTCGAGCTACGGGTCTATCTTTCGATCGTGGCGATCGCCGCCGTACTGATGGTTATCGGGACCTGGGGTGGGTCGGTGGCGACAACCGTGCGCGACGGCCTATTCACCGCGTTGACCATCGTTACGACAACGGGGTATGCGACGGCTGACTTCGGGTTGTGGATCCCAGCGCTCGGGATCATGATCGTCGGCCTCATGTTCATCGGTGGTATGGCCGGCTCGACGTCTGGTGCCATCAAGACGAATCGACTGCACATCTTGTACGAGGCTTCGCGGACAGACGTAAGGCGCCTGATCCACCCTCGGGGCGTGTTCATCACCCGCGTCGGCAAGTCAGCGGTCCCAGACGTCGTCGTGGAGACGGTTCAAACCTTCTTCCTTCTGTACATGTTCGCATTCATGACGGGAACGCTCCTGATGGCGATCATCGGGTCGCTCTCGGGAGCTGAAATCGATATCGTCACGACCGTCACCGCCGTTGCATCATCGCTTGGCAACGTGGGACCGGGCCTGGGTGATGTCGGGCCGACCGGAAGCTACCTGGGTGTCCCATGGGCGGGGAAGTGGCTTCTCGTGTCGCTCATGATCGTTGGAAGACTCGAGATACTTCCGATACTCATTCTCTTCAACAGAGAGGTGTGGAGAAGGTAGCTCGTAGCCCTGACGCTTCGTCGTCAGTCATCAGCCTTCTTCGTATCCGGATCGTTGGCCTTCTCCTCGGCTTCACGCTCCGGTCGCGATATGAAGTCCTTGTTCCTGTGCCAGGAGTGATGCTGTCGACACACCCCTAGCCTACGCCCGTCGCACCTGGAGATTCCATTTGGCCAAGACGGTCACCCTCATTCGCCATGCAGAGACCAACGCCAATCGTGTTGGTCGTTGGCAGGGTTCCCAAGACTCAGGGATATCTCCCCACGGCGAGACCCAGCTTCTCGCTCTCGCCGGTCGCCGGAACGGGCGAAGACCGGATGTGCTCGTCGCATCCGACCTGCCCAGGACGATGAGAACGGCGAGCGTCCTTGGTGACCCTGTCGCGAACCCAGCGTGGAGAGAGTTCGGTGTCGGCGACTGGGAGGGTCTGACCTCAGATGAGATCACAGCCACGTATCCGGGTCAGTTGGAGGCGTTCCTCCAGGGCGGTCCGATCGCCCCCGGCAGCGGCGAGAACATGACCGACTTCGGTGATCGTGTCGTTGGTGCCTTTGAGGCTGTTCTCGCTTCCATCGATGACGGGCAGAGCGCCACCGTCGTTACTCACGGTGGTGTGATCTGGTCGATCATGTCCCACGCCCTTGGTCTCACAGGTGCACTCAAGATGATCCCATCACACAACACCGGCCTGACTCGGATCAGCGTCGAGGCGGATGGCACCATGCAGGTGGTCGTGTTCAACGACGCGACCCACCTTGTTGAATTCCCTACCCAGTTCGGACCAAAGGGCACGATGGTTTCGCTCTACCGCCACGGACAGAGCGAGGCAAATCTCGAGGGTAGATGGCAGGGGAGAACGGACAGCCCATTGACCGCCCTCGGTCGCGAACAAGTCAAAGCAGCTTCGACTGTTGCGCCACCGATGCAATCGCTGTTCACCTCGCCGCTGGGGAGAACCGTCGAGACGGCATCGATAATCGGTGGGGTCGTCGGCGTGTCCCCTGTAGATGATGAGGGTCTGATAGAGATGGCCTTCGGTAGGTGGGAGAACATGACCACGGATGAGGCCGTTTCGAGTGATCCCGAACTCTTCGAGCAGATCTTCACGGAAGGATTGGACATGCCCCGCGGTCGGGATGGTGAGTCCTTCACCCAGACAGGCGAACGTTTGTCTGTCACGATCGAGTCCCTGGTCACGCTTACCGGCCATACCCACATCGGCGCTGTGTCCCACGGCGCGGCTCTGCGGTCGTACATCACACATGTGATGGGTCTCACGTTTTCGACACGGGACCGTTTCCCGAATCCCCGCAACTCCTCGATGTCCCAGATTCGTTACACGCAAGCCGGCCCTGTGCTTGCCGCATACAACGTCGCCCCTCACATGGACATATAGGAGTCTTCGCACCGTGCGTCTGCTGATCGTTACGAACGACTATCCGCCCAAGCCGGGCGGAATCCAGATATATCTGAAGAGCCTCGTCGACTCCTATCCGGACGAGGTACATGTGGTTGGGCCGTCCGATGTCGATGCCGACCCGGGTGAGCCGGGCGTGAGTCGCGGCGTTCGGCGGTACATGCTGCCCACAGCAGCGACGACTCGGGTGATCGTGGAGGCGGCAGAGGGCTTCGGTCCTGATGCTCTGCTGTTCGGTGCACCCCATCCACTGCCAGTGCTTGGCGACCGCCTCAGGGAACGGCTCGGAGTGCCGATCGGCGTGCTCAGCCACGGCGCGGAGATCACCATCCCTGGTGCCATCCCAGTTGTGAGACAGTTGCTGGGACGCAATCTTGCGTCAGCGGACGTTCTCTTTGCCGTGAGCAGATACACCGCAGATCGGGTGCGTCGGATCTCGCGAAAGCCGGTCGAGTTGCTCGGCGCCGGGGTCGAAGTCGATACGTTCACCCCACCACAGGACCCACCGGCGAACGAGATCCCTGTAGTCGGATGTGTCAGCCGCTTCGTGCCACGAAAGGGACAGGAACGGCTCATCAGGGCTGTTGCGATGCTCGACACCGATGTTGAGGTTCTCCTCGTCGGCAGCGGTCGGAGTGAGGGGAAGCTACGGAAGCTGGCAGACTCCCTTGGTGTAGGCGTGAGGTTCGAGGTCGCAGTGCCCTGGTCAGCGTTGCCGGACCTCTATCGACAGATGGATGTGTTCTGTATGGCATGTAGATCACGTTGGGCAGGCCTCGAGTTCGAGGGCCTCGGTCTTGTCTTCCTCGAAGCAGCGTCGAGCGGTGTCCCCGTGCTCGTCGGGGATTCCGGAGGATCACCGGAGACCTTGCTCCCGGGAGAAACAGGCTTCGTCGTTTCCGATGTTGATGCGATCGTTGAAGGCCTCGAGATTCTTCTCTCCGACCTTCCCTCTGCGCGCAGGATGGGAGCTCAAGGACGCCGATTTGTGAAGCGTGAATTCACCTGGGAACTGGTCGTCGAGCGTCTATATGCAGGATTCGCCCCGCATCTCGGTTAGGTTCTACGCCGTTGAGACCCTTGACAGGACGTCGAGACTCACGTATCTCTATACGCCGACACCGTTCGAACCGGGAAGCCATGACCAAGAAGCTCGTCATCGTCGAGTCGCCAGCAAAGGCGAAGACAATCAACCGCTACCTCGGTAGCGACTTCATCGTCGAATCCTCGATCGGCCATATTCGCGACATCCCTGCCCGCGCAGCCGATCTGCCCGAGAAGAAGCGCGATCTCTGGAAGCGCACGCGGTTCGGTGTCGATGTCGAGAAGGACTGCACACCCATCTACATCGTCACCGACTCATCGAAGAAGCAGGTCAGACTGCTCAAACAGAGGCTCAAGGAGGTCGACGCGCTCTACCTCGCAACGGACGAAGATCGCGAAGGCGAAGCCATTGCATGGCACCTGCTCGAGGAGCTCAAACCGAAGGTTCCCGTTCATCGCATGGTTTTCCATGAGATCACGGAGAAGGCGATCAGGGAGGCCGTCGAGAATCCACGCGAGATCGATCTGCCCCTCGTCCAGGCCCAGGAGACGAGGCGCATTCTTGACAGGTTGTTCGGCTACGAGGTATCACCCATCCTTTGGCGAAGGGTGCAGAAAGGCCTTTCGGCCGGTCGGGTTCAGTCGCCTGCTACACGCATCATCGTTGAGCGGGAGCGTGAGCGCATAGCTTTCGTCGGGGCAAGCTACTCGGGCCTCAGAGCGATCCTTGCCACGGACGGGGGTGAGTTTCCTGCCACGCTCAGGTCCGTCGACGACGCCCGGATCGCCGATGGCTCGGACTTCGGCGCGGATGGTGAGCTCAAGAAGGAGCGCCTGGTACTTGCGACGGAGGATGCCATCGACCTGGCCACCGGCCTCTCCGGATCCGATTTCGGCGTATCGAGTGTTGAACGAAAGCCGTACACACGCAGACCGTATCCCCCGTTCAGAACTTCCACGCTGCAACAAGAGGCCGGCCGTAAGTTCCGCTTCGGAGCTCGTCGAACGATGAGCGCAGCCCAGCGACTGTATGAGGCCGGTTTCATCACCTATATGCGAACGGATTCCACGAATCTTTCCGCCACGGCGGTCCAAGCTGCACGCTCCCTTGTGACGGACCGCTACGGCTCTCGCTTCCTGCCAACGCAGCCACGCATGTACGGCAAGCAGGCGAAAGGTGCCCAGGAGGCTCATGAAGCGATTCGGCCAGCGGGCGAGCGATTCCAGGACATCGACGCAACGGCGGCGAGCTTCGGTCAGGGTTCAGACGAGAAACGGGTCTACGAACTCATCTGGATGAGAACCGTTGCGTCCCAGATGAACGACGCCAAGGGTGAGAGTCTCATCGTTCAGATCGAAGCGACCACACTTGATGGGAGGACCTGCAGATTCCAGGCTTCCGGTCGCACGATCACGTTCCCCGGGTTCCTGCGTGCGTACGTCGAAGGCCGCGATGATCCAGATGCTGCACTCGATGACACCGAATCCCACCTCCCTCACATGGCAGAGCGCGATCCCGTTCGGCCAGTGGAACTCACGCCAACCGATCACGAAACGAAGCCGCCCGCAAGATTCACCGAGGCTTCGTTGATCAAGAGACTCGAGGAGCTCGGAATAGGACGGCCCTCGACCTACGCATCGATCATCGCGACGATCCTCGATCGCGAGTACGCGCGGAAACAGGGATCAGCTCTGATCCCGACGTGGCGGGCGTTCAGCGTTGTCGGCTTGTTGGAACGGTATTTCTCTGATTACGTCGATTACGACTTCACCGCTCGCATGGAGTCAGACCTCGATCGCATCGCCGCCGGTGAGGCAGAGATGGTTCCGTATCTCGACGCCTTCTACAACGGAAATGGTTCCCCAGGACTCAAGAGCCTCGTGGGCGAGGACGTTCTCGAGCGAATCGATCCGAAGGCCGTGAACTCATTCCCAATCGGGGTGGGGGAGGACGGCGAGACTGTTTGTGCCAGAGCCGGCCAGTACGGTCCCTACCTCGAGCACGGCGATCGGCGGGCATCAATTCCACCAGACCTTGCCCCAGACGAACTGACGCTCGAGCGAGCACTCGCGTTGCTCGAGGCACCGAGCAGCGACAGAACTCTGGGCACGGATCCGGATTCCGGACTTGAGGTGTTCACCAAGGCCGGTCGTTTCGGACCATATGTGCAGCTTGGTGTACGTGACCCGGACTCCAAGGAGAAACCCAAGACGGCGTCCCTGTTCAAGTCCATGTCGCTTGACAGGATCACCCTCGACGAAGCGCTTCAACTCCTCACGATCCCGCGAGTCGTCGGGGTGCATCCCACCGATGGCGCACCCATCGAGGCATTGAACGGCCGATACGGACCATACGTGAGGTGGGAGAAGGAGAGCCGATCTCTCGAGTCCGAGGATCAGATCTTCTCTGTCTCCCTTGAAGAGGCCCTCGCCCTCCTTGACAAACCTCGTCAGAGACGTGGTGCAAAGCCGCCGCTGAAGGACCTCGGGCCAGATCCGGTTTCTGGCAAGCAGATCGTCATCAAGGACGGCAGGTTCGGCCTCTACATGACCGACGGCGAGACGAATGTCTCGTTCCGCAAAGCCGAGACACTCGAGAACGTCACTTTGGAACACGCCTCAGACCGCCTCGCGGAGAAACGCGCGAAGGGCCCAACCAGCAAGAAGAAGCGCTGACCGGATCCTGGAGTCAGCTGCCTGGAATCTGTCAAACTGGACCCATGAGTGAAGCATCGCGATTCGCAGGAGCACGCTACATCGCGTTCGAGGGAATCGAAGGCGCAGGCAAGTCGACGATCGCAGGCAGAATCGCCGAGCATCTCACTGCCGGAGGTGAGAAGGTCGTCGTCGTTCGAGAGCCGGGCGGCACGGAAGCCGGTGAGAAGATCCGCGACATTCTCCTCACGATGGATCACGATATCGATCCGCGCACAGAGGCCGCGCTGTTCGCAGCGTCACGGGCACAATTGATGGCAGAGGCCGTATCGCCCGCCCTTGCCGAGGGTTCCTGGGTGCTCTCTGACCGCACCGCATATTCGTCCCTTGCTTACCAGGCAGGCGGTCGAGGCCTGTCCCTCGGCGAGGTCTTTGAGCTCAATGACATCGCGCTTGGAGGTGTCTGGCCCGATGTTGTCGTGCTCCTGCGCATCGATCCTGGCGCTGGTCTTGCGAGACAGAAGGTTGGCGACCGCATCGGCAACGAGGTCGCGGATTTCCATCGGAGAGTTGCTCAAGCCTTCGATGACCTCGCGACCGCTGAGCCAGAGAGGTTCATCGTTGTGGATGCCGCGCTCCCAGTTGATGATGTCGTGTCGGCGGTCGTCCGCGAACTCGGACTCACGCTGTGACGCACTTTGCCGATCTCGTTGGCCACGGAGGCGTCCTCGACCTCCTCGAATCGGAGCTCGCAAGCCCCGCTCAGGCATATCTCTTCGTCGGGCCGTCTAATGTCGGAAAGGCCAGCGTTGCCAGGCGCTTTGCGGCAGCACTTGTCGGTGGAGATGATGCCGATGCAGTGCGCAGGGCAAAAGCAGGCGCTCACCCCGACCTCGTGCTTGTCGCCCCGGAGGGCCGGTCATCGATCACCGTTGATCAAGCTCGTGGGGTCGTCTCTGCCGCCGTGCGATCCCCACTCGAAGCGGATCGAAAGGTATTTCTCTTCGAGGAGGCATCGATGCTCAACAACGAGGCTGCCAACGCCCTCCTCAAGTCGATTGAGGAGCCAATTGCCACAACGACGTTCGTCCTCGTTGCCGAGTCAGAGGACGAACTGCCACCGACCATCGCAAGCAGATGCCGTTCCATCGTCTTCGGACGGGTGCCAGAGCAAGACATCGCGACGGGTCTCGTCGAGCGTGGGATCGATCCGGATGATGCAGCGCGGGCAGCACGGATCTCTGGAGGTAGGCCCGGACTTGCCGTGGCCCTGGCTCGCGAACCCCGAGTCGCGTCATTCAGGGACACATGGCTTTCGGTACCCGAAAAGCTCACAGAGCATCCAGGCGACGCCTACCGGGTTGCGGCAGAGGTCATGGAAGCAACCGAGCCGCTCCTCACTGCCGTCAGACAACGCCAGGAGACGGAGCTCGAGAGGGACCACGCCGACGGGAACTACCCGAAGCCCGTGTTGGAGCGTCAGCAGCGCGAGCTTGCAAGAGCAACGGACGCGCTGTACGTCACGGGCCTGGAACTCCTTGCGAGCTTCTACCGTGATACGGCGAGCGCACAGCTTGGCGGTCCGGTTCAGAACACGGATATCCCTGTGTCCTCCCTGACACGAGTCACGACGGCGACCGCGGTTCGGAACGCATCGCGGGTACTCGACACGATCGATTCGCTCCACGCCAACCAACGTCCGAATCTCGCGTTCGCGGCCTTGTTCCTTGACCTCGGCACCGATGCCTGATCTCGTCGCAGGTGCGCCACGGGCACTCGACCAGCTGTTCCGGCTACCGAATCGGGTGATCACGAGGGCGTTCTTCGATCTGGAGGTGTCGGGCGCGAGGAACCTTCCCGACGGGGGGCCCGTTGTTATTGCTGCAAACCACTTCTCCCATCTCGACCCACCTCTGATCGAGGTGCATCTCGATCGCTACCTGCGGTTCCTTGCAGTGGACGACCTCTTTGCAGAGTCAAAGGTCTTCGCGGGTCTCCTGCAGTTCTTCGGGACGATTCCACTTGACAGGGACGGGTATCCGGTCAGGGCCATGCGCGAATCGATCGGTCATCTCAGAAGCGGCGGCGTTGTGTGTCTGTTCCCAGAGGGGCGCAGGGTCGAACGGTGGGGAGAGGATCCACCGAAGCGCGGAGCCGCATGGCTGGCCTGGATGACAGGCGCACCGCTCGTGCCCGTAGCGATCGTTGGGACCCAACACAGCCTTGCTCCGGGCGAACGAGCCTTCAGGCGCACGGCCGTGAAGATCTGGATAGAGGAACCGATCTGGTGGGACGCCTATGAGGATGAGACCGACCCCATCGGTGCGATGATGAACGATTGGTACGCGGTGGTCGATGATCGGGTGCGGCACTGGAATCGCTGACACGACGAGGGAGAGCGTCGATCTGTCCGCATTGCGAATGCCCGCTTGAGTACGGATCTTGCAGGTTGAAGTCGAAGCATTTCGCAGGTTGCGCACCTATACAATCGTGTTCCGCAAGACCGCGGTTGTGCGAGAGGAAGTCAACGATGATCTCGGTAAGTCCGACCACAGGCAGCACGATCGCGGAGTATGCCGACGCGACATCCGAGCAGGTCGAGCACCACATCGCTCGCGCTCACGAACTCCAGCGAGACTGGGCGCATACAGATGTGGGCACCCGGTCGAAGCTGATGCACGAGATGGCCTCTGTCCTTGAGCGGAACAAGGAGGACCTCGCCATCCTGATGGCTGACGAGATGGGCAAGCCGATCAATCAAGGACGTGCCGAGGTCGACAAATGTGCGTGGTTGTGTCGGTACTACGCGGATGAGGCCGAAACGATTCTTGCAGACATCGCCATCGAAACAGGCCGAGCTTCCAGTTACATCGCCCACCGGCCGCTCGGAATCGTTCTTGCGATCATGCCGTGGAACTTCCCGCTGTGGCAGGTGCTCCGATTCCTCTCACCTGCACTCATGGCTGGGAACGCCGCACTGTTGAAGCATGCATCCAATGTCACGGGCTGCGCGATTGCAATCGATCAGATGGTCGTGGAGGCTGGATTTCCTGACGGGTTGTTCCGAGCCCTGCTGATTCCGGCGAGTCGAGTCCATGAGGCTCTCGACCATCCCCATGTAGTGGCTGCAAGCCTCACGGGTTCCGAGGCCGCAGGTAGGTCTGTTGCGGCCCGGGCAGGCGGTCTGCTCAAGAGAACAGTGCTCGAACTGGGGGGATCGGACCCCTACCTCATTCTCGCAGATGCCGATCTCGATCTTGCGGCCACAGCGTGCAGCGCAGGGCGCCTCATGAACGGCGGCCAATCCTGTGTAGCTGCAAAGCGATTGATCGTTGACCGAACCGTAGTTGATGCATTCACCGCGAAGCTCGTTGAAGCGATGTCGTCCTACAGCGTTGGTGATCCTCGCGACGAGACAACGATGGTTGGACCGATGGCTCGTTTCGATCTACGCGACGAGCTGCATGATCAAGTCAAGCGATCCATGGATGCTGGTGCACGTCTCGTGCTGGGTGGTGAGGTTCCCGACGTTCCGGGTGCATTCTATCCACCGACCATCCTTGCCGAGGTGAGACCGGGCATGGCTGCGTATCACGAAGAGATCTTTGGTCCGGTGGCGTCGGTCATCACTGCTGAAGATGAAGCAGATGCCATCCGCATCGCAAATGACTCAGATTTCGGTTTGGGCGCCGCGGTATTCACCGCCGACGTCGAAAGAGGAGAGATGATCGCCCGGGACTATCTCGAGGCAGGTACTTGTTTCGTGAACGGCTTCGTGGAGTCGGATCCCAGGCTCCCGTTCGGCGGCATCAAGGCTTCGGGGTACGGCCGCGAGTTGTCCCACGCAGGGATGCGAGAGTTCCTCAACATCAAGACGGTTGTCGTGAACTGACGCCCGGCACCTGTCACCTGTTGCCTGTTGCCTATGCCTTGTATCATCCAGCTCCGCGCCGGGGTAGCTCAGGGGTAGAGCAACGCACTCGTAATGCGTAGGCCCGGGGTTCAAATCCCCGCCCCGGCTCCATTGGAGCCGTGTGAATGCGGGAGTTGGGTGCTTCTCCGTGCAAAGGGAGAGAATCCCCGGCTCGGGCGGATCACAGACCTACCGCAAAAGATAGGAGTCGCTATCAAGGCGCCTGTCTCACTGTGGAAGGTTAGGGTAGACAGTGCTTGACTACGCGAGCAGTCCATGAGACTGTGAATCCGGCTAGCGATCACAGAGCGAACCCAGGATCACAGAGCGGACCCAGCGGGGGTCGTTATCCGACTCCGATGCTCAGTGATCGAAGAGGAGAGGCCCGCCGGTAAGGTGGGCCTCCTCCACGTTGCGGCCCACAACGTCCTCTTCACGAGCGCAGAAGGTTTTGCGCGTTCACCTTCGGGAGAAGGGCCAGGGCTCAGGCTACCTCAATGACGTAGAGACCGGAGTCAACCCCACCTTGTGCTCCCGCAGAACGCGCGCCGACTGCTGGGCCGGCAGGAATTCCGTGGTAGGTTTGTGGCAGCACTCCTGAGTCCCAACGTGGCTCAACAGTACCTACGCAAACCTACGGAAGCAGACCATGACAGATGCGAGACCTACGATCACCGCTGAAGTTCTCGAATGGATAGTGTCGACTGGACCGGGCGTTCTCACCATCGGCGGCGTCTGTGCAGACCTTCCTCACCTCACGAGACGCCAGGTCACGTCTGCGCTCCACGGACTCGCCGAGCACGGACTCGAACACCAACTCCACAACGTCGGGAAAGGGCTATGGAGATACAGCCTCGGCGATGCAGTCGATGCCTTTCCCGATTCGAGGAAATATCAGTATCACTGGCCCTCATCTCGACCGCGCGAACTCACGCTCGGCGAAGTGCTCCCTGAGATGAGAGTCATCGCCATACGGCGAAGCTCCCATGGATTGACCTACATGAGCAGAGATGACGATGGGGCCATGTACCTCATAGAGCCCATATTCGAGGTCGAGTCCTTCTACTACATTCCCGACCCGGATGAATCCGACTGATGCATACTGATACTGGCTGAGCTGAGTCGATCGTGTTCATCTGTCCATTGATCTTGTGATCCTTCGCGCCCGATGCTCTCGGACCGTTCTCGCCAGGAACCATGCGAGATACAACCCATACCCCCAAGCGACGAGCAAGAGCAGCGATTTCAGGACTTCGTGTTTGGTCACAACTGCCTCCGTTGCACCAACGTATCGGAGGCCTGTGACACGAAAGGACCGCACGGTTGGCAACACCGTGCGGTCCTGTTTCGTCTGTGGAAGAGGCGCTCAGCGGTCCTCGCTACCGCCCGTGTTGGTGAACGTGAAGGTCTTGGACTGCCCTGTGCTCGCTTTGACCCTCACGTTGAAGGTCTTGCCTGCTGGTGCGTCAGGGAACTTGACCTTCATCTCCCATTCACCGTTCTCGTTTGCTTTGGTCGAGTTGCCTCCGTGCTCCGAGCTTGCGGTGATCTTCGCACCGGGCTCTGCCGAGCCGTAGAAGACGTCGTAAGGGATTTTCTCGCCACAGGACCCATACATCTGATGGGCAACGAATGGGGCCGTTTCGCTCTTGCCGTCATCAGGAGGAGCGTCGTAATACACGGTCACCGAAGCAGCGGTTGTATTGCCATGTGAGTCGATTCCTTCGAAGGAGACGTGGTTCTTCCCCGGCGACAGAACGAGTTCCATCGACCATCCGCCTTCATGGGGAATCGCTTCGTACCTCCCACGGTGGATGACCACATCACCACCCGCTTCGCCTCCGAATACCACGACCTTTGACTCGAATCGGGCTCCGTCCTGTGGGTATTCGAGAGTGAACAGTGGTGGTCTCTCAGACACATCGTCCTTGGCTTCCGATTCCTCAGAGGATTCGGTTTTCCTCGCCTCTTCAGTTTCTTTCGCCTCTTCGGATTCCTTGGGAGCCGGCTCCTTCTCATGGAGTTGCTCCCTTTCAGGCTCCTCTTTGGCGATCGTCGTCGTTGTCTGCTCCGGAGCGAGGGTTGTCGACGTCACCTGTGTGGCCTCCGACTTGTATGCCGAGCCCGGCGAGCTGCCAATGTCCCTGTATGTCCCGATGCCTGCGATCGCTGCGCCACCGAGTAGGACGATGGCGAACGAAGCGACCGCTACGAGAAATGGTTTCCCTTTCATGGGTGATGATCCTCTCCCGATCGATCCTGTGATGCCACCGCCTACCCGAGCCCTGCTCGTTACACGCAGCAGTGGCCGATCAGGTTTATCGAATTTCGCAGTGATTCCTTCTTGGGTGGTTCAGACGATCTGCCGATATTCGATAAACCTCAACGATGCGATCAGCGAGTAACAGGTAACTGATGACCGTACGACCACGAAACCGCCGTGCTACCGCACATGAGCCGATGGCGCCATCGCCTCATGCATTGCGTGCAACGGAATCGTTCGGCCGCTTCTATGCAAGGGAGTATCGATCGGTGGTTGCCCTCGCATATGCGTTGTCCGGCAGTCGTGCGGCATCGGAGGACCTTGCACAGGAGGCATTTATCGCTGCCCATCGCAACTGGGAGAAGGTCGGGAGCTACGACAAACCTGAGGCTTGGGTGCGCCGAGTCGTATCGAACCTCTCAGTATCCCGATTTCGAAGGCGAGCGAGCGAGGTGAAGGCCCTCACCCGGCTCGCCGGACTCCGAGACGAATCCTCGCCGCTCCCCGAGCTTCCCCATGAGGCAGAGGAATTCTGGTCGAACGTCCGCAAACTTCCCAGGCGTCAGGCCCAGGTCATCGCCTTGCACTATCTCGAGGATCGCCCCGTTGCTGAAATCGCGGAGATCCTCGAGTGCTCACCGAATACGGTGAAGGTGCACCTGCACAAGGGCAGGCAGAGACTCGCAGACAGGCTCGGCATCCGGATGGGAGGCGAGAAATGACCACCCTCGATACGCTCGCACGCAGCTCCGCTCTCGCGATCAACTCAAGTGTCTCACACATACAGGTACCGGCCAGGGGCATCGCCGGAGCCGCAAAGGCAGTAGCGATCTGGCGCGTGGTCGGGTACGCGCTCGCCGGCGCCACGGCCGGTGCAGCAGTTGTCGTGGCTCTTCTCCTGGCAGGTTCGTCCGTTGATGACCCAACGCAGGATTTCGCCCCGACGACGAACGCCGTTGTGCCCTCAACGATCCCAGACGAACCCGTGGCCCGGACCACGATCCCTGAATCACAGGATGCCCTGCCGGTAGCTCCTGTCTCCGGAGGCGATGCCGAAAAGGACGAGGGTGCTCTCCCTGACACGACTCCTCCCATGCTCGAAGTGACCTCGCCATCGGATGGCGAACATGTGAGCTCGATGTTCATCACGTTCTCTGGCAACACCGAACGCGACGCGACTGTGGTGGCGAGCGGCAGGTTCCCTGCGGATGTGGGCTCGGACGGTTCGTGGTCAGTTGATCTCGTGCTCACTCCCGGAGCCAACGGCGTGGTGTTCCGTGCCGTCGATCCCTTCGGCAACGAGTCTGAGGTTCGCCTCACCATCCACCTCGACGTCGAAGAACCGTCCGAAACGACGACGACCGTCACATCCGAGTGGGTGTTCACCGCCGATCAGAAGTACGGGTCGTGCTCTGAGCCGGTGCCATACGATGTGTTCATGGGAAAGGCCGAGCCGGGTACAACGGTGTCTGTGACATCGCCCCACGGAGGCGGGACGGTCGCTGTCGATGGCGAGGGCAAGTGGAGCGTGAGGGTTGAAGTCAAGACTGCGCCCTACGACGTCGAGTTCACAGTGACCGTCAAGGACCAATCCGGCGCAAGCAAGAGCTATGCGTTCGTCAGTCTCTACGAGGGCTGACCGTCTGGCGAGGACACCACAAAGATCGTGGTTCTCAACGTGCGCGCAAGCAGTGTCGTGTGCCCTGACGGCCGCTACTCTGCCGACGATGGCCGACCAGGCAGATTTCGAACAAGACGCGATGCAGTACGCACCCCAGCTCTATTCGGTTGCGCTGCGGATGACACGCAATCCAGCTGATGCTGAGGATGTGGTCCAGGAGACCTTCCTCAAGGCGTACCGGGCGTACGACTCCTTCACCGAGGGCACGAACCTCAAAGCGTGGCTGTATCGGATTCTCACGAACACCTACATCAACAAGTACCGCAAGAAGCAGAGGCGGCCGAGCGAGGTCGAGCTCGGGGAGCTCCAGGATCTGTACCTGTTCAAACGCTTGGGCGAGCAATCCGGTGCACAGGTGAGCGCAGAAAATCAGGCTCTTGACATGTTCGTCGACGAGGACATCATCGAGGCGATCGAATCCCTGCCTGAGAACTTCAGACTTCCCGTCCTCTACGCAGATGTCGAGGGTTTCTCGTACAAGGAGATCGCCGAGATCCTCGATATTCCGATCGGAACTGTCATGTCGAGGCTACATCGGGGAAGAAAAGGGCTGCAAAGGAAGTTATGGAACCTGGCAGTCGAGCACGGACTAGTGGAGCCAAGAGAATGAGCGGATGCGACAACGCAGTCGACTACGTCTACCAGTACATCGATGACGAACTGACATATGTCCACAAGGCGAGGATCAAATGGCATCTGAGGCGTTGCGGGCACTGCATGAACGCGTTCCAATTCGAGCAGTCTCTCAAGAGGAAGATCGCAGATGGCGGAAGAACCGAGCCGCCATCGGAACTATTCGACACCCTTCGAGCGTTGATACAACAAGAACGCAATGAAGGGGACTCTGACTGCTGACGCATCCGGGGTTCGCCCATGGAGGTCAACATGCAGGAGACTGCACTCAAAGGTCACAAGTTCACGGGGTCGACACGTGCCCCGAAGACGTATTCGAGATCCCGTACCTGTGCGAGCAAGGGTTGTGACACCCGACTGAGCCAGTACAACAAGCGGGAGTACTGCTTCACCCATGCCCCGACGAAGTACCCACGTCTGCGCGGTCGGATCGTGAAGGTAGAGAGCTGAGCCGGCGCGGCACATGCACAACGAATGAGGCACCGGTGATCCGGTGCTTCACTCGTTTGGGAGTGGGATCCATCCGATCACCGGAACGCCTATCCTGCGTTTCATGCTTCGGTTCCAACGCATCGTCCTCGTCGCCCTCACAGCAGTGCTGGCGCTGACCGTTGCCGTCCCGGCGTTTGGCGCCGACCATGCACAACAGGACGGGGCCGAAGCCACGGACACGACGGTCGTCGCGGTTCCGATCTCGGCGGGTGACGAACCTGCTGTGGTGATACCGCCCGCGGAAATCGAAGTACCCGAGCAACCTTGGACCGCACGCTTCATCATCCCCCTCCTCGTTGTCACGGCAATCGTTCTCGTCATCGGCGTGCTGATCGCCTACAACCACTCCATCCGTAACCGGTACAAGGTCGTCGCCTGACGCCGTACCCACCGCACCCACCGAGCCCGCGGGTACGGGGAATGCGTGGAGGGGATAGGCTGGAGGCATGAGCGGGAAAAGCAAGCTTGACTGGGAGATGGCCGCTCAGGTGGCGCGGCGGTTCTCGGGGAGCTATCCGCTGGCGGGTACATATCACGAGCGGAAGTTCGAACTCCAAGCGCCAGGCCTCGTCGCAAGGGCTTCGGAGCTGGTAGCGACAGACACAGGACTCGAACTCAGCGGTGCACCTGTCGTCGGTGTGATCTCACGCAACGACTGGATCGACACAAACGTCAAGTCATTCAGCACACTGCTCGAGCCTCTCGAGAAGAAGCTCGGCGAGAGCGATGGATTCGGGTCGTCCCTCGCGGCGAAAGTGATGGGGGCAGAACTCGGAGCCGTTCTCGGATTCATGTCCAAGAGGGTCCTCGGTCAATACGAGCTTGTTCTCCCAACCGGCGAGGACGGCAGGGGCGACACTGTGCTTTTCGTTGGTGCGAACATCATGTCGATGGAACGACAGTTCGAATTCAGACCCTCCTCGTTCCGCTTCTGGGTCGCTCTCCACGAATGCGCCCACCGTGCGCAGTTCACAGGTGTCCCATGGATGCGCGAGTACTTCCTGTCTCTTGTGGAACGACTGGTCGACTCGTCAAAACCGGAGAAGGGGAGGTTGCAACGAGTCGCGTCGCAGTTCCGTAGCGCCGTGGAGGCTGGCACGGATCCTCTCGGCGATGCAGGTCTCGTCGGTCTGCTTGCTTCTCCCGAGCAGCGAGGTGTGCTCGACCAGGTCCAGGCTCTCATGTCGCTTCTCGAGGGTCACGGTCACGTGGTGATGGACCGCATCGGGGAACGCGAGATCACAGACGTGGCCCGGATGTCCAATGTGCTCAAGGCCAGAAGAAGGGATCCGAAGTCTGCTGCCTTCATGAAGCTCATCGGCATCGAGATGAAGATGAAGCAATACGAGAACGGTGCCGCGTTCATCAGGCAGGTCGAGCAAGAGGCATCCTGGGATGCATTGTCGATGGCGTGGGAATCACCTGAGGCGCTGCCGACGCTTCCTGAGATCGATGATGCAACGCTCTGGCTCGACCGGATGGCAGGGTGACCGACCTCATCGTTGAGGCTGTTGCTCGCGCGGCTGGTGACAGCGACTGCGTCGTCGCACTCGGGGGTGGCGCAGATTCTGCAGTCCTGCTTTGGGCGACAGCGGAGGCACTCGGGGCGGGACGTGTGCGTGCCGTTTTCGTCTTTCACGGCCTTGAGGGCTCCAAAATGCTTCGGATGGCAGCCAACGAGGTGGCCGAGGTGGTCGGTGTCACATGTCAGGTCGTTGAACGGATCATCCCTGAAGGAGGCAATCTCGAGGCGCGGGCGCGGACGGCCCGCTATGAAGCAATCGAAGCCGTGGTTGTGGTTGGCGAGCTCGCCCTCACGGGGCACACAGCTGACGATCAGGCCGAGACCGTCCTGATGCGACTGTTGCGCGGATCGGGTGCGGGAGCCATTGGGGGCATTCCATACCGTCGCGGCGTATGGCGCAGACCCTTGCTCGGGTTCTCTCGAGCAGAGGTTCGCGAGAGGGCCGTCGACCTGGGTCTGCCCTTCGGCGACGATCCCGCAAACGAGGATCCGCGATTCATGCGATCCAGGATCAGGCACAGTGTCATGCCCGTGATCGAGGCCGAGTGCGGCCCTGACGTGCAGTCAGCTATTCGCAGATCTGGATCCCTCATCGCACAGGATGATGCGGTTCTGGACGCCGAGGCGGATCGGATTCCCGTTGTGTCGGTCGAGGGTGGCGTGGCCATACCGATCGGCGCCCTGGTCACCGCACCTCGCCCGGTTGCCTCGCGGGCTGTCAGAAGGGCGATCCGTGGGCTGCTCGATGGGTCTGGCGGTGCGATGTCCGACGTCGATGTCGTCCTGGCTGTGGCACGGGGAGGTGGGACCGTATCGATCTCAGGATCGATACAGGTAACTCACGAGCCACCGTTCGTGACGTTGCACCGACTCGTCCCGGCCGAGCCGCCAGCCGGATTCACGATCACGGTCGGGGAGACTTTCATCTGGTCCGGATTCCGATACTCGATCTCGCGAACAGACGTGCCTCCTCCATCGATCCGGGGCGGCAGGTTCACGGTCCTGAACGCTGCTGCCGTGACGGGACACATGTCGGTACGCGGATTCAGATCGGGTGACCGCATCGACATCGAGGTGGGATCGACGCCCGCAAAAGAATTGCTTCGCAAGGCAGGTATTCCACCCAGGGTGCGCCCGTATTCGCTCATCGTTGCGGTTGATGCCAAGATTGCGGCTCTCGCAGGTGTACGAGTTGCATCGTGGGCGAAACCAGAACGCGGCGAAGCCGCAGTGATCATCGAACGGGAAGTGGGCACGTGGACATCGGGAAGGTGCTGATCTCAGCAGACGAGATCGACGCAAAGCTGACAGAGATGGGCGCAGCCATCACGAGGGATTATCAGGGCAAGGACCTGCTCCTCATCGGGATCCTGAAGGGCGCTTTCGTCGTGATGGCTGATCTTGCCCGTCATATCGACCTCCCTGTGGAGTTCGATTTCATGGCGGTCTCGTCATACGGATCTGCGACCAAGACATCGGGTGTCGTGAGAATCCTCAAGGATCTTGATCAGGAGATCGCAGGTAGGCACGTTCTCATCGTCGAGGACATCGTCGACACGGGTCTCACACTCCACTATCTGCTCAAGAATCTCGAGGTGAGGAAACCCGCGAGCCTCGGTCTTGCGGCACTGCTGATAAAGGACGGCATCGACCGTCCTCCTCTCGACGTGAAGTACGAGGGTTTCCATATACCCCCGAAGTTCGTGGTCGGCTATGGACTCGACCTGGACGGGAAATACCGGAACCTTCCATATGTTGCAGTCGTTGAGGATTCAGATTGATCACGAAGGGCCGATAACTTTGACAGGGGTTCGGCGTACCATGTGACGGAGGACTCCGCACCATTCTCGAACGGGTCAAGCGCAAGAAACGAAGAGGAGCACCGTGAACCGCACCGCGAGAACCATTCTCGTGTATCTCGCTGTCATCTTCTTTGTGGTGATGGCGTTCCAGATGGTGTTCAACCAGGCGACCAAGCCCACCGAACTCACGCTCAACGAGTTCACCGCGAGCCTTGAAGCTGGCGATGTCACCGGCGAAGTCGTGATGAAGGACAAGTCAAACGAACTCTCAGGAACAGCAGAGATCGAAGGCTCATCGACCGGGTTTGTCGTTCGTTATCCAGCCGAGTACTCAGCAACCCTGACCGAACAACTGCAGGACGCAGGGGTGAACTTCCGTGTGGATGCCGAGAACCCGACGATCTTTGACTACCTCATAACGTTCGTGCCCTATCTGCTGATCTTCGGTCTCTTCTTCTTCGTGATCATGCAGATGCAGGGTGGCGGAAACCGAGTCATGCAGTTCGGCAAGTCCAAGGCCAAGCAGGTGACCAAGGACACACCAACGGTGTTGTTCGCAGATGTTGCCGGCGTGGAGGAAGCCGTTGAAGAGCTCGAAGAGATCAAGGAGTTCCTGGCACACCCCCAGAAGTTCCGAGCCATGGGAGCGAAGATCCCGAAGGGCATTCTCCTGTACGGACCTCCCGGAACGGGAAAGACGTTGCTCGCTCGTGCGGTTGCTGGTGAGGCGGACGTTCCGTTCTTCTCGATCGCCGGATCAGACTTCGTCGAGATGTTCGTCGGTGTTGGCGCATCGCGTGTCAGAGATCTCTTCGACCAGGCGAAACAGAACGCTCCTGCGATCGTGTTCATCGACGAGATCGATGCGGTTGGTCGCCACAGAGGCGCCGGGCTCGGCGGTGGCCACGACGAGCGTGAGCAGACCCTCAACCAACTCCTTGTTGAACTTGACGGGTTCGATCCGAACACAGGTGTCATCGTCATAGCGTCGACCAACCGTCCAGACATCCTCGACCCCGCACTTCTTCGACCCGGTCGTTTCGACAGACAGGTTGTTGTCGACCGTCCCGATCTCAAGGGAAGGGAGAAGATCCTTGAGGTTCATGCGAAAGGGAAGCCGCTCGCGGATGCCATCGACCTCGGGACGCTTGCTCGTCAGACGCCAGGATTCACTGGAGCCGACCTTGCGAACCTCATAAACGAAGCGGCGTTGCTGTCAGCCAGGATCGGTGCTGAGTCGATCTCCATGGCTGCTCTTGAGGAGGCGATCGAACGTGTAATCGCCGGACCGGAGCGCAAGAGCCGAATCATGTCCGAGAGCGAGAAGAAGATCACTGCGTACCACGAAGGTGGTCACGCTCTTGTCGGATATGCGCTTCCGAACACTGATCCGATCCACAAGGTAACGATCATCCCCCGTGGCAGGGCAGGCGGTTACACCCTGTCGCTTCCGCTCGAAGACAAGTACTACACCCGGCGGTCAGAGATGATCGATCAGCTCGCGATGCTCCTCGGCGGCCGGACAGCTGAGGAACTCATCTTCGCCGACCCAACCACGGGAGCGGCGAACGACATCGAGAAGGCGACAGGCATAGCCCGCAAGATGGTGATGGAGTTCGGCATGAGCGACAAACTCGGCCCCCTCCAGTACGGAAAACCCGAGGGCGAGGTCTTCCTCGGGCGTGACTACTCAAGTCGCCAGGACCTATCCAACGAAGTCGCCGCAGCCGTCGATGAGGAAATCAGGTTCTTGATCCATCAGGCCCACGATGAGGCGCGGATGATCCTGACAACACACGAGGACGCGCTGCATCGCATTGCCGAGGCACTTTGTGAGAGAGAGTCGCTCGACGCAGACGAGGTCAAAGAGGTGCTGAGCGACGTCCCGAAGTGGGAGCACACCTCGAATGGGACCATCAGGCTCAAAGCTCCCGACGGCCTGCCTTCGGTCCAGAGCGGGGTCGCCGCGCGCAGCGATGGCGGTTCCTGACCCGATCCGAGATACGGGCCTCTGGAGGCTCCGAGGGTCAGAGATCTCACTTGCCCGCCCGGTGGTCATGGGCATCGTCAATGTGACACCGGACTCCTTCTCGGACGGTGGGAGACACGCAACTGTCGAAGCCGCCGTTGACGCCGGACGCCAGATGGTTGAGGATGGCGCCGCGATCATCGATGTGGGCGGCGAGTCCACTCGGCCCGGTGCGTCCCTGGTCTCCGTTGAAACGGAGACGGCACGGATCGTACCTGTTGTCGAGCAGCTTGCAGATGACGGGATCCTCGTTTCGGTCGATACTTCCAAGCCGGAGGTCGCACGTGCTGCGATTGGGTGCGGCGCCGTTGCCATCAACGATGTGACAGGTCTCATGAGCGATGCGATGCGTTCATTGTGTGCTGCGGCCAGCGTTGGAGTCGTGATCATGCACATGGCCGGTACGCCGCGAACGATGCAACGTCATCCCACCTACGACGACGTGGTTGCTGAGGTGTCGGCGTATCTCTCGGAACGTGCGGCGGTTGCCTTGCAAGCAGGGATCGCTCGTGATTCGATCGTCATCGATCCGGGAATCGGGTTCGGCAAGGCGTACGAGCACAATATTGAACTTATGGCCCACCTCGATGCCTTCACCGATTCAGGCTATCCGGTGCTACTCGGCACGAGCAGAAAGGGATTTCTCGGAGAGATTCTTGAACCAATATACGGAATGACGAGTCCTGATGAGCGGGACGGCGCAACGGCCGCAACGGTTGCCCTCGCCGTTGCATCCGGTGTCCAGATCCTCCGAGTTCACAATGTGCCACTCGCGGTTGAGGTAGCGCTTACTGCCAAGGCTATCGTGCAAAAGGACGATGGCGAAGAAACAAACAGGACTTGAACCAAGAGGATTCCGCTGGGTGATCAAAGATCGCCTTGCTGTTTCTGATCGCATCGGGGGGTACGGGTTCCAACATCGCAGGGTTCGCCGCGAGGAGGAGATCATCTGGATCAAGGACCACGGCATCAACTCCATCATGAGTCTCCTCGGATCGAATCAGAACTCGCTCGCGTACACAGGTGCAGGACTCTCCTCAGCCTCGTACGAGGTACCCGATGACCTCGAGCCTGAAGATGCCGAGTCGGTGTTCAAAGTGCTCGCCAAGGTGCTTGAGCCTGAAGATGCCATCGTGCTTGTTCACCGCGATACGATCGATGACACGCTCGGAGGTCTTCTCGCCGGCTATCTCATCTACTGCGGCATGCTCGATGACCCGATCGTCGCCACAGACGTGATACAGCGCATTCTGGGCCGCGCGATCGGCCCCGAAGGGCGACGACTCATCCCAGGGACGTAGTGACGATCACATACATCGGCATCGGGTCGAACATCGGTGATCGGTTCGGCCATCTCACCGGTGCGGTTCGTCGCATGGCGAAGCTCGGCGTCATCTCTGTGGGTTCCCCCGTCTATGAGACGGCTCCAGTGGGTGGCCCGGACCAGGGCCATTACCTCAATGCTGTTGTCGGTCTCGATACAGAGATTGCTCCACGGGAGTTCCTCGAGCATCTTCTCGAGATCGAACGGATCGCTGGGCGTGTTCGTGATGAGCGGTGGGGGCCACGGACCCTTGATCTGGACATCCTGACGTACGGTGATGAGATCATCGATGAGCCCGGTCTCACCGCCCCACACCCAGAGATACGAAATCGCAGATTCGTGCTCGCCCCGCTGGCAGACGCGGCACCCGGCCTCTCCGGTCCCGATGGTCCGTACGCAGATTCGCTGAGCGATGTTGCGCACCAGCGGATCATGCGGCTCACGGGGCCGTACGATGTTGAGGGTGGGCGCTGGATGACCGGCATCGAGGAGGCCACTGAGCTGACCAGTGACGGAGACACCCTATGGGTGGGTACCGCCAAGGACTGGTCGAATCCCACCGGGGACATGTTCGGCGCATTCCTGTCCTCCGTTGTCCTGCGATCGGTGGCTGCCGTTACCGAGGGTCACCAACCTGCTTCGCTGACATACAGGTTCGTGCACGGCATTCCCCAAGGTTCCGATATCGATGTTGCCCCTGTCAAGGTCAGAGGCACACACCGATCTGCCGACTACGTCGTGTCGCTCACCGTCGATGGTGAGATCATGGGCAGGGCTTCGGTGATGACTATTACAGATCCCAGGGCGGTGACATTCGCGCCTCCGTTTCCTCAGGTTGTCCCGATCTCCCGCTGCACGCCTGTTGACGAGCTCTTTGCGCCCATCGGCGCCCTCATGGGCGCCTCCGTGCGAAGCTGGCGTCCCCTCGAACGGTGGGATATCCCTGATCTTGCAAGCGGTACGAGTGACCTCTTCCGTGCCTGGAGTCCGAATGTCACCCTTGGCGCTGATGATCCGTTCCTTCGGGCTGCGGCGATCATGATGCCGATAGATGGGCTGATGTGGACTTCAGCAATGCATCGGCGTGGACATCTCGGAACAGACGAGATCGTGGTTACTCCAACTCTGGATTTCTCCGGTCGCTTTCCAGACCTCTCCGTTGACCCCGGTTGGCACCTTGGTGAGGTGGCCGTCGACCACATGACGGACCGCTCGATCTCCGGAACGATCCGCGTCTGGGCTGACGATGGAACGTATGTATCTGTTGGAACATCTCACAACCTCGTTGTTCCGGGAGACGAGCTGATCGATAATTGATGACGTCAGAACGTTCGCTTTGCTCACTGTCAGAAGTCAGAGACACGATCTGATTTCTGATAGCGCAGCGTTAGAATTTCTGGTTACTCTTCCCTCAAGGACCGATACCCCCGACGGATCGGAGCCGTATGAACATCGCTATCCACGGACCAGGCCGCGCAGGCGGTGCACTTGCCATTGCAGCAGCTGCCGCCGGCCACACGATCGTTTCCATCGATGGACGCAACGCCGATGCGGTGGCTCTCCTCACATCACAGGTCGAGGTCCGAGAGGGGACGCCTGACCTTGTGATCATTGCCGTGGCAGACGACGCCATCGGCGTTGTTGCAGCAGATATCGTGGCGCACGGACCTGTGGCTCCCACGGTGCATGTTTCAGGGGCTGTGCCTGTCTCTGTGCTTGATCCGATCAGCAACGCCGGTGTCCAGGTTGGTTCACTCCATCCCCTCCAGTCGCTTCCCGACCCACAGCGCGGCGCTGTCCGTCTCGCGGGTGCGTGGATGGCTGTCACAGCCGATGAACCGCTCCGGACGGTGCTCGACGACTTTGCGGTTTCGCTCGGATGTCGACCGTTCGATCTCAACGATGACGTGAAACCGCTCTACCATGCTGGTGCTGCTGCTGCCGCCAACTACACCCTGACAACTCTCGACCTTGCGCTTGCACTCTTCGAAGCTGCAGGAGTACCGTTTGAAGCTGCCCACCCTCTCGTCGAGACGATCGTTGCCAACGCTTTCGAGATGGGACCCGCTGAGGCTCTGACAGGGCCGGTCGCTCGCGGGGACGCAGCAACCGTTGCTCGCCAGATTGCAGCGATACGAGAGCAGATCCCTCAGGCCGAGGAGGTGTTCGTCGATCTTGCCCGTGCAACGGCTGCGATCGCTGGCACGTCGATCGTGATCGATGAAGCGCTTCGATGAAGATCGTGCACACCTTCGACGATGTCCGCTCTGTGTCGGCTGGAAGCGTCGGTCTCGTGCCGACCATGGGGTTCCTCCATGAGGGGCATATGAGCCTCATCGGGGCAGCGAGTCACCAGGACGACACGGTTGTCGTGAGCATCTTTGTGAACCCCATGCAGTTCAACGAGACCTCGGATCTCGATGGATATCCGCGGGACCTCGACAGGGATGCTTTCCTCGCGGAAGAGGCTGGTGCCGACGTGTTGTTCGCCCCTGACGCCTCCCACATGTACCCGTCCGAACAGCGAGCCACCGTCACGGTTGCCCATGTCGCTGAATCCATGGAAGGAGTGCACAGACCAGGTCACTTCGCCGGGGTTGCGACGGTTGTGGCGAAACTGCTTGCGGGCGTGCGTCCGGACAATGCCTATTTCGGGAGGAAGGACGCTCAACAACTCGCGGTCGTGACCACCATGGCTCGGGAACTCTCGTTCCCAACCCGTATCGTCGGCCTCACGACCGTACGCGAGCCTGACGGCCTTGCACTCGCATCGAGAAACGTGCGCCTCGACCCCGACCGGCGCCAGAGCGCCCTCAAGGTCAGCGAGGCATTGTTCGATGCCGCGGACGCCTTCGAAGCGGGACAACGCACCACCGAGGCACTGGTCGGCATCGCGTTGGATCGTCTCGCCCTTGGCAAGGATTTGAACGTTGAGTACGTTGAGGCAGCCCGTGTCGAAGACGCGACGCCGATTGCAACCATCGAAACGGAGTCTTTCCTTGCCCTTGCCGCCCGTGTGGGTGGTGTGAGGATCATCGACAACGTTCATCTCGATCCGGACACAGGTATCGCAGATCGAGGCACCCGGCTCACCGCCCCGAGCATCCTGTACGGAGGTTCCTGATGCTGCTCACTGTCGACGTCGGGAACACCCAGGTTGCGCTGGGAATGTTCGACCACGAAGAGCTTGTGGGGCATTGGCGCCTCTCGACGAATGCCGAAGCGACCTTCGACGAAGCCAGATGGATGTTGGTTGGCATCCTCGGTGCTGACGGGTTCACCCAGAGCGACATCCGAGGGGTTGCGATCTCGAGTGTGGTGCCAGCAATGACGGCGGCGCTTCGGCGAGTTGCGCCGCATCTCACGTCTGGGAGGGTCGTAGTCGTTGAGCCGGGTGTGAAGACAGGCATGTCGATCGAGATCGACAATCCTCGGGAGGTTGGTGCTGATCGCATCGTCAATGCCCTGGCGGCCAGGGAGAGATACGGTTTCCCTGTCGTTGTTGTCGATTTCGGAACCTCCACGAACTTCGATGTGGTCGGTACCGAAGGTTCGTACATCGGGGGCGCGATCGCACCGGGCCTTGAGATATCCGCAGATGCCCTCATATCTCACACGGCGGCACTCCGCAAGGTCGAGTTCTCCCCTCCTCGGTCCGCGATCGGCAAGGGAACGGTTGAAGCGATCCAGTCCGGTGGTCTGTATGGACACGCCGGGCTCGTGGATGGCATCATGGAACGGATCGCGGCAGAGTTCGACGAACCGGTCACGAGAGTGGCAACCGGCGGACTGGCATCTACCATCGTTCCTCACTGCTCAAGTGTCGAGACGGTCGATCCGTATCTCACACTTGAGGGGTTGCGCATTATCTTCGAACGTAACCAGGACGTTGAATGACCGACGAAGTTGAATCCGATCAACCCTCCTCCGATGATTCCGACGGCCTCGGTTCGAACCCATTGACGCGTGAGCGTCTCGCGAAGTACCGAAATGTGATCGAACAGGGAGGGTTCCCGTATGCCTTCAGACGCACCGATACGGCTGTCGGGCTCACTGAGCGGTTCCCCGACCTCGAACCAGGAACGGCGACGGGAGAGACGGTGACGGTTGCGGGCCGGCTCATGAACACCCGCGAGATGGGCAAGCTCATCTTCGCCCCCGTTGTGGATGTCTCAGGCACATTGCAACTGTTCGTTGACAAGGCATCCCTCGGTGATGAAGCCTTTGCAGAGTTCCGTGATCTTGACGCCGGAGACTGGATCGGCGCCACGGGTGAGGTGATCGCCACCAAGCGTGGCGAACTGAGCGTCAGGATCTCGGGGTTCGAGCTTCTCCAGAAGAGCCTTCGGCCTCTTCCGGACAAGTGGCACGGACTCAAGGATGTCGAGCAACGAAGCCGAAGGCGATATCTCGACCTGCTTACAAATAGAGATGCCAGAACGGTCGCCCTTACGAGAGCCAGGATCGTGAGTGAGCTGCGAAGCCAGTTCGAAAGGCGCGGGTACATCGAGGTCGAAACACCTGTTCTGCTGCCTGAAGCGACCGGTGCCACGGCGAAGCCGTTCGCGACGAGACACAACGCTCTCGACATGGATATGTATCTGCGCATCGCGACCGAGTTGTACCTGAAACGGCTCGTGGTCGGTGGTATCGAGAAAGTGTTCGAGATCGGCAGGATCTTTCGCAACGAGGGCGTCGATTCGACCCACAACCCAGAGTTCACAATGCTCGAGTCGTACGAAGCGTTTGCAGACTACAACGACATCATGGTGCTCGTCGAGGAGGTGGTTGCAGCGTGTGCTGTCGTCGCGACCGGCGGCACGGAGATCACCTACAACGGCAGGGCCCTGGATCTGTCCGGTCCGTATCGGAGAGTGACGATGCTTGATCTTGCGAGGGAAGCCGTTGGTAGGGACATCGATTACGACACCTCGGTCGCGGACCTGCGGACGCTCGCACGGATGCATGGAATCGATCCGCAAGATCACTGGGGTACGGGAAGGCTGATCGAGGCACTGTTCGATGAGCTTGTCGAACAGACGATCTGGGAGCCGACGTATGTCACCGAGCATCCGATCGAGACATCTCCACTCGCACGCGTGCACAGGGACAAGCCCCACGTCACCGAGCGCTTCGAGCTGTTCATCGCAGGTGATGAGTACGCCAACGCATTTTCAGAGCTCAACGACCCGTTCGATCAGCGGGTTCGCTTCGAGTCCCAAGCCGAAGCAAAGGCAGCGGGTGACGAGGATGCGCATCCTGTGGATGAGGACTACATCAGGGCACTCGAATACGGATTGCCGCCAACGGGTGGGCTTGGCATCGGGGTCGATCGGCTCGTGATGCTGCTCACGGACAAGCACCACATCAGGGAAGTGATCCTGTTCCCGACGATGCGACCCGAATCGAAGGAGGAGTCGTGACAGAAATCGGATCGACGATTCTCAGCGACATCACGACGAGCCTCGAGATCCCCGAAGACGGCGTGCTGTCGAAGGTCCTCTATCGAGATGACGACATTCGCGTCGTGGGCTTTGCATTCGACACTGGCCAGGAGCTCACCGAGCACACCGCGGCGGTCCCCGTGGTGGTCCAGGTCACCTCGGGTCGATTCCTCTTCACCGTGGGCGATGAACAGAGCGAGATCGGCTTCGATTCGTGGATCCATCTCGAAGCGTCGGCGCCACACTCCTTGGTTGCGCTCGAGCCATCACGACTTCTACTGACGCTGCTCAAGGCCTGACCGGTGCGCTCTACAGCCGACGCGTGATGCCCGAAGACTTCGCTATGCCGCGACCCCACCAGAGCCGACGACCCGCCAGACCTCGTCGAATGAGCCTGCAACATCGACGAGAAGGCCGTCTTCGAGAGCGAATGCCATGCATCGGACGCTGCGATCGCCCTGCTCGAATGCGTAGGGGAAGAGCCCTGTGGCGAAGACTTCAACTGTCGCTGGGCCCTGTCTCACGAACTCGTCGACGAGAACTGCGCACGCGTCCCTGAATGCTGCCGGTGCCCCCGCGGGCCACTCCGAGAACGACACTTCGGTGTCACCGACGTACTGGTATCCGTGGGCACCGTTGCACGCAACCTCGTGGGGTGCGAAGGACCGGTCGAAGCATGAGCCTGGCTCAGGGTTCCACTCCAGGTCCGGCATGTCAGCCATCGGTCCTTGGATGAGTTCGATGCCCTCTGCACCTTCGAGCTGGACGACGCATGCGAGATATCGATCACCACGATCCCACTCGCCCTCATCAGGCATGTAGGTGATGAGCATCGGCTTGTGGGTTCTCTGGGGTCCGAACTCCTCTGCGTACGCCATGTCGCATGCATAGTTGCGGTCGTACTCGATGGCTTCGTCGTCGTACTCTGCAAGGTCTGTGCCGACCTGGCGCGATATGAGTACCTCGGCGTTGTGAGATCCTGCACATGGCACCACGATGTCAGGTGGGAACGGTGCATAGGGAAGTGTTTCTGTCTCCGGGTCGATGTACAGACACGCGTCTGTCTCCCACACGTGGTGTGGCCTGCTCTCGGCCGCCAGCGCTTCGAGATACGAGATCGCGCTTTGTGGGACCATCGACGTCGAGATGACGAATCCGTCTCCAGTCGACCACGCGTACAGGACAAGCCCACCGATCGTCTCGGTCTCGAAGATGCCTTCAGAGACCTCCTCACCGCCAGCATCAGAGAGTGTGGCCATGAGCGCGTGAACGAAGTTCGGGTCACCGCGCCAGGTGAGCGAAGGGATCACGGACACAGCAAGCACGGTCGCATCGTCTCGTCCGCTGAAGACTTCCCAGACGAGACCATCCACGAGATCTTCCGGAAGCCATCTCTCGATCGTTTCGAGCGCATCCACTTCGAACAGCGTTGCCTCGCCTGCGAGCTCGAATTCACCTGCCTCCCAGAATGCTTCGGATGCGACATCATCCGGATCACCCCTCGTCGGCGGCTCGATGTCGTGTATCGATGGATCCGAAGCGTCCGATGCTTCGGTGGTTGTCGTTGAGGCGTGCACCGTCGTCGTGCTGGGCAGAGATGTTGTCGATGAAGGGTCGGCATCGGTGGGAACGCAAGCCACGGAGAGGAGGCCGAAGGCGATTACTACTGGAAGGACTCGGATGGGCACATGGAGAAGCTAGCGGCTCGTCGCAGAAATGATCACCGTGTACTCCCGGCTGACGAACTCAAGGATCTGCGCTGGAACCTCGATACGCGATCCGTGTCCTATCGGCGGGCAGATGCGACGCGGTCAAGGAGGTATTGGTCGAGGTTATGGAGAGCATCCGTGAGGGCGTTCGAGGGAATGGCACTCGCCGCCTTCTCGGCTTTGCGGATCCGAGACTCACATTCGTCGAGAACGGTGTCGATGTATCCACCGGCAACGGTGAGATCGATGACGCGCCTGATCGTCTCCTGGGCGTACGGGACACCGTTCGACAGAAGGGCCCTGATCTCGTCCCCCGCGGGGCCATCCGCAGCAAGAAGCACCGGCAGAGTGAAGGTCCCCTCACCGATGTCTGATCCTGCAGGCTTGCCAAGGAACTCGTCACTTGCGATCAGGTCGAGGACATCATCTGTGATCTGGAACACCATGCCCATCTCCCAAGCCCACTCAGATATCGCTTCGACGGCGTCTCGATCTGCGCCACCGGTTATCGCTCCGAGGCGTGCAGACGTACGGATCAGGGAGGCCGTCTTGCCGCCGATCACCGTGTAGTACCCATTCGGTCCATGGCCGAGGCTGTGGGCGTGGGCGAGCTCGGACACCTGGCCCTCGCAGAGCGTGGCATAGGTGCGTGCGATCAAGGCAACAGCTTCCTCCCCAAGGGGTGCGGCCACCTCAGAGGCACGGGCAAGGAGAAAGTCGCCTGCCAAGATGGCAACCGTGTTCGACCAGTTCGTATTGACCGAGGTCTTCCCTCTCCGTGCGTCCGCCTCGTCGATTACATCGTCGTGATACAACGAACCCAGATGCACGAGTTCCACTGCAACCCCGGCCTCAACGGGTCCACCGTCGAGGCTCGGTCCGAGCTCAGCGGCGACCTGGGCGAGGAGCGGCCTATATCGCTTTCCGCCGGCGCTGAGAAGGTGCTGAGCTATCTCGGTCAAGAACGGGGTGTCGGCAACCGATGCTTCATATAGCCGTGTCTCGACCGCCTTCATGCGTTCCCAGACACGGGGAATCGGTACGAGATCTTCGAAGATCGGCTGGTCCAACTTGGGCTCCGTAGCTGGGAATGGAGATGCTAGCCCGCCGGTTAGGGGTAGCAGCCTGACAGGTCAGGTTCCAGAATCAGACGAGATCTATCCCCGGCGTAGAGAAGTTGTGCATCTATACTTTGGGGGGCGCACCGGTAATCGGAGCGCCACAGCCGTATGAGGGGTGACAAACGTGTTCGAGCGTTTCACAGATAGAGCCCGCAGGGTGGTCGTACTCGCCCAGGAAGAAGCGCGCCTCCTAAACCACAACTACATCGGCACGGAGCACATTCTCCTCGGGCTCATCCACGAAGGTGAGGGTGTCGCAGCCCGATCGCTCGAAAGCCTCGGCATCGACCTCGAGTCCGTCCGCACACAGGTTGTTGAGATCATCGGACAGGGTTCCCAGGCTCCGACAGGTCACATCCCGTTCACACCGAGAGCCAAGAAGGTTCTCGAGCTCTCCCTCAGAGAGGCCCTACAACTCGGCCACAACTACATCGGCACGGAGCACATCCTCCTCGGGCTCATTCGTGAAGGCGAGGGTGTTGCGGCCCAGGTCCTCGTGAAGCTCGGCGCAGAACTCACCAAGGTGAGACAAACGGTGATCCAACTGCTCTCTGGCGTTCAGGGCGAGGAGGGCGAGCGCTCCGGTGGTCACCCGGGTAGTGGATCGAGTTCCCGAGGCGAGAGCTCGTCGTCAGGATCAGCCGTGTTGGACCAATTTGGTCGCAACCTCACCCAGTTGGCGAGAGAGCAGGAGCTCGACCCTGTCATCGGTCGTACCACCGAGATCGAGCGAGTTATGCAGGTGCTGTCGCGGCGCACAAAGAACAACCCCGTGCTCATCGGAGAACCCGGTGTCGGAAAGACAGCGATCGTTGAAGGGCTCGCACAGAAGATCGTCGACGGAACCGTACCGGACACCCTCACAGGCAAACACATCTACACGCTCGACCTCGGAGCGCTCGTTGCGGGCTCTCGATACCGCGGTGACTTCGAAGAACGTCTCAAGAAGGTGCTCAAAGAGATCCGTACCCGCGGCGACATCATCCTGTTCATCGATGAGATCCATACCCTTGTCGGTGCAGGAGCAGCCGAAGGTGCGATCGACGCCGCAAGCATCCTCAAGCCCATGCTGGCCCGTGGAGAACTCCAGACGATCGGTGCAACAACCCTCGAGGAGTACCGCAAGTACCTCGAGAAGGATTCTGCGCTCGAACGTCGATTCCAGCCAATCAAGGTGGAGGAGCCTTCGGTTGCCGACACCATCAAGATCCTCGGTGGACTACGCGAATCGTACGAGGAGCACCACAAGGTCGAGTTCACCGACCAGGCACTGGTCAACGCTGCGAATCTTGCAGATCGCTACATTGCGGACCGTTTCCTGCCGGACAAGGCCATCGACCTTATCGATGAGGCCGGCAGCCGTATGCGTCTTCGCCGCTCCGGTCTCCCTGACGAGGTCAAAGAGATCGACGAGCAGATCGGCAAGATTCGCACCGACAAGCGCGAGGCTGTGAACGCTCAGCAGTACGAGCGTGCTGCGCAGCTGCGCGATCGGGAGCGAGAGCTCATGACGGAGCGAACCGAAGCTGAGAAGGTTGCTTCCGAAGCAGGCTCCACTTTCAAGTCGACGATCGATGAAGAAGAGATCGCCGAAGTGCTTGCGCAGTGGACCGGCATTCCCGTACACAGGCTCACGGAGGAGGAGACAGCCAAGCTCCTCAACATGGAGAGCGTGCTCCACAAGCGCATCATCGGCCAGCAAGACGGCATCACAGCCGTATCGAAGGCGATCAGGCGAACCAGGGCTGGTCTCAAGGACCCGAAGCGTCCAGGTGGCTCGTTCATCTTCCTGGGACCATCGGGCGTGGGAAAGACAGAGACCGCCAAGTCGTTGACCGAGTTCCTGTTCGGAGACGAGTCCTCTCTCATCCAGATCGACATGTCCGAGTACATGGAGAAGCACGCGGTGTCACGCCTCGTTGGCTCTCCACCCGGATACGTCGGCTACGACGAGGGTGGACAGCTCACGGAGGCCGTCCGTCGCAAGCCATTCTCTGTTGTGCTGTTCGATGAGATCGAAAAGGCTCATCCGGATGTCTTCAACATCCTCCTTCAGATCCTCGAAGATGGTCACCTGACCGATTCCCAGGGTCGCACGGTCGATTTCAAGAACACCGTCATCATCATGACATCGAACCTCGGAACGGCAGAGCTCCGCAAGAAGGCGATCGGGTTCGCAAAGGATGACGATGCCCTCAACTATGACAGGATGCGCGAGAAGGTGATGGAGGCGCTGAAGAGTCATTTCAGACCAGAATTCTTGAACCGTGTCGATGAAGTGATCGTCTTCCATGAACTCACCGTGGAAGAGGTCAAGACCATCGTCGATCTGCTCCTTGTCAGGGTTCGCGACCAACTCGAGAATCAGGCCCTCGACCTCGTGCTCACAGACGACGCCAAGGAACTGCTCGCCAAGAAGGGCTACGACCCACAGCTCGGCGCCAGACCACTGCGTCGTGCGATCCAGCAGCTGCTTGAGGACCCATTGTCTGAGAAGGTGCTGTTCAAGGAGTTCCCTGCGGGAAGCACGATCCTCGTGACAGTCGACGAGGATGGAAGCGACAAGCTCAACTTCGAAGCTATCGAGGCTCCCGCCGAGCCACCCGTTGAGCTTGCAGAGAACTGAACGGACTGCGTCGGCAGGCCGCTTCGCTGCGTGACATGTGACCCGGCGCTCGTCTCTTGGCGGCTGTCAGCAGGCCCACTCCAATCGAGTTATGCGTAGACGGACCGTTACCATTCGTGGGTTCCCCATTCCTCTGGGTAGGGAATGAACTATTCGACTAACGAAAGGGTGCGTAATGCGCTCAGTATTCAAGGGAAGGGGAGTGGTGTTCGCACTGCTGCTCGTTCTCGCACTCGTTGCGGCAGCTTGCAGCAGCGAATCGGACGCGACGACAACAACAACAACAGCGGCTGCGACAGACACGACAGCTCCTGCGACAGACACGACAGCTCCTGCGGCGGACACGACAACGACGACCGAGGCTCCGATGGCTGGCGAAGGATTCAAGATCGGCATGGCCTACGACATCGGCGGCCGCGGCGACCAGTCGTTCAACGACTCAGCTGCCGCAGGTCTCGATAAAGCTATTGCCGACCTCGGTATCGAGGCGAATGAACTCGAGCCAACCGGTGGCGGCGAGAACCGCGAGGAGAACCTCCGCCTGCTCGCCGAGAGCGGACACGAGCTGGTCTTCGGAATCGGTTTTGCGTTCGCTGACGGAATCACTGCTGCTGCGACCGACTTCCCAGACACCAACTTCGCGATCGTCGACTCTGTCGTCGATCTTCCGAACGTTGCGTCGCTGGTCTTCGCTGAGGAGCAGGGCTCCGCACTGGTTGGTGCTGCCGCAGCGCTCAAGTCCACGACCGGCAAGATTGGCTTCATCGGCGGTGTCGATATCGACCTGATCAAGAAGTTCCAGGCCGGGTTCGAATTCGGTGCCAAGCAGATCGACCCTGACATCGAGATCCTGGTTCAGTACCTGACCTCGGTTCCGGACTTCTCCGGCTTCGGAGACCCTGCCAAGGGCAAGGAAGCCGCTCTCGCGATGTATGAGGCCGGCGCAGACGTTGTCTTCCACGCTGCCGGTGGTTCCGGCGCGGGCCTCTTCGAGGCTGCCAAGGAGACCTCGGACACTTCCGGTTCCCACGTGTGGGCAATCGGTGTCGACTCCGATCAGATCAACCAGGTCAATGAAGAGCTCAAGCCGTTCATCCTGACCTCGATGCTGAAGCAGGTCGGCGTTTCTGTCTACACCACGATCGTGGCATTCGTCGGAACTGGGGCGCAGTCCGGCGTTACCGTCTTCGAACTTTCGAACGATGGCGTCGGCTACTCGACAACTGGTGGGTTCGTGGATGACATTGTTGACCAGCTCGAGGTGCTGAAGGCTTCGATCATCGATGGTGATCTTGAAGTCCCGACGGTTCCAGAGGGCTGATACTGCCCAAACCGAAAACTGACATCGATTCAGTGACGCCCGAAGCGCTAGCCTCGGGCGTCACTGCGTTTGTGGAGTTGTTGCAGTGGATGGAAGAGGAGTCAATACGGTGGCCAAAAGCGACCGAGCTGTCGAGCTGATCGACATCACCAAGACGTTCCCCGGCGTCGTGGCGAACGAAGATGTCGACCTGTCGGTCGACATCGCGGAGATCCATGCCGTTGTCGGAGAGAACGGTGCAGGCAAGTCCACACTGATGAAGATCCTCTATGGGATGCAACAACCGGACAGCGGCGAGATCCGCATCCGAGGGGAGAGCGTCAAGCTCGGCACGCCGAGGGACGCGATAGCTCACGGCATCGGCATGGTTCACCAACATTTCATGCTTGCCGACAACCTCACGATCCTTGAGAACATTGTCCTTGGCTCCGAACCGAGGAAGGGTCTACAGCTCGACATCTCGACTGCCAGGAACCGGATCAATGAGCTTTCCGATCAGTACGGACTCCCATTGAACCCCGATGCCAAGGTCGAGGGATTGACCATTGGCGAACGCCAGCGGGTTGAAATCATGAAGGTCCTCTTCAGGGGTGCCACGATCCTGATCCTGGATGAGCCGACGGCAGTTCTCGTTCCTCAAGAGGTCGATGAACTCTTCTCCTCGCTCAAGGAGCTTCAGGCTGAGGGTGTAACGATCATCTTCATATCGCACAAGCTCGAGGAAGTTCTTGCTATCAGCGACGGAATCACGGTGATGAGGGGCGGCAGGACCGTCGCTTCGACAACACCCCAGGATGTGAACGCCCACGAACTTGCCGAGCTCATGGTCGGTTCCGAGCTACCCACCCCTGCGACCACATCATCGACGGTGACCGATGTCGTTGAGCTGAGTGTTGACGGACTCTCGGCGTTGAGCAACGACGGCCGTTACGTCATAGAGGACGTCTCATTCAAGATCCATGGCGGTGAGATCGTCGGCATCGCCGGAGTTGAAGGGAACGGTCAGGGCGAGCTTGTCGAAACGATGTTGGGCATCAGAGAGTCTGTGTCCGGTTCCATCGAGCTCCACGGGACAGACATCTCGGGGCTTGCGACCAAGGAGCGTCGAACGTCTGGTATCGGAGTCATCCCGGAGGACCGCCACCGGCAAGGGTTGCTCCTCGGCGCTCCTCTGTGGGAGAACGCCATGCTCGGTCACCAGAGTGTCGCACCGTTTGCCAAAGGCATCCTCGTCGACCGCAAGGCAGCCACGGAACTCACAGAGAGAGTCATAGAGCGGTTCGACGTTCGAACTCCGTCGGCGGACACGCTTGCAGTTGCCCTATCGGGAGGAAATCAGCAGAAGCTGATCGTCGGCAGGGAGATGATCCTCGAGCCGAGCGTACTGATAGCGGCACACCCGACACGTGGCATCGACGTCGGCGCCCAAGCTGCGATCTGGGACGAATTGAGGGAAGCGCGGAGAAAGAGTCTCGCTGTTCTCCTGATCTCAGCGGACCTGGAGGAGCTCATCGGACTCTCCGACAGACTACTTGTGATCTTTGATGGCAAGATTGTGGCCGAACTCGATCCCGCTGAAGTCACCCCGAAGTCCCTCGGTTCCCACATGACCGGTGTTTCAATGGAGGAGTCAGCGTGATAAAGCGTGTCGGGATGGCGATGCTGGCTCCCGCGATCGCGATCGCGTTCTCACTCGCCGTTGCATCGTTGGCGCTGATCCTCGTCGACGTCAACCCCCTCGACGCCTTCGGACTGATGTGGGACTTCGCTTCCACGCCGACGTCGGTTGCCTCCATCATCAATCGAGCGATCCCTCTGTACGTGTCTGCTGTCGCAGTCGCCATCGGATTCAAGATGGGTCTCTTCAATATCGGAGTTGAAGGTCAGTATCTCATCGCAGCGATGTTCTCAGCCTGGATCGGTGCCCAGTTCTCATTCTGGGGCCCCGTACAGACGATCGTCATCATCGTGGTTGCGATAACTGTCGGTGCAGCATGGGCAGGTATTGCAGGATTTCTCAAGGTCACGAGGGGTGTGAACGAGGTCGTCTCGACGATCATGTTGAACTTCATAGCGTTCAGCGTGATCGGGTTCGTGCTCGGAGAGATCATCATTGGAGGCGACAGTCTCATACAGTCGACGCCACTGCTCCCTGAGTCAGCGATGATTCCCGGCCTCAACTGGATCTTCACCCTGCTCGGGTTCTCCGAGCCCCGAGGAACAGAACTCCAAGGCTTCCTCATCGTTGCGATCCTGCTCGGGGTGGGCTATAGGTTCCTCGTCTGGAAGACACGGTTCGGTTTCGAGTTGCGTGCATCTGGTATGAATCCGACGGCAGCTCGGATGGCAGGCGTCAATCCGAAGCGCATGGTGCTCTACACCATGCTGCTGTCAGGTGGCGTTGCAGGTCTTGTTGGCCTGTCCACGATGCTCGGCAAGCTCGGTGCCTTCACGCAGGACTTTCCCCGCCAGTTGGGTTTCACTGGCATTGCCGTAGCGCTGCTTGGCCGGAACAACGCGGTCGGAATGGCGTTGGGTGCGCTGCTATTCGGATTCATGGATCGCTCCGCGCTCATTCTTGATCTGAACGACATACCGAAGGAAATCGTGCAGATCATCCAGGGTGTCATCGTTCTCTCGGTGGTCATCGCCTACGAGATCGTCAACCGGTGGAGACAGAATCGAGAGGTCAGGGCGGCCAGTGACGCAACCAGTGCCCTCTCTGTTGAGGCTGAGGGGGTGGCGGCGTGACAGTCGATGTTCGAACACCCCGCCAGAACCTGACGGATCGGATCACTGGCTGGAATACAGCAACCCGATGGATGGCGATGACGGCATTTGCGGTGCTGGTGCTCGCCATCGTTCAGCAGATCGAGGGAACCAACCAGTTGACCGCATCCGGCACGTGGGCTGCTGCTCTGCGACTCGCAGCTCCGATTCTCTGCGCAGGCCTCGGTGGGCTGTTCTCAGAGCGTTCCGGTGTCGTGAACATCGGTCTCGAAGGAATGATGATCGCCGGTATGTGGTTTGGTGCGTGGGCAGGGTGGCAGTACGGGCCGTGGACGGGTGTTGCGTTCGGAGTCCTCGGTGGAGCTCTGTTCGGTCTCATCCACGCTGTGGCGACTGTCACATTCGCGGTCGACCAAATCGTATCCGGTGTTGCCATCAACATACTCGCCGCGGGCTCGATGAGATTCCTTTCCTCTGTCATCTACACGCCGGACACCGGAGGAGGCGTAACCCAGTCACCAAGGATCCAGTCGTTCATCCCGAGCTTCGACGTCCCGATCCTGTCGAATCTGGTGGGGAGTCTCGAAGACAAGGACTGGTTCTTCGTGTCAGATCTCGCAGGGATCGTCGGCGGCTTCGTGACCAATTTGAATTATCTCACGCTCCTCGTTCTCGCACTCGTTCCATTGACGTGGTGGCTTCTGTGGAAGACGACATGGGGCCTCCGTTTGCGATCCGTCGGCGAGAATCCATGGGCTGCAGAGTCCCTGGGTGTCCCCGTACTGAGGATGAAGTACTGGGGTGTGACGATCTCGGGCGCCTTGGCGGGGCTGGGCGGCACATACCTCGTGGTCGTGTCACAAGGCATTTATCGAGAGGGCTCGACGGCTGGACGAGGGTTTATTGGTTTAGCAGCACTGATTTTCGGCAACTACAACCCGTTCGGCGTACTCGCCGGTTCCGTTGTGTTCGGCTACTCACAGGCACTCAGTCTTCGGGAGGGTGCAGTGCACGCGCTCTTGTTGTTGGTAGCTGTCGGGATGGCTCTCCTTGCGGTCTACACGTTCTACAAGAAGAAGCGAAGCACTGCTGCCATTCAGGCCGCCTTGGCCGCAGGCTTCTTCCTTTGGTGGGCGACCTCTGACGTAGTTGCGAACCAGATCGTCACAGCTACCCCGTATGTCATCACATTGCTCGTCCTTGCAATGGCGACTCAGCGACTCCGCATGCCCGCTGCCGACGGAATCCCGTATCGAAAGGGCGAAACGCACTGAGCGGCCTTCGATCTCCGAACTTCGCCTGACTCTTCAGACGTACTTCATCTCACGTTTGAACTTCGCCCAGTCTGAGGACCTCGTCGACCAGGCGATGTCCGTGATGATCTGGGCGATGCCAAGGACGATGAGGGCAACCGCCACCCAGACAGCCACCGTTGATATCCCGATGGCCAAGGGGAGGAGCAGGAACGGGATCGCCTTTGTGACGATGGCTCCCGAGGCGTGCATCCAGGCCCGGGATCTCGGGGTTGCAGACAGATACGTTGCGTAGTCTGTCTTGACACCTGGCTGGGGTCGGCCCCTACCGATGAACCAGGCGTAGAACCTGATGCCACCGACGTACCCGACAGCAAGGTGCCCGAGGCCGTGTGTTGCTCCGATCAGTACACCAGTACCTGTGAGGAACACGATCTCGCTCCACTTCGTGATGCCCGCCGAGGCTGAGATGAGCGAGATGCCGAACAGCGTACCGACCACAGCGAGCACGGTTCCGAACCGGATGGGGATCACCAGCCTTGCCCATGCTTTGAAACCTGCCCTGTCTATCGAGCCGATGCGGTCCCCGAACTGGTCGATCAGCGCGGAATCTGCCTTCACGTCAGCCACGGCCGGCCAGAATCCTGATGTCGTGAGATTAGGCGTGTCACCGAGCGCGATCTCACGCTCGGCAGCGTTGAGGATTGTCTCGATCTCAAGGGGAGTCACACGCCCACGCTAATAGCGATGGGTTCGAGCGGGTCCTTCTGCGCGAGTCCGCTTCGTGCTACTTCTCGATTCCGAAGAAACGCACACCCTGAAGCGCGAGTTCTTGGAACGGCGGATTCACACCGACCGACTCTGCAGGGTATGTCGTGGTCACCTCGATGGTGAGCTCGATCGTCTCGAGACTGGCGATCTTGACCGTTTGGGGCTCGGACGAGTTGGCGAGCCTACCGCTGATGGGGACATTGAGGTCGCTCACCGTGATGGTGTAGCCCTGGATCTTGAAATTCCTGCGGAACCCATCGTTGTCAGTCACATTCTGCAGTTCGATCTGACGAATCTGCACGGGTGTCGCGAACGTGAACCTGATCCATGCCCCGACACCTCGCTGGCTATCGTCGTTCCACCGTGTCTCAGGGTTGCCATCAATGAGGTTCTCCGGACCGAAGGAGGCTGCAACCTGTGAACTCGCCGTCGCAGAGCTTGCAAAGAGCTCCACGGTCGGAATCAGCACTGTGGTTGTCGTCGATGAAGGCTCGGTGTCAGGGCCGGCTTGCTCTGCTTCCCCGCCCCTGAAGATGTTCATCGTGAGGGCGACGAGTGCAACAACAAGCACGACGGCGGCCAGCACACCGAGTGCTCGCCCCCCGGAAGTACCACGGCCTGCAGGAGCGGGAGCGATCGGCATCGGATCCTGGCTGAGGCGGGACCCGCAGCGCTCACAGTGGTGGTTGTACGCGGGGTTGCGGGCACCGCACGACGGGCAGCCGATGACTTGTTCAGGGTCAGAGGTCGTTGAGACGTGGTCTCCACGAACGGGCTGCTCAACGGATTGCTCGGACTGAAGCTGTTCTGGTTGAGGATCGAACTTTTCTGCAACATCGCCAGACGGTGATGCGGCTTGCTGTTCAGTCTTCGGCGAGTCACCGAGTTCGAATGGTTCGAACAGGTCGTCGAACTGGTCGTTGCGGTCGTCACCCTGCATGTCGGGTCCTCATCTCCACTCTCTGTGGGATTTCATTTCCTGGCTGTGTCCGGGGTATTCTGCCACGGATGATGTACTTCGCGTCGATACGAGTCGCTGAGCCCTGGACACCGTTCTCCGTCGTGTTCTTTGCGGTTCTCGTGATCGTCTTGATGACCGTAGTGATCATGCTCGTCCATCGGTCGTGATCTGTCACACCGACGGCCTACCTTTGTCTCCATGAAAGGTAGCGCCAGAACCAGAGAACTCTCCTATCGCTGCGGACAATGTGGCTACCGCTCAGGTAAGTGGATGGGCTTCTGTCCGCAATGCCGCGCTCAACAGGCTCTCGCTATCGAAGCCGGACCACCGCCTCGAGCATCTGCGGTGGCTGCGGCAGTAGTCAGTGCTACGGCGGAGCGAACAGACGAGCGCGACCGGCACCCGATCGGCATCGATGAATTCGATCGTGTGCTCGGCGGGGGAATCGTTCACGGTGCCGCGATCCTCGTCGGCGGCGAACCCGGCATCGGCAAATCGACTCTTCTCCTTCACGCGGCGGACAGCATCGCCGGCTCCTCCGGATCGGTCCTCATGGCTACGGCGGAGGAGTCGACCAGACAGGTGCAGATGCGATCGAGGAGGATCGGTGTGCGATCCGACGGCGTTTTGCTCGTATCTCAGAGCGATGTTGACGACATCATCGGATTGGCTGGCGAGCTGAAGCCGTCGGCCGTCATCGTCGACTCGATTCAGACGATCTCGTCGGTCGAGGTATCAGGAAGCGCTGGTGGCACGTCCCAGGTACGTGAGTCTGCTGGGCGGCTCATCGACTTCGCAAAACGATCAGGGATACCGGTGATACTCGTCGGTCATGTGACAAAGGACGGCTCGATCGCCGGACCGCGCACGCTTGAGCACATGGTCGACGTTGTTCTCTATCTCGAAGGTGACCTTGACCGGGGTCTGCGGTTCCTTCGGGGTATCAAGAATCGCTACGGGTCTGTGAATGAGGTGGGTGTCTTCGAAATGACCCAGACAGGCCTCACGGAGGTCCTAGATCCGAGCGGTCTCATGGTTGCGAGCCGGAACGAGTCCGCTGCCGGGACCGTTCTCTTTCCCACCCTTGAAGGAAGACGCCCGCTCGTGATCGAGATCCAGGCGCTCGTCGTCCCCTCTGAGGCTCCCCAACCACGCCGAGCCGTCAACGGGCTTCCTCCGGCTCGCGTCCATCAGATCCTTGGCGTGCTCGAGCGACATCTGGCGATTCCGCTGCGTCGCCATGAGGTGTACGTGAGCGTCATGGGCGGTATCAAGGTGTCCGAGCCGGCCGCCGATCTTCCGATAGCGCTGGCGATCGCATCCGCCTACTTCAAGACAGCGCTGTATCGAACAGCGGCGTGGGGCGAATTGGGACTCACCGGCGACGTTCGTCCTGTGCCGTGTCCGAGTATCAGAAGCAGCGAGGTCGAGAGGATCGCTGCCGGACCGATCATCTCACCCGATGCTGGCATAGGACGCCTGATGGAAGCGATCTCGGCTTCAGGATTGCTGGACGACCGACGCGACGAAGCGGGTGGCAGCGACTAGCCTGCTCGTTGATGACACCGAACGTTGCTGCACCGATAGACCTTCTGAAGCGCTTTGCCCCCGGTACGCAGCTGCGGGATGCTGTTGAGCTGATCATGAGGCAGGGAACCGGCGCGCTTGTCGTTCTCGGCGCAGGCCCTGCGGTCGATGAGATCTGCACCGGAGGTTTCGACCTGGTCAATGTTCCCTATACGGCACAGCGACTCGCTGAGCTCGCAAAGATGGATGGGGGCATCGTCGTGGATGATGCGCTCGGCACAATCACAAGGGCGAACGTCCATTTTAGTCCGGATCCGAGCATCGCAACGGCTGAGACAGGGACCAGGTTCCGTACGGCGGAACGGCTCGCTCGCCAAACAGGCCTGCCTGTACTTGCAGTTTCAGAAGAGGGCCACCTGGTCGCCATTGTGTTCTCGGGTGATGCACGGTTCGCACTCCAGACCGTGACCGATCTCCTTGCTGAAGCGAACCAGCGACTGCAGGCGATCGAGAGGCTGCGTGGGCAATTCAACGATGCTGTGGTGAGATTGAACCGATACGAGGCTGACGACGTCGTGTCGATGCGCGAGGTTGTTGCGGTCGTTCAGCGTGCAGGCGTGATCCGTCGACTCGCCGAGGGTCTGGACATAGTGTCAGCTGAGCTCGGTGATGCCGCATCACTGATCTCGCTTCAGAGCTCCGATCTGACGGGTGGTGTGAACGAGATAGCCGAGCTTGTCAACGCCGACTACCAGCGGCGCAAGCCGCGCAAGGGCGCGTCGGTGTTCAGCAAGCTCGATGCCCTTGGTGAAGACGACCTGTATGACCCCGAGACCGTTGCTGAGACGGTCGGTTTCGGTGCGCTCGATGAGCATGCACAACCAAGGGGCGCAAGGGCAATCGCTCGAGTTCCCCGACTCCCCGACGCGGTGAGGGACTCGATCCTGCGTCGGTTCACCTCCTACGAGAGGCTGATGGGTGCCTCAGCGGATGATCTTGCAAAGGTCGATGGTGTGGGAAAGGCCCGTGCACGGACGATTCTCGCGTATCTGCATCCGGTGAGCGGCTCTGGAGCGATTCCGATCGCGATCGACTGACGAAACACCAGGTCGCCGAGGCCAGTACAATTCCCGATTCCGACAACCCGCGAGGTTCCGTGGCCACGAAGAAGACGACAACGAAGAAGGCTCCTGCAAAGAAGAAGCCTGTAGCGAAGAAGGCTTCTGCGAAGAAGAAGCCTGTAGCGAAGAAGGCTTCTGCGAAGAAGAAGCCTGTAGCGAAGAAGG